>Ga0105092_10001649_pt1 | contig 11957 bp, 8 predicted proteins | sample PPLLak2March2015_FD_87021 | JGI IMG/M metagenome (GOLD analysis project Ga0105092, IMG submission 87021) | Freshwater sediment microbial communities from Prairie Pothole Lake near Jamestown, North Dakota, USA - PPLs Lake P7 Core (1) Depth... | ecosystem: Environmental > Aquatic > Freshwater >... | reverse complement strand
GAATTCACCAGTTTCGATCTGGATCCTTATGGACGCCCAACCGAAACCGGCTTGCCTGCTTTACCTGTTCTTCGCGAGCTGATCAAAATCCCTTATAAAGCAGGCACCAGGCTGGAGGTCATCTCTGCCGAATACAAAGATATTTTGCTTTCCGAGCTCGAACTGCCTCCGCCCCTGCCTTTACAGCCGTCGCAGCCGAAAACGAAAATATTCGATGGTTCTGATGGATTTGAAATCGATCGGGAATTCTATGCTTCCGGAACACTCTACCCCGCGGAACCAGTGCAGACAGGCGAAGCTTTCGTGATGCGCGGGAACGATATGCATTTTATAGTCTTCAATCCGGTTGCATACGATCCATCTGCCAAAATGCTCCGGTTGTACAGCGAGATAACTGTGAAGGTGGAATTTGAGGAAGGTGGGCAAGGGAGGTTTGCGGAGTTTGCAGATGAAGCAATTGCTTTGGAAGAGACGAAAGATGCGGCGGAAATCGAGGGTACAGGGTATTTGATTGTAACCCATGAATTTTTTGCTGAGGAGATGGAACGTTTTGCTACGCTTAAGGAAACCCAGGGTTATACAGTTACAGTGCAGACCGTTCAGGATGGTGTTTCTATACAGGAAATAAAATCGGATATTAAACAACTATATGAACAACCAGGCCAAAATTTAGGTTATGTACTATTCGTAGGGGATGTTAGTTTAATACCTACCTGCACAGGAGTGGTATCCGGGAAAGCCACAGACCTTTGTTATGCAAACATGAATATAGATTGGTATCCGGAGATTGGCAGAGGTCGTTTCCCTGTAAGTACTGTAGATGAAGCGAAATGGGTGGTGGATAAATATATTGCTTATGAATCCATACAGGGATCGGAAGAATGGTTGAGGAAAGCTGCGTTTATAGCTACATGTGATACCAATAATTTTGATGTTGCAGAGAGAACACATAATTTTATCTTAAATTCATTCACCTTGCCGCGGGATTACTGGGGGATATTTCCAAACATCCCCCAGCCTGGTGGTGATAAGGTTTACTGCCATGAATATTTTTCAAAGCTGGTATATCCTAGAGAAGAAAATATAAAAATTCCAGTAAATGATGGGAGGAGTTTACTGGTCTATTCGGGTCATGGGGACAATTTCACCTGGTTAGATTTTGATTTTGATATAGAAGATGTCAGCAACTTGACGATAACCGGAACGCTGCCTCTTATCGCAAGTCACGCATGCTTGACCGGGAATTTTGCTGCTGAAGCAGACAGGTCACTCGGAGAGGAATGGATGCTCCAGGAGAATAAGGGTGCAATTGCTTTCTGGGGGGCAACATACCTTACCTATTGGTTAGAAGATGAAGTCCTTGAAAAGGCAGCTTTTACATCGTATTTCACCTCACCTGAAGGAAGTGTCACGTTGAGCGAGATGACAGATTATGCCCTCATGGAAGTGGAAGCATTCAGCCCAACAAAAGCTCAGTATTACTGGGAGATCTACAACATCCTGGGCGATCCGGCGCTGGTAGTAAAAGGAAGTACTGTCAGACCGTGGATATACCTGCCGCTTGTTTCAAAAGAATAAAAACAGCAGAAAAGGAAAGTGTTTCCCTTTCTGCTGTTTTCTATTGACGCGGGTAAGTCTTAAATTACATTGCCTCTATTGGAGGCTCGCCGCCCATTTCGCTCTTCTTTTGCTCCGCAGCAGACTTTCCAGATTCAACAGCCTTCGTAATTCGCTCACGCTGTTGATCGTAAATCTCCTTGCTGCGAGATTCAACCTGGTGGGCTAACTCAGTTGCGCGGGTGCGGGCTTCTTCCGCTGTCTCCTGAGCTTTGTCTCGGAGCTCGATGCTCTTTTCTTTGATGATTTCCCGTGTTTCCTCACCAGACTGAGGAGCAAGCAACAAGGCTGCTGCGGCTCCAAGCAGGCCTCCAATGATCACGCCCGACAAAAAGGAACCCAGATCACTGTCTCTATCTGACATATTTTTATCTCCTTCCTTACTTTGAAATATTTCTAAATTTCACACTGCCTGTTTCTCAAGCGGTCAACCATGCACCAACAGCATGGGCCGCCCTCAGGGCTGTAATTACGGTTGTGGTTTCTTATTCTTTCTACGACCCAGGTTGATAACAGAAAGTAACTGAGAAAGCGCAGCTAAATACTCGTTCATCTTGATTACTGGCTGAACCATGTTTTCACTGAGAAATGCAGTGGTTCCACGGAGTGTGTTCACTGTTTCATTCGTTGATTCCAGGATAGGCTTCAATTCGTTTTGTAGCAAATTTGTGAGAAGTGCAATTTGGATAATCAGGACAACTAATACCAGGCCCAGCAGCAGTGTCTCGAGCGCCATAAATATGATGAAAACGTCTCGAATTTGTGCCGTTACCTCAGGGTCTGCTCGTAGTAATAAAATAACTGCAGTGACAATTGCAGCTATCAGGATAAGTGCAACAGCACCAATGATAATATAGGTTAAAGTTCGGTCTTTTTTGGGAAATTGATCCGTAATCGGCGAGCCAGAAGTTTCGGGTTCGGCTGTTGTCATATAATTCCGCTCCTAATCATCATTATACCACTATAAAAGTCTGCTTAGTTTTCCGGTTCACTATCGCGGTTTTCGACATCTTTGCGTCCAAAAACAGTTCGTTGGAAGGTATCAACCCCAGAGACAGCCGCGTCTTATTGATCCTGTTGTATAATCGAAACCAAGACATACGAATTATTGCCCCGACAACGATAACAAAAATGTTATGGTCAAACACGGAGGTGACCCAATGGCATCAAACGTAGATTCGCAAAAGTATCTATCGTCTGTGTGGTCGCGCGCCACCCAGATACTTGTCGATCATGCGGAAGGTAGTTATATCTATGCTGAAGGCGGTAAACGATACCTCGACTTCACCTGTGGGATTGCTGTGACGAGCACCGGACACTGCCATCCAAAAGTTGTTGAAGCGATCAGGAAGCAGGCAGGGAACATCATACACGGGCAGCTTAACATCGTTATGCATAAACCGATGCTGGAACTACTAAAGGAAGTACGCTCAATCGTCCCGGAAAGCTTGGATGCATACTTCTTCAGTAACTCCGGAGCAGAAGCTGTGGAGGGAGCGGTGAAGCTTGCGCGGAATGCCACCAAACGAACGAACATCATCGTTTTCCAGGGGAGCTTCCACGGGCGTACAGCGGGTACGATGTCATTAACCACTTCCAAAACCATTTATCGGGCAGGATACCAGCCGTTGATGCCCGGTGTTTTTGTTGCTCCTTACCCGTATGCATACCGTTATGGGTGGTCTGAAGAGCAGACCAGCCAGTGGTGCCTGGAGGAGCTCGATTTGATGTTTCTCACTCAGACTGCGCCCTATGAGACGGCGACTATTTTGATAGAACCCGTGCTTGGGGAAGGTGGTTATGTAGTCCCTCCTGCAAGCTTTTTGAAAGGATTGAGAGAAAGATGCGACCAGCATGGCATCCTGCTGATTGTCGATGAGGTCCAATCGGGGTTTGGGCGCACGGGACGCTGGTTCGCATTCGAGCATTTCGGTATCGAACCGGATATTCTTACGGTTGCAAAAGGGATTGCCTCGGGTATGCCGCTTTCGGGTGTTTTCAGCCGGAAGGAGCTGATGGACAAATGGATCACGGGATCGCATGGAGGTACGTATGGAGGTAATGCCGTTTCTACTGCTGCGGCTGTCGCAACCATTCAGGCGATAAAAGAAGAGGGCCTGGTAGAGAACGCTGCCGCGAGAGGCAAGCAGTTGATGGATTGTTTACGCGGGCTACAACAGCAGTATCCGGTTATTGGGGATGTGCGAGGTCTGGGACTGATGGTGGGAACCGAGCTGCGGACAGAAGATGGAAAGCCGGATAAGACGACTGCGAAGGCAGTTGTACGCGAGTGCCAGGAGAATGGTCTTCTGCTTTTGACCTGCGGACCCTGGGATAGTACCATCCGATGGATACCGCCGCTTATTGTAACGGCTGAGCAAATCGATGCAGCAGTAGCTATTGCTGAGAAGGCATTTCGAGCGGTTGGATAAGGAGCTGCGATGAATATTTGGCGGGTCAATCTGCGCAGTCAAAAATTGTCGATCGAAGCTGAACCGGAAAACTGGAAACGTCTCGGTGGACGGGGTTTGTGCGCCAAAGTCCTTCTCGATGAAGTGCCGCCGACCTGTGAGCCTCTTGGTCCTAAGAATAAGCTAGTTTTCGCGACGGGTCTGCTGCTTGGCTACAATACCGAGTCAGACCGCTTATCTATTGGCGGGAAGAGTCCATTAACGGGCGGGATAAAAGAAGCCAACGCCGGTGGTACGACGGCTCAAAAGATGGGAGCGTTAGGTATCAAGGCGTTAATTTTAGAAGACCAGCCTGAAGCGAAGGGTTGGTGGATATTGCACCTCAGTAAGGATGGAGCACGGTTTGAGCCAGCCGGCAGCACCGAGAATCCTGGAACTTCATTGGCGGGCAAAGGAGTTTATGAGGCCGCAGAAATCCTTCAGGCGGTCTATGGAAAGTCAGCAGCCTTAGCATTGATAGGTCCAGGCGGCGAAATGAGGTTAACTGCTGCCGGAATACAAAACCTGGATAAAGATGGAGTGCCTTCGAGAATCGCTGCCCGGGGTGGATTGGGTGCAGTCATGGGTGCGATGGGACTGAAGGCGATCGTCTTTGATGCACCACTGTGGGAAAAGCCGCCATTGGCTGATCCCGAAGCATACCGCCTTGCATTGAAAAAATTCATGAGCATATTGATGGCGCTGCCGCAAACAGAGGCGTACCGTGACTATGGGACTGCAGCTATGGCGCAGATGTGCAACTGGTTAGGGGCTCTTCCGACCCGGAATTATTCGAGCGGTACGTTCGAAGAGGTCGAAAACATCAGCGGTGAGATGCTGCGCAGCACGATTTTAGATCGTGGCGGGGAAGGGAAACCAACCCACAACTGTATGGCAGGCTGCGGTATCAGATGCTCGAATATTTATGCTGGCATTGATGGAAAAACAGTCGTCGCTCCCCTGGAATATGAAACGATCGGCCTGATGGGATCGAACCTGGGTATGCCTGATCTGGATATCGTTGCCAGGCTGAATTGGGAAGTCAATGACCTGGGACTGGATTCGATTGAGATCGGGGCTGCGATGGGTGTGGCAGCAGAAGCTGGTTACATGGAATTCAGCGATGCTGAGAGTGCACTCCGCCTGGTTGATGAAATGCGTAAGGGGACGCCTCTGGGCCGGATCCTCGGCTGCGGGGCAGTAGTAACCGGTAAAGTATTGGGTGTAACGCGAGTCCCGGCAGTCAAAGGGCAAGCTATGGCAGCCTATGAGCCAAGGGCGATCAAAGGCACAGGCGTCACGTATGCTACTTCTCCGATGGGTGCTGACCATACTGCGGGATTGACGATTCGTGCAAAGATCGATCACCTTGATCCGATGATTCAGGCGGATCTCTCACGAAACGCACAGCTCAACATGGCAGGTTACGATACCCTGGGCGCCTGTATATTTGCCGGTTTTGGTTTTGCCGCGGCTCCGGAATCTATACGGGATTTGTTGAATGCGAAATACGGCTGGAGCGTTGGGACGGGGATTCTCCAGGAGTTAGGACGGGAGTGCATTTCTTTAGAACGAGAGTTTAACAAACAGGCTGGATTTACACCTGCTCATGACCGGTTACCGGAGTGGATGACAAAAGAAGCGCTGCCTCCGAAGAATGCCGTGTTTGATGTGCCAGAGGAGGAGCTGGATAGGGTGTGGGGATAAGACGACCAATTACCCTCAAGCAAGGGAAACCTGTATTCTGACTCCTCATTCTACCCTCCGAAATTCCTGAGTATAATAGGTCAATTAATATCAATACCTATCATTCAAAGTTATATGTTTATGGAAAACGATCCTTCTTCTACCAAACAACAAATCGATGGTCTTCGTCGAGAATTACAGTTTCACAACTACCGCTACCATGTGCTCGATGATCCGGTGATTAGCGATTATGAGTTCGACCAGCTTCTCAAGGAGCTGCGCGAGCTGGAAAATGCCAATCCCGAGCTAATCACTCCTGACTCTCCGACTCAACGCGCCGGTGCAATACCAGCCAGTAAGTTCGTAAAAGTTGAACATCCCACACCGATCCTCAGCCTGGGCAATGCCTTTGATGCGAACGGTGTGCGCGCCTGGTATGACCGGATCCGCCGGTTGGATGACAGGGTTGAAAGGGCGCATTTCATCGTCGAACCGAAAATCGACGGACTGACTGTCGTTCTTCATTATGAAAATGGTATGTTTTTAATGGGTGCGACCCGGGGTGATGGTGAAATTGGTGAAGATATCACGACCAACCTGCGAACGATTCGCCCGCTGCCTCTCAGGATTCCTATCTCTGGAGTTGGTCCCGAACCTCCAATCCGCCTTGTGGTGCGGGGTGAAGCTTATATCAGCATTAAAGATTTCGAAAAACTCAACGCTCGCCTGGCAGAAGCTGGAGAAAAGACATATCTGAATCCAAGAAATACGGCTGCAGGCTCATTGAGGCAGCTCGATTCTATCCTGACGGCTTCACGGCCTCTAAAACTGCTGACCTATGCCATCGTAACGGGTGAAGGAGATATCCCGACCACGCAGAGAGACCGGTTGGAGTACCTGGCAGCACTGGGTTTTCCGATCCTTCCATACACTTACTGCGAAAATATCGAAGAGGCAATCGCTGCCTGCCTGGCCCTAACAGAACGCCGAGATGGGCTGCCCTATGAAGCTGACGGGGCAGTGATCAAGATCGATGATCTCAGGTTGGCTGCTGACCTTGGAATCGTGGGTAAGGATCCACGCGGGGCGATTGCATATAAGTTTCCTGCCAGAGAAGTCACAACTGAGCTTAAGGACATTGGTGTAAATGTCGGGCGGACAGGGGTGCTCACTCCGTATGCCATTATGGAACCGGTAAACATTGGCGGTGTCATCGTCCGCCAGGCAACCTTGCATAACTTCGACTACATCTTTGAAAAAGACATTCGTATAGGAGATCGCGTCCAGGTCAAACGCTCCGGTGATGTGATACCGTACGTGATCGGTCCGGTCGTGGCAACGCGAACCGGGGAAGAGAGGGAGTACGTGCCGCCTTCGGTCTGCCCGGTCTGCAAACAGGCTGTCGAGAACCTTCCCGGTGAGGTAGCCTGGTATTGTGTCAATATTGCCTGCCCGGCGCAGTTGATCCGCAACCTGGAACACTTCGTATCGAGAGGGGCGATGGATATTGTCGGGGCAGGTATCCGGATCGTAGAACAATTTGTCGTTCAGGGGCTTGTGCGAGATGTCGCCGACCTGTATACCTTGAAGAAGGAAGATTTATTGAATCTTGAAGGGTACGCGGATAAAAAGGCAGATAACCTGCTTGCATCGATAGAAGCATCCCGTACTCGCCCGCTCTCCAGGGTAATAACCGCCTTAGGGATACGCGGCGTGGGTGAGGTTATGGCTGCCGACCTGGCTCGAAATTTTACGGACCTGGGAGCCCTTTCTCGTGCAACCGAAGGGGAGTTAATACAGATCGAAGGTATCGGACCGAATATCGCCCGGGCGATCGTCGATTGGTTTTCTCAGCCGGCAAACCAAAAGGTTCTTGAAAAGCTGCACGCAGCCGGTGTTTGGCCGCAAGAAGAACCGGTGAAAGCAGGGAAATCTATTGAAGGTCCGCTTAGCGGGCTTACTTTTGTTGTTACCGGGACATTGCCATCTTTCTCCAGAGATGGTATCAAGGAGTTTATCCAATCCAATGGGGGGAAAGTGACCGATTCTATCAGTAAGAAAACTTCCTACCTGGTTCTGGGGGAGAATCCAGGATCGAAGCTGGAGAAAGCTAGAGAGTTGGGAGTGAAGGTAATCGAAGAGGAAGGGCTGAGAAAACTTGTAGAACATACGAGGTAAATGTCAAGCGCCGGAAACTGCTGCGAAACAAACCGAGCGGGGGTATTTGACTTTTTCTACCCGGTGGGCTAAACTAGACCTGTTTTTTTACCGTACCTGGAGGATTGAGATGGATATTAAAAGAGCTGATGATGCAATTTCGCGCCGGATTCTGGCAATGTCGAACCGGGTTGATACATTGCAAAATGCCGGTTTGTACTTTTATAACCAACCTGTCTCTGAGTTGAAGGGGGGGTCGCGGGTCCTGATCAATGGGCGTGAAATGGGTATGTATGCATCGTACAGCTACCTCGGCCTGGTCGGGCATCCAAAGATTAACGCTGCCGCTAAGAAAGCCGTTGATCAATATGGTACCGGGACTCACGGTGTGCGTTCTTTGGCTGGAACCCTGACTCTTCACAAAGATCTGGAAGCAACAATTGCGCATTTCAAAGAGACAGAGGATGCAATCACTTACACCTCTGGATATGCTACGAATTTGACAGTAATCTCCACCCTGGTTGCTCGCGGGGACCATGTTATTTCCGATAAGCTCAACCACGCCAGCATCGTCGACGGCTGTTTAATGTCAGGAGCGAAGTTCGTCAGGTTCCGGCATAACGATATGGAAGCCCTCGAGGAGCGGTTGAAACAATCCATGGACGGGGAAGCCCGCCTGGTGATCGCGGATGCTGTCTTCAGTATGGACGGCGATATTATCGATTTACCCAGAATGGTGGAGCTGTGCCGTAAATACAATGCCTGGCTGATGGTCGATGAGGCGCATTCGCTGGGTGTCCTCGGTGAAACGGGTCGCGGGATTGAAGAACACTTCAACATGCCGGGTTCCATCGATATCAAAATGGGAACCTTGAGCAAGACTATCCCCTCTGTCGGAGGCTATGTTGCAGGCTCGGCTGAGCTGGTCCGGTTTTTACGGCATGCCAGCCGTGCCTATATTTTCTCGGCAGCCATCCCGCCTGCCCAGGCTGCGGCCGCGAAGGCTGCTTTCGAGGTCATCCTGGAAGAGCCATGGAGGGTAGAGAAACTGAGAAAGAACGGTTTGCAGTTCATTAACGGTTTGAGGAAGCGCGGTTTCGATACGATGATGACTGAAACAGCAATTGTGCCGGTGCTATGCGGCAGCGACGAGATGGCGTTCGCGGTAACCCGCTGTGCTCAAGCGGATGGACTGTTCGTGCTGCCCGTAGTCTCTCCGGCTGTACCCCCAGGGTTAGCCAGGCTGCGCGCAACCGTCACCGCGGCTCACGAAACTGATGAGATTGAGGATGCGATGGATCTGATCGCGAAAGCGGGCCGGAAAGTGGGGGTGTTGAGGCCGTAGAGCAGAAGGTAGTAATCAGATGTCAGTAAACAGTTGTCAGATATTGCTGTGTAATGTATAGTTTCTCAGCTTTTTATTTTTCGATAGTACCATCGCCGGTCGCTCTGTGCCGGCGCTTCCTATCTCTGCTCCTCCGTTCAAGGAGCTCAAGTAAAGGTTGCCCCAATCCCTAAGTAGGTATTTTCCTGGTTGACTAAGTGGCTGGGTATCTGATTGCCTTGCCTTCACATACTCTCTATCTCATTTATCCCATATTTCTGAAGCAAGCCATCCAGGGCTTCGCGAAGGAGTTCAGCTTCGCCGAGGCCCTCTTTTTTCGCCAACGCGCTGAGGCGCTCGAGCTGGGTTTGTGTGTAGTGGGTGGTCTTAGGAACCATTTTTTCTTCATAAGCGAGGCAGATTTTATTTCGCCCGGTAACCTTGGCGCGGTAGAGGGCCTGATCGGCTTTGCGGAGGATTTCCGCTTCTGTGGCTCCATCATTAGGATAAGAGGCTAAACCACCGCTAACTGTAATATCCCGGATTTGGACCGCTCCCGATTCTGCCCAGATGGATTCGACCTCACTACGGATCCGTTCCATTGTCAGGAATGCCTGCTCTCGTTCCGTTTGCGGCATCAGTATGGCAAACTCGTCGCCGCCATAACGGATCGGTATCTCCGTTTCCTTCAGGCTCTTTTGAATCACGCCTGCAACTGCGCGCAAAACATCGTCGCCTGCCTGCCGTCCGTAGGTTTCGTTTATCTTGAGAAAGTGGTCGATATCGATCATTGCGACAGAGAGAGGTGCTCCGGTGAGGTGGGAGCTCTGGAGAATTTTGGAGAACTGATCGGAGAATTCTTTGCGTGTGTAAACGCCCGTCAGTTGATCGAGCTGGTGGGGTTGGGGGTGGTTCATTTGTTTTTCCCTTTGTTAAAGATGAATGATCGGAAGATAATATATGTTAATCATATATCAAGATATTACAAAAGTAAATTACATAAATGTAAGTTTACTATGTATAGGATAGCTTTCTGGTGCCAGGTTTGCCGTCCACAAATTCTTTTCGCGCATACACGAATTCTGACATTCCGTGAACGAAATGGTAACACTGGAAAATAGCAGGCTGTGGTTTAATTGACCTTTAGGATGAATAAGATTATTTTGAAACCAAATCGAGAAAAATCCTTGCTGCGCAGGCACCCGTGGGTATTTTCTGGGGCGGTGGCAAAAGTCGAGGGGAGTCCGCAGCCTGGAGGGACAATAGACATTTGTACATCCAGCGGAAGCTTCCTTGCACAGGCGGCATACAGCCCGGAGTCGCAGATCAGAGCCAGGGTATGGACATTTGACGAGGCTGAGAAGGTCGATGAAGCATACTTCCTGAGAAGGCTGGAAGCGGCTGTCGAAATGCGGAGACTTCTGAAGGATACAGGTTGGATTGATTCGAACGCCGTGCGCCTGGTACACGGTGAATCGGATGGGCTTCCAGGTCTCGTCATCGACCAGTATGGAAAGGTTTTGGTCCTGCAAGCACTGTCGGCAGGGGCTGAAACCTGGAAAGATACGATTGCAGAGCAGGTGATGGAACTTACGGGTGCAGAAAGCCTGTACGAGCGCTCTGATGTAGATGTTCGCCGCCTGGAAGGATTACCTGAGAAGAAAGGACTGCTGAAGGGAGTCGAACCACCGGACCGGATCGAAATCAGAGAGGCAGATCTCAAGTTTTGGGTGGATGTTCGAGGCGGGCATAAGACAGGCTACTACCTGGACCAACGAGCGAACCGGGCGCTGGTGAAGTCGATGGTAAGGGGAAGGGATGTCCTCGACTGCTTCTCATACACTGGCGGGTTTACGATTGCGAGCGCATTGGGAGGAGCAAATTCGGTGCTTTCCATCGATTCTTCCGGGGAAGCCATTCAACTTGCGAAGCAAAACCTTCAACTTAACCCGGTGGACCCTGGCAAGGTGTATTGGATAGAAGCGGATGTCTTTCAGACGCTGCGTACGTTTCGTGATTCCCGTAAGTCATTCGATCTGATCGTGCTCGATCCGCCGAAATTTGCTCAGACAGCTTCACAAGCCGAGCGGGCAGCGCGCGGTTATAAGGATATCAACCTGCTGGCATTCAAACTGTTGAGACCGGGTGGGCTGCTGTTTACCTTTTCCTGCTCAGGGGGGATAAACGAGGATTTGTTCCAACAGATCGTTGCTGGGGCAGCTTTAGATGCAGGCGTAGATGCGCAGATCATTCGCCGGATGCACCAGGGACCGGACCATCCGATCTCGGTGCATTTTCCGGAAGGGGCGTATCTGAAGGGGTTGGTGTGCAGGAAGGAATGAGAGCAAGGGAGAAGGGATAGGGGATTAGTGACTGGTGATCGGGGAATGAGGACTGGGAAGATGTAAACAAGTAAACAGGTTGCCTTTAATCCAGACCCTTCCACCAACGCCTAAGGGGGTATGTTAAGTAGGGGAGGGTGGTAGCCGCGTTTCCTAAACGTGCGGACTTCATAACATAGACCCTCCCGCCTACGCTACACGATTCCGAAGGCCGCAGGCGGACAGGTCTGGGCAATGGTGAACGCTTTGCAGTAGTCAATCGGAGACCTGTCCCTTGTATATACTACCCTTGTATATACTACCCTCCAAGAACGGGTATCCCGGGGGATAATAGCCTCGTTCGGGAGACACCGAACTGCAGGTAGAGCGGAGGGCTCTCTG
>Ga0105092_10001647_pt1 | contig 11961 bp, 7 predicted proteins | sample PPLLak2March2015_FD_87021 | JGI IMG/M metagenome (GOLD analysis project Ga0105092, IMG submission 87021) | Freshwater sediment microbial communities from Prairie Pothole Lake near Jamestown, North Dakota, USA - PPLs Lake P7 Core (1) Depth... | ecosystem: Environmental > Aquatic > Freshwater >... | reverse complement strand
GAGTTCGACGGTATGCAACTGGACCATTGGTCGACAACTGTATTCATATCGCCCGGGTTTGATTCATGTGCATGACCCACGCTTTTACAGAGTGTTACTGCCTGCATTGAAAGTGTCCCGACTAAAAACCATTGTTCACGTTCAGTTAGAAGAGGCACAGGCCAGTCTACGATGGGCCTTCAGAACCCCCCCGCAGGTGATTATTACCTGTGCGCGTTTTCTCGTAGATCAGGTTCGTAATGCCCTTCCCGAACACCTTCAACGCAGTCAAACTATTGTCGCTGTCCCTAATGCTGTGGATACGGACCAATTTCATCCGGGTGATAAGGATTCCGCCAAACAAAAAGTCGGTGCTCCGCGGAACATTCCGTTGATCCTGTTATTGGCCAATCTTGCTCCACATAAAGGTCACGAAACCGGCATTCGTGCGGCAGCGATTTTGAAGGAAAGAGGTGTAAACGCATGGCTCTGGTTCGCTGGTGTTGAGCGCGGCGGTAGCCTTAAATATACGGAGCTATTAAGGACGCTTTGTGGTGAATTAGGGGTTGCCGATCGAGTGCGGTTCTTAGGGCAACGGAGCGATGTTCCCGAATTGCTGCGAGCTGCGGATTGCGTGATCCTGCCGTCCACCGCGGAAGGGTTGCCATTGTCTATTCTGGAGGCCCAGGCGACGAAAGTTCCGGTGCTCGCTGCGCCTACCGCTGGCATTCCAGAGATCATCGTCGATGAAAAGACTGGAATTCTGGTGCAGGCAGATAATTTTAACGGTTATGCTCATCATCTTAGCCGTCTTCTTAGTAGGCCGGCGTTATATTCGCAAATCGTTGAAACTGCTTATGTCAACATTTCCCGTGAGCACAGCTGGAAAACTTACATCGATCGAGTGTACGGAATCTATCAGTCCCTGACAAATAACTGATGACGAATTATTAATCTTAGAATCTTGAATCAAGGATCGATGAAACAACCATTGGTGTCTTTTGTCATTCCGGTTCTGAATGGCGAACAAGATATTGCTCGTTGTTTGAACGCTATTCGAAATCAGAGTCTTACATCAGACCAGTACGAAGTGCGCATTGTAGATAATGGTTCAACGGATCGAACCCAGCAAATCGTCCGGGGCCTGGGTTTCCATGTCGATGTAATTCCGGGCGTAACTGTGTCAGCCCTCCGTAATCAAGCTGCCAAATCAGCGCGCGGCGATTACCTTGCGTTCGTGGATTCAGACGTGGAAATTATGCCGTATTGGTTGCGACACGGCATAGCAATATTTGAAAGCAGGTCAACTGTCGCGGCTGGCTGTTTTCCTAGAGCGCCGAGCCCCTCCACGTGGGTTCAGGAAGCCTGGGAGGCGCATCAATGTGGGCGACATGACCCCAATTCACAACGGCCAGTCGCGTGGCTTCCTTCTATGAATCTGCTTGTGCGCCGGGACATGTTTGTAAAAGTCGGGGGTTTTAACGAGCGGTTAGATACGGCCGAGGACGTAGACCTCTGTTACCGTCTTGGACAACTTGGATCAATTCTTTGCGTTCCGGCCATGGAGGCTATTCATTGGGGTGAAGCCAGCGACCTGAAAATGTTTTGGCGCAAGGAGGTTTGGCGAGGCAAGGGTAATCTGAAGGGCGTTCTTGCTCACGGTCTACGGCGGGATGAATTGCCCAGTCTGGGCTACCCCATTTATATTCTCTGTCTTCTGCTGGCTTTAACGTTGAGCTGTCTTTTGAATCTATCGAATCGACCGTTTGTTCTGCCGCTCTGCAGCTTTGGACTGTTGATCCTGCCGGCGCTGGCACTAGCCGCGGCAACGATGCGGCGAGCTGGGCAGCCCACGGCGTTTCCTGGACTGTTTTTGCTTTACCTGGTCTATGGTTTCGCGCGAGCCTATTCTATGGTCAGCGGAGGAGTCTACCGGCGCCGCTAGCACCGTGCTATCCAGAATTTGATTTGGAAAAAGTGTTGCCAAGTTGCTTTGCGATTGCACTCTCATTGTGGTGTCTCTCATCTTCGCTGGCGAATCCGTTCTTGCCGAAAAATTCACTATCGATCCGGTGGAAGCAAGCAACGCTTCAGATTCAATTTATAGGACAGAGGACAAGACCCGTAGTATCTACGTTGCAGCTTAGGGAAATCATCGCCTTCAAGTTTTTGACAACGACGGCAACTTCCTAAGAGCGCTGGGACGGCACGCAAAGGAAGAACGCGAGTTCGATGGCCCAATTTGCGTCTTCATTAACAAAGACGAATTGATCTATGTGCGATTTCAGGATCACCGCGTCCAAGTGTTTGACCGGCAGGGCACGTTTGTTCGCGCGTTTGGACGCCCCGGCAAAGCCGCCGGTGAATTGCAAAATCCGAGTGAGATCGCGGGAGATCCATTCGGCCATCTATACGTCGTAGACTACAACAATCACCATATTCAAATTTTCGACGGCATAGGCGCTTGGGAGCTTTGAGAAATCGGAGCGGGGAGTTCAGTCACCCGACAAGCGTCGCGATCAGTGAGCGAGGGGATCTTTACGTTGTGGACAAAGGCAACAGGCGCGTGCAAATCTTTCGGATCGTGACGGACGAAATTAAAGTTCCGTTGAAGGATCGACGCTGACGAAAACCGAGCGAAGCGTGAGGACGGCATGCCAGGCTTGATAGGAATGGTGGAACGGATACCGGGTCAGGGCGTAGACCCGATGTTCCAAAGGGTGTTGGCTCCAATGCAGCGGGGCGGTCGCTTGCTGAGCGAAACCTGCGTCGCGCCCGACGAGCGCTGGGCGTTAGGCAGAGTGCATCTGGGCGCGCTCCAACCCGCCCCTCAACTTGTCCGGAGCGATTCGATACAAGTTCTGTTTCATGGAGATCTATCCAATGAAGCCGAACTAAGAAAACAGCTCGAGCTCGAAGGCTCTCGCCGGCAGTGCCCAGGGATCGGTTCTCTGATCAAGGCCCTTTACCAAATTCATGGAAGTAAGTTTGCCGCTCGACTGCGGGGATCTTTCTGTGCAGCGGTGCTCGATGAAAAGCGAAAACGACTCATCCTGGTGAACGACTACCTGGGTTCTTATCCCCTTTACTGGTTCAGTGGCCCGCACCGTTTTGTCTTTGCTTCGGAACTCAAAGCGATTCTGTCCGACCCCGCTGTCAAAGGCCCCGTTGATCCACGAGCGGTCGCGGATTTTCTAAGTTTCGGGTTTCTACTCGGAGACAAAACGCTGGCACCGCAAGTACGGCTATTACCGCCATCGTCCACAGTGAGCTACTCGTGGGAAGACGGGACGTGCGTGCTTGAATCCTATGCCTCGATCGAGGAAGCCTTCCGGCCGTGGAATGGAACCCAGTCTGAGTACCTCGAAGAGCTGTCTCACGACTTCAACGACGCCGTGAATCGATCGCTTTCGGGTGAACATAAGTTTCTGATGTCGCTGTCCGGCGGTCTCGATTCAAGGGCGGTTTTGAGCGCGATCGACTGCAAGCGATCACCGATATCGACCTATACCCTCGGTGTCAACGGGTGCGCGGATGAAGTCATTGCCCGAAAATTGTCCGAAATCGCAGGGACGGGGAACCGCTTCCTCGAACTCGACACCCGCTATCTAACTGAAGGCCTCGAGAACATCCGACGGATGGTCATGCTTACGGATGGCATGTACCTGACCCACGGTTTGACCGAGATGTTGGTTTTGCAATTTCTTGAAGCGACGGATTTCTCGATTATGTTGCGCGGCCACGGCGGAGAGCTCGCCAAAGCGAGTCTTGCGTGGCCGCTGCACACCGATGAGCGAATCTTTCGGATGCAAAGCAAGGAAGAGTTTGTCTCCTATATGGTGGAGCGGGTTAATTATATCCGCGGCGGCACTCGACTGCACGAACTCTTCACGCCAGAGTGGTGGATGCAGATCAAAGATGGCGCGCGTCGCTCCCTCGAAGAGAGCGTCGCCGACTTGTCCCTCTCGCCAGCGGATCTATGTAGTTATCTTTACCTGACGGAGCATCATCGCCGCTTTACCGTGGCCTCGCTGGAGTTATTCCGCAACTACGTCGAAGTGCGGATGCCGTTCGTGGACCAAATTTTTCTGCACGCGCTTTTCCGTTCGCCGACCGAGTGGCGCGATCGGACTGAGATTCACCGAGCGATTATCGGAGGCAACTCGCCCGCTTTGCTCCGAGTGCGCAATTCCAACACCGGTGCTCCCGGCGATGCGAGTCCCTGCGCCGCAAAGGTGTGGGACAAGGTGAACAGTCTTTTTAAGCGCCTGAACGTCTACGGTTACCGCCATTACCACAGCTTCGATCGCTGGATGAAAGCAAATCTGTTAGCGTCTGTCGAGCAAGTGCTATTGCGCCCGGCCAGTCTTGCCAGAGGCATATTTCTAGAGTCGAGTTTACGCCGACTGATTGGCGAGACGAGGAGCGGCGCGGCGGATCATGCTTATCTTCTGCAAACCTTGCTGATTCTTGAGCTCTGGCAGCAGGAGAGGGAGTAGGGTGGAGGGAGTAGCGGGTAGGGTAGAGCGTGTAGCGTGTAAGGTACAGGGTGTAGGGACACGGGAGAAGGGGAGTAAGGAGAAAACGGGATGAAGAGCTACAAAGACCTAACTGCTTACCAGAAGGCGTATGATCTAACGCTCAGAGTCTATAAGGCAACAAAAAATTAACCACGAGAAGAAATTTATGGTCTGGTCTCCCAAATGAGACGAAGTGCTGTTTCGTTACCATGTAATATAGCGGAGGGTTTCGGAGGCGGAGTCGAAAGGAATACGTTCAGTTTCTGCACATTGCATTAGGTTCATGCAGCGAGCTTGAGACACTTTTGGGGTTATCGCGAGATCTTCGATTCATCGACGACAGCGAGGCAAAAGAGCTTTATTCACTTCAAGAGGAGTGTTCTCGACTCCTCTATGGATTGATCGCTTCTTTGACCAGAAAACCCTAGACCCTACCCCTACACGCTACACTAAACCTTCTCCCTATACCCTATCTTATGTCCTTACACCCTACACCCTTGACCCTCGACCCAGCACCCACTGCACAGTCCCGGCGTCTTCTCCTCCTCATCCTTGGCCTCGGGCTCCTCGTTCGCTTGATTCTTCTCTACGCCACGCGAGATACCGGGCTGATGATTGTCGATGAGCAGCACTACCATACGCTTGCTCTGAATCTTTTGCATGGCCATGGTTTTGCCTGGGAACCGGGAAATCTCACATCCATTCGGCCGCCGCTTTATCCTGCTTTTGTGGCCCTGATATGGAAAATGACCGGCACGGAAAGTGTGCTTGCGATTCGAATGGCGCAGGTTTTTCTCGCGCTCGCCAATGTTTATCTTGTGTACCGCCTGGGGCTTTTGTTGTTCGATCGTCGCGTTGCGCTGTTGGCGGCGACCGGACTGTGTCTTTATCCGTCTTTACTCGCGTTCAACGTTTTCATGTTGACTGAAGCGCTTTTCACGCTTCTTTTGACGTCGATGGTATGGGGAGTAGTGATATTGCTCAGGACGAAAAGCGCATGGGTCGCCTTGGGCACGGGAGTCGTGCTCGGGTTGGCGGCGCTCACCCGGAGTGTGCTGTGGCCGTTTCCCGCGGTTCTCTGCCCGTTCGTTTTCCTCGCCATGCCAGGGAGCTGGCAGCGGCGTTTTGGCATCGCCACGTTGCTGCTCGCGGGATACGCTTTCGTGCTCGCGCCGTGGGTCATTCGTAACACGCGGTTACAAGGCGTGGTCACTATGGTTGATACCATGGGAGGAATAACGTTGCGCATGGGCAATTACGCTCATACGCCTCTCAACCGTGCGTGGGACCCGGTGACGCTTCATGGCGACAAGTCTGTGTTTCAGGAATTGCGCACCGAGCATGCCGTTATTTCTTCGTGGACGGAAGGGCAAAAAGAGAAGTGGGCATTGAAAAAAGCATTGGTCTATATGCTTGACCATCCAGTCCTAACGTTTGAACGCAGTGTCGTCAAATTCGCTAATTTCTGGGGATTGGAAAGGACCGTCATTGCCGGTTGGCAGCAAGGGCTCTACAAGCCGCCGCATTGGTTTGCGGCGCTTGGAACCGTCCTCATTCCGTTCTTCTATGTTGTTGTTATGCTCCTCGTATGTCTTGGACTATTTGTGGCTCCTCCAGAAGACCGCAGGGCGCATCTCTTGTTGCTATTGCCGATTGGCTTTATCGCCGGGATGCATACGCTTACCTTCGGGCATGAGCGCTACCATTTGCCGCTCATACCGTTGCTGATGCTGTACGCTGCGGCCGCCGTCACACAACGAAGCTGGCAGCACCTTGGCATACGGCTGCGGCGGGCTGCCGCTCCGCTGGCCGTGGCCACGAGTCTCCTTGTTATTTGGGGCCGAGAGGTGCTGGTCGTCGAGGCAGATCGAATCCAAAGTCTACTGCGCATTCTCTTTAGTTAGCCAATAGTCCGACCTTGGCGGCCCATTCGACTTCGCCGCTCAGGACATGCTTTGGGCAGTTGGGCGAATCACTCCGAAATCGTTGCGGATGTACCTTCATTCCCTGCACCCTACACGCTAAACGCGACACCCGTCACTCAACACTTGTCACTTGAAACTCGTCACTCTCTTTAAGGAGCTGCAACATGTACTCATCAACAATAACAAACGTTAGACCCTTCCAGTTTATTTGGCCGTATGTCCAAATTGCTCGCGTCGACCATTGGTTCAAAAACACGTTCATGCTGCTGGGTGTTCTGGTCGCCTACTTCTATGAGCCGGCATCGGTCACTTGGGGGAGCCTTCCGCCATTTGCGATGGGTCTCTTGGCGACCTGTTTGGTGGCTTCCAGCAACTACGTGCTCAATGAGCTGCTCGATGGTTCCACGGACCGTTTTCATCCCGAAAAAAAACACCGGCCCGTGCCTTCAGGAAAGATCCAATATGGATTGGCAATTGTGGAATGGCTGGTTGTTGGAAGCGCAGGGGTCATAGTGGCTTCCCTCGTGAGCTTCTCATTTTTTCTCTCCGCTTTGATTTTATGGCTCATGGGAATCGCTTATAATGTTCCTCCCGTTCGGACCAAAGAGTTACCCTATCTGGATGTATTGTCGGAATCAGTGAACAATCCGTTGCGTTTGTTCCTGGGCTGGTTTGCCGTCATTCCCGACAAGGTTCCCCCGATCTCGTTGATTTTGGCGTATTGGATGGTGGGAGCTTTCTTTATGGCCACCAAACGTTTTGCTGAATATCGTCATATCGGCGACGCTAAGGCAGCATCGCAGTATCGCAGATCATTCGGCTATTACACCGAAAATCGCTTACTGGTAAGCATGTTTTTTTACGCGATCATTTGCGCGCTTTTCTCTGGTATTTTTATCGTCCGTTATCGAGTTGAGCTTATCCTATTTGTTCCCCTGGCGGCGGGGTTCTTCGGCTATTACTTAAAATTGGGACTTCAACAGGATAGCCCAGCGCAACGTCCCGAAAAGCTATACCGTGAGCGGGGATTTGTGGGCTATCTCCTGTTTAGCATGGTGGTGTTCTTGTTGCTCATGTTAGTTCAGGTGCCGGCTCTATATGATTTGTTTAATGTCCAGCCAGCGCGTATCGATCCGTTGTGGACGATCGGCGCACGAGCGCAACGCTGATGACAGGACGGCAGGGACGCGGTCCGCCGCCCTAACCGTTCTCCGGAAACAAAGGAAATCATCAAAGTCTTGGTTCATTTTTTCGACCGAGAAATTCAACGGGAGGGTTCGTGGATTACATGGCATTGAAGGCTCAAAACAAAGCGCTCAACTCTGAGGAGATTCGTGCGCGTAAGGTCCGTCTCAGGTCAAAACCGGTGTTCTTTTCATTTGCTATCTGCGGACCGTGCAATTTGGAATGCGTACATTGCGGCTATCGTCTGTTTGGAAGGACTTCTGAACAACAGGTGTCAGAAGAGGTGTACTCTCAGGTTATATCGGAAATAATGCCGACGGCTTATCGATGCCACCTCGGAGGCTCGAATTGGGGCGAGATGACGATTGCAAAAAACTTTCATCGGTTCTTACTAGACGCAAAAAAATTCGGCGTCGGCATCAATCTTACGACTAATGGCACGCGGATGGTGGACGAGTGGTTTACCGATCTTCTAGACACATTGACCGTGATTGGATTCTCAATGGAAGGCATGAACGACGAGTTTGAAAAAGTTCGCGGGTTCAAGTGGCGCCATTTTTTGAAGAACGTCGAAAAGGTGTGTCAAGGACGAGCGGATCACGGGAAGAGTTTTAGGGTTGAGTGGCGCTATTGCGCGCACGCCGGGAGCATTCATCAACTTCCGGACATGATTCGGTTGGCTAAGAGCATAGGCGTGCATCGCATTCAGGTCATGAACCTCGTACCGTACGATCATGCGCAAAAATATAACTGTCTCTCCTATCACCGATCATTAGCCAATCACTGGTTTGCAGAGGGTCGCAGGGTCGCCGCCGAGTTGAACGTTGACGTCAATATACCCCCTGATTTCAACACCGGCGAGTTTAGCAAGAACAGCCGGTTTCAGAGTCCAGGAAACGGCCAACCCACCACTGCGCCGGAAAATGGACGCGCGGCGTCGGATACCCCGGACGGGCTCGCACTCGTGAGCTGTTATCGTCCCTGGCAGACGTGCGTTGTCAATGAGCTTGGGGAGGTCACGCCGAGCGATATTTATTGGAGATCCATGGGAAGTCTCCAGGTCAGCCGTTTCGAGTCCGTTTGGAACGGATTGAAGTATCGCCGCCTGAGGGCGCGTATCAATAATACGCCGGACAGCATTTGCCGCGCCTGCCGCCTACCGCAATTCGACAGCGAGGAGAACAGAGCCTCTATGCAGCTTGTGCCCAGCTTCAAGCAGCTGGTGGCCGCTTCGGCCAGATCTTTGCTGAAAAGATCCAAGCCCACATTCGAAGGGGTTATGGATAAGGAATTTGATCCTAATGACTCGAAGCCAATATCTCCAAGTTGATAGATGTGCGGCCATTTGAATCGAGGAACCACGGATTCCGAAGGTACTCAAGTCAATAATAATCATAATACGGTTAAGACAATGTTCTGGGTTTGTTTGCAGATTGTGGCGCTGGTTTTTTTGGTGACGCAGAGTCCGGTAAGAGCAGAACAAGTTTCCCAGCTTACGGTGTGGCACAGGGCCGGGCAGACCTTTCTTACCTGGAGAGAAGTCATCATTGCGGTACCGCGGGATAATATTTCTGTTCAAGAGTTCAAAAACTTTCAAATGCGTGTTGAGCAAGGGCCGCGCATTCGTTTCCGAATCTATCGATCCACTCAACCGATCAAGTCAGTTCGGGGATTAAAGCCTATCGCCGAAGTCCCGCCCTTCAGCGCCTGGAATATGGACTATTACGGAATTGCCCCTAAGCCGGAATACAAAGCTCTGCGATACGTCGTCGAAGGTGGAAAAGAGCCGGTGGCTTCGGGGACTGGTATCTACGTGAATAACCCGCCAGAAGCCGGAAAAGCATATTACGCTGTTACCGTGTCGGTAAATGATAAGGAAGATACCGCGGTCGACACAGCGAACACATTGCAGTCTCCAGTTGATGAAAGCCTTGGAGCTGGACTGCCAGTTCTGCAGCGCGTGGTAAAACCGACAAGCTTCCAATACGTTGAGAACCCGACCCTGCAGTATTACGTGCGATGGGAGGCTCCTCCCAATACTAACGTCCCTAGTAAAGCTTTCGATTATGTTGTCGCAATTCCACCCAGGCCGGCAAAGCCCGCCCCTGTGGGTATCCATCTCCATGCGTGGGGCGGGAGTCTCAATCATGATTATGGTTGGTGGTTCAACGCCGAAAAGGGCGCCATCCTGGTCGCATCTAATCAGGAGCCCTACGATTGGTGGACCGGTTATCACGAGCGGCTCGGGACTGGCCAACCACTGAAAACGAAAGATGACTGGCTCAAGGTAGCGGTGCGACCGTACACGCAACGGCGAATGCTCTCGTTTCTCGACTGGGTGGCAACGCAATGGGAAGTGGACCTCACACGAACCTTTGCAGCAGGAAGCTCCATGGGTGGCTCGGGGGCGCTTATGCTAGCGCTACGCTTTCCAGAACAAATTGCATGGGCGGTTTCCTGGGTGGGGATACATATCCCAAGTATGAGCCCGCAGTTTAAAAGCTCCTATGAGTATGTTTATGGCAAGCCGGAATGGGGTGTGAAGTTTGAGGATGGGACACCGGTCTGGGATTATTTTAACGACGCCTGGTATCTGCGCCGCTATCCGGAGCAGGATCTCGGCTTTGTTACTTTTTCGAACGGTAAAAACGACGCCGCCATCGGGTGGCCACAGGCGGTCGAATACTATCGTGCTTTGCAAGAGACACGACAACCGCACATGTTCGTGTGGGGACAAGAAGGCCATAACCAGCGCGCGTACATGCCCCGAGGCGGTGGTGAAAGAGTCATGCCGATCGATATCCGGACCAATCAGAGCTTGCCTGCCTTCACGAACTGTAGTCTCGATAATAATCCGGGTACTGGAGATCCAGGAAACGGCGACGCCTCGGGTCAAATAAATGGCTATCTCTATTGGGAAACTGACACTATAATAGACCGACCTGAACGATGGGAAATAACCGCCGGGCTCATCGAGGGGGCGCCGCGAGACAGCGCCACGGTGGACATCACACCGCGACGGCGCCAGCAATTCCGGGCGCGGCCGGGTGATCATTTCATCTGGACCAACACGTCGTTGCATTCCAATAAAGCGATTCAGTCGGGGCAGGTCGTGGCAGACCAGTGGGGACTCATCACGTTAGAGAAGGTCTTGGTGGGCAAAAGCAAAAACCGCATCAGCATTACCAAGGTGAATAGCCCCGCCAGGTACGGAGATTAAGAATGCTTCGCACGATTTTTGTTCTCATTATCGTGGCAATCGGTGGATACTATGCCGTCCAGTCGCCGTTTTATGCGCTGCTCTTTTATATCGTCAATGCGTATTTCAGGCCGGAAGATTGGGTTTGGACGAATTTCGTTTCAACTCTCAAACTATCCCTTCTTTCCGGTGTGCTCGTCGTGGCAATCACCTTTTTATCCAGCCAACGGTTTGCCTGGAATGGACGAATCGCCATTGTTTGGCTGTTTCTGTTGCACACGCTCCTCTCCACAATCGGATCAGAAAATTTGGCCTACAGTTGGAGCTACTGGACCGACTTTCTTAAGACAATCATCATCACGTACCTGATGATTGTCCTGGTGACCGACTTTATTAAATTCCGCCTGGTACTTCTCGTTATGGTATTTGCGTTGGGCTTAGAGCAAGCCAAACAAGGTTGGTTTTATCTGCTAACTTCTCCAGGCTGGCATAACGCGAGTCCTGTGTCTTTCTTGGGGGATAACAACGGTGTCGCTGTCGGCATGCTAATGTTGGTGCCGATCGTTGGACTGCTAGGACAAACAACGGAGCACAAATGGAGAAAAGGCTTCTATTGGTTCCTCCTTATTGGTTGCTTGTACCGCGCCCTTTCCACCCATTCTAGGGCGGGTTTTCTCGCCGCAGCCGCGATGGGAGCGATCTGGTGGCTCCGGACACAACACAAAGGGCGGGCCCTTCTCGGGCTTGTTCTTGTTATTATCATTGTCTTGCCAGCTCTGCCTGACACCTACTGGACACGGATTCAGACCATTCAGACCTATGAAGAAGAACAGGATCAGTCGGTGCTTGGCCGCTTTCATTTCTGGAACGTCGCCATTCAAATGGCGAAAGCGAATCCGGTACTGGGGGTTGGTTATATGGGCTATAATGTCTCCTACAATAATTACGACTCTTCCGCGGGTGCCTATGGACTGGATAGATCGGTACATAGCAGCTTTTTCGGGGTGCTATCTGAGCTCGGCTACTTGGGTGTCATCCTGTTTGGGTTCGTGATTTTTGGCGCGTTGCGCAGCTGCTCGCGAGTGCGCAAGTTTGCGCTCAAAGATGCCGCTCTCTCAGAGCTGGGCAAGACCGCTGTTGCCCTGCAAGCCAG
>Ga0105092_10001646_pt1 | contig 11966 bp, 10 predicted proteins | sample PPLLak2March2015_FD_87021 | JGI IMG/M metagenome (GOLD analysis project Ga0105092, IMG submission 87021) | Freshwater sediment microbial communities from Prairie Pothole Lake near Jamestown, North Dakota, USA - PPLs Lake P7 Core (1) Depth... | ecosystem: Environmental > Aquatic > Freshwater >... | reverse complement strand
CTCTCTTGTACCAATCACAGATTGTCCGGAATTCGCGCCGGATGAAAGCGGCGGCTTTGGCACGGCGGCAATAGGTTTCAATGCAAGCCACTCTCGTTTGGCTTCATCCTCCGGCAATGTTGCATTTAGTCCATCGTTGTATTTTTGTGCTAATATGTTATACTCAGTATTGTTTCCACTCAAGGTCGCCGCTTCCAAGGCATGCCCAAAGGTCATGCCAAAATGAACACCATCCAACCAAGCGGTCTGCGTCTCGTTCATGGCTATACATGGTGCTGCTAAGAACAGCATTATTAGAATGAAGATCAATGATTTCATGTTATCACCAGTTACAGCCTTCAGTACCACCATTATATTTCTCTTGTGGATTCAAAGAGCAAAATTATATTAATCATCGCAAGCCAATAATCGTTGCATCTTTCAGGCTTTCCGAAGCTCTCCCCCACCATCGCGAACTCATGCCAGCCTGCCCGGCAACCAACGATTCGCGCTTGACCGGATTCCCGTCATACATCATCTAACTACGCAGCATTCTTCCCACCCTGCGACTGCATGAAAGCTCGCACCCAGGACCATGTGGAGCCAAGTGGCGAGCACATGGGGCGCAGCGAAAACGATGAGCTGCCATCGGTCCTCCATTACATACAAGCATTCTTGATCATCGCTTGACAACTAGAATACATCGATTTCTAGTCGAAGACCTTCCCATTGAATCCATTGGGCATGATAGTAAAAAGAAGCCCCAAGCACCCAAGGCATTAGAGAATCAGAATTATTTTCTACAATGTCATTTAACAGGTCTGAAAGGGTAATCCTTTTATAACTCTTTTGACTAATGGTTTAATATAGACTTTGGATCTAAAATAGACTGCGAGTCGAAAGCTGGGTAAATGATAATCGACTTTGAGTCGATGACCGCAGGAGATTATGGCAATCACAGATAGAAAACAACGGGAGAAAGAGCAAAGGCGAAATAGCATTCTCATCGCAGCCGAGAAGCTGTTCTACGCCAAAGGCTACGATAACGTCTCTATGGAAGAGATAGCGCAGGAGGCTGAACTGAGCAAAGGCGCGCTATACTTCTATTTCAAAAAAAAGGACTCGCTGTTCTTTGCCATTGTCGCAAGAAAGAATGCTGAGATCACCCAGCTTATGAAAGAGCGCTTGAACGGTTTGGCCACTGGCGGTGAAAAATTGAGGACCATCGTTCAATGCTACGTCGACTTTGCAAGAAAGAATCCTGGATATAACGATATGGCCCGCATCTTCGGGCCTGTGATTTGGTCTAGGATGGACGACGAAGATGAGAAAACCTTGATAGAGAATTCCATCAATTACATGGCTCTGCTATCTGGCGCCATCACGGAGGGAATGGAGGATGGAACCATCAGAAAAGATCTGGACCCTGCGCTGATTGGCTCTTACATCACTATCATCAGCATGTCCGTGGTATCTCCTCTGCCTGCATGGAGAAAGGCGTTCGAGCTCCAAGGAATCAGCTTTGATGAGTTCCTTGAGAACTTTTCCCGCTTCATAGATCCTGCTATTGACAAATGCCTAGAAGATTATGGCGAGAGTATCGAGCATCAATAACAACAAACAACGAGCATTCAGGCTATAGTGATGTAGGAGAATCAGAAGAGGCCTTTGCTGAAAACATCATGATAGCATCTGCCGTCGAAGGATAACGGGCGAGCCGCTGGTATTGACTCAGGGACTTGGATTTGAGATCTCTGCAATAACAGATGGAAAAGGAAAATATGAGATGATAGAATGAATCAGGCTAAGCAAAAGGCCGACTGTGCTGATATTCCGGGATGCATACGCAGCCTCTCCAATGTAGAAAGGCTCTTCCTATGGAGCTTTCAAACTAATATTGCCGTAGCTGCCCGGATTACAGGAGATATAGATGAAAGGAACCTTGAGCGAGCTCTGGATGCAGTTTGCCACATGCACCCGCTGACAAGGTGTAGGATAGTCTTTGATGAACACCATGATGCCTGGTTTTCTAGGCAAAGCGTTCCAAGAGCCACATTGCGTATCGTTCCTAGAACCTCAGATTCACAATGGTTCGATGAGATTAGGCGAGAATACGGGGTGCCTTTTGAGCTTGAAATTGGCCCTTTGATCCGGTTCGTGCTTGTGTATTCGCCAAAGGTTTCGGAACTAATGGCGTTTTCCGAGCACTGTATCTGCGATGGAACAGCCCTTGCAAACCTTATGCGTGACCTTCTCAATTGCTATGCCAACCCTAAGAAAGAGGTGCAGGTCATTTCGCCGCCAGTGATCACTGATTACTTGAAAAAGGAGGGCGGTTTCTCCATTCCCAAGATTATCGGCAAATTTTTTATCAATCATTATAACAACCAGTGGCAGAAGAATCCATATTATATCACTCAAGAGGATTTTAATAAGATCCATGCTGCATATTGGGAAAAATACAGGTATAGCATCGTCTTCCTCCAGCTTGAGCCTGAAGAGTCCAGCGACCTGGTTGCCCGATGCCGAGAGAATGAAGTGACCATCGGATCTGCGCTGACAACTGCATTTCTTGCCGCATACCATGAAGTCATAGGCCCGCTTCCTAAAAACAAGAAGACGATCTCTATACCCTTCGATCTCCGAAGGCACCTTGAAAATGACATCGGCGAATGCTTCTGCTTCTTAACAGGAGGTTTCAATTTTCCTTTTGCATATGACCAGAAAAAATCCTTCTGGAAAAATGCGGCGGATCTGCATAAGATCATTCAAAAACGGGTAGAAATGCTCGACAACTCGGGCCTGGATATGGAAGCTTTTGATCCAACGCTTATCGATGCCTTTTTCAACTTAGCACCATATATAAAAATAGTTCCGGATGCCTACAACCAGACAGAGAATCTTTCAGCCTTTGCCAACGATAAAAAGAGTGCAGCACTTAAGATCTCCAATAATGCCGTATCCAAGCTTCCAGGCTTGACAACCACTAACCTTGGGCATCTCGACTTTCCAGAGATCTATGGGAGCCTTCGACTCGATCGCCTGTTTCTTGTGCCATCAGCTGGGGAGAATATTCCCTTGATCCTCGGCGGCGCAGGTGTCTGCGGCAAGATTGTATTCTCCCTGAACTATCTTGAGCAAAAAAATAGCAATAATCCACCGCCCACAAGGGATATGATCAGAATTCGAAATATAGCACTCGAATACCTTGGCTTTCCGGAAAAGGCAAATGAGAGCTTGATGTGAATGCTTCTAGTTGATCTGCTCCTCTGAGCTTGGCCATCTTCGCCAGCCTCTGCCCGTAAACCTGGTCCTCTTTTTTCAGCGCCCTAGATGCCTTCAACCACCTGGCCAAGACATCCTTCATGTCCTGCCTCACGCTCTTAAAGCTCCTGCTCATATGACTATCTAATGCTTTGGCGAATGCATGGTGCAAAAGAAAAATGCCTACAAGAATAGTTCAAATTAAAAATACTAAAAATTTTAAAAATTTTGCGAAAAAGCAAAAAAAAATGAGAACATAAATGATAGGATGTGTCAGCTCCCCATGAAACGTTCGATTGATGCTTTTTATGGTCGATGAAAGCATGATGAAAAAAAAGCTTGCGCGGGATTGAATATCGAACTAAATAGCTGAAGTTGGTTTGATTTGGCCTTCTGATCAAGCAGCGCGAGAGATCATAAAATAGGTTAATGATGCTGATTTAATTAGGCAAAACACGTACAAATAATAAAATGAAAAAAATCGCGGGTCTTTCCGGTTTATCCCAAATCCTTAACGGCAGGGTTGTCGCTCTGGGCATTTCCGGTATCGGTTCCGGTGGCTTCAACGACCTCGATATCCAGTGCATTCTCGAAGTTTCCGGCTGCCTGCATTGATGCTGCTGCAATTGACACTTTGTATTCACCGGCGGCGACTTTGGCGGTCCAGACTCCGGAATATTCGTGCTCGTCTGTCTGCCGGAGGCTAACCTTTCCTACCTCTTTGCCGTTCGCATCTTTGATGGTCGCAACAGCCGTAATCATGCTTTCATTAGCCGGAACGCTTGTGCCGTCGGCGTTGTTCTCTCTGAAAATGGCGCTGATCTTGACTGCGCTTCCGGAATTGACCGGCGAGGACGTTGAGGTAATATTGATCAGATCAATGCTTGCTTTGGCAGCGCTGGAAGCGCTCTGTGATGATGTGGCGGATGAATCGTCCGATGCTTTCAATTTGCCTGCATCCTCGTTATTGAATTGGGAACTCGTCTGTCTGACCACCTTTGGACCGAATGCCAATGGATCTTCACTCGTGGTTTTTCCAGCGATAAAGTTGTTAGCGGTCTGGCTCCAATCTCCTTCCTGTGTGCATGTTGAGCATACAGCGGATGCATTGGCAGCCAGGCCAAGAACTACTACCGCAAAAGCGGCAAGGATCGTAATTAATATCGAATTTCTCATAACCTGAACCTCACTCTCTTTCAATATCACGGAGGGATTTGAATGCGTGAATATCAGTTCGCAATTCGCATTCTATTTATATGATTCTAACGCTTAGAATTGACATCGATGCGCAATCAAGATAAAAGCGATCTTGTCACACAACATCAGAAGCAATATATAGCTAAATAATTTAAATAATAAAAATCTATTTTATGATCCCCAAAGCGATTTCCAATACGATTATAATTATCGGGATGACAATAATCAAACCTATGCGCAGCATCTCTTGAATTCCGAAGGGCCATTGCGACATCTGATTCAGCTGACTTTGCATCGCCATCATATCTTTTACATAAACAGTATTGTCTGCAGCAGGAGCGCCAAATGACTTATCAAGGGCGGCCTTCATCTGATTTGATAGCATGTCTATCTTTTCTTTTTTAATTGAAGTCATCATACGATGAATCCTGTACTGGGGCAGGATAAAATAAGCAAATAGCAGAACCGCAAAACCGGAAAACCACAATATCAGCTGCAATGATGTGAATAAAGGCGGGACTATCATATGGAAGATGCCCCAAATGATGTAAACGCTGGCCGCATAGATAGTAAATTTCGAGTAAAGAATTCCGATGGCATGGAAGTCCGAGAAGAGCGCATCGATCTTCAAAGGCTGTCTTCCGATTGTGTTAATGGTCAGGGCGGTCATGATCATTATATAAAATCCCGCACCCTCCAGGTAAACGGCAAAATAGTATCCTAAATTAAATAAGGTCTCAGAGATGCCGGAGTTGAAGGAAAGCTCATGGTAATCAATGCCCGCGAGATGAACGAAGATGAGAAATATGGCCGCAAAAGAGATCATCTTCACATCGCTAAATATCTCCGCGTCCCATTTTTCGCATGCCATGATTATCGTTTCCTTGGGCAGCTCAACGATATTGATGACAACCTTCGCCAGCGAATGAAGCCTGCGGTGGCCCCAATTGAAGGCCGGACCTTCCACGGCAATTATCACTGATAAGATCAGGAAAAAATCAAGGTGCTCGATTGATCCTTCCAGCAATACCAAGCAGAGGTATGATATTGCCAGGAAGACTAGCGCTAAGAATGGCCATCCCCAATAATAGGGGACCGGAATGAGCGAAATCAAGCGCTCAATATGACTCATCTTGAATTGCTCTGGAAACGACAGAGACTTTTCCCTCCACAAATTCTGCGCCGCCTATGTCATAAGAGGCTCTCGCGATAAATTAAATTCATGTATTGCATCACGTATTGCCTTCATGTATTGCTTTCACGCATAGGCTTCATCTTTTAAGTATCATTATTTTACGTTTTAAATTATCGAAGCAATTATCTAATGGGCCCCGTTATATATTTTTTCTCGAACTGCAATTTTGCTCGAAATTGATAGCGCTGAAAAGATATTAGGTAGATGGCATCTATTCGCCCATTGGGTCCTGGAAGATCATGACAGTAGATCGCAACAGTAGACTACAAAAATAGATCACGATAATGTCGCAATCCAAATTGCTTCAATACTATTTGCCGTGACGGCAAGCCTTAATTACCAAATAACTTGTACCGGCCCACAACAGATGCTGCAATTATTGCAGCCATTAATCATCAGCCACTAATGATAGTTTGTTGATCATGCGGCTGAGAACGGATGGTTTATAGATGACGATCAATGCATCGGTTGCGCTGGAAAAGGTCAGAAGAGAAAAGCCCCTTGTGCATCATCTGACCAATTGGGTTACTATTTATGATTGTGCCAACATCGTCAAGGTATTCGGCGCGTCTCCCGTCATGGCCCATGCCAAGGAAGAGGCTGCCGATATGGCCGGCATTGCCTCGGCTCTGGTCCTGAACATAGGAACGCTGACCGTCGAACTGGTGGAATCCATGCTTTTGGCGGCCAAGGCAGCAAACCACAAAGGCATCCCGGTGGTCCTCGATGTCTGCGGCGCAGGAGCCACAAAGCTGCGCGACGATATGTGCTTCAAGATCCTGGACGAAGCCAAGGTGACAATTATCAAGGGCAATGCTTCTGAGATCGCGCGCATCGCAGGAGAGAGCGTTCAGACCAAAGGTGTCGATGCCGCCGAGGTAGAGAAGAATTTGCAGGAAATTGCACAAGGGCTTGCTAAGAAGAGGAGCTGCACGGTTGTAATCACGGGAAAAGAAGACATAGTGGCCGATGCCGAGCGGACGGTGCGCGTCCGGAACGGCCACGCCATGATGGCCAATATCGTGGGAACGGGCTGCATGGCCACTTCGGTGATTGGAACCTTTGCCGCAGTGGAGAAAGACCCGGTAGCCGCATCGGTAGCGGGCCTCGTCTGCTACGAGGTCGCCGCAGAATTAGCGGCAAAGGCCGCCAAGGGACCGGGCTCCTTCAAAGAGTTGTTGTTCGATGCCGTCTTCAATTTGGATGCCGAAACGGTAAACCGTATGCAGAAGATCGAGACGTGAAGGGATATCATGAATGGATATCGGGATGATATCATAGACAAATATTAAAATTAAATGCCAAATTATATATCAAAATGATGTTATGAAAGGATACTATTTCATCACGGATTCGGGCCTGAGCCGCGCCGGAAATATCTCCGATGTCAGGTACGCAGTCGATTGCGGAGTTGAGGTTGTCCAGTACCGCAATAAGAATGCTGAAACGCGTGAGATGTTCGAGGAAGCAATCAGGCTGAGGGAGATATGCGAAGATACGCTCTTTTTGATCAACGACCGCATAGACATTGCCTTGGCTGCAGAGGCGGATGGAGTGCATCTGGGACAGTCGGACATGCCCATCGCCCTGGCCCGCAAACTGCTTGGTCCTGAGAAGATAATCGGCTTGACGGTGCATAATATCGCTGAAGCCCAGGAGGCCGAGCGGCTGGAAGCAGACTACCTGGGAGTCTCGCCCATCTTCCAGACGGCGACGAAGTCGGATGCAGGAAAGCCGGCGGGCATTGCCCTGATCGAAGAGATCCGCCGTCAGGTTGAGATTCCGCTGGTGGCCATCGGCGGCATCAATCATGACAATGCAGCGGATGTAATCAAAGCCGGGGCGGATGGACTGTGCGCCATATCCTGCGTCGTGGCCAAGGAAGACGTGGGTATGGAGATCAGGATGTTTCAGGATTTATTCAAGAAATTTGTGTGAGAGAATAAATTTGATTCCTTATCGCAATATCCCGATGCTTGCATCGTGGATAAAGGGCATACGCGTCTAGCTCAGGTGTGGACCTGCTAACCTATTATAAATTTCATGCAGCGGCACCTCGCATACCCCGCTGCTTGCGGCGGAGTGTGCCGTTGCCGTTTGATTCAGCCACATTCCCATGTAAATCTCTTAAAGCGTATCGATTTACATTCTTCGAGCATGAGCCCCGTCCTGAGGCTCATGAAGGTTTCCGCACGTTGGGTTTTGGATTTAGTATTTTTGTAGCTATCGATTTTGGTTATTCAATGAAACTATTTTAATTAAATAAGATTTTATTATTAACTAATTTGACAATAAGTTGATTTTAAGTTGATTTTTATCTTGTGGGTAGGGTGGCATTATCTTCGCTCAATTGGAGCGCAATGGCAAACAGACAAATATTAATTGGAATAAATAGTTTACTCTATAATTATATTCAGAGAATCGATAGCTAAAAAAATATTCGATTTAGGAAGTCTAAGTGCGGAATGCAGGATTCAAAATTCATCGGATCGTGTCTCTTTTCCTGCGAAGATCTATGGCATCTTTTTTAATCTTTTCAAAATAATCGGATTCAACTATCTTTGCGACCTCTTTTTTAGCTCTTTCCTGATCGATCTTAACCTCAAGTTTTTGAGTGGCTTCAAAAATTTCCTTCATCGCGATAGTTGCCAGCGCGATGAAAATGCCTTGCAAGACGGCAGAAACTTTTTGCCCAACCGACAGCATCCAATATATAGCAGAATCAGAAACATTCCACTCATCAATGCCGTATTTCGGGATTAAGTATAATGACAAGTAGTTTGAATTGGCAAACCAGAATAGGTCACTGAGCATCCAATAGAACAAACCAATGGCCAATAGCCCGATTCCAGGTTCAAATTGACTTGTGCGCATCTTCTTTGCAAGCATCAGGATTATGAAAACGGCAACAAACTCTCCGGCTAAAGTGATTATTCCAAATAAATTAATCCAGGGATCTATTGTTCCCAGGTACCCGTAATCGGCAAATTTAATTACAATTGCCAAAATGAGAACGAAAACAACAAGAGTGGCAACTATTATGGCCTTCCAGCCCTTGCCCAAACGTCTGCTGATATTATAAAAATTAATCATGAATCAACTATTTGATACGCTCTTCAAGAGCGCTCCAGATATTCATAGGAAGCTTGATAGGCTTCTTTCTTGCCATCACCACAATATATCTTTTTTCGCCGTCCATAACAGTCTCCTTTACATAGCCCATATCTTTGAGGCTCTCCAGCTTGCTCTTTATCGTCTCCTCATCGACGTCGATTTTCTTGGAAAGATCGGACAATGTGGCGTTTTCCATCTTGGTTAATTCGAGGACAACAGTTCTCAAGAGCGGGCGCAAATCAAGCAAATTGCCCATGGAAAAGCCTTTGCAGCTATCTACGGGATCCATCTCCTGCCTCAAAAGCATCTCTATTTTGTCAATTCGTTCACGCAAGACGTTTAATTCATCCAAAATCGATAAGGCCGAATCATCAGTTTTCATTTTTCGCACCTCAGTTCATCTAATTCCGGCATCTCTATCGGCGAAGGAAGGGGCTTGCATATTCCGCAATATAGTGCTCCGGATACTACTATGGCTCTGGAAGCATTTTCGCCATGACAATATACAGACAGAATAAATGGCATTTCCGTGGCATGCTTCTTGCATACCGCTCTTCCACAGAACCTGCAAATGCCGCATGCATCTTCACCACATTCCCAGCATTTCATTTTATCCACCTAAAGCAATATCATGTGCCTCAATTGGCTCTTCAGTCATTTCATCCGGATAAGCTAATTATATATTTAATTATATATTTAATTTCATTTTAATAAATTTGATTTCATTCCAAATAGGTACAATTATTGAACTTGCTAATGATAGCAATACCACTATGCCTGCGATTACCAGAGCGATCTTGATTCCGATCCCCTGTCCCACCCAGATAGACTCAAACACTGGGTAGATCACATCCATCCAAAGAGACGGGATCATGCAAATGACGATAATGGTCCAGATGCTTGCCATGATGCCAAATATTATAAATATTTTTTCCTCATGGTTGAAATGTATTCGACCAGAAGATAGTCTCTGCCAGAGTTGTCCTTTTAAAAATTCCAAAGATCTTGCTCGCAGACCCGGAATTTCCAGATAGTTCATGAGCATGTAGTATCCATCCCATTCCAGTAGAGGATTAAGATTTATCAACATGCTAAACATGCCCAAAAAGGAGATTCCAAAGAGCATTGGAATATAAACGGATGCTGGAAAGAGAGCCATTGCAATAGAACATATCGATGCAACGATCATGGTCGTAAAAGGCCCAGCCCAACTGACGGCAATTCTCTGGTTCCAGGTGCCGAGCCACATGTCAGTCGTATCGACAAAGAAACAAGGGGTTCCAAAATAGAACAAGAAACCGCCTTTAGTGACTTTTCTGCCGAATGCTTTCACAGTCAGGCCGTGCCCGTGCTCATGAGCAATGGCAAGAGCATAATTACAAAAAAAAAGACCAACGATTCCAAGTGACCCGATGCTGCTTGATCCGAATATTTTATCAATATGCATGAGCTGCCAGAGAAATAGAATTGAACCAATGGTTGAAACTGCCACCAGAAATATTATGGCAGGAATCGTAAAAATGATCCAGCCACCATGACGGTAGATCCAGTCAAAATACCCGTCCGCATTGAAGCTCAACTCCCCCTGAGACAGCTTTTGGAAAAGATGTGCTGATTTATATCCAATGCTTCCTGCCTCAGTGCGATCATAAATCAATTTGTAGAGGTCTAATCCGTCCTCTTCTAAGAAAGAATTGCTCTCTAGTGTGGATAATAATACCGTCAGTTGCTCAAATGGAGCGCTTCCGAATTCTAACAAATATTCCATCATGATGTCTGTTAAAGAATGTTTTCCATCCATAAGATTCCAGAGAAAGAATCCTTTGGCATCCAACCGGACGTAAGTGTCCTTCAATGTGTTTCTTATAACACAGCATTTCTCTTGGCTAAATTCCTGCTCACTGATTTCGATTGTGCCGACAACTTTGGGCTTGAACTTAGAGATGTTCATGCGATCATTTAGGGTCACCCAGAGATCTTGATCCGGCTTGCGCTCATCCATTAGCTTGGCCTCTAAATTCGCCCATAATCCTTGTTCTGCCGGCGCATCATCAGCATTCATCGTTCATCATCAAGCAGAAATGATTCTGTCTGCAATTTTATCTATTCCTTTCGAGAATGGATGATCCCTTTGAATAGTATAGATCACACCTTTACTGCCCATCCTCATCAAATCATCGGATTGAGGGAGGACTGCCACAACATCGCAATTGTATATTTCTTCGATATCATTTGCAACTTTTTTAAAATTATACGTTGGAAGCAGTTTGTTTATGACCAAGATAGGATTTGGGACTTCCAATCTCTTGCAGACCTCAAGAGTAACGCTTGTTCCTTGATAATCCTGGTAGTCCGGCCTCATAACAATCAGCAAAATATCGGATATAGCCAGCGAAAGCAAGCTTACCTCACCAATTCCCGGATGAGTATCAATCAACAGATAATCCAGATCGAGCGAGCGGATAGCACGTGAAAAACCATCATTCAACTCAGAGACTTCGTATCCTTCTTTGAGTATCTTCGTAATATCATTTACACCAATGCTGGATGGAACGAGAAAGACCTTTCCGCCAGCCTCCTTGACGCCGAGGAGGCTGTCTGAGACATCCTTTGCAGCCTCTTCGATAGTGCAGTTACCCCAAAGATATTCATTCAGAGATTGCTTCGTGTCTTTGGGCTCTAAACCAAAGAAAACATGCACTCCGGGAGATTGGACATCGGTATCAATAATACACACCCTTTTGCCCCTGCAGCCGAGGCAAGCGGCGACATTGGAGATGATGCTGGACTTTCCAGTCCCCCCTCTGAACGAATGAGTGACTACAATTTTCCCCATAGTTGACTTTGCTTTCAGAGACAATATAAGCTTTTCTAGCAGGACTGTATTTTCCAACTTTTTAGCATATTTATTTTTAGTATATTTATAATACATTCATACTAAATTTGCTGATAAACTTTTTATTAGATATTAACGTTTGTATACTATAACTAAATTCCTTATTTCGGGAGTAGAATGATAAAAATCGTAAAGACACTACTACAATTAGAGCAGTTCCTGAATGAATTTAGAGCTCGATTCACAATGCCGAGCTATAGCTCATTCAGTTACTTATGTGGGGCGTTAAGCGTATGTGATAAATCCAAGACGGTTTCTAACCTTTGTGATACTATGGCCGAATGTCGCGAAGGGAAAAAGGCACGTTCATCGTATAACTGG
>Ga0105092_10001644_pt1 | contig 11977 bp, 12 predicted proteins | sample PPLLak2March2015_FD_87021 | JGI IMG/M metagenome (GOLD analysis project Ga0105092, IMG submission 87021) | Freshwater sediment microbial communities from Prairie Pothole Lake near Jamestown, North Dakota, USA - PPLs Lake P7 Core (1) Depth... | ecosystem: Environmental > Aquatic > Freshwater >... | reverse complement strand
TGGAATCGTCGAACGAAGTGGTAATCGATAACAAGGTCGACATTTATTATATCAATAGTCAGCACGAAGATTTACTGGATACTGCGATAATTGGAAGTTTTAGGGATGACAGTATTCACCTTTACAATGTGGTAAATGGTGTTAGAAAAGAAGTCAACAATCGTGCGGATTATCCTCATAATTTCGTCATATACAAAAATGAAGGACTCCGGAAATATGTTTTACGGGTATTTCTTGAGACAGATACCACATACCTTGAACTGAACAGCCGCATCACCGATACGATTACCTGTTTGTTTGATTATACAGGTAATAACTTCATCATCAGAAAAGTCTGGTACAATGGCAGTGTAAAATGGGAAGATTATGCTGTAAGCCGGGAGTTTACGATTATGAAGTAACATGGCATACAGAGCAAATGATCATTTTGATGTCGTTTTTTTTGAAAGATCAGGTGGTTTCATATTAGGAAAATGTTCGTAATTTCGTTATTGCTTAATGCATAACATGCATGAAATTAAAAAATTCACGGAAACTTCTTTCCAAATCTCCCACCGGTATTCAGGGATTGGACGAGATAACGGGAGGCGGATTTCCTGCCGGGAGGCCCACTTTGATTTGCGGAAATGCCGGTTGTGGAAAGACATTACTGGCCATGGAATTTCTTGTCAGGGGCGCCACTGTTTATAATGAACCCGGCGTTTTTATTGCTTTTGAGGAAATGGAGAGTGAATTAACTCAAAATGTCAGTTCGCTTGGTTTTGAACTTGACAAACTCGTTTCCGAAAATAAATTGGTGATCGATCATGTGCATGTTGAAAGTAGCGAAATTCAGGAAACAGGCGAATATGACCTCGAAGGCCTGTTTGTTCGAATTGGATATGCCATCGATAAAGTGGGTGCCAGGCGAATAGTAATCGATACAATTGAATCTCTTTTTTCAGGTTTGCCCAATCCTGCTATCCTTCGCGCGGAGATCAGAAGATTGTTCCGGTGGTTAAAGGACCGGCAGATGACGGCCATTATTACTGCCGAACGGGGAGGCAATACGGTGACCCGTGAAGGTTTGGAGGAATATATTTCAGATTGCGTAATTATTCTGGATCACCGCGTTTCAGAGCAAACGTCCACCCGGAGGATCCGGATATTAAAATACAGGGGAACCACTCATGGCACCAATGAATATCCCTTTTTAATCGATGAAAATGGTTTTTCCGTTTTACCCATCACATCATTAGGCCTGACCCATGAAGCCTCGGACGAACGGATTTCAACCGGAGTTCCGGCGCTTGATGCCATGTTGGGAAATAAGGGATACTATCGGGGTAGCAGTGTTATGGTTTCCGGTACAGCCGGAACAGGAAAAACAAGCCTGGCTTCTCATTTTGCTGCGGCAGCCTGTGCACGCGGGGAACGTGTGCTCTATTTTACACTCGAAGAATCTCCTCCTCAAATAATCCGGAATATGCGTTCTATCGGAATAGATCTCGAACCTTGGGTTAAGAAGGGACTTTTGTTGTTTCATGCCATGCGTCCTACTTTTACAGGATTTGAAATGCATCTTTCCATCATGCTCAAGGTGATTCGCGATTTTAGTCCCCTGGCGGTAATAGTGGATCCCCTGAATAGTTTTACATCCATAGATAATGAGGGAGAATCTAAATCACTGGCCATGCGGATAATTGATTACCTGAAACTGCATCAGATCACTGCCTTCTTTACATCCCTTACTTCGGGAAATTCAATGCTTGAGCATACGAATATTTTTGTTTCCTCCCTGATTGATACTTGGCTGCTCCTTCGGGATATCGAGATCGGCGGGGAGCGTAACCGGGGAATGTATGTTTTAAAATCACGGGGGATGGCACATTCGAATCAGATACGGGAATTTCTGCTTACCGAAAATGGTATTTTGCTGCGAGATGTATACGTGGGTATGGAAGGAGTCCTGACAGGTTCCGCCAGGCTGGCACAGGAGGCACGGGATAATTCCGAAAAATATCAGATCACCCAGGCAATCGAACAAAGGAGGCAGGACCTTGAAATAAAACGAAAAAATCTGGAAGCCAGGATTGCTTCTTTGAAAAGCGAATTTGAAGTCGAGAAAGCAGAATCATTGAAGTTGATAGGAATTGAGGAGAACCGATTATTGATGAATGCTGCAGGTCAGAAAAGAATGGAAATAAGCCGGAAAGCCAGGGAAGGAGAGACAAAAGATGAAAACTAAATCAATTAAATCATCAACCGGTATCCCTGGAACCGTAATAACGGAATCGCCGGCAGACAAGTGGATATTGCGCTTGTACGTGGCTGGCAAAACACCCAAAAGCCTGACTGCTTTTGAAAACCTCAAAAAAATATGTGAAGAGAGACTGAAAAACAAATATACTATAGAAGTCATTGATCTTTTAGAGAATCCCCAACTGGGACGTGAACACCAGATTCTTGCCATTCCAACGCTGGTTAGAAAATTACCTGTACCGGTAAGAAAGATAATTGGTGATTTATCCAATACCGAGCGCGTATTGATCGGGTTAGATCTGAAACAGGAAAGTCGAATATAACAAGGGGGCCGCCTTATGATAAAGCAAAAAGCCGGTGTCAGAGAAAAAAGTGAGTTTGAATTGTCGGTAAAAAAGTTTAAAAATGAGACTTACCTTTTAAGGCTATATGTGACTGGAATGACACCACAATCAGTGACCGCCATAGATAACCTGAAGGAGATTTGTGAAGAACACCTGAAGGGAAGATACAACCTGGAGGTAATTGATCTGTATAAAAATCCGGCCCTGGCCGCAGGCGAGCAAATCATAGCCGCCCCAACGCTTATTAAAAAGCTTCCATTGCCCCTGCGCCGGATCATAGGTGATATGTCAAATACTGATCGTGTGCTGGTGGGATTGGATTTGAAAGAGCTAAAAAAAGATATAAAATAGTAACCTGGAGGGTTGCATGCCAAATAAGAAATCCATAGGTGAATCTGTCAAATTACGTAATGAAATAGAAGAACTGCGTGCACGTCTTAGGGAATCGGAAGAAGCCCTGCAGGCCATCCGGAATGGAGAGGTGGATGCCATTATCGTTTCCGGAAGCGATGGAGATAAGATATTTTCCCTTTCCTCGGCTGATACTCCTTACAGAATTATTCTGGAAGAAATGGATGAAGGTGCGGTAATAATTACCGGAGAAGGTACCATTTTATATCATAATCAAATGTTTGCCAACCTGTTTGGCAAGGAAAACGAGCATTTTAGCGGTACAAACATACACAGGTTTATTTCATCGAAGGAAAAAGACAACTTCAACCAGTTGGTGGAACATGGACTGAAAGGAAAAGCTTTTGGGAATCTCAGCTATGTGAAGAAAGGCGAAACCTTGTATCTTCATTTATTACTCAGGGCTTTACCGCCTGACCTGGCCGGTGATATCTGCATTATAATTTCCGATATTACCCAGATGCAGCAATATCAGAACCATCTTCACGATATGGTGAAAGCTGCTACCCTCGACATTGAAAAAGCCAATGAAATGCTGAGAAATACGCAGCAAAAACTAAACAATGCCCTGGAAAATGGAAATATCGGAATCTGGGAATGGGATATTAAAACAGGAATGACTTTTATAGATACAAGGACAGAGAAAACACTGGGAATCTGTCCCGGAACTTTTGGAAATACGCTCGAAGCGTTAAAAAAAGTGATTCATGAGGAAGATATACATCACCTTGAGCATGCTTTAAGCAGGTCAATTTCAGAAGATAAACCACTGGAGACAGTTTACCGGCTAAAAGCTGACAACCGGTTTATCAGCATTAAAGCCTCCATTGTAAAGGACGAAAAAGGTATGCCCGCGCAAATGGCCGGTGTTTGCTTCGATATTTCAGAATTAAAAAAAAGTACGGAAAGAAGTTTACTCAGGCTGAGTGAGGAGTTATTACGATCAAACAAGGAGCTTGAGAACTTTGCCTATATCGCCTCCCATGACCTGAAGGAACCGCTTCGGATGGTTTCCAGTTTTACGGACCTGTTGGCCAGACAGTATAAGAATAAGCTGGATGAACGGGCACAGGAGTACATTTATTTTGCGAAAGATGGTGCAAAACGAATGTATGACCTGCTGGACGGACTACTTGAATATTCCAGGGTTCATACAAAGGGAAAGAAATTTACCGGAGTTGATCTTAATATGGTCCTTGATTCAGTATTAAAAAACCTGAGCCTTGTTATTAAAGAAAGAAATGCGGCTATACATTTGGATAAATTGCCGGTTGTTTTTGCAGATGAAAGCCAGATGATACTCCTGTTGCAGAACCTGATCTCCAATGGAATAAAGTTCAGTCCCGGAAAACCAGAAATTTTTATTTCATCTATTTCTGAAAATCAGCACTTTATAGTTTCGGTCAGGGACAAGGGGATGGGTATTGATTCAAAGTACTATGACAGGATATTTCTAATATTCCAGCGACTTATGCCCAGGGCACAATATGAAGGTACCGGAATCGGTCTGGCAATTTGTAAAAGAATTATTGAGCGCCATGAGGGAAAAATCTGGATTGAATCAACGCCAGGACGTGGCTCCACTTTCTTTTTCTCCATCCCAAAGAATTAATTGCTTAAAATCTTCAGGTGAATATCCCACCCACTCCCTGAACTGGTTCACAAATTCTTCCACACTGTTGTAATTAAGCTGATAGGCTACTTCAATCAGCGTCAGATTGTAATGAATAAGTAATTCAATGGCCCTGTCAATTCTCTTCGTGGGAGAAATTAAATTTTTAAGTTCGATTCTCATGACTTAAATATTAGTAGTCTAAGTTAGACAGGTATAATAAGCTCTACATTAAGCATGAATTAAGATTGAATTAAGATAAGGTTAAGATTTCTGAATTTGTTAAAGTTTATAATATTCATTAACTTAGACCATGTAAAGGGTATCAATAACAAGTTAACCGGCAACCCTTGGAACCAATAGATATACTGATCGTTGAAGATAATCCTGGAGATGCCAGGCTTATCAAAGAGGTCTTATATGGCAACAAAAACAACTATCGTCTCCATATTGTGGAAGATGGTGTTGAAGCGATGAATTTCCTGAATAGGGAGGATAAATTTTCGCATTCCCCCAGGCCGGATCTCATATTTCTGGACCTGAATCTACCCAAAAAAGACGGACGTGAAGTACTTTCTGAAATAAAATCAGATGACAGCTTAAAGCTTATACCGGTTGTTATCATGACCACTTCGCAAGCAGAAGAAGATATAGTAAAAGCTTACAGTTTGCATGCAAATTGTTATGTTACCAAGCCACTTGAATTGGATCAGTTTATTAAAGCCATAGAATCCATCGTGGAATTCTGGTTCGCCATGGTAAAATTGCCCCGAAAGGAACATGTCTTAAAAAAAACACTCTGACGGATCGGATTCTTGTATTTGAAGTTTAATGTTCAGGAAATATGGTAGAATCATGGATGAAAAAAAAGTAAAGATTTTACTTGTAGAGGATAATCCGGGGGATGTTTACCTGATTCAGGAATTGTTAAAGACATCGGACCTTCGGTTCAATATAGAAAGATCTGCCTCATTGGCCGATGCGGTTAAAATGGCGGGTAGTCATGAATATGATGTCATTCTGCTTGACCTGGGATTACCGGATAGCTTTGGGTTAGAAACCCTCCGGAAATTTGAGGCTATCAAAATGAATGTACCCGTTGTTGTGCTCACCGGATTAGATGACAAAGAAATATCCATTTCATCCGTGAAAGAAGGTGCCCAGGATTATCTTGTCAAGGGTAACCTTACGGGGGATACCATTGTGCGGGCTATCCGGTATGGTATTGAGCGAAAGAAACTGTTCAGGGAATTGGCCGTTGCTAAAGAAGCGCTTCAAAAGTTGAATGAAGAGCTGGACCAGAAGGTTCAGACCCGAACCCGGGAGTTGGAAATGTACGCGGCCGAATTAAAAGAATTGAATGCAACAAAAGATAAGTTTTTTGGAATTATAGCACATGATCTTAAAAATCCCTTAAGCAGCCTCATTGGTGCATCAGAACTTCTGATCAATTATGTTAACCAGTTGGACAAGGATAATATACTTAATATAAGTATGCTGCTTCACGGCTCTGCCCAGCAGGGATATGCCCTGCTTGAAAATCTCCTGGAATGGTCCATGACACAGACCGGCAAATTGGAGTTCCTTACCCAGAAACTGATCCTGAATGAAGTGATCAACGATACAATCTCAATTTTCAAAACACAGGCTACTAATAAGAACGTTGATTTACAATGTAAGATAAACGGGATTCTCGAGGCAGAAATTGATAAAAATCTAATCAGTAGCGTTCTGCGTAATTTGTTGAGCAATGCCATTAAGTTTACCCCTAAAAATGGCAAGGTGTTCATCCATGCCCATAAGGTACAGGATTATATTGAAGTCTCTGTAAAAGACACAGGAATTGGTATACCTGAGAACATCGGAAATAATATTTTCAGGATTGATGTTAAATACACCCGTGAAGGAACGGAACAGGAAAAAGGCACCGGTCTCGGCTTGTTGCTTTGCAAGGAGTTTGTGGAAAAGCACGGGGGAAAGATATGGGTTGAAAGCAGGTTGGGTGAAGGAAGTGAATTTAAGTTTATTATTCCAGCTAAAGCTCCGGTTCTGGTCTGATTGTTATTTCGTGTTTGAACCTTCACGAATATCAATCGTTATATGTCAAACCCTTAAATATTTAAGTTATGGCACGAACTGGAACATATCTGAATTTTCCTCGAAATACGGAAGAGGTATTCAACTTTTATAAATCTGTTTTTGGTGGCGACTTTGTAGATGGAAAAATAAACCGGTTTGGAGAAATTCCCCCTCAGCCTGATGCTCCACCGATGCGGGAGGAGGATAAAAACCTGGTGATGCATGTGGCCCTGCCCATTCTGGGCGGACATATGTTAATGGGCACCGACGCACCCGAATCAATGGGATTTAAGGTGCATCCCGGCAACAATGTGTATATTTCCCTTCATCCTGATTCCAGGGAGGAGGCCGACCGTTTATTTTCAGAACTCTCAGTTGGCGGAGAGGTGGAAATGCCCCTGCAGGATATGTTTTGGGGCGATTATTATGGCTCCTTCACCGACAAGTACGGCATCCGCTGGATGATTAATTATGCAAGACCCCAACAGTGACGAGTGACGAGTGACGAGAGACGAGAAAAGGTGAATGGTGACTTTCCTGGATGCAGGCAGAAACCTGCCTGCCCTCTTATGCGAATAAACGGCAGAGAGCTGAAAACTTTTTCATTGATCTGATGTTTAGAATTTGGTCCACCGTTTCTAAATACCGGGTCAATGAGAAAGGCAATGAAGTATTTCCCGCTGATCATCATTTTAGTTCTGATGATCGTTTCCTGTAAAAAAGATGATGATTCTTTCCACGATTATGCTCCCGGACTTGCCGGGACATGGAGGTATGTGCGGGGCCCTGACCTGGAAAAATACCTTGTGATAAATAAAGACAGGACCTGCTCCATTTTGTCGTCAGATGTGCAGGGAATCAGGGACAAGGTTGATGCTATCCTGCTTGTAACCGCTAACCAGATGATGATTGATAACAGTGACCCCAATGTTTATCCCAATATAAGCATCTATAATTACCAGGTGAAAGGCGATTCACTGAAATTAACCAATCCACAGCAACAAATTACCCTGGTACGTGATAAAACCACCACAGCATCTACATCCTGGATTAAAAATGTACTTGCTGAACTCAGATACAAGGCACCGGTACCTGAAGCTACAGATATTGCTTTTGACGGGTCATGGATCTGGTATGGAAACGGATACAATACACATTACCTGTATAGCCTGAATCCGGCCAATGGCCATATTGACAGTCTTTTTATAGATCAGTATGCATGGTCCGTGGAGGCTTACGACAATGATCTGTGGGTCAGCAGTAACGGGAATGATAATGTATCACGGATCAATAAATCCGACGGAAGCACAATTGTAAACAGCGCAGCAATGGGGGCCTGGATTTATGGTATAGCCAGGGACGAAGATTATTTGTGGTGTTATAGCAATAATGAAGGTACATTGTATAAATACAAGATCTCTGATAATACAGTTCCGCTTGCTACCAAAGTATCCGGAAACTGGGACGGACTGGCAATGGCCGAAAACTTTCTGTATGTTGCCGCCAACGGCAAATTGCATAAATGCACAGCAGAGCCCCTTTCCGGTATGGATTCTTTCCAGTTGACGGGTTATTATATTTTCGGGGTGGCTTATGATGGTTCTTCTTTCTGGGTGTCGGCCTATAAACTTCCCGACGGATGGCCGGAAATCATCCAATTGAGCGGTGTAATTTAATCAGCCGGAAATTGTAAAAAATTGGGTAGATTGGCGGAAATACAATTTCACCATGAACGCTTTCGCTCCCGGTTGTGCTTTAATGATTTACAAACCCCATTTGGCAGAGAAAATTCTCACCCTGTTGAACGATCATGTGGGCAACATGGAAATGATCAACACCTGCTGCAAACACGAACCATCCTGTAAGGCAAATACAACTGTAATTAATATATGTCCAGGCTGTGACAAACGGTTTCGGAATGATTACAGGGATATTTATACCGTGTCGCTATGGGAAGTTCTGGCCGGTGGAGATTTTTTTTCTTTTCCGGATTATAAGGGCAGGACTATGTCAATTATAGATGCGTGTCCCACACGGGAACAGATTCCAATCCATAAAGCCATCAGAACTTTGTTGCGAAAAATGAACATCACGCTGGTGGAACCGGAGAGAACCGGGATACACGGAACCTGCTGCGGAGATACTTTCTATGGCACAATTCCCACTTTGAAAGTAAAAGAACAGATGAAAAAGCGGACTGCCGAAATGCCCGCAGATGATGTCGTTGTTTATTGCATTTCATGTACAAAATCCGTTTTTATTGGGGGCAAAACCCCACACTACCTGGTCGATCTTCTGTTCAATGAAGAGACTATTCCCCAAACACTGGAACCCGACGCCTGGCATAAGGAATTGGAGGAATACATTAATCTGCATTAAGGGAGATCAATGTAAAGGCGGGTTTTAAACCCGCCTCAACACGTCTTTCATTGAACAATTTCCATAATTATTCATTATATTATTTTAAGGATATTCATTCATTTAAATAATATGTATGAAACTGCACGAACATCCTGAATTTCGAAGCCTTGTCAGGCAAAAATGGCGTATTTCCCTCTTACTAACCTTTCTGATGTTGTTTGTTTACTTCGGTTTCATACTTCTTATAGCCTTTGATAAATCTTTTCTTGCCAGACCATTTGGAAAAGATCTGACAATAGGCTTACCCATTGGTATCGGCATCCTGATTTTTGCCTGGCTCCTAACCGGGATCTATACTGTATGGGCCAACAGAATTTATGACAGGAAGGTGGAGGAACTTAAAAAGAAAATCACATGAATTATTCCGCCATTTTCATGTTCTTCGCCATAGTACTGCTTACCCTGTATATTACATATTGGGCTGCCAGACGTACCAAAACCACCTCCGCCTTTTATGCTGCCAACCGAAACATTACCGGCTTTCAGAATGGCCTGGCTTTGGCGGGCGATTATATGAGCGCTGCATCATTCCTCGGCATTGCTGGCATGGTATCTCTTGAAGGATTCGACGGGCTGATCTATTCCATCGGGTTTCTGGTGGGATGGCCGCTGATTATGTTCCTGATTGCTGAACCCTTGCGGAATCTGGGCAAATATACTTTTTCGGATGTGGTGGCATACAGGCTGCAGCAGAAACCCGTGAGGATTGCCTCCGCGGTAGGCTCCCTGATGACGATTGCCTTCTATCTCATTGCCCAGATGGTGGGAGGAGGCAGCCTGATCAATAAACTGTTTGGCATTTCATATTCTTCCTCTGTACTCATTGTAGGCAGTGTAATGACAGCCTATGTGCTTTTCGGGGGCATGCTGGCCACTACCTGGGTCCAGATCATCAAGGCTATTTTACTGATTGGTGGCGCCACCATCCTGGTATTGCTGACGCTTACACATTTTGATTATAACCCGATCACTTTATGCCGGGTAGCGGTCGAAAAATTCGACATCAGTGTTATTTCACCCGGAAGCTATATTTCAAATCCGTGGGATGCAATTTCGCTCGGACTCGCATTAATGCTTGGAACCGCAGGACTTCCCCATATTTTGATGCGATTCTATTCGGTGCCCGATGCCAAACAGGCTCGCAAATCTGTTTTCGTGGCAACGGGACTTATCGGGTATTTTTACATTCTTACCTTTTTTATTGGTTTCGGTGCCATGCTGCTTGTGGGTAAAGATCTCATTACAGCCGGAGGTGACAAAGGGGGCAATATGGCCGCCATATTGCTTGCCAATGCCATTGGGGGACCGGGCTTTATGGGATTTATAGCTGCCGTCGCGTTTGCCACGATCCTGGCAGTCGTAGCCGGATTGACACTTTCCGGAGCATCCACCATCTCCCATGACCTGTTCATGAATGTCATCAGGAAGGGTCATGCGGATGAAAGGGGAGAGGTGAAAGTGGCTAAGTTCGCCACGCTTATACTGGGCATCATAGCCATCGTCCTGGGCCTGATCTTCAAGGGTCAGAATGTGGCATTCATGGTGGGTCTTGCCTTTGCCATCGCAGCCAGTGCGAATTTCCCCTCACTGCTGTTATCCATAGTCTGGCGTGATTTCTCGACCCGTGGAGCTGTATGGAGTATCATAACAGGGTCAACCCTGTCGGTTGTCTTGATTATTTTAAGTCCTACGGTATGGATGGATGTATTCCATTACAATTCAGCGATTTTTCCTTTGAAGAATCCGGCGCTTATATCACTTCCCGCTTCTTTCCTGGCAGGCTTCCTGGGGTCTAAACTAAGCCGTGAGCCAGCTGCAGCCCTTAAATTTGATGATGTGAAGGTGAGAACCCATCTTGGAGTCGGAGCCCACTAGTCATCAGGATTCCGCATTGCCGCCGGGAATCTGCACTCACCAGCTCAACATATTATTCAGCCGGTAAAAAACATCCATTTACCGATAATGTATTTCAAAAATACCGGCGTAACTTTATTTTTGATGCTTCATGAATGTTTATAACCCTTATAAAACTCAATCAATGAAAAAGATTTTACTGTCAATTACAGCCATCCTGATGGGTTTTAGCGTTTTGGCCCAGAACGGGACTAACCTGAAACTCAACCTGGAGAAAAATAAGGTGTATCGTTTAAAATCCACTTCAGAACAAACGATTTCGCAAACAATGAATGGCATACCACAAAATACAAATGTCACAGCCAATTCAGTTGTTTCAATAAAAATGATGGATGCAGCTGCCGATTTTATGATCGCTGAATTCCGTTTTGACACCATATTGACAATCACCAATGCGATGGGTAAAGTCGTAACCGTGAATTCAGCCAGCGAAGGTAATCTCAAATCCACCGAAATGGGAGATGTTCTCACCACCATTATGAACCGCCTGAGCAAAAATCCGCTCTACGTGAAAATGGATTATACCGGTAAAATTATGGAACTGGTGAATGCAAAGATGCTGTCGGATATACTTTTAAAGGACACCGCATCCATAACCGGTGAAACCGCCTCTGTTACAAAAATGCAAATAGTGAATATGACCAGTGAGAAAGCATTGATTTCCATGGCTGAAACATTCACGCATAACCTGCCGGGTAAGCAGGTCGACCGGGGAGATCAATGGGAGGTGACTGATAACATGAATGCAGGGGGAATGTCACTTGACATACTCACAACCTATAAGCTGGATGGAATAAGCGATAACACAGCAAACCTGACTGCCCAGTCGAGTATTCAGGCAACCCCGAATGCGAAACCTATAGATTACGGTCCTGCTAAAGTGTCCTATGATGAATTAAAAGGAATGGGCAAGTCGGAAGTGATGCTGGATATCCGCACCGGTTTGTTAATTCAG
>Ga0105092_10001642_pt1 | contig 11990 bp, 10 predicted proteins | sample PPLLak2March2015_FD_87021 | JGI IMG/M metagenome (GOLD analysis project Ga0105092, IMG submission 87021) | Freshwater sediment microbial communities from Prairie Pothole Lake near Jamestown, North Dakota, USA - PPLs Lake P7 Core (1) Depth... | ecosystem: Environmental > Aquatic > Freshwater >... | reverse complement strand
TGCTCAACTGAAGCTCTTGTGCTATATAAATCCATTTCAATGAGTGATTACAGACCGTCAAGAGAGCGCCAGTGAACCTCGGGCGCACGCTCGCGTTCCCTTGGCGCTTATTTCAGGACTAGTCTAGTGTGTCCGTACCGCCACGCTCGTTGATCCGCGTGTTACTTCTCCTCCGTCCTTGAAGCGGACAAAGATCCGATTCGCGGCGGGATCGAACGGCACAGCGCCACTTCCCTCCACGAAGATCCCGAAGGTCGGTGTCGCATTGGCATTGATCTGCGTGGTCACACTCGGGCCAATGGCTGAGATACATGCACCCGTGGCTGGGTTCGTTTCACACAGAGAAATGTTGACAGGCAATGTCGCTGCGCCCGTGTCCGCCGAAACTGTAATATTCTCTGAGGCTCCCATATTCACGGTAGCTACGGCAAACACCCCCGTACTGGCAAGGGTTACAATGCCGTCATTGCTGGGCGTTGCGGCCAGCGCCACAATATCAGGAACTGGGGTGACCGAAGCTGAAAGAAAAAGCGTGTTGATACCGGATAGGATCGACGCGGGGAAAGTGTTGGCACAGTCAAAACTCAATTGAACATCAGTCGGAGCAATTGGGGCAGTGGGAGTTAACGCAAAAACGAAACTCTGAGATGAGCCAGCAGGGATATCCACTGGGGCATTGGGCAAGCCTGTAACTATATTGGTTGCGGGATCGGTGGTCTGGAAGACGAAAGCAGCGGGGGTGCCAGTGAGGGTCGATATGGCACAGCCAACTGCGGTGTTCTCTCCGGCATTAATGACAGTGGCGAAGGCCGTGGCGGGAGTTCCCACCTGCACCGAGCGACTGCTCGGCAAAAGCGCGGCCACTAAGTTAGTAAACGAGATTGAGGTGGTGTTTAGCAGGAGGGAAAGATCATTACTCCCAAAATTCGCCGTTACGATGTCAAGCTTGCCATCTTCATTGAAATCCCCTATTGCCAGCGAGCCCGCGCCATTCCCCACCGCAAAGTTTGTCGCTGCTCCAAACGAGCCCGCCCCAGTGCCTAAGAGAATAGAAACATTGTTGCCAGAATTCGTCACGGCCAGATCTACCTTGCCATCGCCATTAAAATCCCCGACCGCTATCGAACGCTGAGTGGCCCCTACGGCAAAGTTCGTCGCCACTCCAAACGTCCCGTTGCCGTTGCCCAATAGAATCGACGCGTTGCCGCTGTTCGAATTTGCCACCGCTAGATCATGTCTGCCGTCCCCGTTGAAATCCCCTACCGCCACGGAGACAGGAGTATTCCCTACGGCAAAGTTGGTGGCTGCTTCAAACGAGCCCGCGCCGGTGCCTAAGAGAATTGAAACATTGTTGCTGCCAGAATTCGCCACAGCCAGGTCCAACTTGCCATCGCCATTAAAATCCCCGACCGCTACGGAGCGCGGGGTGACCCCCACGGCAAAATTCGTGGCGGCACCAAAAGAACCCGTGCCCGCTCCCAAAAAAACGGAGACGTTGCTGCTACTGCCGTTTGTCACTGCCAAATCCAGCTTCCCGTCCCCATTGAAATTCCCTGCTGCTAAAGCAATGGATTCTGCACTAACCCCTACCGCAAAGCTGTTCGACGAACTAAAGAAGCCCGTCCCGGCACCCAAAAGAATTGTGATGTTACGGGAAGGGGGCATGAGAGTTGAAACTCCCACGGCTAAGTCCAACTTGCCGTCGCCGTTGAAATCTCCTGCCGCCAAAGGATTTGGCGAATCCAAAGCTACGTGGGTGGATCCCGCTTGATCAAAAGAGCCCGTGCCGGTGCCCAAAAGAATGGTGATACGCCCTTCGAAGCCTGCCGCCGCCAGATCGAGCTTGCCATCTCCATTGAAATCCCCTACCGCTACTGAGACTGGGAGGTTCCCGGGAAAATAAAAGCTCGTGGCCGCGCTAAAGGAGACGCTCTGGGCAAAACTGACCGCAACCTGGAGCGAGAAAAAAAGGCCGGTCAGAAACAGACAAAGCGCTGAACTTCGACGTGTTTTTAGTAACGTATTCTTCACCCGCACACCATCTAAGCTAAAGCGAGCTAAGGCGCGCAATCGGAAAATAGATGCCCAGCAGCACGGATTCGTGACATAAAAACTGAACAGGGTATCTGGAAACCCATTATTGCCGCCTCCCACTAAACGTGCCACTCGCGCTAAAAATCACATTTGCCCAGTTGCCTGTTACTTCGCCGGAAAAAGAGATCGTCCCAGAAAAGTTTGCACCCGCTGTGACCGTGCCAGCCGTAAAAGAGATTGCTCCGCTTCTCGTCACGTTACCGCTAATGTGGAAATTGCCGCCGGCGCTCGCCGCTCCTGAACCTGTGACATTGCCCGTGGAATCGACAATGGCGGTCCAAGTCCCACTATCATCACCTGAAAAAGTCCCGCTATAAGTGCCGACAAAAGCCTGCAGGTCGGTCTCCGTCCGCACCGCTACGCTAGTCGATCCACGCGTCACTCCGCCGCTATCCTTGAACCGCACAAAGATACGATTCGCGGCGGGATCGAACGGCACAGCGCCACTTCCCTCCACGAAGATCGCAAAGGTCGGCGTCGCGTTGGCGTTGATCTGCGTGGTCACACTCGGGCCAATGGCAGAGATACATACGCCAGTGGCTGGGTTCGTTTCACACAGCGAGAGTTTGACAGGTAATGTCGTACCACCCGTGTCCGCTGAAGCTGTGATATTCCCGGTAGCTCCTACATTCACCGTGGCCACGGCAAAGGCGCCCGTGCCTGTGGCACCGGGAATGTCCACGATGCCACCGCTGGCGGCCGCTAGGGCCACGATGTCGGGCACCGGGGCGGCGGACGCCGAGAACAGCAGCGTATTAAGCCCGACGTTCATGGGTGCCGGGTTGGTGTTGCTACAGTCAAAACTCAACTGCACGTCGGTCGGGGCGATTGGCGCCGTCGGAGTCAACGAAATAATAAAATTCTGCGCCGCACCTGCGAGAATGTTCACCGGTGTGTTGGGATTGCCAACCGGCTGATTGGCGGGATCGGTGCCCTGGTAGGAAAAGTTAGCTGCAATGCCTGTGAGGACGGAAATCCCGCAGCCAATGGCCGTTGTCGAACCGGCGTTGATGATGGTAGCAAATGCCGTCGCCGCGTTCCCGACTTGGATCGAGCGGCTGCTTGGCAACACCGCTGAGACAAGAGTTGCCGGCCCAATTTGCCCGCGAATCTCGCCCCCTGGGAACATTACCGTGTGAATATTGATATACAGCCTACCGGCTAAGAGCTCGTTTATAAGAGCTTGGGTCAAAGGTTCTGGATCATTGCTTTTCCAGATCCCGGATGCAATGTTACCGATGAAGTCTCCTCTGATCGTCCGGACTATTCCTCCATCCATGCCGGCTGGCGCATTGTGAAAATGGGCGTCTGCAATGGGACCGGTCAACCCATCCACTGTGACTTTGAACGTTAATTCCTGACCTGTAAGTATAAAGCTGCCGACTCCCCTGCCGTCGATCCCGACGTTGGGGGGAACCTCTTGCGTCCCGGTGATCTCAGCCGTGAATTCAATTTGCGCCCAGCTATAAGAAGCTAAAAAAAACCATAATGTCCAAATTGTCACGAGGGATTGAAGGAATAGCTTCAACATGGTTTTCTCCTTTCACTATGGCATTAGCAGATGATTTCTATCTCATCATTCGCCAATAAGTGAAAAAAACGTGGCCGGCTGCTGTCGACCAAAGTAATGAATTGGGCTATCTGACCCTTGTTTTTGCTTTCCGCGAAATACCCAGCTGGAGACACGCGCATGCTGCGATGTCATTGCGTCCGCACCGCTACGCTAGTGGAGCCACGGGTTACTCCGCCTGCATCTTTGAATCGCACAAAGATTCGATTTGCTGCCGGATCAAACGGTACGGCGCCAGTGCCTGCTACAAAGATTCCAAAGGTCGGAGTCGCGCCCGCATTGATTTGTGTGGTCACACTGGGACCGACGGAAGAAATGCACTGCGCGGTGGCCGGGTCGGTCTGACATAGAGAGATGTTAAGAGGTAGTGTTGCACTCCCCGTATCCACTGATGCTGTGATTATTCCGCCCGCTCCCACGTTCACCGTGGCCACGGCAAAAAACCCCGTACTGGCAAGGGTTACAATGCCGTCATTGTTTGGTGTTGCGGACAAGGCCACAATGTCGGGAACTGGGGTCGCCGAAGCAGAAAAGAGTAGGGTGTTGATGCCTGTCAGTTTTGCAGCCGAAGCATTAGCTCCTGAAAAGCTAAATTCCGCTTCGATTGGGTCGATCGGCGCTTGCGGCGTAAGCGCGATGACAAAGCTCTGACTGACTCCCACAGGTATATCCACCGGGGTGTTGGGTGTCCCGATTACGGCATTAGTCGCGGGATCGGTGGTCTGAAAAGCGAGACTTGCAGGGATAGAGCCGTTCAAAGCAATTCCCACACCGATCGCGGTGTTGCTTCCCGGATTGATAATCGTGCCAAAGACCGTGGCCGGACTCCCCACTTGAACTGAGCGGCTGCTCGGCAAGATCGAGGCCACGAGAGCGGTCGAAGGAGACGTGTTTAGCAACACTGCAACATTTGTAGTGATGCTGTCCGTAGCCAAGTCCAGCTTTCCGTCGCCGTTGAAATCGCCGACCGCAACGGTCGCTGGTTCAGCCCCTACTGCAAAATTCACAGCGCTGGCAAATCCCCCGCCTCCATTACCGAGAAGAATCGACACATCATTACTACTCGAATTTGCTACCGCCAAGTCTGGCTTCCCATCGCCATTGAAATCCGCCACCGCTACCCAAAACGGGTCAGTCCCTGCCGTGAAGTTCGTCGGTCCCGTAAAAGTCCCGGTCCCGGTTCCCATGAGAATCGAGATGTTGTTGCTGCCCACATTCGCTACCGCCAAGTCTTGCCGGCCGTCGAGATTGAAATCACCCACCGCCAACCACGTCTGCACAGTCCCGGCTGCAACTGTTGTCGGTCCTGTGAAACTCCCTGCGCCATCTCCCAAAAGAATCGAGACATTACTGGAGCTATTCGTCGCGACAGCCAAATCCTGCTTTCCGTCCCCATTGAAATCACCGACCGCGACAGCGGTGGGAATGGTCCCCAAGGGAAAATTTGTTGGTGCGCCAAAACCTCCCGCGCCATCACCCAGAAGTACGGCCACCGCGGCAGGACCCTGAACCGTAACCGCCAAGTCTTCTTTGTTATCTCCATTGAAATCACCCGCGGCCACAACCAGCGGAACCGATCCCACGGCAATATTCGTAGCAGGGCCAAAACTTCCACTCCCCGTACCCAGAAGGATCGATACATTGTTGCTCAATCGATTCGCCACGGCCAAGTCTGGCTTGCCGTCAAGATTGAAATTACCCACTGCGATCGACTCCGGGAAATTTCCGACTGGAAAACTTGTCGGCGCGCCAAACCCGCCTGATCCGTTACCCAATAGAATCGCTACCCTGTTGTTCTCCAGCAACACCGCCAAATCTTTCGCCCCGTCCCCATTAAAATCGTTTACAGTGACGAAAAAATTCGGCTGTGTCACATCAAAGCTCGTCGCCCCGGAAAAAGTGACGCTTTGGGCAAAGCTTGTGGTTGGTGTAGCTCCCAGGACGAATACAGTTGCCATTAACGCGAAGATGCTTCGATTGTTCATCGCACACCTCCATCGAAACCGTTAGCTTTCACTAACCGAAACACAGAACTTCATTTGCCTTTCTCCTTGAAGAAAACGGATTAACTAAAACGAAAGCCGGTCTACCCTTGCGACGAAGCGCAAACGCATCCGGCCTTGTTGTATTCACGGTCCCCTCCTTACGAAACTGAAACCGTTCATCTATTGTCAGATGCCCGATTCCCCTTGGTCCGCGTACACGGGGAGATCCTACTTTGCTAAGCGCGCGATATCAGGGATAAGGGCTAGCTGTCAAATGAAACCAAGCCTTATGCACCGCAGAGACGCCGAGTTCACAGAGTTTGGAATATTTCTTGAAAAGAACTCTTTACTTTGCGCCGTCCGCCCCTCTGCAGTGATATTTTCTCGGCGAAGCGATCGTGATGTTCTACTTCCCTACTACTGTGTCCGAACCGCCACGCTGGTTGATCCACGCGTTACGCCACCCGCATCTTTGAAGCGCACAAAGACCCGGTTCGTTGCCGGATCAAACGGCAGGTTGCCGTTCCCCTGAACGAAGATCCCAAACGTGGGCGTCGCATTGGCGTTGATCTGCGTGTTCACAGTGGGACCAATCGTTGAGATGCACTGGCCTGTGACAGGGTCGGTCTGACAGAGAGAAATGTTCACGGGTAATGTCAATCCTCCAGCGTCTGCCGAAGCTGTAATTGTTCCAGGAGCACCTACGTTGACCGTGGCCACGGCAAACGCTCCCGTGCCGTTTGTCCCAGGGATGTTCACGATCCCATCATTACTGGATGTCGCAGCCAGGGCGACGATGTCCGGAATCGGCGTCAAAGAGGCAGATAACAACACGGTATTCAGTCCCTTGCGAGACTGGGCGGTTTGCGTGTTGGCGCAGCCGAAGTAAACGGCAAACTCCGTGGAGTTAAACTGGGCCGTGGGCGTGACCGATACAACGAAAGTTTGGCTGCCGCCCGCCGCTATCGTGACGGGAGTGTTCGGCAAGCCTACCGGGACGTTTGATGTAGGGTCTGTCGCCTGAAACGAAAGGATTCCCTTGACCCCGCTGAGCTTATCAATCACACATCCGATCGCGTCAGCGGCTCCGGCATTGATCACGGTTGCAAAAAACGTCGCCGCTTGCCCCACCAGGACTGACCGGCTGCTGGGCAATGTCGCCGCGAACAGCGAACGTGGCGGTCCGGTAGCTTTAATGAAATCTGCCCAAACCTGCCCTGTGAAAAAGAAATTAAAAGCAGCGGCGTTAAAAAAGTCCGTTATCCCGTCTTGATCAACATCTAACGGCAGAAAATTTGGGTGGATATTAAAGTAATCTCCCTCTGGCAGACCAGTGAAAAAACCCTTGCCGTCGTTCCTGTAGAACTCCGTTTTCCACATCTCTGGCGGGCAACACATTTGCCCGGGAGCAAGATCATCAGCAAAAAACTTCGCCAACAAGTCCTTGTCTCCGTCGCCATCGAGATCGGCCAGGAAGTGAAACGGCGGATTGAGTTGGTTCTTTAATGCCTCTGATTGTCCGGGGAGTCTCGTTGCCGTTTGGTCGGAAAATGTGCCGTTGCCATTGTTGATAAGGACTTGGAAATACCGACCAAGACCCGCTGGGCCTCGGGCGATAACACCGACTATGAAATCGGTGTAGCCATCCAGGTTTAAATCCTCAGCAACGGCGTGCTCGACGGCACCCTCGCCGCCAAAGGGTGAAAATGGCAGGACATCCGGCGGAGAGATCGAGAAGCGGCCGGTACCGTCATTAATCAGGACCACCATTCTCGTTTCGTTTGTTCCGTTGAAGAATTTGAGTGCCCACATGATCAAATCAGGATCTCCGTCGTTATCGATGTCGGCGAAGAAAGCTGTGTAGGCGGCAAAGGAACGGCCAAGTTCCTCCGGAAGCCGACCGTTGAATCCAACATGCGGCGGGAGAAATCCGGATCCCGCTTGCGCTACGATCGTGAAACGACCTGTACCATCGTTGAGCATCAGATAGGCCTCGATGGGGCCACCTGTTCCGGGACCGAGGTTGTTGACCCATATATCTATATCGCCATCCCCATCAACGTCTGCTGCGGACGATCCATGAGAGTATTCTTTGATCTGAGGCAAGTGTGTCGCTGTCATATCGTGAAGTTTGCCGTCACTGGCGGATAGAAAAAGTTGATTTTGTTCTCCTGGCCATTGAGAGGAATCGCTCACTGGAATTTCGGGACCGGTATTACTGACGAAAATGTCCAGTCGCCCGTCACCATTAAAGTCTTCGACAGTGAAATTCTTTACGAATAGAGCTTTCGGAGGCGGACCTACGATCATCTCTGATGTGCCGTCGTAGAAGCCTCCGCGCCGATCATTGAGGAGGATAACAATAGGGGTGGGCACAGCATGATCTCTTAACTGGCCCTGAGCAAACAAGTGATATATGGCGTCTTGAAACCCGTCGCCATTAATATCGACAATCACCTTAACCATCGGCCCACCAAGTAGCTCTCCATTGTCTGCCGGAGCTAAAGGAAATACAGGGATAGGCAAAGAATAGGAGATCTGGCCGTATGCGTCGGATAACGCAGCAACAACCATCAGAGCCGTGCAAACTGAAAATTGAAGGAAATCTTTTGCCCGGCTAACTATCGACACGTATCGCTTGAACTCGAGTCCACAGCGGTTTTGCAACCCTCTCGCTAGAGTCACAGGAGCCTCCTTCACGGATGTTTGGGCAGGGATAACAAAGCGCACTTCGATAGACCAGATTGCGAATATAGGCTTCTTTTGAGCATTCGTTGCCAGGGTGCTGGCAGTTGAGTGTCATGCGAGGCAATTTGAATAACCGAGCGAGATCTTGTTGTGCGTGACACGGTGGGTTTCACTTGGACACTCGATAAGAGTTATTTGTTTGTACTTAGTCTGGTCAAAAACAAGAAAGCCAGCGCAGCTTGCAAGGAATCGCAAACGTGGTTAGCTTTGGTGTGTTCACTGGCCCCTCCTTACGATGCTAACTACCAGTTGATCCGCTTAAATGGGGAGACCGTTCTCTTGCTAAGCGCGCCTCTATAACAGGGATGCGGGCTGGCTGTCAAATGACAGCGCCCCAGGCTTTCCGTGGCGACGGCGAACAGGCCTGTCCCGTTGGTTTCAGGGGATCTTCAGGATGCCGTCCCACCTGTCATCGCTGCGAGCGCCACAATGTCCGGAGTCGGGGTTGCGAGGGCGGAGAGGAGTAAGCTTTTCGAATCCACGTTGACCTGAGCCAGAACCGGGTCAGGTGTTCAGGCAGTCGACAATTTAGTAGTTTCTTCCGCGAAACTCGTGATTTCTTCGCGTCAAGCTTTGCGGCACAAAATGCTGAGTTTTAAAGCGCGCCGTGTCATGACACCAGCGAATAATCATTTTCGTCCACAGAAACAGTGCTAGATCTCCGTCGGATCAAAGGGAATCGTGGGGTAAAGGACAGACAAAGGTTTTATCCTACGATGGAAACGAGTTTCCCTACAATTTGATCCACTGTTTCTTCAGGCAATCTGCCGAGCGTTTTCCGAATGAGAGCTTGACTTAAGGTGACCACTTTTGCCGCTTTGACAATAGATGGTTTGGGCAGGCTTCCTTTTTTCTGCTCATCCAGACTCAGTGGATAATCGCTAAGCTGTAGATCTTTCGAAACCTGCGAGGTTATCGCAAGTATACCGCGATCAAAGCTCATCGTAGATTTGGTCCTCGGGATTGTCCCAGAAGCCAAAGGATGACTCGGCGAGCCTTGCCCACAACAGATCTTCCGGAGTTATATCAAGCGCTTTGGGAAGAAGGCGGAGAAGCTCTTTTTGCTCCTCTTTCGAAAGCGTTTTAATATCCTCGAAAATTTTCTCGACTCTTTTTGCCATGTCCAACCTATTCGTTCTAGACGCTATTCTATTCTCCACGACCCAAAAGACAAGCCGGCCGGATTAGCTTGAGGGGAATGACTTTGTGAGGCCGGGTTCAATAAGTTCGGCATTTTAAATTCAATCGCTAGCCAAGGAGCCTTTTGGGGACCGCTGCTGCTCAGGGAGTCGCCGTTATCCCCGGACGGGCACAATTACCGTGCAGCGGCCGGTGAGTATCTGGTGATCCTCCTGATTCTTGCCTTCGATATCGCACAAGATCCACGAGTCCGATGGATCGGCAGATTTTTCAATCACCCGGCCCGCAAAACGCATCAAATCTCCTTCGAAAGTCGAATAGGTGTGCCGGATGCTGATTTTTCTGAGCCAGCCGCGGGGACCGATCCAATCCGTGAGCGTGCGAATCAGCAGGGCCTGGCGATAGGCGCCGCTCGCGATGAACGTTCGTAGTCCGTTGTGCTCGCGGACGTGATCCCGGTCGTAGTGAAGATGCTGGGTGTTTTCTTGCAGCTCTGCCCAGCGTACCGTGTCGACGATGGTCAGAGGACCATAGTCGCGGCTGGGAATTGAATCTCCGACGTTAAGGTCTTCGAAATAAAGTTCCTGGTTGATAGTCATCGTCGCCTTTTCTAGCCCTCTCTTGTCTCCCCCGCGACGGGGGCGAGGAAAGAAGGGAAATCGCTCGGAGAAACGGGTTTCATTCCTCGTCAGCTACATTGCTCCGGCTGAGATCAACGCCTGGCGGTCAGTTTCGGAATAACCCAGTTCAGTTAGAATCTCAGCGGTATGCTCTCCGAGTCGGGGCGCGGGAGTCAGTTGGGTTCCCAAAACGGTGGCGATCGCTCCCTCCGGGAATTTGATCCGGCCGAATTCGGGATGATCGATCTCTTGCAAAAATCCTCGCGCGATCAACTGAGGGTCTTCGACCAAGTCTAGCGGCGTCGCAACGGGAGAGGCCGGAAAATGCCGGCGTTGCGCTTCTTCCACCAGTTCGGTGTTGGTGAAGCGTTCGGCCCATACACGTAAACGGTCCAAGATAAAGTCCCGCCGCTGGTGCTGGATCTCCTCTTGCGCGAGCGAGGGGTCGGAAGCCAGTTCAGGGTCTTGAACCCACTCCAAGAACTTTGGCCAGCGGCCCGGTCTATTGATCTGGCTGATCACCCAGTGGCCGTTTTTGCAGGGCAGGGCGCCGGAGAGGGCGGTGATCGACCCTCTACTTCCTCGACGCTCGGTGATCGTTCCGGAAAAGCTATATTCGATCATCGCCTGCTCCACGAAAGTTTCCAGGGACTCGCGCATGGACACTGTTGCCACCAGTCTTTTTCCCGTTTTCTTGCGGACCAGGAGGGCCGAGGCGGTGGCGACGGCCACATAGACTCCAACGGCTAGAAGCGGCACGTGACCACCCAGCATCACCGGCGCCTTGCCCGGTTGCCCTGTTAACGACATCAGGCCGGATCTGGCGATGGCGCAAACCTCTGCATCAATGTCCACAATTTTGGTGAGAACCAGTTTGGGATTGGCTTCGAATAAAACTCGCTCTTCGAGCGGCAACGGATGATCGGCGATCAGCACGTCAGCTTGGCGCAGGAGATCGAGGAATATCCTTTGCCCCGCAGGAGAATCCAAATTGATCGCGAGACTTTTTTTGCCGGCATTTAAGAACTGGTGGTAGGCGCCGTGTTCCAGATCCTCCTTTTCGCCGAGAAAAGGAGGCAAACGCCTCAAGTCATTCCTCTCGGGTTTTTCAACCAAGACGATTTCGTGTCCCTGCTCGGCAAACAGCCGGGTGGCATAGGCGCCGCTCAAGCCCGATAACTCTACGATCCGTGCCATCTATTAGGAGTCTTTCTGTGCGCCGAAAAATTTCTTCTCGGAAAAAACCGCGACGGTATGGCGCCGGCGCATAACGATTTCCTGACGGCAGTTCAGAATCTGCTCTTCCTGTGTGACATAAATGCCGAGTCCCGCGCGTCCCTGGCGCGCGACGATGTCGACCACGCAGCTTTGCGTTGAAAGTTCCTCTCCCAGGAAAACCGCTTGTAACCACTCGGTTTCAGATCCGGCATTGCGCACATTCGTATAACTGTCGGGCAGCGGCAATTGCCGGCGTAGATCCGTGGTATCGGACCCCGATCCATCGGCGCTTTCCCTGAGACTGAAGGGAACCCAACCCACGAGAGTGGGTGGAAGCAAACGGCTGCGATAACCGGCGGCGCGGCAAACTCGTCGTCCAGCCATAGCGGATTGGCGTCTCCCGTGGCATCGACGTAGCGCCGCACATCGGAGGCGGTCATGATTTCGAGCCGCGTAAGCGTGCTCTTGCGGCCGATCCATCCGCGAAGTTTCGGGGTGATGATCGACTCGGCAGCCTCGGTCATAGGAGCGCTCCCCGGTCTTTGATCGTATCGATTTCCTGTTCAGTTAATTCCAGCCAGTCACGGAAAACTTCCGTCGTGTGCTCGCCGAGAC
>Ga0105092_10001641_pt1 | contig 12003 bp, 14 predicted proteins | sample PPLLak2March2015_FD_87021 | JGI IMG/M metagenome (GOLD analysis project Ga0105092, IMG submission 87021) | Freshwater sediment microbial communities from Prairie Pothole Lake near Jamestown, North Dakota, USA - PPLs Lake P7 Core (1) Depth... | ecosystem: Environmental > Aquatic > Freshwater >... | reverse complement strand
TTTCGTCTTCGATAATTGGCACATACAAAAATGTTCAAAAAGACTTAAATATTGCCAAAAATATAGCTGAAAAATTTGGTGTACCTGTTGCTACGGTCACGAATCAAGCGAACGACGTTATAAAAGCAGCAAGTAAATCTCTTAATTCAGAATTTATTGAGTATTCATCTAAATATAAGCCAGTTGCGTCTGCTGTCTCAGCTGCAATGCTGAAGTTTTCAGAAATCGGTAAAGCGACTTCTAGTGAGTCTGCGATCGTTGGTCTTCTTGGAACAGCAATATCTGGACTAGCTTCAAGTATTGTTCCTATTGTTGGAACTGTATTTCAGATGGCTACAAATCTAGTAGTATCTGAAATAGAAGAAAGAAAAAAGTCAGAAGAAGAGGCTCTACAAATCGGTAGGAATCAAATAATAGAAGAAATAAAAGCAACAGCTGACGATAAGTTCCCAATTCCTCTTCATCTAGAAGAAGACGGTCTTCCTCCTATTGGAACAATAGAAGGATTATGGGGAAGAAATCTGTACGCTGGAAATAGATTTATGTTTCGTGATTTATCACCAAACGATAAATCTAATGTACAAAGATGGTGGGCCACTGCCGCATCTTTTATGAGTCATCCAGATGTATTTAGTGCTTTCAAGAATTTAGGACATGGCACTTTCGCTCGAAATCCTATTGGAAGCGCCAAAACTCCCGCTGGAGGATATCTAGGAGACGATGACTACGGTGTTGGCTATGATAACAAGCAAAACGGCGGTCTATATGGAGGCATGATTGCGTCAGATGAACAAGTAATGCTTGTGGCTGCGCCTATTGCCATAGCCAATGGACTTGATGTAGATGATTTCGCTAAAAAACTTTGGTCATATTCTAATGGATGGCGTGACGCTAATCCTATTTCGATAAAAACACTTCCAGAAGGATACAGATTCTCTCCAAACGGATACGCGCCGGTCGGTAAAGGAGTAGGACAAATATTTACTTGTCCTAACTATGTTTACAACGCTTGGTGGCTTCAGTTTGCTGTTTTAGCAAGAGACGCGTTCGATCTAATAGACAAAAAAGATACAATTCCATTTTTGGCTGTTTTACCTTCTAAGGTGAATTCAGACTTGACTGTCGAAAATCAGGAAAAAAATAAAACTATTGAGCGAGCTGTTTTAGGAACTGTTGCAACTGGACTTTTGCTTTCAGCTAGTGTTCCTATTTTACTAGCTTTATCACCGTTTGCTCTTGTTTGGATCGCTCAAATAAGATCTAAGAAAAAGTCTTCTACATCTGTATCGCCAACTATAACAAAGACTCCGATGTATATAGACAAAAACAGACCTTCTATTCCGTCTTACGCTCTCGAATACGCTGTAAAAAGCAAAGGAACTCGCTAATGGCCTTGAATCCATCTACCACACGCGCGATTGGCATTGGGCTAGTGCTCGGTGTTGGTGGTTTCATTGCGTACTCAATCTTTGGAGGCAAGAAAGCCAAAGCAGCAGATCTGCCTCCTGCGCCTGGGTTCGTTCCTGCGGTTATTCCTGGACCAAAGACTCCTGGTTACACGCCTCCGTCCCCAGTAACTCCGCCTTCTTCGCCACCAACGGACGCTCTAGCACTCAGAAACACAGCTAGGTCAGCGTGGGGCAAGGGTTGCTCGCGCGGAATGACAAACGGCTGGGCAGACGCTGCCAACGGAATCTCAATGAGCGCTGAACCTGGCTCGGGTCAGGCTGCCTCCAGTGGAAATCCTGCTGCTTATCGAGCGGCCTATACACTGGCCTACAATGCGGCTTGGATTGTTAGAGATGGAGACGTGTTTTCAGATGAAGGTGAAAATACATCACCTACTTCCGGCGAGCGAAGCGCTGGTGAATCTGGATGCATGGCAGAATTTAACTCTTGGTGGGAAGCCAATGGGCCTTCTGTCTCTGGTGCTTTCGTGAGCGGATGTAGCTCCTGCGGAATGGGATCTGGCCGCAGGCGACCAAGGCTTGCTGTGAGTATCACTGGAACAGGTGATGGTGACGCGCAGGTTGGAGTTTGCGCTTCGTGCCAAGCGGGCAAGTACGGTAACTGGTGGATGAATTACTACAGTAGTAATCCGACAGTCTAATAATTAAAGATTACTGTTTGAGATAGAAAGGTTCTTTCAAATGGCCATGAAGTTGATCACCAAAGTTCTCATCGGAGCCGGCGTACTCGGGGCCGGAACTCTTATTTTATGGCCGTCTATCTCCAAAGCTGCTGGTGGTGGTGCGCCAAAAGACAAGAAACTCGATCCGCCTGTAACTTCTCACCCGGAAGACTATGCAAATGGCCTTGTTGAAGGAAAAACGCATGGACTTGCAGACGGCTCATCTGGGTTCGAGAAAGCTCCACGACCTTCGACATACAGCACAGATCCTAAGCGACAAGCTGACTTTGAAAAAGGTTACATGTTCGCATACGACTCTTCGTATGACTCAGCAAAAGCTTTGAAGTCGTTTACGACGGACACAACTTCTGAAGACACAAAAACAGACGTTGAAGCCGGCAAGAAAAAAGTCGGAACCTACGACGACGCAACACGCGGTCGAAACATGGGTCGGTCTGATGCCTATCCGGTGGGCTTCGCGGATGGCCAAGCTGGTCGTCCACCCAATCCAACTTACGGTTTTCCTATGATGCCAAACGGGTCAGACGCCTACAAGGCCGGATGGCGTGAAGGCATCGCTGATGGCTACACGCGTGGCTATGCAGCTGGCCAATCGGCTTCAACGAGCGGCGTGCGCGGTAACCGAGTTGGGCAGGGATTTCCGCCTGCTCCTCAATCAAACTTTGGTTGGCCATATTCTTATTACCCAACCGGCATGCCTGTTGGATATCGCGCAGCGCAAGCGAATTATTCAGAGATAAACAATAGAGAAGAATGTTACAACTGGGGACTAAAAAGAGGTCAGTCTGACAAGAATGCTGGAAATCCATTCGACAATAAAATAGTTGCTCATTCAGACATTGGTAGAGATGGAATTATACAAGGATGGTCCAGTGACGAGATAGCTGCTTGTGCAGCGAATGTCTTGCTAGGATATCAAGACGGATACGGGTCGATGAGTCCGTATGCTCAATTGTATTCTTATCAACCAACTGGTTTAGGATTCGCAGCTATCACCAATCCACCAATTGCTGCGGTAACAGGACTTGTAAATAAAGTCGCCGGAGTGCTCTTTGGTTCAAGGGGTTATTAATATGTCGAACAATAATTCTTCAGAATCAGCGCATGTTGGGCAGATGGTTTTCAATCAACCATTTTACCGACGACAGTACTATTACCAGTCTTGGCCGTACTACTACCGTCGTACGCGCTTCAATCAGTACAATCAGCTAAGTGTTCGTCGAATTCGTGATTGCATTCAAGCAAATCCGAATCGAGATATAAGCGACGATCTTGATTCAGCGCGCATTGGGTTTGCATGTGCTGGAGTTTCATACGACACGCTTAGTGAACCTCAGAAGGGAGTTTTCTGGGATTGTTTGGTTGAGTCAAAGACTCGAACCGGTAGGAATTATGTTGACTCCGTTGAGTTAGCTAACTGCGTAGCTCGTACACTGAATGTATACGACTATCCAGAGTATGAGCGCTATCCGTACTACTACCGGCCGTATCCGTATATTTTGCGTATTCGAGTTCAGCAGCCTAACCCGAATCCTCCGCCGCCTCCGCCGCCAGCTCCGCCGCCAGCTCCGCCTCCGCCTCCTGCTCCACCACCGAACAATCCAGTTGCTGGTGTCATGGGTGTTTTGGGTCGTGTGGCAGGAATTATTGGGGCTCCGGCAACACGCGTTGGATCGCATGTTGGTCAGTTTTTGCTTGCGGCCAATACGACAAACTTTGCCGGTATTCCTCTTGCGTATCCGGCTGTTTCTCCTGCTGCATATGCATCACGAATTGGCGCGAGGCCATGGCGTGGAGCAAGTGGAATCAAAGGTTGTCAAAGCAATCCCGATTTTCAGTGGTGTTATCGAGTTGAGTATGGCGACACGTTGGCCATGATTGCACTCATGATCACTGGAGATGCTGACAAACAAAATCAGCTGGCTCAGATCAATGGAGTTAATTCTCCGGCGGCAGGAAAGGTTCTGCGTATTCCGATTCAATGGAATCAGTGGATAGATGAGCTTGGTTATCCGGCTGGAGCTGATAATAGCGGCGATGAATATAGAGATTGTTACGTAGGGTCGCAAAACGAATCTCTTCAATTTGAAGCAAGGACTGGACAGTCTTCTTCATATGGATTCGTAAGACGAATTGTTCCGTCTTCCTATGTGTCTTCAAACGAAGAATACAAGAACGGTTATTCACTAGGCGCAATAGACTGCAAAAATAGTTTCAACCGCTCTCTTGCAGCAGGAGTAGATCCAAACTTTGCAAGTGGATATCAGGCCGGACGAAAATCTTGTCTTCCTGAGGTTAGGACAGAAATTCCTTCAGGTTACGGACAGTACATTCCACCTCGTGGTAGGTATTAATTAAAAAATGATATCTCTAAGGCCGTACTACGTAGGATTTAGACGCGTTTCTCCTGCAACACGCGTAGGGCTATGCGCTCCGTGCGATCTCATGAATGCACTGAGCGCAATGGTTGGCCGAGACGTAAGTTCGTGTGATTGTAAGCTGGCTCTCACGCTTCTTATGCGTCTGGGTGCCATTCACTCAGCTCGCATGCACGCTGAAGGCGCAGAATCTTCGCCTGAACTATGGTCCAATGAAGATTGGATTGAACACTTCAGTGAAGAAGAAAGACTGTTTTTTCCTCTTTTGCCGCCGCAAGTTTCAAGCAAGCTAATCGCTGGACATAAAAAATTCAGGCAAGAAATTTCTCTCTATGGAAAAATCACTTCTGTAGACCTGCTTGCTGAGCACGCAAAAGAAGAAGATCAGTTGGCCGAATGGTTGCTTAATGAAAGCGACGCTCGTACGGGCCAGTCTTTGACCGTTGATTTGAATAGCAAGCCTGCTCCCGAACCAAGTTTCTCAAAGAACATGCTTCTTGGAGCCGCTGTTGTGCTGGTTGGTGTTGGATTGATAGTATCTGGCGCGATGTCCAGTCAAAACGCGTAAATTGTGAATGGAGTTTTCTCAATGAGCTGCTTCAACAGAGTTAGAGGCTGGGACTGGAATCACAGAGTTGGCCAGACTGTATACATGCCAGCGAATTTTCAAATGAATACTCAAATGAGTAATACTATTCCATTTGAAATCAAGCCGCCACCACATGACCGTCCGTCTACTCAAGCAGATTTTTTTTCACGGCAGTTTCCTGCAATCAATACGCTCAGTGAGCCTTTGCGCAGCAATGTTTTGAATGGTTTGGATTCGTTACTCTACAGTTATCTGACAAAACTTGGGCCCAATGGCGTAACCAACACTTGGTCTGATTTGGCAATTTTTCTTCAACAAACAAACCTTCTTCGCGGCGCTGGTTGGTACAATAGAAATAATGAGTCTTTTAAGTCTAGAAACCCAAGACAAGCAGCACAAGTGTTGACTGAACTAAAAAATGTAGAAATGAAACTTCGTAGAATTGCGGATAGTGGCGCAATTCAGTGGAGTGGACCTTGGCCTCGTAGTTTTATGACTGGAAGAGCTGCGTATAACGAGTATTTGCGAGCTGTTGGTTTTGCTGGAAATCCGAGAGTGGGACAGTTTCAACTAGCGCAATCGTTCCAGCAACAGATGGTTGCGCAGCCAACTAGTCAACAAGCTGTTCCTGGCGCAAGTCCAATTCTGGATTGCTACAACAGGGGCTTTAGCGCAGGGCGCGCTGATGTAAAAGCCGGAAATCCAGCGAACGCTATGAGTGCTGTGAATGCAGCTAGATATGCTGGCACTTCAGAAAGCGCGTCGCGTGCCGCTCCAGAAGAGTGGACTCAAGAATGTTTTTCGGCATTTATGGATGGATATAAGAAGGGGTTTGATTCTGGTGAAAGAATGGGATTGACACCAACTCAATTTACAGCTGTTGCGCCGCCAAAACCATTTATTCCTGTGTCTTCATCATTTACTGATCTATTTGCTAAACAGTTTCCTGGCGTAAACGCGTTGGATGAGCCTCTTAGAAGCAAGATGCTAGATCAGTTAAATAACATTATTTATGATTATTTAACAAAACTTGAGTATTCTAATGCAAGAGACGCTAGTCCATTTGGATCTTTTAGAGTGTCTCCAGAATGGTTTAGACAACAAAGACTTAATAACCATACATGGCAGTATTGGGCTGATTATATTGCTAATTGGCGAAAAGATTTAATTAATTCATTTAAATCAGGAACACCATCTTATGGTATGGAAGCTGTAAATGATTTGAAAGAACTAGAAAATGATTTAAGATCTAATGCAAGTTATGGTGGAACAATAGGTTATGGATGGCTTAAATGGAAAAACAAATGGCCTCGTCAGTTTAGTCAATGTAGAAAATCATATAATGATTATCTAAGATCACGTAGTATATTTGATGGGTTACCACCAGACGCAACTTGTTAAAAATGAAACTCTTCAACTCTTCATCCTACGGCTCTCCTTCCCGCTCGCACTCTCATGTGGGCGCCGAAGAAAATTCATCAAAAATGAATCTTCTTGCTTTTGGCGCTCTCATTCCAGCGTTCACTCTTGGAGCGCTTGGAGCTATTTTTGGCGGCACACTCTGGGGCTGGAAAGGTTTTGGAATAGGAGCTGGAACAGGAATTTTGGCTGGTTACGGAGTCTCCAAGCTTCCCACGATGAAGCCTGAATCCACCTATGACTTAGCAAACAAATAAAATGGCTTCCGCCGACACCATTCGACAAGCCAATGCTGTTGTGCGTTCAGTTACGCCAACAATGCCGGCAACAGCACGTCAAATCGTGCTTGCGATTGGTCTGCTTGAAAGCGGATACGGTGTTGAGGGTAGATGGATCAAGTCCAACGGACAGCCTTCATACAACTGGGGTGCGGTTGTAGGCAAAGGAACCGATGGAAGCGTATTTCCAGGTGATAAAGACGCAACTGGAAAACCAACTTCGCCGCCATTCAAAGCCTTTAACACCATGGCCGAAGGCTACACGTCTTTCTATGGCACTTTCGCAAAGCCAGATACGTACGCAGCCGCTTCACGTGGTGACGCGTATGGCACAGCAAAAGCCATGTACGGCCATCATTATTATACAGGAATAAAAGGCAGCGACGAAGATCGAATCAAGTTGTATGCGTTGGCTATTTATAATTCAGCCAAGCATGTAGCGAGTGTTCTGAGTGAGCCGCTTGCCGTTACCAACAATACTCCAATTGCTAAATACAAAAAGAGTAACATTGGATGGATAGCGCTTGGAACGGCTGTAGTAGGTATGGGTTTGTATGCTGTATTGAGAAGATAATGTCTCATCAAATTGCATTCAAAGAAGTTGAAGATCTAAAAACTAAATCAAAAACTTCTTGGGTTTGTGTTGAGCCATTTGGTTGTTTTACTAAGCCTGGAACTACTATTCAGCAAAGTACATAAGGAACGAAATGCACTGCGCTAACTGCGGCAAATCTCTCCAACGTAAGAACGCTGTCTTGGTAAAAAAACCAGACGGCGGAACTATGCTTGTTGGCCGTGACTGCGCAAAAGATTTCAAGCGCGCAAGTGTGATGGATTCGGCGAGATCACTAAATGAATCCAAGGACATATATGGGGTTCAAGTTTCATGTATAGGTAAAACTGGTAATATTACTAACGTAAGCAACAGTTTGCTAGAAACGTTTAAAAAATCATTTCAGTTATCTAAAAAAACTAAACAAGATGTTTATGTTGTAAGAAAAAGTGACGGGTATGTATTTTTCAAAGTGGCCGACCGTTGGCAAGAAATTGATACTTCAGGATTTGATCGATTAAACAAATCTAATAAGTACGACAACGCAGAGGCTAAATGGATTTGGCCAGAGATCAAGAAGTATGAGCAGAAGGCTCCTTCTTCTCATAAATATGGTTTACAAACATCGTGTATAGGTAAGCCAGGTGAAACACACGATGTAGGAACACTGGAAAAAGCTTCAAAAATTGCTATTAAATTGTCTAAAGACTATGAGTCAGATGTTTATGTAATTAGAAAAATAGATGGCAAAATAGTTAAAACGGTTAGCCAGCAATGGCAAATGATTGATGGCGCGAGGTCTACGTTCGATCATGCCAAATGGGCCAAAGATCAACCAAAAGATGGTGATTTTGTTGCTCGTTGTGGTGATTTTAAAGGTCCAGGACTTCATTGGTGGAAGATACCGCCTGTTAAATATCAATTTCCAGATGGAACTAAAGGTTTTATCAAGTGGATAGTTTCTGACGATAAGTGTTTTGAAAAATATAATGGAAACGTCAGAAAAATGAAAATAGTAGATATTATGGAGTGGACTGGCGACGATCCTGTAATTCCTGAGATAGAATCAAACTAGGTAATTTCATGCCCTCACGCTCAGGAAAACCAAGCCGTCCGCCCAAGCACTGGTTTCGTCGGTGCGTGAAGAGCGTGAAAAGCACGCGCAGCAAATCCAAAAATCCAGAGGCTTTATGTGCTTGGAATTGGTACCATCAAGTCAGCCCAACTCGCCGCAAAGAGATTTACGCAGAAGAGAAAAAAATGAAATCTCGTAAATCATCAAAAAAATCCAAATCCAACAAAGCCATGGAGATTGGCGGAAAATCTCTTACTAAATTTCAGTCGGACGTTGCTTATTATCTAACTCGTAGACATAAGCTTTCTGCTTCTCAGGCTTTTAAGTTGGCTGACAGCAGAATTGTTATTAATGGATTTACGAGTGGATATTCTTCTGAGTTTGTTGCTTCCACTCTAGCTCATAAAAAATCCAGCGCACGCTCAGCAAACGCTGCCAAATCAAAAGAGTCATGGGAAAACGAATGTCTACGCAAAATGCGTGGCTCTGGTGCTGCGAAAACAGAACGAGAAGCGTTTTTCCTATGTTTGGCTGCCAAAAATAAGGGCATGACAATAGGGGAAATGATTCGCGAAGCAGCAATGGAGGCTCCGCTTCCTTCGACGCGTCGGCACAAGCCAGGCTCTTACATGCCGTCCACCAGACGTGACAGACCGTCTGGAAGAATCTTAGCCAATGCAAATAACTGCGAAAACTGCGGCAAATACGCAAACAAGCTGCATTTTGTAAAAGACAAATGCGGCGAAGTGATGTGCGTAGGAAAAGACTGCGCAAAGAAAAAGAAGTTTAAAAAAGCAGGATTGTTAGACAGGATTGCTTACAAATTTAGTAAGAAAAAGAAGCCTGTAACTTCTGTGAAAGTTTGTAAGAAGTTTTATTTAGATTCAATCAATAAAAAATCATGTATTGTTGGTGGGTTGTCATCTGGAATGTCAATCAAAGACATTGCAAAGATGCATAAAGTATCTTTAAGAAATCTAACCAATCAACTAAAAGCTGGTACTAAAGTAGAGCTTGAGCATACGTCATCAAAGATAATTGCAAAAAGAATTGCAATGGATCATTTGTATGAAGATCCGATTTATTACAAACGACTTGCTGTAATGGAAAGAAAGTCTAAAAAAGATTCTGCTCATTATCGCAGCGAACCAGAAATGAAGAAGTTTAGAATATATCAAACTGACGTTGTAAATTCACTTATTAATAGAAACAAAATTCCTAAATCAACTGCTTTGAAAATGGCTGAAGAACAAAGTCAGTTTGTAAGAGAAGCTATGTATGAAGGTTGGCAAACTTCAGCTGTTGGTGATGATCTTTTCCTTGACGCCAAAGCAAGGTGTCAAGATTTGTTTAAAAAATGATCGAAGCCAACGAAATAACTCCGCGCCTATACATGGGAAGCGTCCCTCCCGTAGGCTCAGAAGTCTATAAATCAGGCTTCTCACTCCTAGTTTTGTGCGCTCTTCCAGACGAATACCGACACGTTTACAAAATTAAATCAGACCAAAGTATCGCGTCTCTTTTTCCAAATACACAAGTTATAATAGTATCACTAAACGATAATTTCTTAACTAAGCCATCTCAAGAAGAAAAAGAACGAATACTTAGATCCTCTTCTGATGTTGTGAACTCCATAAGAAACAACAGAAAAGTTCTTATTACTTGCATGCAAGGCAGAAACAGGTCTGGTCTAGTTGCCGCTCTTGCTATTCGAGAGCTTTGCGGATGGTCCGGCTCTCAAGCAAAATCACGCGTGAGACTCAAGAGAAAACTTGAACACGGTGTTGCTTTGATGAATCCGCAGTTTGTCCAAATCTTAGATGAACTTCCTGCTCCACTTGAAAACAACTCGCCAGCCAAACCAAAAACCTCTGGATTGTCTCTAGTAAGACCACTCGCGGCTTTGCCTGGTATTCAGAGGAGATGGTAGTTTTATGAAAAAACATCGAAAAACACGCAAAAAACTAGTTGGTTTGGACAAGGTTTTAAATCTTGTTTCCAACAAACTAGATTCCGCGTCTTCATTTGCTGCCAAGTCTGTCAAGAAAATTCGTCGTAAGATTTCACGCGCATTTAAAGCACGCCCTATGTCCGAATCCATGCAAACAAAAGCGGCTCTTGCTGAACGTCGAATGACAAGTTCTTTGCCGCCTCCATATGTTTCTGGAATGCAAACACGTGAATACGTGAATTGCTTTACACGTGAATCAAGCAGGCTTGGTAAACACCGAGCACACAAAGCTTGTCTTGCTGCGGCTTTTGATTTTGGTCCAGAAGCCACACGTATGAATAATGCAAGGTCCAAAAATAAACGTCGCAAATCTCGTCGCAAAGCTAGGAGGGTCTCATGAATATTGTTTCATTACGTCCTTATGGGACCAGTCTTGCTCGTTTTCCAGCTCGCGTAGGAGCTGAGGCAAACTTGGGTGTTTCCATTGGCAAAGACGTGCTTTTGGTAGCAGCAGGCGCTGCTGTCGGATGGTTCGGCTTTGGTCGAACCTGGAAGCCTGCCGCAATTGGCGGAGCAATTGGACTCGGCGCGGCCATTTTAGCCTCCTGATTTCATTCAATGCGCTGGACAGGTTGGGCCTTAGGAGTTGGTGCCGCCATAGGAACTTTCTTCCTTGGTCGACAAGTACTTGCTGCCATTTCTCAAATGCGCAGCACGCCCGCTCGCGCCCTCTCTATGACAGAAGCCATAGAACAAATGCGCGCCTACGCGCGTCAGGGTCTCGTTCAAATTCTCAGCGAAGGTTCAGGCCCAAGTCCACGCTGGACTGTGAGTGGAAAAATAGCTGGAATTCAGCATATATATTTAGACAAATCTGGTGAACAGATTCGATCGCAGATCGACAATCTTGACCCAAGATTTGGAGTCTTCTTAGTCCGCCTAGATATTCTACTTAAGAAACTAGGAGTCACAAAACTCATAGACTTGGGTATTACTCATGGCAGCGACAACGAACAAGACGTTCATAATCAGGGCCGCGCTCTAGACGTAGCTGGTCTCAAGGGGCCTGGAATAGATTTGAACGTCTACCGAGACTGGGGAAAAAAGCCAGAAAAGCCTGGTTTTTACCGACTTTCGTCAAGAGATTCGGGCTACAAAATCTTTCAAGCCATCTATAATTTTGGTACACTTGAGGGAGCTGACAGGAGCTGCGATCAGACTCCTAGACCCGAGGGTCCGCCCACCAAAATTGGTCAAGCAAGTTGTTTGATTACCCCTGATCATCCAAGTCCAAAACTTCGTAAAGATCATCAGAATCACATGCATATTCAGGTTGGAAAAACATTCGGAGTATTAACATGAGTGATGAAAAATCGAATGTTATATCCATTACTCGAACGCGAGTGGTTCCAGATCCAGAAAAGAATTCAACTTCAAAAAAAGAAGATACTGGAATGTTAGGACTTTTTGCTAACTTGCTAGAAGAAGGCGCAAGTATTTATGAAGACTTCACTGGTAAACCGGCTAAAGAGGTTCGTAAAACGGCTGCAAATGTCCGTAAAGTTCAAAGCGATGGAGCTAAAGTTAATGAGTTGAAAGAAAGAATCA
>Ga0105092_10001640_pt1 | contig 12005 bp, 10 predicted proteins | sample PPLLak2March2015_FD_87021 | JGI IMG/M metagenome (GOLD analysis project Ga0105092, IMG submission 87021) | Freshwater sediment microbial communities from Prairie Pothole Lake near Jamestown, North Dakota, USA - PPLs Lake P7 Core (1) Depth... | ecosystem: Environmental > Aquatic > Freshwater >... | reverse complement strand
TCCGGCGCGTTAACTGGTCTCTTAGAGCCTTATGGACCGCTGGCGCTCTTGCTGGGCTTTTTAACGCTCACGGTTCTGTTATCTCAGGCTATGAAAGGCGCAGCTGTTTCAGCCGTGGTGGCTCCCATCGCGATTACAGCAGCTCAACAGATCGGCGTCGACCCACGGGCGATTGCGATGGGTGTTGCCCTGGCGACTTCCCTGGCATTTATCACACCTCTTGGACATCCCGTCAATATCTTGATGATCGGTCCTGCGGGTTACCGGTTTCGGGATTTCTTCAAGGTGGGACTGCCGCTGACGATAATCCTGTTCGTGGTTATTTTGGTGGTACTGCCAGTCTTTTGGCCGCTGAGGTAGGGGGTAAGAGGACCACGAATACCTCGAATTGAACGAATTTCCACGAATTTTAAAAAATAATTCCATAAATATTCGTAAATAAGCTAGGAAACATTCCTTCCACTAATTCTCGCTAACAGGCGCGAACGAAAACCAGCTCCTCGAGTGAGCTTTGCAGCGGCGCCGACAGCTGCGAGGAAGCCTGGTAGCCTGGTCGAGGACTGAAAAGATACAAAATATATAAAATAAACTTACAAATTTGAAAAGAATGTTGATGCTTTTTCGGGTTAAGATGGAAAAATGAGATTAAAGTTGAATAGACGTTTATTGGTAATTGTATGGGTAGTACTGATATTGGTTTTCGCCAGCCAGCAGGTGGGTTATTCTCAGTATACTTCCATACGCGCCAGCGGTTTCGACAATAATATTTACTTGCCAATTGTAATGAAACAGGCTGGGAACAGTTGGGTGATGGCAGGTGCGAATCCCGAACGGACATCGTGGACACCTGAAGAAATCCCAGGGAGCTTAAAACCCAGTTGGTATAAAATTTTTAAGCCGTATATTATCCCACGGACACAAATTATTGCAGCCAATGGCATGCTCTTTATATCGACCGCTGATGGTCTGTATGCATTGGATGCAAATAATGGCGCTGAAAAATGGGTCTATGCTACAGACCTTCCTCTGGGCCATTCACCTACGGTCAAAGATGGTATGGTCTATGTGGGTGGTTTTGATAAGAAAATTCATGTGATTAACGCCCAGACGGGAACGGGCCTATGGACCTTCCAGGCAGAAGCCGGGTTTGATACCAATCCCTTAGTCGTTGACGGGAAAGTCTTTGCCGGGAGCCGGGATGGCTATTTTTATGCGATACATGCGGTAGGCGCCGATCAAGGGAAATTAGCCTGGAAGTATAAAACCCAGGGCCCAATCCATTATTCTGCTGCTTATAAAGATGGAATTGTTTACTTCGCGTCAGATGACAGCCATGCTTATGCTCTGAAAGCCGAGAACGGCGATTTGGTTTGGAAATCTGAAAAACTGCCCGGGGCAGGGTTCCATTCCTGGTGGCCCGTTATCTATAAGGATTATGTCATTTTTAGTGGAAGCCAAAATATTCATGATGGTGAATATATAAAGGGAACATCCTACGTATTGGAAAAAGAAGATCTTTATCCAAACAGAGCCCAGGATCCAGAAGGAACAACAGTTGGACCACTGGGATATGCTCCGGGCGATTGGATCGCGGGAACGGTGACAATCGATACAAGCAAACCGAATATCACAGCAAATGGCAGCACAACCCCTATCACAGAATATTTAGAGAAAAAACCATGGAGACGTACATATTTTGTATTTAACCGGTACACCGGTAAGGAATATACGACAGATTTTGATAAGGATGGAAAGCCTGAATACGCTCCAATACTCTGGCTAGGAACGCGCAGTGGAAATCGTTACCCTCCAATTGTAGGGAGTGACGGTGTCATTTACCAGGCGAACAACTATATATCGAATCCATCCATTCCTCGCGGCCAAATTAGCGGTTGGCAGATTGGAACGCCATTTATCAGTATTGTTACCGATAGTCAGAATGCAGTTGATGAACCCGTTGCCTATTCTGCAGGCGGCGATATCATTTACTGGAACCGCTGCTGCGACCGGGTTGGGGCAAGTTTTGATAATTCGATCCCTTACGATCCAAATAAGGTGTATGGAAAGCGATCGTATAGTTATTTCTCGTACAATCTGGCGGAGATACTGCCTGGTTACAATTCGATGTACTACAATCCGGATGGTAATTCCAAAAGTGGATATGCTACTTATGCCGGCAGAAATGGGATTTATGGAATCCATGGGGATGTCAATCCGCCGATTCCATATATGGGCAAAGTTTATATGCACCGTAGTAATGCGGTGATAGCCTTTGCACCTGATACCGGTAATCCTGTTCCTCTAACTCCTGCGGAGAATGTGGTGTTCCAGGGAGACATCCAAAATCCCAGTCAAGCAGACATTAATACTCGCCTGGAACAGGAAATCATGGCAATCATAAACGCAGGTCATCTAAGGCCTGGTTATTTAGATACCGGGCTTTTCGAAAACAAGGCAGATAATATATGTGGAGAATATCTGGTCGATTACTGGCACCATCCCGGAGATATTATTTATACCTTGCTCCGCGCACTCCCATATTTATCACCGAATTTACAGCAGCAAACCCGGGCTTATATCCAGAGTGAGTTCCAGAATTATCCTCCCTACCAATACAACCATATAGGTTGGAAAGATGGAGCTGCTCGTGAGTTCTTCGACTTGCCTCCTGAGATTGAGGCTAATCTAGACACAATAGCGCCGAAAGGTCCGGTATGGGATTTCCCCGGATGGAAATTTGCCCCCCATTCCTTTTATGCAATGTGGAAGTATGCTGACGAGTTTGGAGGTGCGAAAGCCATTTTTGATACTGCCAAGGTCAAGCTAGAACCACTTCCAGCAGACAGTTTGCTTTTAGAAATGCCTCATGTTAATAATGCGTTCATTGCCGGCTATATAGGTTACCTCGAGCTCCAGAAGCTGGCTGGTTACCCAGAATCGAGCAATATCAAGAATGACCTGCAGCACCTTCTAGATCTGCGAACCAATAGTTTTTCAATAGAACCGCCAAACTCCTATTTTGAAGATTCCTCGAAGATTTACTGCCGGACTTTAAATATCTCCAGGAATTTCTTGTACCTGACGCCGGAGTTGGGGCAGTACCTGCACATTCTTGCGTCGAGCAAAGTCCAAGCCGCTGTCAGTGAATACGAACGGGTTGCACCACTCTGGTTCGTTTCGGCTACCGAGACAACGTTTGGCGAAGGTGTCATTACACCTCTTTTCGATAATCATTCACTTTTCCAGGCTAAAGCACTGATTTTACAAGAACCGTATGAGGAATTGGGCAAATATTTGGATGTCCCGAGCATGGCGGTGGGAGATCTATTTTATATTCAGAACCTGACGGCGCTACTCGAAATCAGTCCGGCAAAGGATACGCCTCCACAATGAGTAAACCAAACTGTGCTGCTCCAGCTGTACTTTGCTTCCTTGTCGTTCTCCTGCTGGTTTTCGGTGCTTTTTCAAGGGTTGTTGCTGCCAGTATTAACAGAGAAGCTGATATCATCGGCTCTGCCGCTTCGGACTGCCCACCGGATGGTTCGTGTGAGGTTTACTTGCCTCTCGTTTCACTCCATTCCAATTCGGGTCCGTTGCCAACTATCCACATACCTTATTTCGACGGAGAGATCTCCTACCCCGAAACCGCAGTTTTCTGGTTCGGGAAAGTAAATCTCACCGAAAATTACGCTGATGTCCGTGCAGGCTATTCCTCTGATGAGCTTTATATCAATCTAGGGATTTTCGACCGGCGCATCTGGTACAACAAGTTCCCAACACTTAGCGAACTGAGCTCCTGGGATGCAGTCAGCATATACCTCGATACCCAAGGTTTGAAAGGAAGCAAACCGTCTGAGTCATCTTATCTTATCCAGGGTCAGTTCGGCACAACCGGGCCAAGGGCGAGTTACCAGGCAGCTTATCGTGGTACCGGAACTGGATGGGCAGCTTCGATAGTTCCATTTACCAGCACTACTGGCTATCGGGGTGATGGACCGAACAACCAGGGTAATGACGCTGGTTGGGAGATTGTCTTCCATATCCCATTCAGCAGCCTGGGCCTGGACGGCCCTCCGCACAGCGATTCCTGGGCGATGGCTGTTGTCCTGCACGACAGGGATGATATTGCTCTGCCTCCAGAAGCGGAGAAAATGTGGCCCACTGGTATTTCACAAACTTCCCCTGTAACCTGGGGTGAAATCACTTTCGGCCTCCCAAGTATTGCTGCGCCCGGTATAAACCCTGGAGGAACGACTATCATCCGCCAGGGGTTGAACGGAGCGACCGTAAAGGACGGTATGGCCGGCGGATTCGCCAACTGTGGTTCCGGACTGAACCGATGGACAGCATGGGGTGAAGCGAATTATGCCGCATCACACCAAGTCAACGTTCAAAACCAGCGAGACGTCGCCGACTTCCCGTGTTTTTCGAAATATTTCATTGATATCCCGCTCGAGGCCATTCCTTCAGGCGCACAGATTATTTCAGCAGAACTGACCCTCAACCTGTTTTCTAATGCCGGTGAGGGCGAGTATACAACACCAGGTCCTTCGCTCATCCAGGCTTTCACCATCCTTGGAGACTGGGATGAATCTACACTGAATTGGAACAACGCTCCTCAGGTTTTAGAAAACCTAAGCAGCACCTGGGTGGATCCTATCTTGACAGAGGTACCGCCTCCACCGGGTATCGCCAATACCTGGAATGTGAGTAAAGCGGCAATGGAGGCGCGCAGCCGAGGAATGCCGTTGCGGCTGGCGCTATATTCTGCAGATTCACAGCAGCACAGCGGGAAGTATTTCTATGCCTCAGATACGGGCGATTGGAATGCTGCCGGCAGACCTACACTCACGGTGGTTTGGGGATATCCATAATTACGGATCTGAAGTTTATTTCCTCTGATAAATTCCCTCTGCACGTATCATTAAGCCAAACTCAATCAATCCGCGCCGCAGTGAGGCAACATCGTCGTGGTAATCCAACAAAACCTGGTTGACTTCGCGCTCGGTGTAGGTCCGCTCTGGCTCGAAGGACTCGGCGATTTTTTCCAAAATTACCTGGCGTTTTTTGAGCTGGGCCGGTATTCCTGTCAGCCGGCCGTACTTAAAAAAGGTCGACAACACCTTCTTGCGGTAAGCATCTTCCTCCACCCGGTCGGGCAAACCAGTCGTGGGCATGAAAACCAGATCCTCGAGTGCGCTTTGCAGCGGCGTGGGCAGCAGCGAGTAAACCTGGTAGTACTGGTCTTTATGTGAGGTCAGAAGACCGGCATCCAGCAGCAGCGCAAGGTGGTGCGAAATGGTCGCCTGGTTGAGCGACAGGATCAGAGCCAGCTCTTCTCCATGCCGAGGTTTGGCTTTCACAAGGTTCAAGATCAACAGCCGGATGGGATGGCCAAGTGCTTTGAAGAAATCTGCCCGTTTTTCGAGGTTTTCGACAGCAGGTTTAGACATCTTTCATCTTCCTTCCGGTGACACGATAGTAGCAGAAGGCCAAGATTTCGCCGCTGTACTTCAGGGTCTCCGATTTGATTTGCTCCTTGAGAAGCGCTTGATCATCGCCGAGAGCCTTTTGCAGCTCGATCTCGTTTTGCGATTGGGTATGGCGCTGGTGCAGGATGGAGAGGAATGCTCGGGCGAGCTTCTCTGTGTCGGGCAGGCTGCTGGATAGGATTTGTTCGAACTCTGGTTCCATGGTGTTTTCCTTTATCGGTGATAATGTTTTGTATATCATCTATATAATATTGTAAATCTATTTTGAAATATGTCAAATTAAAATTTCAGGCTTTATCGGATAAAATCCTTGGCAGCTTATTGTGTTGGGAAAAGAGGCAATAATGATCCCAGTTCCACCTGCGGTATTAGAAAAATTGGCACAGGCTTACGACTCTCAGGCGGGTGTACTATCCCACTTTTCGGGCGGGAGCGAAGGATCGGACGGCATTCTGTATGCATATCCTTACCAGGATCGGATGCGCTTATTGAAGGTGATGGCCCTGCCCATTGAGCAGAAGTCGAATGGATTGTTCCGCCTGGAAGAACGCCTGCGTTTTGCCCGTTTTGTTGGTGAGCGTGGGGTTCGAATGGTCTTTCCACAGCTCTCACCTCAGGATGGGCTGTATGAGACATACCAGGATGGAGGACATGTTTGGATTGCCTATACCATGGAGATGGTTTCAGGACGCACCCCTGCACCTGAGGATCAAACGTCAGAGTTCTACCAGAATTGGGGGCAGGTGATCGGGAAGCTGCACCGCATTTCACAGGAATACACCACATGGCAGGCAACGCTCAACCCAATTACCGGGCACGAACTGCTGACCTGGCAGGAGGAATGGCAGGATTTCTACGATTGGAGCAAGGACCTGGAAGTGCGGGAGATGTGGGTGGGGCTGCGGGCGGAGCTCGAAAAGCTGCCGCTCCAGCGGGATTCGTTTGGCTTTGTCCATAATGATGCGCATATATGGAATCTGCTGGTCGAAGGGAACCAGATCACCCTGTTAGATTTCGACGTCGCCAACCACCACTGGTTTGTTAATGATATCGCCATTGCCTGCCAGAGTGTGCTGTTCGACCAATCTGGCGGAATGCACAAACCGGTGCACGACCGTCAAAAGCTGGTCTCCTTCTTACGTGATTTTTTAGCCGGTTACCAACGAGAGTACGACCTGGAAAAAGAGTGGCTGGATAAGCTGGATCTCTTCTACGCTTACCGGCGCATCCTGCTGTTTACGGTGATGCATGGTTGGATCTCATCGCAGCCTGAGATGCATGCGGGTTGGAGGAAAATGATAATGGAACAGCCTGAGGTGTTGGGGGAGGTCTCCAGAGTACTTAAGGTTTGAGAAAACTGATGTCATCTTTCAGTTGTTTATGTTTCCTTTCGGAAATCCCGATTTCCCGAGGAATAGGTAGCGATCAAGTCGAATTCACCGCTGGTTATTCTTTCCACTCTGGAGGTGCGCCGAACCAGCGGGATAACCAGGATCGGTGAGCGGCGATCCAGCGATAGGCGCGGTCCTCGATCCAACGGAAAGGAGCCAGGCGGTAAATCGCTGCCAGCCGTGCCCAAATGCCCTCCAACTCCAGCAATGTGCGGTTAATCGCCGCAGCCCCGCTCCACCTGGTACCGTCCGGAGCTACTGCCCACACTTCCCGGTCCACCTGCTCCCGGACCAGGCCATATTGGTCGAGCAAGTTGGGCATCTGATTGGGGAGAACCAGCACACGGCTGGCTTTGTCGCGCTTGCGGACCCACTGCGCCCAGCGCGTTCAAAAGCCTCAAGTACCATCGAAGAGAACTATTAGATGCTGATTAGATTCCATCCCGCCCAAACTCCTCCGATCTCTCTTAAACGGTGTTACTCCTACTTAAATCAGAATAGGCTGAAGTGCATCAGCTTTGTGGATCCCACACACCCTCAGCCATGACCTGCCATCCTTTTCGATAAGATCATCAGCAGCCTTTGGCCCCCAACTCAAAGGTTCATAAATATGAAGATCTGGTCCATTCGGTGAATGCCATGCTTTCATAACAGGTTCGAGCAATTCCCAGGCCAGTTCTGCCCTATCTCCCCGAGTAAATAGAGATGCATCTCCATTCAAAGCATCCAGCAGTAAGCGCTCGTACGCTTCCGGGATAGTTGCTTCCCCGAAAGCATCCCGGTAGTGGAAGACCATTTCCACTGGCCGCGTTTCAGCTTGCGTGTCTGGAACCTTGACTTCGAAACGTTGGTGGAAGCCTTCATCTGGCTGCAGGCAGAATGATAGAATATTCGGGCTCATCGAACCAATCCTATTCTCTCCACCAATGGGAAACGGCATTGCTTTGAATTGTATGATGATTTCAGTTGACTTTTCTGCCAGATACTTCCCAGAACGCAGGTAGAAAGGCACCTCTTGCCAGCGGGGGTTGTCCAGATATAGGCGCAAAGCTGCGTATGTTTCTGTGTTTGAATCTGGTGCTACCCCTGAGATATTCCGATAACCTTTGTATTGACCACGCACTGTAGATACCTCTACGTCCTGGCTGGAAAGTGGACGGACAGCATGGAGAGCCTTAACTTTCGCTTCACGCAAATCCTCGACTTGAAATGTAGCAGGTGGTTCCATCGAAATCAACGAAAGCAGCTCGAATAAATGGTTCTGAAACATATCTCGCAGTGTACCTATGCCGTCGAAATAACCAGCTCGATTACCCAGATTGACCTTTTCCGCAACGCTAATTTGTATATGATCGATGAAGTTATGGTTCCAGATAGGTTCGTAGAAAGAATTAGCAAAGCGGAAGGTTAAAATATTTTGCACAGTCTCCTTACCTAAATAGTGATCGATACGATATATCTGCTCCTCATCCAAAATTGCCCGAAGCTGTTTATTTAACTGCCGAGCAGAAAGGACATCCGTACCATATGGTTTCTCGACCACTACCCGGCGCCACCCTTCTGTCTGATCCGTCATTCCTATCGTACCCAAACAGGTAACAATTTCTGCGAAAAATTGTGGTGGTGTTGCCAGGTAGTATAAGCGGTTCGCTGGTCCTGCTTCCAGCTGTTTCAACCTGGCAGCCAGAGAATGAAAATCTTCAATTGAGGTAAGACCGCCGGACTGGTAATGTAAATGTTTCGAGAAGTCCTGCCAGGTCTCTTCGTCAAGAGAGCCTTCGCGGAACTGCTCAACCCCTTTTCGCAGCCTTTCTATAAACCCTCCATCCATTAACTTCGATGATGAATATCCGACAATGTTCAACTTCTCTGGGAGGCGCTTTTTCTGGAACAAGCTATATAGACCAGGACCCAGTTTTCTTTGGCTCAAATCCCCTGAAGCGCCAAATATAACAATGGTTGTGTTTTTCATTTTTGCTTACTCCAGAAACTCTCCAAAAACTGCGTTTTCCACAGCATTCCATAAAAATATCTCGATATTCCTCAATGTTCTTGACAACATGTATCGTATGCAAAATCAGGGTCAACCATTAAAGCTAGATTCGTCTTTCCAGTTTACCTACTGGCTTCCATAGAGTGGTATACGCGCACCGTTAACCATACGAGCATTATCAGTGATCAAATAATCGATTGCAGCAGCGATTTCCTCAGGTGTTGTCCAGGAGGCCTTCTTGGGTGTTGCCTGATTATCACGCTCGTGCTTTACATCGATGGTACGAACGCGAATGATATTCGCTGTGACATCTGTTCCTTTAAATTCTTCAGCCAATGCCAGCATCAAAGCTTCTTGAGCAGATTTGCCTACCGCATACGAGGCGCCATTTGCTGAGGGCGCAGCAGCACTCGGTGAGGAGATAACGATCAGGCGTCCCCAGCCGTTTGCCTTCATGTGGGGGCTAAATACCCGCGCAAGGAAGAAAGTTGTCCAAAGATGCTGCTGCAACATTATAGACATTTCCTCCGCTGAAACCTGGTCTACCGGCTTGCCACCTGTCCATCCACCGACGAAGTGCAGTAATACATCTGCGCATCCAAACTTTCCTACTACGGAATCCAATAGAGATTGGGCAGCTTCCGGTTGGCTCAAGTCTGCTGCAATAGAAAAAATCCGACCCTCAGTCACATTTAGCTCACGCTCCAATGCTTTGAGTTTTTCATCATTTGAGCTGACCAGGACAAGCCTGGCTCCAGCTTTTGCCAGGTGGTGGGCAACCACCCGGCCGAGTCCCCCGGTTGCACCGGTGATGACAACCACACGATCTTTGCTCATATCATCAACCCTCCTCTATCCCTCTGGTTGCTCTACCAGAATCTAAGTAAATAGACCAGTCTGTCCATTTGCTTCAAAACGAAAAATAGCTCTTTCACATTATTATAGACGAACAGGAAGCTGGAATCTTACCTGGTGATATTATCTGCTTCTAACATCCACAAAGACTTTCCGTCAACCGGTCGAGTTCGTTGTGCCGCCATTTTTCTAGAAAGGTAAAGAGATGCATATTCCATTCGCCAAAACGGATATCCCATTTATCGATACATACCAAATGCGAGAAGTTGACCGGATGATGATCCAGGACTATAGGATTGAACTCATTCAAATGATGGAAAACGCCGGGCGAAATCTCGCACATTTGGCTCGCACCCGTTTTTTTAATGGTGAGCCAAAAGGTAAACGTTTGATCGTTTTGGCTGGAACAGGAGGCAACGGGGGCGGTGTCCTCGTGTGCGCCCGGCACTTACATAACTGGGGAGTACAGGTCTATGTAGTGATTGCACGTCCTGCCGGTGAGTTTACTCCGGTCGCCGGTCACCAGTTGGAAATTCTGCACCGTTTGAAGATTTCCATTTTACCTGCTCATAAGGTTGACCAGGTTGAAGTTCCGAACTTGATTATCGATGGGCTGATCGGATACAGCTTGAAGGGTGCTCCTCGTGGCAGTATAGCTGATCTCATCCAATGGGCAAATTCTCAGAGCGCTGCGATCCTGGCCCTGGATGCCCCTTCGGGTTTGGATACAAGTACAGGGAAGCTCTACCATCCAACGATCAAGGCTGCTGCTACAATGACCCTTGCCCTACCAAAGGAAGGACTGCGTGCTCCAGATGCTAAGGATTATGTAGGCGAGCTTTACCTGGCGGACATCAGCGTGCCCCCTTCTCTATACAAGAAACCTCGTTTAGCGATGGAGATTGGTGCGTTATTTTCAGAGAGCGAAGTTATTCGTCTTTGGTAATGTATCCCCATTTATTGGCGCCCCAGGCAGGATTCGAACCCACAACCCTCTGATCCGAAGTCAGATGCTCTATCCGTTGAGCTACTGGGGCGTAGCGTATATTCTACTATGTCCCTGGAATTTTTGCACAATCATCTTTAGAACTATTACTCTAAAAATACTTTACATATTTGATGAAATTTGTATTATAATAGCGGTGGACGGCAGTTGCGGGACTATGGGGATATCATCCGACTGCCTCAAATATACAAATTGGGGGGAATACTTGGGTTCGCAGGTTGAAAGGTGAGGAGATCTGCGAACCCTTCTTTTATTACAAGAACGAGATCAAGATATGCACTCCGCCTATCAGGATTGCGACCACATAAATTGGCCAATTACTTTTAAACCGGCCGCGGAGTGAAGCCGCTATCAAAATCAGGATTCCACCGTTCACAGGGTTCTCTCTAAGCCAGGCATCGGCGTCGGAGACCCAAAAGAGAGGTAGTAAGTAGCCTGAAAACATCACGCACATCGAGCCCAATATCGCTCCACTTCTATCTCCCATCAGCTCCATCACGATGGCGCCAGCCAAATTAAAGGCAACAGCTACGGCAGCCGCACCGGTTGGAGAACCGCCAGCCTCCCGGATCACGATACTGGCTAGTGATCCCAGGGCAATCAGCACGGCTCCAACCAATAAACCCATGGTACTCCGCGGATCGGCGCCTGAATTGGAATTTGATTTATTCACGAACCACCTCCTGACCTCATCTTCATATTCTTGAAGGACACTGACCGTCAGATCTGGCAGCGTTTTTAACCAAACCCTGGTGATGCCATGCCGTCCATTCAACCGGTAGGCATCTCGGCACACATCCCTGAAAACTTGAACCATCCATGTTCCGAACTCCTGGCGGTAATTTTTCGGATACAGCCGGAGCAGGTTCCGGTAGATCTTCTCGGCTTTCAAGACCGGGTTCGGTTTTCGCTTCACGATGCCAGAACCCAGGACTGGAACCTCGTAGGTGCGTTGTCCGCTACCCGCTTGGCCTTGGCTACCATCACCAGTTGGCTCAACCGCTCTACTTCCGACGCCAGAACCTTCCGGCCAATATCCGAGATTCGATAGTAACGACGCCGCTCATCATCCAATTCCGGATCTGGCCGGTCTTCGGTTTCTTCTATAAGATTTGCTTCCAGCATGCGTTTTATCGAACCATACAATGTTCCCGGCCCCATCTGTAGCTTGCCCTGTGAATTAGCCGCTACTTCTTGCATGATGGCATATCCGTGCCGCTCACGATCGACGAGCGCCAGGAGTATATGAAACACTGCCGGTGTCAAAG
>Ga0105092_10001639_pt1 | contig 12008 bp, 8 predicted proteins | sample PPLLak2March2015_FD_87021 | JGI IMG/M metagenome (GOLD analysis project Ga0105092, IMG submission 87021) | Freshwater sediment microbial communities from Prairie Pothole Lake near Jamestown, North Dakota, USA - PPLs Lake P7 Core (1) Depth... | ecosystem: Environmental > Aquatic > Freshwater >... | reverse complement strand
GTTACCACATCAAACGATTGGAGGATCTGGGATACACCGTACAAGTCACGGATAATCAAGACAAACAAGCCGCGTAACCCACGCTTGTGCCGAGGCGCACGGGGCTTTATTTTCGCAACAGGATCAGCCTTCTGCCTATGTATAAGGTGCCAGGTCGGGGAACGCCCTCCGGTTCGTAAAGTCAGCCCCCCATTTCAGTATTTATTTCCCCACCTATCGCCTTTTGTGCGCTACCATTGCGGCCCGGAGAAGCGGGGCGAGCGGTTAACGCCCCGTTCCCGGCCGTTCCATCTGGTCTATTCAGTCCGGTACAGCCGTTCCGCTGGCGTTCGTGCCCTGGAGGTGAACCTTGGGTTTGAATCTTGTTTTGCCATCCTCACTCTTTGGTTGAGTCTTTCCCTGTCTCTCTTCAGTCAGCCGGCACCAGGGTCGGCTTCGACACCAGAGGCCATCTATCAAGAATCGGTTGTCGAGTGGGCTAGTGCGGTTCCCGATCGGGGGTTGGTCCTGGCGGTGGCCGGGCCGGAACAGTTTTATCTAAGACAGGAGTACCCGGCCGGGATCTGGGCGCGATTCAGTCTGCTCGACCAACAAGGCCGGTCACGACCCGACGGGGTCTACAAGTGGGAGCTGATCGTTCAGGCCGGCGGGTGGGAGGACACCGGCCAGGCAGATCGCTCGGAGGTGCAATCCGGCTGGTTTGAAACCCGGGGTGGCAGGGTTGTGGCCGAACAGGCCCCGGCTGAAAAACAACCGCTCGTGATTGAAGGGGGTGCCCCGCAAAACGCGATTTATGTCGACCGGGAAGGGCGGGTGGGAATCGGCACCTCGGTTCCCGCCGCTCAACTGCATTTAAAAGGAACGGATCCCAGCCTGGCAATCGAGGACACCCGGGTGGGCGGACGCGAGTACCTCTTGCGCAGTCACGAAAGCGGAGACGGCTCGCTCGGCCTCTTCGACCAGACGACGGGAAAGGCCCGCTGGCTGGTGGATGCGGAAGGGCGGCTGGGGGTCAACACGACCAGGCCCAGCTCAACGTTGACAGTCGACGGGTACATCGAAACGACGAAGGGATTCCTCCTTAACGGCCGGCCGCTGCCCGCGATAGGCGGATTCATGGGGAGCCAGCCGCTGATGACGGAAACGAACAACAACAACTTCTTTGGCACCGGAGCCGGAGCATTGATAACATCGGGGGCCGGTAACTCCTTCTTCGGCGGCTTGGCGGGCCACGATAATACTTCAGGTACCAAGAACTCCTTCTTCGGTGTTTTCACGGGCATCCACAACACGATGGGTTCGGGTAACTCCTTCTTCGGGGGGGATGCCGGTTTTCACAACATGACGGGAATCGACAATGCCTTCTTCGGTCACGCGGCCGGCTACGAGAATACGACGGCTTCCGACAACTCCTTCTTTGGCGCCGAGGCTGGCTTTTTTAACACCACCGGGGGGGACAACTCCTTTTTCGGTCGGTCAGCCGGCTTCGCCACTACGTTTGGATGGGACAACTCTTTTTTTGGCAAGGACGCGGGGCGAGCGAATGCGATTGGGGGAAACAACTCGTTTTTTGGTTCGGCGGCTGGGATCGCCAGCGTCGCGCACGCCAACTCGTTCTTCGGTGGGTCGGCCGGCCTCGGCACAACAACCGGGGGCTACAACACGGCAGTCGGTTTCAGTGCGGGGAACCATAACACCGAAGAGGGGGCCAATACCTTTATAGGCGCCTACTCCGACTTGGATCCGGGATCGAGCCCGAGCACGAGTCCCGTCAGTTACGCGACCGCCATCGGTTACCGCTCCTATGTCGCCAGGTCGAACAGCCTGGTTCTGGGGGGTGTGAGAGGGTTCAACAACGTTGTGTTCGAGACCTTTGTAGGTATAGGGACGCCCAGCCCCGACCGCCAGTTGGTCGTCGAGGGAAGCCAGGCGTTGGGCAAATTCAGGCGATATAACGCTACCACCCCGACCCACAGCCCCGCCTTCCTGTTTGAACGAGCACGGGGCTCGAACACCAATCCTGTTGACATATGGCCCGGCGACTACCTCGGGAAAGTGCAGTTCCGGGGCCTCGTCGCGGGGACCACGCCGGAGTATGGCGCGTTTGCTTTCATCGCTTCTGACACCAGTCAAAATGGCCGGTTCTCGTTTGTCGACCGCGATCTGGCCACGGAGCGGATGGTGGTGCTGAACACGGGGAACGTCGGGATCGGAACGATTGCTCCTACCGAGCGTCTGGACGTGGTGGGAAACCTGAGAGTGAGGGGCAACATCATTTACGGCGCTCCGGCTGTCCCGGTCCCGGATTACGTGTTCGAACCCGACTTCCGGCTGATGCCGCTTTCGGAACTGGAGCAATATGTGAAAACCGAGAAGCATCTGCCGAACATACCCAATGCGAGCGAAATCAAGGAAAAGGGCGTCAATCTGGGCGAGTTTCAGATGAAGTTGCTCGAAAAGATCGAGGAACTGACGCTTTACACCGTCGCGCAGGCGAAAATCATCGGACGCCAGGCCGGACAGATCGAGAGCCAAGAGAAGCAGATTGAGAGCAAGGCTCAAGAGACGGAGGCGCTCAGAGGCCGGGTCGAAGCCCTGGAGCAGATGATCAAGCAACTGCTGAACGAAAGAAAGTAAGAAAATGGCGTCGTCCTTGAGGTCCGCAAGGGAATATTCATTGCAAATGAATGGTTTATAGGTTTTAGCGCGGTGCCCTCATAACCCAAAGGTCGAGGGTTCAAATCCCTCCCCCGCAACCAAGTCAAACCGAAGGGCCGCAACAGTTTGCGGCCCTTTTTGTTTTTGAGCGTTTTGGCCGATTTTAGACCAAATTGTGCCCGCGACGCGTTCAGCGTAGGCCTGAAGCTTCTCTTGGTGGCCTTCAAGTCACACCGGTCCACGTTGTCGTACCGGTCAGAACCGCTTCGCGTCTTGTCACCGGTGAACCGCTTTGTAAGGTCCAGCATCGCTTGTTCTGAAAGCCGTTCGTTTACTGATGATCCCGCCGGCAGCTCAACGCCTGATGTCGAAGCGCGCGGGTCCCTCTGTCGTCGAGGTGCGGGGCAGCCACGCGATCTACGTGTCACAACCCGATGCTGTGGCTAGGCTCATCGAAAAGGCCGCCAGTGAAGTGACAGTGGAGGCAGACTCTCTCGTTGATTGAGGATCACGCGGCTGCGGATCGTGAGCTCATTCGACCGTGCGACCGTGCGCGCCATAACGTTCGCCACGTTTGCGCAGGCCAACAGCAGCAGGCGCCCGACGCCGACCATCAGCATCACGGATGCCTGCCTCACAGACCCAGCCAGCTGTTCCTATCTTGGATATTGGGACACGGGCGACTCATACCTCCACGATTTCTCCACCGGGGGTCGACCGCCGACTCGGGGAGAGTGGTTTCCACCGGCCCGCCCGGCACGGCGCAACTCACCCCGGCTGAAGTCAACTTCCGCGTCGCCAAGACGATAAACTTCCGACGCCTCTCCGCCGGTTCGCCTAAGGACGGCTTTGATGCGCGCGCAGCTCTCGGTGGCTGGCGAGGAGGAAGACCATACTCGCCCCGGGGGAGGGCTTTTTCGGCAGAATCAAAACCAAGACAGGACTGCACCCCAGGCGCCCGGATTTCGCGTGGGGTTTTTCAGCGGAATCAATATTTGGTGCGCGGCCCGCGGCGGTGAGGCTGCTCTTTGTTTCTAAAGCACGGAGTAAGAGGAAATTTACGGTAAACCTTTTTTGGCGCTAAACTTGAACAAAGTACCTGAAACACTCCTGGGGGGGGCCGCCGATGGTGACACACGTTGCTGGTTCGTTTTCTGTCGAGGATGTTCTTGGGCATTTGGAAAGGGTTCTACGGAGCAGCAGTTTCGGACGGACTAAAGCGCTGTCGCGTTTGTTGCGTCATGTTGTCACGAGCACTCTCGAAGGCCGACAGGATCTGCTGAAGGAATACTCGATCGGAATCGACGTGTTTGGGCGTGGGCCATTTTTCGACAACCGGCTCGATCCGATCGTTCGCGTTCAGGTCCGTAAACTCCGCGCGCGTCTCAAGAAATACTATGAGACTGAGGGAAAGGACGACCGCCTCCGGATCGAGCTGCCTTTAGGGGGTTACGTCCCGCATTTCTCAATAGCGGCCGGTACGCCGACAAACCGGGCGCCGAACGGGGCTCTGGCTCCGCACGCCGCGCATGAGACCAATGCGGCGCCAGAGGCGTCGGACCCCGGATCCGAAGTGTTATTGATGCAGAAGCCTGTCGGGATAGAGGAGCGGTTGTTCGGTGTAATCGAGACGATCTATGACGCCGCCCAACACGAGGCTCAATGGCCCCTGTTTCTGACCGCGCTGACCGGCGTCATCAAAGGCGAAACGACCGCGTTGGTCGCTCATGACCATCAGAGATGGCAATCGAGCGTCGAGATTGCAGTAGGCGTAGACCATTCATACGAGAAGGATTACAACGAGTATTACTCAACTCGCAACCCTTGGGTGACAAGGGGGACACAATTTCTCAAGACCGGACTGGTCTACGTGGGACAGATGGCCTGTCCCGACGACGCGCTCAAGCGGACCGAATTCTACAACGACTATCTCCGCCGGCTGAATCTGTTTTACTGTGTGGGTGGCACGATTGAGCTGAATGCGGGCGTCAGCTCTTGGATAAGCAGCCTCCGGGCCCATTCAGCAGGGCCCTTCGGTCCCGCGGAAATGAAGGTCCTGGAGCGGCTGTTGCCCCATCTGCGCCGCGCACTTGAGCTTCGACGACGCCTGGCGGGATTGCAGAGCGAATTTGACTGTTTGGTCGCCGCTCTGGACCGCGTGCCGCAGGGCTGTATTCTTCTGCACGGCGACGGACGCGTGGCTGGAATGAACCGCGCTGCCGAGGAGGTGTTGAACCGGCAAGACGGCCTGTGCACCCTTCACGGCAAACTGACGGCTGTATTCGCCACCGACTCGCGGCGGTTGGACGAGTTGATCCAAAGTGCATTTGGCGGTGTTCGGAGCGACGGCCAGGCGGGCGGAGTCATGGCGATTGCCCGAAACTCGTTCGAGAAGCCGTATATTGTGCGCGTATTTCCGCTGCGCTCCTCGGTGGCGATCCTCGATGCGCCCACAGCGAGGGTTGCCCTGTTCGTCTCTGATCCTGGCTGGCAGAGCGTCACGGACGAGGATTTGCTCCAGCAGCTCTACGGCCTCACCGCTATGGAGTCGAAGGTAGCAACGCTGCTTGGCGAAGGCGAGAGCCTGGAGAGAATATGTGAACTCTTCGCGATCACGCGAAACACCGCGAAGTCACATGTCGCCAGGATTTTTCAAAAGACAGACACCAATCGACAGAGCGAGCTTGTTCGTTTACTGGTCAGTCTCGAACCCTGCCTTACCCTCGGCTGACGTGCTAAAAAAAGAGAACTTACCTGACGCGCGAGGAGCTCAAAGGCGGAGTCGTCCCGATCCCTTCCAAGGAGTCGGGGCGACGCCGAGCTGCAAGAAACCAGCTGCAGGAAGAGTCTCTCCATAGCTGACCTTCTTTCCTTTGGGCAGCACATCGCTTCAGAGGAAGTCCTCTCACCGTTCCTCCGTCCCGGCTAGTCTTACCCACGCCCCCGAACTGGCGAAAGGCTCCGTGATTGAGCCTGCGACCACTCTCTTCCGTGTCGCTTCTGTCAAATCGAGCGTTAGCGTCCAGGACTGCTCACTTTTTTGGCGCTTTTCTGGAGGAGACGTCGCTATCTGGTTTAGACGGACAGAAGCCGGCCTTCAAGCTCGGGGGGTCGGGCGCAGGTCCAGGCACAATTCAAAACGAAGAGCGGGATGGGTGTGTTCAGCTTCAGATCCGGAATTGCCAAAAAGGGAACCAGGCGCGTCTTGGCGATCACTTTTGTCTCGGCAGGCTGGCCAACCTCCCGGAAAGCAACCGCTGTTTCAGTTGCCCCAAAACTCTTCGAGCGACTCACCCGTTTGGGTGACGACTCTTTGGTAGCCCAGCCCTAGACTCGATACAGCCAAGGCAATCCGTCTCTCTCCAAGGGAGTCCAACGAAGCCGGGAACACGGGGTTTGGTCGGGACATCCAGCGGGCGCTTTTCTCCCGCCGCGTTCGGTTCCCGGTGGAGTTTCGTTAGCAGTGATAGAGAGCAAATCAGTTCCAGGAGGCTAGTCGAAAGGGGGTAGGGGAAATGTACGAGTCAAAATCGCAGATGCTTCCAATCAGGCAAACAGGCGCCACTCTTCAAACCTCAGCAACGCAGCCAGGCGTCGGGGCGCGGCTTATGCTTCTTTTCACCAAGACTCGGGTTTGGCGCACTCCGGGTGGCTGGGTGACTGAGCGAGACACAACGAAACGGCCGATCGGTGTCTTCTGTCTTTTGGCGCTTGCCATATTTCTGTCTACGTCCTGGCCTGCGCTTCTTGCCCATGAGACGACCCGGGTCAGTGTCAACAGCGCCGGAGCGCAGGGCAATAATCACAGTTGGGAGCTCAGTATCAGCGCGGACGGCCGCTTCGTCGCCTTCCAGTCGACGGCATCCAATTTGGTGGCGGGCGATACGTACGGAGTGTTGGACGTCTTTGTGCACGATCCGCAGACCGGGGAGACGACCCGGGTCAGCGTCGACAGCGCCGGAGCGCAGGCCAACAACCACAGTTACGAGCCCAGTATCAGCGCGGACGGCCGCTTCGTCGCCTTCTATTCGCAAGCGTCCAACCTGGTGCCGGGCGACACCAACGGAGTGGTCGACGTCTTCGTGCACGATCGTTAAAGGAAATGCACCAGGCGGGAAGAACAGCCAGAAAAACCGCCCGGGGGACGGCAGGGCGACTGGCCGGCGGTCCCCGAGGCGAAGAACAGGGCCCGCTCCTTAAAGCGGGCCGACAATCAGGGAGGAAGCAATGACAAGCATCAACAGGTTGGTTGGGACAATTCAGATCACGTTTGCGCTCAGCGTGCTGGGTAGTCAGGCTTATGCAGCTGAGCCTTTAACGTCCCCGAAAACAGCGATTTCCAAGCCCGCGGGCAAAGAGACGAGCGCAAAATTGAGGAATTCTTGGAAGCTGCCCGCCCAGTTCGAAGAAAATCGAGGTCAATGGAGCGCGAGTGTCCGGTTTGTCGCGCGGGTTGGGGAACAGACGGTCCTTGTCCAGCCCGGCGGGGCAACCTTCGTGTCAACCTCAGGCAGCGAGCTCCGTCTCGCGCTTCGCGACGCAAATCCGAAAGCGCCGATTTCGGGCTTGGATGAGACACCAACGAAGACCAACTACATCAAATCGAACGATCCCAGGCAATGGGTTACCAGAGTGCCGAGCTACAGCAAGGTGCGGGTCTATGGCGCGTACCCCGGGATCGACCTGGTGTACCACTCGGAACAGGGAAGCTTTGAATACGATTTTGTGGTTCAGCCGGGAAGTGATCCGAAATTGATTTCGATCGCCTTTCCGGACGCTTCGAATCTCCGCGTGGACGGTGATGGAAACCTGCTCCTCGGCAAGCCCGGCTTCGAGATCGTCCATCGTCGGCCGGTGGCGTACCAGGAAGTTGCGGGAACCAGGCGGTCCGTCGATGCCGGGTACGCCCTCTCAGAGGACCGGACGGTTAGTTTTCAGCTGGGTCGCTATGACCCGGGCAAACAGCTGGTCATCGATCCGGCAGTGGTTTGGGGCACTTACATCGGAGGAATCGGAAGAGAGTACGCATACTCGCTGGCTGTCGACCCTGCGGACAATGCCGCTTATGTGGCAGGTTGGACTTACGGGGGCGGATCGATTCAGATGATGACGCCAGAAAACCTCATTGGATCGCCGTCGGCCGCCACTAACGGCGAGATGGATGGCTACGTCGCGAAGTTCGACCTGACGTCCGGCGTGGTGCGCTACGTGACGCGTTTTGGAGGCTCGGACAGCGACATCGCAAATTCGCTTGCGGTTGACTCCTCAGGCCGCGCCTACGTGGCCGGCTACACCTTTTCCGCTGATTTCCCCACGCTTGTCCCGGCCCCGCTCCGGGCGGCGCCGGGTGACACCATCCATGGAGACGCCTACCTCCTGGTCCTCACGGCGGACGGAACGGCGCTTGAATTCTCCGGGCTCCTCGGGGGATCAGACAGGGAGTGGGCGGATGCAATCACGCTCGGGCCTTCTGGTCTGGTGTATATCGTGGGCGCAACCTATTCCACCGATTTCCCCACTTGGCATGCGCTGCGGGCTCAGAAATTCTCAACCAGGACGAAGAACCAAGACATGGATGGATTCCTTACCGTGCTCCAGGGCGTCGGAACACCGGACGCCTCACTCGTCTACTCCACGTTCCTGGGAGGAAGCAAGTTGGACAATGCACTTGCGGTCACCTGCGACGCTAACGACCTGGCTTACGTGACCGGCACAACCCTCTCCTCGGACTTCCCGCTCAAAAACGCGCTGATCAGCCGCTTCGTCGGGAACAACGACGCCTATGTCACGAAGATCGACCCCTGGGCGACCGGCGCCGGTTCTTTGATCTATTCGACCTACCTCGTATGTAGCGCGGTGAAGGCGGCATACGATATCGCCATCGATGAATCCGGCAGCATTTATGTCGGAGGAAAGACCGGTTCCACCGACTTCCCGGTTACGACCAACGCTTTCGATAGGACTCTCGGATCTGAGGACGCGTTCCTGACCCGCCTCAGTCCCGCAGGAAACACGCTGTTGTACTCGACGTTTCTGGGTGGCCCAGGCGGAGATCGAGTCGAGGAGTTGAGCCTCAGCCAAGGGAAGGTGTTCATGACTGGGGCCGCCAGCAATGGCTTCCCGCTCACGCCTGATGCCGTGGACTCTGTATGGTCGGGCACCGGGTATGACGCGTATGTGAGCGTGTTGGACACGAACCTCTGGGGTTCGCCGTCACTGATCTACTCGACGTATCTTGGCGGGAGTTACACGGAGGTCGGCTGCGGGATCGCCGCGCTCTATCCGGCTACTTTCGGGTACCCGGACCCGAAGGGGCTAGGGGCGATTTGCATTGCGGGAGTCACTGAGTCCCCCGACTTGTTCGCCAGTCCCGTGACTGCGTACTTTGGAGCTCTGGATGGCTTCCTGACGGTGATTGTCCCGTAGGATGCCTTGCGTTCCTGACAGCGGGTCGACTAAACACGGGCTGGAGGCGGCCCGATCGCGGTCTTGTGGTAATCCTGCTCCCATGACGGCGTCAGCTATGCACGGCCAGCGGACCGTCAAACGTTGTTCCCCCCGGGCTCGGAGGCTATGAAAGATGGCTTCGCCCGGGGTTTATGTCTGTCAACCTCCGTGGAAGGAGTAGGGGACAATCCCCTTGTCCTCCCCCTTCTCCTTCCCCGGAAAGGAAGAGGATGAAATTAGCAGTGCCGGTTAGTTTTCAGAGGAAGGCGCCGGCGGCAATGAGGACGTATGAAAGTGTTCCGAAAAGAAGGAGGACGTATGAAGGTGTTCCGAAAAACATGGATGCTGGTGTTCGCTTTTCTCAGTATTACCTGCCTGCAAGCTCAAGACGATTTCATGGCCCGCATGCAAGCCCACCAGCCGGGCCCGCAGCACAAGCTTCTCGAGCAGTTCGTGGGCAAGTGGGACATATCTATAAAGTGGACATTAGCCCCTGGAAAGCCGCCGTTTGAAGCTAAGGCGACCAGTGAGCAGGACATGATCTTCGGTGGCCGCTTCCTGCACGCCAAGGTGAAATTCTCTCTCCCCGGTTTCCCGGAGAACTTCGAACTAATAGGTTACGACAACCTGAAGAAGGAGTACTTTTCGACGACATTCATGAGTATCGAAACTGCGCCGATGACGATGCTCGGCAGCCTTGACGCGGCTGGAAAAGTGTTCTCGTGGAAGTATGAATATCCGTCAATTTCCGGGAGAACGATTCACGGCAGGCAGACGACACGCTTCGAAAATCCCGACCGGTATACAGCGGAAGCATACGAAACGGGAAACGACGGCAAGGAGTACAAGGCATTCGAGGGAGTCTGGACCCGAGCGACGGACAAAAAAGCCACAAGCGCGAAGGAGTAGGGGACAGTCCCCTTCTTCTTCCCACGGGCGAAAAACTGTTGACAATCGACAGGCCTGTGTCCAATGTCTACCGCAACGTGGTATTTGGCCCCGCAGGCGAGTGCTGAACACGACCCGTGAAACAAGGCTCACAAAGAAAAGGAGTAGATTCTTATGAAACGCTACCTAGCAGGTCTAGCCGTTGCCTCGTTATTCATCATTCCCACCCTTGCCCAGACACCTTCCGGCCCTCCAAAGCCTGGGCCGGAGCATCAACGCCTCGCCTATTTTGTCGGGACGTGGACGGTCGAGGGCGAAGAAAAGCCGACCCCATTTGGGCCGGGCGGGAAGTTCACTGGAACCGCGACAGCTGAGTGGTTCTCCGGTGGCTTCTTTCTCTTTGGCCGGGCTGATTCAAAAGGTGCAATGGGCGAGGTTGAAGAAATGTCGTTGATGGGTTACAGCGGCGAAGAGAAAGCTTACACCTTCTACGTCATCAACTCACTCGGGCATCAGGTTTACGCGAAGGGGACAGTTACCGGCGACACCTGGACTTGGATAGGCGAGAGCAAGGTGATGGGCAAGCCAATCAAGGGCCAGTTCGTTATAAAGGAAACCTCTCCGACTTCCTACACATTTAAGGGCGAGATGTCGATTGACGGACAGCCACTTCAGGTGTACCAAGAAGGGAAGGCCACGAAGAAGTAGACAAGCCCGGTTCGACTTTTGGCGAACGGGGGATGTGGGGCGCGGCCTGAACACTGACACGGCTCTTTCTGTCTTCCGACGAGCTATGGAAGTCGTCCAGGTGCGAAAAGCCGCCTACTCCCCCCTCCTCCGGCCCCACTTCGGCCATGGCGCCTGCCCCCGCAGCCTAGCCTGGGACAGCCACTGACTTGCTGCAGTCCTTTTCATCCCCAGTTGATCCGCCTGCGCGAAGGATACCACTGGCGGGTGCTAAACAACACGCAGTGGCGAATGGGGCAAACAAGGGTGGAAAGTCGTTCGACCCACTGCCGGGTACCGTATACCATGGTTGCTTATCCAGGGCTTGGATTCTTTGGGTCGGACGCAGTCCCTCTTCCAGGTGCCCGTCTTCCCGGTTGCACGCTGAATTCAATCCGTTTATCCTTACATTCAGGCTATGGGCACGGTCTCAGAATCCTACCGATATATTGTCCGGTCTCCTGATGTCAGGGGCGGGAATGCCCGCGTGGAGGGCACTCGAATTGCGGTTCACGACGTGATTGGTTTGCTGCAGAATGGGGAGACAGTCGACACACTGGTGGCGAACTGCTTTCCCTCTCTCAGCAGGGCGCAAGTTTACGAGTGTCTTGCCTACTACGAGGATCACAAAGGGGAAATCGATCTGCTGGTTGCTCGGCAGATGGCGGACGGCCAGCCTTGAAGTTCGTACTGGACCACGATGTCCCCGATGACCTGAGTACTTGCTCCTGGAACTCGGCCATGAGGTCTCGTTGCTTCGTCAGGTTCTTCCCACGGACGCGTCCGACGCCACGGTCCTCCACTTCGCACGCGACAACGGTTGCGTTCTGATCACATGCAATCGCGACGATTTCCTTCAGTTGGCCAGTCGTCAACCGCATCACGGCATCATCGTCGTCATTCGGCGCCGGACGCGTGCCGCTGAACGAGCTGCTCTGTTCTGCTTGCTTGAGCGGGCAGGGGAGACAGGTCTGCAAAACAACGTGAACTTCGCCTGAGCCCCGATGGCCGAGTGTTTCAATGTCTCAGTCCACGCGACGGCTCAGGTTCTGCAACAGGCGAAGATGCATTGTTTTGTGCCCAAAATTGTGCCCACGACAATCCAAAACAATCAAATCAACCCAATTCAAACCAAGATAGCGACGGGTCACGAAGAGAGAAGATTCGTTGCAAGTAAAGGAGTTACAGGTTTAAGCGCTTTGCCCTCATAACCCAAAGGTCGAGGGTTCAAATCCCTCCCCCGCAACCAAGTTAAAACGAAGGGCTGCAATATTTTGCAGCCCTTCGTG
>Ga0105092_10001638_pt1 | contig 12011 bp, 9 predicted proteins | sample PPLLak2March2015_FD_87021 | JGI IMG/M metagenome (GOLD analysis project Ga0105092, IMG submission 87021) | Freshwater sediment microbial communities from Prairie Pothole Lake near Jamestown, North Dakota, USA - PPLs Lake P7 Core (1) Depth... | ecosystem: Environmental > Aquatic > Freshwater >... | reverse complement strand
GATCAAGATTCATCAGTTCGGCTCCTTCAGCACCAGCAAACTGAGAAAAGCTATCGAGGCCGGTGAGTATTCCGGTTGGGACGACCCGCGCGTTCCCACGGTGCGGGCCATGCGCTGCCGCGGCATTCGTCCCGAGGCTCTGCGCAGATTCATGATCGACCTTGGCGTGGGAGAGACTGACATCAGCATCAGCATGGACTCCATCTACGCCGAGAACCGCAAGCTCATCGATCAAGAGTCCAACCGCTACTTCTTCGTCTGGAATCCCATCTCGCTGCAAATCGAGGGCGAGGTGCCAGCATTCGGGCACGCACCACTGCATCCTACCATCGATCGCGGCTGGAGAGATATTCCGGCGGGCAACAATCTGTTCATCTGCAGGAGCGATCTGGAGGCCTTGAAGGTCGGAGATAATATTCGGCTCAAGGATCTATGCAATGTGGAGATAACGAGCCTGGAGCCGGCTAAGGCGCTCTTCCTGGGCAAGGATGTGGGCAAGAGGACCAGGATAATTCACTGGGCTCCGGCAAACGGCCCGGCGGTCAAGGTGATGAAACCGGACGGCATTGATGAGGGAGTAGGCGAAGCCGGAATTGCCGGAGAGCTGGGCAAGGTCGTGCAGTTCGAACGCTACGGATTTGTGCGGGTCAACCATCTGGGCGAGCCGATAGTGGCGTACTTCGCTCACCGCTGAGCGATTGCCGCAGATGCAACTGTTGCAGCAACCATTGCTGCAATCGTTGCCGTAATCTTCGCTGTAAACGTTGGCGAATTAATTAGCCTGAATCAGACTCAAAAAAGATTCAATTGCTGCAGTGCCCCGGCCAAAAACGCCAGCAGGGCCACTGCCATTCCTATTTTCAGCGCTTTTTGCGATCCTTTGGCGTCTCTTCTCATGACTTTCAAGATAGATTGCAGGAAAAAGAGATCCGCAACTACCGCTATCGCCAGATACGCATTTCCAAAGGGCGCAGCAAAGCTCAAGCCAATTGCCGCCAGCGCGAAGGTTGCGGCAAGACCGGCTGACAGTCTCTCGCCCGCCAGAATGGGCAGAGTCCGAGCCCCGCCCAGCCGGTCCCCTTCCATGTCCTCGCTGTCTTTTGCGATCTCCCGGCTCATGGTAGCCAGAAATGAGAGCAGGAATGGAATCCGGTTTGCCAGCAATCCAGCCTCGCCGCTGGCTGCGCCTCCGAAAAGGAAGGTTGAGCCGGTGAGGTAGGCCACGCAGACATTCCCGGCCAGAGGGGTGGCTTTGAGATTTCGGGCATAGAAGAACAGCAAAACTGAATTAATAATCGCAACGGCCAGGCATATCTGGTTCACCAAACCTGCCAGGATCGAGCCCAATATGAAGAGCGCGAGAGAGTATTTGAAGGCCAACGGCGGGCTGATCCGCCCGCGGGGGATAGGTCGCGTGGGCCTGTTGACCGCATCGATCTCGCGGTCGTAGTAATCATTAATGGCGTTTCCCGCACCAGTCACCAGAAAAACCGCAGAAAACAAGAGCGCAGAAGATTTGAGATCAACGCTTCCGGCGATGGCGAGGCCGATGATAGCTGCAACTCCGGCCATGGCGCAATTGAACGGCCGCAATATTTCCCAAAATGCAGGCAACGATGGACTGGACAATGCCAAGCTATCCCCTCGCGCCGCCTAGCTGGAGACGCCGCGTATCAGGTATAGCAGATAGATCTCAGTTAAGTAACTGTCGATGTTGCCAAACGAAGCCGCCTTTCCGTAAGGCTGGATGAGCCGGATCAGAAAGGTGCTGCTGGCCGGAACTTTCTCCCGATATATCAGCCCGGATGCCTGCATCTTGGATACAACTTTAGAGCACTTGCTGCTGTCTATGCCGAGCATGCGGCGCAGTTCAGACTGCAGGAGACCGTCCGATTTCGAGCCGATGAGGCCGAGGGCCTTTTCCTGCAAGGCGGAGATGCTATTTTCCGTGGGGTCCCCCATCTTTCCAGACATTTTAATCACTGGCCTTAATTTATACTTAATTTATTTTGATATACTGTCATGATGGTTTATGGTATAAAATCCTTTTGGAATTATGCACCGTATTGTCCTAAAATTTAGCAAATATATTTTGAATTGAGAGTCAAAAATCGAATTTGAGATTAATAATTCAAATATTCTACCAAAATTATTCCTAACAACGATTTTGATGATCAAATCGGGATTTGGGGAGATCGCAGTGAAAAAAGATGCACAACGGTTTTCAGATTAGGGAAATTATCTATAATAAAATTAATGCAATTTTAAAAGAAATTGTATCCAAATCATAATATCAAATATCACAGCCAAATGCTGCGATTTAGATGTTTTGGTTTATGAATTCCAGATTCAGAAATCATGGTTTAGTGGTCGTAATATAGAAATTGATGTTTAGATATCGAGATATAGCGATCAATTTTTGCAATCAATTTAGGGATGTTTTTCGCGAGTCAACACTCAATCATATCCCACCCATCACTCTGGAAGCGGAAATTTGGCGCGAATCTCGCGGCTTCGCAATATAGGCAGCCCGATCTCTTCGAGAATCGCCACAATCCTCTTTCGCTCCTCGGACCGCAGTGATTTTCTATCGATGTATGCGTAGTTCGCGCCGGACTTTATGCGCGCATCCTCAACCAACGCCGCATCCAGATCAGCCATCCTGTAAGAAGAAAAGAGGTGCCCGAATGCCACATCAGATTCGAACATAAGATCTGTCTGTCTTTGCACATAGTGTCCTCCCCCAAAGCCGAGGAAAACAGGCAGCTCTTGCATCCGATTGTCTTCCATCGACAAAATAGCCCTGGCCACGGCTTCCCCGGCTTTTGCATCGCGCCACTGAGCTTCGGCGCTGCCGATCTCTGCGAAGAAACAGGGCGTCTTCATGTCCGTCGGTCCGTGATGAGTGGCTTCGGCGGATATTGCGAATCCCTGCAGTGCCTCCTCGTGAATATTGTGCAAAAATGATCGCAATCCCCACGATGCCGCCGCAGAAAGCTCCCGCCGGCCGTTTTCAATTATGCCGGTGAAGTGGCCGCCAAACCAGGGCAAGCCCGCTTTGGACTCATGCCTGCAGACAAAGACAACCATCTTAGGCTGCAGCCCAAGCTCCGCCAGTTGGATGTCAAACCCTTTCAAAGCGGACTGCCGGCCCTCATGAATTATTAAGCGCCAGCATCCGTTGGCCCGAAAACCATTTCGGTCTTCCCAGGGCCGGAGCGCCAAAAGACGCTCGAAAATATTGAGGCTTGCCGGATCTGCCCGAGAGCAGACTATGGCAACCTCATCATTCATATCTCCTTTCCCACTTCCAGCATCTTGGCAACCATTGGCGCGTAATCGATCTTTGATGCCTTGATCTCAGAGAGAGGCATGATTACGAGCATGGGCCGCTTGGTGATGAGCCCTTCTGCGGAAAGTGTGCGAAGCTCCGCGTCCAGGCGGCTCTTAAGCTGCGGGTAGCCTGTAGACAGGAATGCTCCGAAGATCTCCCCGGGCTGCAAGATACTGAACAGAGGCGCTCCGACATTGCGGAAGGCTCTGTAAACCTTGGATAGGTCTTCACGATCGTGGCCGTGCCTGATGGTGACATGGTAGAATGACAGCAGCTCACAACATATCTTTTGCCAATCGATGTATGCCTCGCGGAACAGGAGGCCGCTTTGGAAGAACTTGGTTCGCTTTCCGGAGATTGTTGGCCGGGAGATGCCGGTCCTCCGGGAAAGCTCAAGGTCGGAAAGCATTGGGTATTTTACGAAGGCGTAGAGCGTCAATTTGTCTTTTTCAGTCAAGCGGGAGTCTTCAGTGATCACCGGTGCTTTTGGTGGAATTACCTCTTGGGGAAGATCGCTTCTGGCGAGCTCAAACAGGCTGTTTACCGCTATGGCAGCATCAGTGGAATAGCTTGAAACCTGGAACGGGTAATGGAAGTAATGAATATCCTCAACATAATCGTTGCGGAAATATTCGTCGATGATGGGATCGAAATTGACTCTAAAGTCGGTAAGGCTCTTGGAATAGAATGCAGAGATAGAGTCTGTGTCTGTGGCAATATGAGAGACGCAATTGGGATAGCTTGTCCAATCCTGGTAGGCTTTTGATGCCGCTCTCACCTCAAAAGGTGCAGTCGGCTTATACTTGACGAACACTGAGGTCAGGATTTCAGCGCCTACTGCTTCTCCGGATGGAACGTTCAATAGCTTGATAAGTTTCCAGTCTCTGAACTTTCGTTTGCTCTTGAATATCGTGGATCGATCAACACCTATGTTTGAGGCGAGATCTATATCACTGAACCCCGGATATCTGGCAAGACCGTAAAGAACTAACCTCTCCTTTGATGTTAATTTTAGTTGCATTTGAAGTGCTATACTTTTTTTAAGTATTTATAGGTTGCCTAATCTTAGATTTCCCAATATAACAGTGCGGCATATACAAGACCTGGACGATTGAATTTTGCCAGATTTTCATGTGTCATGCCTTATACTGCACTATGCACCTAGATGTCCACTAATGCGGTTTTTCTGTCAAATATACCAATTTGTGGCTTGCTATGTTTTATCTAATATTTTTCAGTTTTTTAAAAAAGTTTGTGTGCAAATCCCATATGACCCTCTCGCAAATCCGGCAGATATTTCGCATTTTTCACAGGATTTTATTGCATAATTCACTCATCTTCCGGCAACTTTGTAAACGATCGTTCTCTAACAGAAAATGGCAAATCATGCCCGGGAATGACAATATCTGCAATAGAAATAATCTTGGCCATGCTGGAGACGGCCAATTCGCGGTTCACGTGCAAGAATGGCGGAATATTTTTTATGAAGTTGCCGAAAGTGGGCAGCGCATCCCCCGCGATCACGATCCTTTTTGGGCCTTCCGCCACTATGGATATGCTGTCCATGCTGTGACCCGGCGTTCTCATGGCCCACACGCCCTGTGCTATCAATTCTCCATCTGCAGGAGTCAAGATCTGCGCCCGGCAAAAGAGATGGTTGTTATCGCAGTGATCGCTATGGGTATGCGTGTTAATCACTATATCAACATCTTCGGGCCTGATTCCGATGCGGTTTAGGGCATCCAGAATCCTCCGACCCTCACCTGCCAGGCCGGTATCCACAACAATCGTCTCTTCTTTGGACATTATCAATGTTACTGACGATCGTGCATCAAGAATGCGGCCAGAGCCATCTCTCACGATTGAGCCGGGCTTGAGGAGAAAGACTTTAGGAAATGATTCACAGTGCATGATTTCTCTCTGCATGTTTTCTCGATAAGTGGTCTCTTGAATTGACATGTTTTTGATCGTTGGATTGACATTTTAATTCGACTTGTTGGATTGACATGATATGGACCGCGATACTGTGCGCCTAATACTGAACGCTTGATGCCGGATGCTTGTCAGAATCCGACCGCTGCATCTTCAGTGACCTGACAAGCATAACCGGGCAAGCTTCAGATATTACCTTTGGGTATTGGCCATTGGCATTCAGGCAAGTTATGACTTCATCTTAGGCCAGGTACAGCTTTTGCAGCTTCTCGTTCAACCTTTCGACCTGCTGCACAGCCGTGCCGATATACTGGTGCGGGTCAAGCAACGCTCGAATCTCCTCCTCTTTGAGGTTCTTGGTGACGATCTCATTCTCCAGGAGCACATCGGCAAGCTCTCTCTTCTGCTCGAAGGCGGTCATGCTGCTCAGGCGCATGATCTCATGAGCCTGCTGGCGACCAACGCCCTTCTTGGCCAGCTCGACCATGACGTTCTCGGCCATATTGAGGCCGTGCAAAAGCGTCAGGTTCTTTTCGATGTTATCGGGCCGAAGGCGCATATTGGCCAGGGTGCGGGTGGCCAAAGTCAGCAGGTGGTCGGTGAAGATAAATGCCTCCGGGAAGACTATGCGCTCGCAGCTGGAGTTGGTGAGGTCGCGCTCATCCCAGAGAGGGATATTCTCAAATGCGGGAATCAATTGGGCTCGCACGATGCGGGAGAGGCCGCAGACCTGTTCAGACTTGATCGGGTTGCGTTTGTGGGGCATGGTTGACGATCCGACCTGCTTTTTGCCGAATCCCTCCTCGACCTCGGCGATCTCGGTCCTCTGCAAGGAGCGCATCTCCACGAATATTTTGTCCAGCGTGGAAGCCACCAGCGCCATCCAGCAGACCATTTCCGCATGCCGGTCGCGCTGAATGACCTGGTTGGATACATCCACCTCGGTCAGGCCCAGGTGACGCATGACGCGTGTCTGAATTTCCATGCCGTTTTTGCCGTAAGCAGCCTGGGTCCCCACCGCGCCGCTCATCTTTCCCACAGCCGCGCGCGGCCTTAGCTGCTGCAATCTCTCGATGTGGCGGGCAATCTCCGAGGCCCAGATCGCGAATCGAAGGCCGTAGGTTGTAGGCACTGCGATCTGGCCGTGCGTCCTTCCGGCGCACACAAGCGTCTTGTTCTCTACGGCCTTGTCCAGAAGCAGCGCCAGCAGCTTCTTGAGCTTGGGCTCGAGAACGTCAAAAGATGCCTTGATCTGCAGCCCGGTGGCCGTGTCCAGGATGTCGTTGGAAGTCGCGCCGAGATGAATCCACTCTCCAAACTTGGGGCTGCACTCGGCCATAGCCAGCACGGTGGCCATCATGTCGTGGCCGATCTCGTCCTCGATCTGCTTGGCGCGATCGGGGTTTGTGGCCTCGGCAGCGGCTGCAATCTCTGCTGCTGCGCCTTTGGGGATCATGCCCAGCTCTTCTTCAGCCTGAGAAAGAGCGGCCTCCACACGGAAGAGACAGCGCAGCCGGAAGTCCTCTTCCCAGATAGCCTTCATTTCCTTCGTGCCGTATCGAAATTCCATTGGGTGAATAGCCATGATCGAGGGAATGGATCAAGGGGTTGATGGATTTTTTGGTCCTCAGCCGGCCCGAGGCGGCAATAATAAAAACCATCCGGTTGGATTCGTTTCTGATTAATATGATTAATGATCCAAATCCAAAAGGGGACCCGAATCCATTTGCCTTTCTTGAAATGGCTGCCCTGGAGTTTGGCGCTCTCGATGCCAAGGTCATCCCAGCTTCGCAAGTAATCGTGGAGAACCGAGTCCCGCTGAAGTGCAGAACCGGCTGCGTCGGTTACGGCAAGAAATTGACCTGCCCGCCTTATGTTCCGACGGTGGACGAATTCAGGAAGATTCTGTCTGAATACAATTATGTGCTTCTTGTGAAGTTCAAATCTCCTGCCAAGGCCGATCCGGATGTCATTTGTTCCATCTACAAATATTGGCTGGACCCGGATTCGCCTGCGGAAAAGAAAGAGCAAGCCGATCGCTTTTGGAAGGACTATTTCGGCGAGAGCAAGAATATCCTTCTGACCATGCTGGAGCTGGAGAAGACAGCGTTCAATGCCGGTTATACCCTGGCGCTGGCCCTGGTGAACGGCTCATGTCGGCTTTGTGAGACCTGCAATGTCAAAAGCGGGATCTGCGCGCATCCCAGCATGGCCAGGATTCCGGAGCATGCGGTGGGTGTCAACATGAAGAAGACCGCTGATCTGGCAGGAATGGCGATACAGTTCCCCGTATCGGGAAACCCGACTCCGATGGCGATGCTGCTCATCGATTGACTTTTTTTCGGTATCAATCGCAGATCTAATCAATGGATTTTATTGGATTTGCCCCAGCATTCCGAATTCGAAGATATCAGGTCCAAGTCCAATATTTCAGAAGGATTAAGTTAAAATAGCATTAAAACTAAATATACTTCTGAGGTGAGACAATAGGCGACACAACATTCTACGTATGTATCGCCCCTGTGGCCACCATAATTCTTCCGGGCGATCCGCCTGACATCATATTTCCGCGACTCTTCGGCTTCTAGCGGGCATAGCGACGGCGACATACATCGTGGCGACCGAATTGCAAATATTTTTATTTATTTTGGTCCACCAAAATAGATCTTCTTAAAGATATGGCATTTGAAATTATAAGCTGAAAGCCGCAGGACTAGAGGCTGGAAAGCAGAGTCAATTATCCTGCAGCAATTTTGTGCATCAATCCTTCGCATCCATATTTCTGTTTGTTTTTTCCGCCAGCATCTCTTTGGCCTTCGCGAATAAGTCTGCGATAGTCAGGCGCTATAATTTGGTGCTTAGACACGACAGGGATGACCAATCATTAGAATTTAATAATAATTGTTGGTCGGCTAAAAAACGTATATCTGTAGAAAAATTCAAATAGTAACTACAATAATTATTGTGATGTGCAAGGAGATAAAAGCAGAAAATACGTCGCAGAATTTTTAGTCTTGCTGCTTACCTATATTCTTCCACTTTCTATTGATGTTCAAGCTTCCGCGGATATCCAAGCCATTTCTGATCTTAAAACCGCTGATGATGTTGGGGGCTTTATCGACCGCCAAAATCCAGATGACGTTAGGGCCTCGATTGATGTTATAGATTCATCCGCCAATAGCATGATTCTGGATGTCGGACATTCCATTCGGCAAGCCTGCCGTGCGAGCTTCGTCGCTGCCGGTCAATCCGATTCTCCTGTTCGTGCCTTGGCATTGAATCATCCTCCTAAAATTCCATCCACTCCCACAGGCCCATCAATCGGCCTGCCGGGAACCGCCTACAATTATTCAACCGCTGCCAGCGATCCGGATGCGGATAAATTAACCTACCTCATCGACTGGGGCGATAAGAACACAACTTTTGCCGGCCCATTAAACTCAGGCGAAATAGTAGCAGCAAATCACACCTGGTGCAGGGGCGGCGTTTACCGGATAAAAGCAATTGCGACGGACAGCTTCAATTCCTCCTCAGAGTGGTCCGATATTTTGAATGTCGTCATTAATACGCCGCCCGATCGTCCTTCAAAGCCCATCGGTCCGGCAGCAGGGCGGCCCAAGACCTCGTACAGCTTCCGTTTCAGAGCAACTGATCCTGATAATGATCGGATGAATTTGACAGTTGATTGGGGAGACAATTCTGCTGTCGCATCAAATTGGACGGAATCCGGCAGGGAGGCAAGTCTTGCTCATGCTTGGGAGCGGGCGGGAACTTACCGGATTAGAGCTATGGCTATGGACAACAACTCGGCGACTTCAGCTTGGTCGAATGAAGCAGTTATAGTAATAAATTCGCCTCCGGATGTTCCGTCTACGCCTTCCGGGCCGTCTTTTGGCTTTACCGGAGACGCTTATGGCTTCCAGGCCTCGTCTACCGATCCGGACGGCGACCGGATGACGTTGATCTATGATTGGGGAGACGGAAACGCATCTGTCAGCCGCCCCATTGAATCGGGCGCAGAGGCAAGAGGAGAACACGCCTGGAAGAAAGCCGGTACCTATCGTATCAGAGTGAGCGCCACCGACAGCCTGGGAGCATCCTCGCTGTGGTCACGATCGCTGAATATCACAATAAACACGCCGCCGCAAATTCCATCGCAACCTTTGGGCCCCAAGTTCGGCTACGCCTGGGCCCCATACCGCTTTATGACCTCGGCCTCTGATCCGGATCAGGATTCATTGAGATATACCTTCGACTGGGGCGACGGAGCCCAAAGCAAGACCGGCTTTCTCGCATCGGGCGAAAGGGCTGCTGCATCTCATGTTTGGAATAAAACCGGCTGCTACCAGATCCTGGTCGATGTTACGGACTCCAAGGGCACCAGGGCAAATTGGTCTGCACCTCTGAATGTTACTATTGCCGCCAATGATCTGCCGGAGATGCCGAGGGACCTTTACGGGCTTCGCATGGGGTACACCGGGGTCAATTATACCTACTTCACAATGGCAGAGGACTCTAACGGTGACGGCGTCATGTACACTTTCGACTGGGGCGATTTTGAGACATCATTGACGGGCTATGTCAAATCCGGGTCGATAGAGTGTGCATCCCATATCTGGAAGAAGGCAGGAGAATATGTAATTCGCGCAAATGCCACGGACGCAAGAGGAGCGCCTTCGGAGTGGTCGGAGCCATTTACAGTCGTCATTAAACCCAATAAACCGCCCAAGTCTCCAAAAACACCATCCGGTCCGAGCTCAGGATGGTGCCAGAAGGCCAACCGCTATTCCACGTCGGCCAGTGATCCTGACGGCGATCCGGTCAAGTATGTTTTCGATTGGGATGATGGAACAACTACCTGGACCGGCATGGATTACATGGATTCCGGGAAAGAAGGAGGCGTCCCTCACAAATGGACAAAGCCGGGAACTTATCAGGTGAAGGCTACGGCTATGGATAACAAGGGAACTACATCCGACTGGTCTGGGGCGCTGGCGGTAAAGATCGAATAACGAATCGCATAATTGCAGGCTCCGGCAGATTTCTGAAAATGAAACGCCTAAGTTCGATTAGACACCATGAGAATAAAAGTGCTTCATGATACGAATATAACGGGCATTTTACGCCAAAAGAAAAATCAAGAGAAAAATCCCGGGGAAGATCCCAGGCATTTTCAATTTAAATAATATTACAGGCGAAGTACATTCCGCTGAGATCTTTTACAGCCTTGGTGGGCTCGCCTATCTCGACGGGTTTTGCCGTTTCAGACCCGCTGTTGACAGTAAAGACCTCACCGGAGCCGGTCTTGCCGCCGATGGAGAACACTTCGCCCTCGCCAGATCCGATCTGTTTTACCTGCTGCTCGGTCTTTTCCTGGGTATTGAAGACGCTGCCAGTTGATGCTGCGCCTGTAGCCACGCTCGCCTGTACCGTCTCATTAAGAGCGGGGGCGGTCTGATTCAATGCGGGCTGGGTGGCATTTTCGACAGGAGCCGTTTCGTTCAATGCAGGAACTGTCTCGTTGATGAGGGGAGCAGTTTCATTCAACTCGGGAATTGTTTCGTTGATGAAGGGAGATGTTTCATTCAACTCGGGAACTGTCTCGTTGATGAAAGGAGATGTTTCATTCAACTCGGGAATAGTATCATTGATGAAAGGAGATATTTCATTCGATGCGCTTGCAGTTGCATTCAGTTCGGCTGCAGATGGGACCGTTTCATTTTGTGCCGGCACTGTTGCATTTACGACTGGTGCCGTTTCATTCAAGGCAGGTTCTGTCGCATTTTCTGCAGGAATGGTTTGGCTCACAGTCTCGTTTGCGGTTTCATTTGTGGTTTCATTTCCTGTTGTGGTAACCGTTGCGTTTAAAGTCGTGTTGTTGATGGTGGTGTTATTCAGGGCAGCCGCACTATCTTGCGCTGAGACGGCAAGAACTGCTGCCAACATAAGGACCAGGACGCTTGTGAAATATATAAACTGCTTATTCATATAATACCTCGGGCATATCACATAGCTTTGGAGCTTATCAATTTTACCTTGCGCACAGGTGTGGAGCAAGGCAAAGCAGCTCCTGCACTGCTCTGAGAAGAAATGCAATAGTCTCGCGACATATAACGTTAATCGTCGAATATCATAATCCTGCGCCCATCGTTATCATGGATCGCCCGATAATCATGATCTTATGATCTTTCCATCATCTTCTCCCATATCGCAGGACTCGCCGGCCACAAAGCCGCCGTCGCGGCGCAATAGTTCGCAGACGAGCTTTCCGTCCACGATTCTCAGGATTCTGTCTGTCTTCTCGGCCAGCGTCATGTCATGCGTGACCAGGATGAAGGTCTGATTAATCTTCTTGTTCAAATCGCGCAGCAGGTCATAGATCAGCTTGGAGCTTTTGGTGTCAAGATTGCCGGTCAGCTCGTCGCCGATGACGATGGACGGACCGTTGGCCAAGGCTCTGGCCACGGCCACGCGCTGGCTCTGGCCGCCGGAGAGCTGATTCGGCCTATTGTTCATGCGGTCTTTCAGGCCCACGGCCTCCAAAAGCTCCTCTGCCCTGGCGCGAGCGTCGCTTTTGCTCTTCTTGGCGATGAGCTGGGGCATCATGACGTTTTCCAGAGCGGAGAATTCGGGAATAAGGTGATGGTACTGGAAGACAAATCCCAGCTCGCGGTTGCGCAAATGCGCCCGCTCCTCGGGACTGGCCCGGCTGACATCGATGCCCTTGAGTGAGATCTGGCCGCGG
>Ga0105092_10001637_pt1 | contig 12012 bp, 13 predicted proteins | sample PPLLak2March2015_FD_87021 | JGI IMG/M metagenome (GOLD analysis project Ga0105092, IMG submission 87021) | Freshwater sediment microbial communities from Prairie Pothole Lake near Jamestown, North Dakota, USA - PPLs Lake P7 Core (1) Depth... | ecosystem: Environmental > Aquatic > Freshwater >... | reverse complement strand
CAGAGCAGATTTGGGGATACTCATGTGGCATATTTTAGCATGGAAATTGGGATTCGCGGAGATATTCCAACTTATTCCGGGGGCCTAGGAGTTTTGGCGGGAGATTTTCTCAGAAGCGCTGCTGATTTGAATATTCCAATGATTGGAATCACCCTTCTCTACAAAAAAGGTTATTTCAAGCAAAGGATTGTTAACGGCAACCAGATTGAAGAAGAAGTTATCTGGGACCCAAAAGAGCACATGGAACTCTTGCCTGAAAAAATCAGCCTGAAAATCGAAGGCCGGACTGTCTTTGTCGAAGCCTGGCTCTATATAGTTAACGGAACTCTCGGAAAGCTTCCGATAATTTTCCTTAATACGGACCTGCCAGAAAACAGCGATTTTGACAGGACAATCACCCACAAGCTTTATGCTAATGATGATTACTATCGGCTTTGCCAGGAGATAATTCTCGGTGTTGGCGGAACAAGAATGATTGAGGCAATTGGCCTTAAGCCAGAAAAGTACCATATGAACGAAGGCCACTCTGCTCTTTTGGCGCTTGAACTATGCAAGAGATTTTCTGCAATGGAGACAAAAGATATGATTCATGAGGTAAGAAAAATGTGTGTCTTTACCACGCACACTCCAGTCCCGGCTGGCCACGATAAATTCCCGCGGCAGATGGTCGAAAACATGATTAGCGAAATGATTCCCGATAGAGTCAGGGAAGAAGTTTTCTTTGAGAACAATCTGAACATGACTTATCTTGGGTTAAGGTTCAGCAGGTATATAAATGGTGTTGCAAAAAAGCATGGGGAAGTCAGCAGGAACATGTTCCCGGGATACTCGATTGAGTCTATTACCAATGGAGTACATTCAGGATTTTGGACGAGCGAACCCTTCAGAAAGCTGTATGATAAGTTCATGCCTGGATGGGCAAGCGACCGCTTCTCACTCAGATACGGCCTTGGAATCAAGGGAACTGAATTCTGGAAGGCCCATAAAGAAGCCAAAAAAACCCTTGTGGATTATATCAACGACAAGTATTCCCAAAATTTCGACCCTCATGCTTTTACTATTGGCTTTGCCCGAAGAGCCACAGCTTATAAGAGAGGCGAACTTTTGCTTAAGGACTTAAACCGCCTGAAAGCAATCGCTCAGAAATTCCCCATCCAGATTGTCTATGGAGGAAAGGCCCACCCAAGGGACACACAGGGAAAGGAAATCATAAAGAAGATAACTGATGACCTAGCGCAGCTTAAAGGCTCGGTAAAGGCAGTTTACCTTGAAAATTACGATATAAATGTCGCAAAGATGATGATTGCCGGAGTCGACGTCTGGCTCAACACTCCTTTAAGGCCGCTGGAGGCAAGCGGCACATCAGGCATGAAAGCCGCTCATAATGGAGTCCTCCACTTTTCTGTCCTTGACGGCTGGTGGATCGAAGGCCATGTCGAGAACGTCACTGGCTGGAGCATTGGCCCTCACCCAAGTTTGTCAGAAGAATCAAAGCAGGACACTGATATGGAAGACCTTTACTCAAAGCTTGAATATGTGATTCTGCCGATGTATTACAATAACCTTGCCCACTGGACAAGCATGATGCGCCACACAATCGCCATAAACGCGTCATTTTTCAACACGCACAGGATGCTCCAGCAGTATGTGCTGGATGCGTATTTTAAGTAAATTTGTTTCATTATGGACTATTTTAGTGAATTTGATGGTAGTGGAAAAGGTCGTGACTCCTTGGGAACTCTTGCATTAACCGCTGCGCCTCTTATAGCCGGAGGAACAGCCTACTTCTATTTGGGTTCAGACCATCCAACACTCGGCGCAGCATTAGTGTTCACGGGTACGATTTTAACCTGCCTAATGGGGAATAATATTTCAAAAATTCATTATTACAAGAACGTAATTGGAAGTTATTTTTAGTTAACGATTGATGGCTAGCACTTTGGAGATGAAGTTATTTTATGTGCGGGTTCTGAGAATCATGTCACGGAGATGATTATTCTTCAAAATAAGATCCTTCAGAACTTTCAATCTCTCAACTGATTCAATATCTTTTATACCGCCTCTTACAGGTACACTCTCCAAGCTCCCCTTCAACGGTCTCATAATAAATCTCCACCCATCTACCTTCTGGATTCTCCCCACCATCCTTCTTAACACTCCCACTAACCCTCATAAGCCCATACTCATCCGCAGGCAGTCCCATGAACTGATTTCTTACTAAAAGTTAAATAATCAAAAGGTAATCATTCCTCAAAGTAGAAACCGGGGGGATCCCGAAGATATAGATTTCCATACAACTTTCTCGAAAGCTCTAATGAACCCTTATAATCCTTGTAAGCTGCCCAAGACAGCATCTCCACCACAAGATCTGGAAAAGATTGTGTTTGGCAACGTCCATATTTCTCAGGGTCAATCGCCCTCATCTCGGCTATAAGATTTTCCTTAGTGTATTTTGGCGTTTCCTTCTGAGAAAAAGGCCAGTGCCTTTTCTCACCAATACCCACAATTTTTCCATTCTCTACTATGGCATCCGTTGGCCCAGTATAGCTTACTACCATAATACCATTCACTGCCAAGTATTAAAATCCAGTCCTTAACTGTATTCTCTAACATATATCCCCAAAAATATTACCTACTTCCTGAAAGATAAAGATAATGGAGCCTTTTAAATTTTTCAGCCTAATAGTTTAATGAACGGAATGAATCAGCCAATATTTATTTTATCAGAAGACGCGCTAAGACAGACAGGAAAAGATGCGCAAAGAAACAATATAGCAGCAGCAACAGCAGTTTCAGAGATAGTTAGGACAACTCTAGGCCCTAAAGGAATGGACAAGATGCTTGTCGACTCTGTCGGAGACATCACAATAACAAACGACGGCGTGACAATCCTTAAAGAGATGGAAGTCCAGCACCCTGCAGCAAAGATGATGATTGAAGTCGCAAAGACTCAGGAACAGGAAGTAGGCGACGGAACCACCACAGCTGTAGTTCTTGCCGGGCAGCTTCTTAAAAAGTCTGAAGGCCTTATGGACCAGGGAATACACCCAGTAACAATCATAAACGGTTACAGGCTTGCCAAGAAAAAAGCGCTTGAGCTTCTTAAGGAACTCGGCGAAAAAGTGGACGTTAAAGACAAGGACAAATTGAAGAAAGTCGCTTTGACAGCCATGACTGGCAAAGGAAGCGAAGGCGCTAAGGACGAGCTTGCAATGATCGCAGTTGACGCAATCGGCTATGTTTCAAGGGAAGAAAATGGCAAATTAGTCATAACCCCTGGAGACATACAGATTGAAAAGAAACCTGGCGGCCAGATTACCGACACAGAGCTTGTAAAAGGAATTGTGATTGACAAAGAAGTGGTTCACCCATCAATGCCAAAGAAAATCGAGCAGGCAAAAATCCTTCTCATAAACACGGCCTTGGAGGTAAAATCCACAGAAAACGAGCTTAAAATCTCAGTCACAGACCCTGAAAAGCTTAGAGCCTTTGCAGACCAGGAGCAGAAAATCCTCAAGGGATATGCAGAGAAGATTAAGGCAACCGGAGCAAAAGTTGTTTTCAGCCAGAAAGGAATTGACGATTTGGTTCAATACTACTTGGCAAAGAACGGCATAATGGCCATAAGGAGAGTAAAGGAAAGCGATATGGACAAGCTCTCAAAAGCCACCGGAGCAAAGCTTTTGTCAACTCTTGAAGACACAGCACCAGACGACCTTGGGTTCGCTGGCCTAGTTGAAGAAAAGAAAATGGGCGAAGACAAGATGGTGTTTGTCAGAAAGTGCAAAGACCCTAGAGCAGTTTCGATCCTAGTCCGAGGCGGAACAGAGCATGTTGTTGACGAAATCAAGAGAGCTATGGACGATGCAGTCCTTGGAGTCGCAGCAACCCTGGAAGTAGGTTCCTATGTTGTTGGCGGCGGAGCAATCGAGATCGAGCTAGCAAGAAAGCTAAGAGACTATGCAGAAAGCATTGGCGGCAAAGAGCAACTTTCAATAAACGTCTTTGCAGATGCACTCGAAATCATCCCCAGGACTCTTGCAGAAAGCGCGGGAAGAGATGCAGTCGAGCTTTTGGTAAACGCTAAAAGCAAGCACGAAGCCGGAGGCTCAAAGTTCGGCATCAACGTCTACGAAGGAAAGGTCGATGACATGGAAAAGCTTGGAGTAGTCGAGCCAGCAAAAATCAAGATACAAGCCATAAACTCGGCAACTGACGCGGCAGAAATGATCCTAAGAGTCGACGACGTCATAACCTCAGGCAAATCCAGGTCACCTCAAATGCCACCTGGAGGAATGGGCGGCATGGGAGGAATGGATTACTAAGTCTTCTGAAATAACGTGATTTTTTGGATTTTAAATCTTCAATTTAGGGTAATTATAACTGACCTCTCAATAATTCAAAAATAAATCTAATTTAAAAAAATTCTATCGGCAGGTGTCAAATCTCTGTCCTCTATATAAAGGAGGGACAGTTTTGTTGAGGCTCAAATCTACCTTAACCAATGATCCGCCAATCGAAAGATAGACTTCTTTTGGCTCATCTGAGCCCGAATAAGGTCCCCTTCCAACATAACTTGCATACTCCATGACTCCCATATCCTTCTATGAACTGACTATATTTATGCATTAGTAATACAAAGTATTATCTTCTAATCTAGCGCCCAGAAAAGTCAAAATATGCATAAAAACAGTATCTATAATCTTTAGTCCAGGTTTTATGCTCCTCGACAATTCCCCTTCCAGGCACATTGTATTTGCTAGGCAGGTGACTATCCTGAACCGTTCTATCTCCAAGTTTAGAAGTTCTATGACTCCTATCATAACCATCTGGTGGCGCTATCATACAATAACCTGAATATATACTATTTACCTATTAGTAATATTGAGTATTACCTATCCTTAAAATACCTCTAAACCAACCGGGCAGTGGTCAGAACCTAGAACTTTATCCAGAATAAACGCACGTTTCACTTTGGGGAGAATATTTTCTGAAACAAAGACATAATCAATTCTCCAGCCAAGGTTTCTTTCCCGGGCATTTGCAAAGTAAGGCCACCAGGTGTATTGTATTTTATCAGGGTTTAGTTTTCTGAAGGTGTCTATAAAGCCCAATTCGGTTAGCTTTGCCAGCATTTCCCTTTCCTCTGGCGTAAACATGATATTATTCTTGTTCTGCTTTGGGCGGGCAAGATCTATTTCTTCCCGGGCAATATTGAAATCTCCGATTAAAACCACCTTTTTGCCGGCAAATCGTTTTTGGATAAATTCAAGGAAAAAGCCATAAAATTCCAGCTTATAAGGCAGGTTTTCCTTGAGCCTGCCACCATGTGGAATGTAGAGATTCATCAGGGCAAACTTTTCAAATTCCAGGATAAGGATTCTTCCTTCCTCGTCAAACCTCTCAAAGCCAGTCATATCCTCGATTTTAAGCGGCTTTTCCCGGCTATAAACCGCAACTCCGCTGTAGCCTTTTTTCTTTGCAGGATTCAGGTAAAGATTATAGCCCTCAACTTTTGCCTCTTCAGGAAACTTCGATTCATCTGCCTTTATTTCCTGCAGGCACAAAATATCTGGCTTTTGTTCATTTACAAATTCAAGGAAATTCTTTCGTAAGTTCGCCCTTATGCCATTTACATTCCATGAGATAATTTTCATAGTGGTACAAATACCATAACTATAGTCGGATATACATTCTTTCGCCACCTAAATTATGCTCTTCATGGCAGTTCCTGCCATTTCGAGCACAAGTGTCCTAATGGACATAAATGCCTTTTGGGGCACAGTGCTCTTTCGAGGCATAAATGTCCTGGCAGGCACAAAATGCCTTTTTGGCAGACTAAAAGAAAGTATGAAAATCCTTGCATTTTCTGACATTCATGGGGAAGTTGGGGCAGCTAAAGCCCTTGTAAAAGCAGTGAGAGGCAGGAAATATGACGCAATACTCTTCTGCGGTGACTTTGCCAGCTTCAGCGATGTGCAGGAAATTTACGAGGAAATTATGCGGGAGATTGAGAAAATCGGCGCTCCCTGCTATTATGTTTTTGGCAACCGTGACCGGGGCTTTGACCCTTTTGGGATGGGCATATCTTTGGAGCCCGAAGCCACGTTTCCAACTCACTTAAGCGACCAGAGGGTAGAAATTGGAGAGGGTATTTTCATAACCGCTAATCCCGCGCTTGTGGATGAAAAAACCATCTTTATCTCTCACCTCAGCAGTACCCACCAGAAAGAGGCTTTGCTTCATATCGAGGGGCACGTCCATTACGGTATTGTCTACAAGAACTTCATTAACCTTGGCTTTCTCTACAGGGATGACTTCCATGACGAGCCAACGGGCCTGGGGTGCTTTTGGGAAATCAACATAAATGACGGCAAAATCGAGATTGAGTGGAACCGACTGGATATCATGAAGCCAATCGAGTGCAAAGTCCATAAGGATTTCATCTTCTTTGTCCCAACCGAGTGGGTCATGTGCCCGTTTTGCAGAGGCGAGTATAATAACAGCTGGAGGCGATTTTTCGGCCCGGAAGTGAAATTATAAAGAATAAATACATTTAACTCAAGTTATTTAGTGAAGGGATGGTAAATTCCAAACATGTCAATCAAGGATTCATAAAATTCTGGGAAGTTCAATCTAACTATGTCTGCAGTTTCGGGGGAAGGGGAAAATAATGCTAATTTGGAAGGTGGTGAGGAGCCGCCAGATGACTTCTCCCGGCTTTATGGCCTGAAAGAAATAGAGCTTAGTGATAAGCAGATTTTTGACGATTTTTTCATGAAATGCAAAATTCGCCTCTCGGATTATACTTTTGCCAATACCTTTATCTGGAAGGATTCTATTCACCTTAGGTGGAAGATTATTGAAGAGTGCCTTTGCGTCTTTGCAAATGGCTGCGGCGGCCTGACAATGCTTTTCCCTCCAATGGGCGAAAAATCCAAAGATGCCTTGAAGGAAGCCATGAAAATCTGCAGTGAATATAATAAGCTGGCAGGGTTTGCAGTCACGCCAAGAATCGAATATGTCAGCAGCGAGTTTCTTGGCTATTTTGGAAAAGAATATAGTCCTTCTGCCATGAGCGGAGACTATGTTTATGAAACTAAACGAATGATTGATTTATCTGGAAAGGATTTGGCATCAAAACGTCACGCAAAAAACCAGTTTATGAAAAATTACTCCGCCCGGACTGAAAAGTTTGGAAGAAAGCACAAGCAGGAGTGTATCGACCTTTTGATTAAATGGTGCCAGAATCACGAAGAAAAGGAATACAGCCGCCTGACTGACACTAAGCGAAGCAAGGACACGATTGCAACGATTGAAGCAATAAGGAACTTTGAAAAACTTGGGCTTACCGGAATGGTTCTTTATGCCGACGAAAAATTAGTGGGCTTTACTTTTGGAGAGATGCTTGATAAAGAAACCTGCAGCATTGTTATTGAAAAGACCGATAGGGACTATGCAGGCTCAGCCCAGTATATTTTCAGCGAGTTTTGCAGGCAGTTTTTCAGCCACAGTAAGTGGTGCAATGTCGGCGATGATTGGGATATTCCATCACTTGCCTGGACAAAGCAGAGCTATAGGCCAGCTTTCAGGGTGGAAAAGTGGGTTGTGGAACCGATTCCAATAATTTTGAAATCCAAAGGTGCTTTTATATAATCCACAAATACTTGTATTATGCCATCAAATAAAAAATTACCTCAAAAAACAAAACGAACCAATTTTCTGGCACTCATAGTTCTTATTATATTAATATCGGCTGGTATTCTTTTCATAAATTTATCGAAAAATTCAGAACATAAAAATCAAAATACTATCAAAAACGAATCCCTTTCTTTTTGCAACTCTAGCCAAGACTGTAAATTTACGAATTTCTACGATTGCGTCAGCGTCACTGCCCTTACAGAACCTTGCCAGAATGCCTGCATGACACAATCATTTCTAAATTGGATAGGAAAAAGCTGTAGATGTGTAGAAAGTCAATGCAAGGTAGTAGTTGATAAAAAAAGAGCCTGTAATGAACTGTGCGCGATTACGGAAAGATATGGTTGCAATTATGGTTCTTATGGAAGAACTGATGAGGCCCTAGAAGGTCTTAGACAATTTAATTGTAGCCAGTACGGAGATAACTATAATTGCTGCAACACTAGCCTTCAAGATTGAGGCATTATTTAATTAGATTAGTCCGTAACCACTTTAATATCTGCAACCTCCCTCAGTTTCCTGATTTGGTTCCTTAATTCTATTGCCTTCTCGAAATCTAATTCCTCAGAGGCCTTTGCCATCTCAGCCTGAAGCTCTTCAATCATTCCAGGAATGTCTCTCTTAGGGATATGCTTAACATCTCTAACCTTGACCTCGCCCTTTGGAATAGGCTTGATAATTGTTTTTGGAGTTATTCCATGAGCCTTGTTATAGGCCATTTGGATAGCCCTTCTCCTGTCGGTTTCGCTGATTGCCTGCTTCATCGAGTCAGTCATTTTGTCTCCATAAAGCACAACATGCGCGTTTGCGTTTCTTGAGGCTCTGCCGATTATCTGTATGAGGCTTCTTGCGTCTCTAAGGAACCCCTCTTTGTCGGCATCTAAAATTCCGATAAATCCAACTTCCGGGATATCTATACCTTCTCTCAAAAGGTTTATCCCAACCAATACATCAAACTCGCCAAGCCGCAACTGGCGGATTATTTCTGTTCTTTCCAGTGTGTCGATTTCAGAATGGAGATATCTTGTCTTGATTTTCCTGCTTGCGAGGAAGTCGGTTAATTCTTCAGCCAATTTCTTTGTCAATGTTGTAAGAAGGACTCTTTCTCCTCTCTTTATAATCTTCTCTATTTCAACTATCACATTTTCAATCTGCCCTTCTGTTGGCCTGACTTCAACTGTCGGGTCTAATAATCCCGTTGGCCGAATAATCTGCTCAACAACCTGTCCGGAATGCTGCAACTCGTAATCTGCCGGGGTTGCTGAAACAAAAATCACCTGCCGCATGAACTTTTCAAATTCATGGAATTTCAATGGGCGGTTGTCAAAAGCTGAAGGAAGGCGAAAGCCATAGTCAATCAAAGATTTTTTTCTGGTAAAGTCGCCATGATACATTGCCCGAACCTGGGGCAAAGTCTGGTGGCTCTCATCTATAAACAAAAGAAAATCCTCTGGAAAATAGTCTAAAAGGCAATATGGAGGCTCTCCTTCTTTTCTGCCGTCAAAGTGCCTTGAGTAATTCTCAACTCCATTGCAGTAGCCGGTTTCCTCAAGCATCTCAACGTCATAAAGCGTTCTTTGCTTTAATCTCTGGGCTTCAACAACCCCAAGCTGCGGCAGGCGGTCTTCAAGCTCAATCTGGATTGACTGCACTGCGCGCTTGATTGCGTCCTGCGGCGTAACAAAGTGCCTTGCCGGGAAAACAAAAAAGTACTTGTGCTCTTCTTTCACCCGGGAGGTATTTTTGTCAAGCTCGGTTATTTTCTCAATCTCGTCGCCGAACATCTCGATTCTGATTATGTCGCTAAAGTATCCAGGAATAAAATCAATCGTGTCGCCCTTCACACGGAACCTTCCAGGCATCAGCTCAATATCATTTCTCTCGAACTGGATGTTGATGAGTTTTCTTAATAGTTCCAGCCGCTTTATTTTCATGCCGGGGGCGAGTTCAAATCCCATTCCCTCAAAGTTCTCGGGGCTGCCTAAACCATAAATGCAGGAGACTGATGAAATAATTATCGTGTCCCTTCGGGAAAGAAGCGACGCTGTTGCGGAAAGCCTAAGCTGCTCGATTTTCTGGTTGATTTTCGCATCCTTTTCGATATACATATCCTTCTGGGGAATATAGCTTTCTGGCTGGTAATAATCGTAATAAGAGACAAAATACTCCACGCGGTTATTTGGAAAAAACTCCTTGAACTCTGTATAAAGCTGCGCCGCCAAAGTCTTGTTATGCGCCAGGATTAATGCTGGCCTCTGAGAGCGGGCAATTACGTTAGCCATCGTGAATGTCTTTCCAGTGCCCGTCGCCCCAAGAAGAGTCTGGAATCTCATCTGTTTTTCAATGCCATGAACTAACTGCTCTATTGCCTGAGGCTGAGAGCCGGCAGGCTTGAAGGCAGAATTTAATTTGAACTCTTCCATACAAGATTAATTGGCTTTAAAATATATACCTGAAGCCATATTAGGTTATGCCCCAATTGGGGGTTTAGCGAACATTTTGTTCGCTAAATAGTTGTTAGTTTCAATCGCGGGGGCGCCTGTACGAATCAAAAACGGACGGGGGTGGGGCGTTATAAACGGACGGATAACCGTCGGGCTCTGCTGGAGGGCAGTACCGCTCAAATATAAGTTATCTGATAATTAGTGGATGGGACCAAATTATAATTATCCTCCCGAAGACTGTATTAAACCAAGTTTCGTAAGGAAGGTCATGAAAGCAAGAGATGGAAATGGAAGGATTTTAGCGATTTGAAAGAACTTGAAGAGTACTTGTCCTAAAATTTTTGACTGAGAATAGATAATTGAATAATTAACGATTATTATGCCAGACAAGCATGAAGTAATTCTTACGGATAGCTTTAGGAAGTCTTATTCAAAAATCAAGGATAATGGGCAAAAGAAGATAATATTGAACTTCTTTGATAGGCTATCCGAGCAAGGTGCCAATGCCGTAAAAATACTCTATGTAATCGATAATTACATCTTAAGCGAAATGAAAAGCCATAATCCGCCTTACAGACTATACATAGTTTTGGACCAATCTGAAGATAAGCTCTATATTGTTGGTTGGGAGCATAAAAATAAGCAGCAACAGGTAATCGAAAAAATGAAGTTGAAGATTAAGGCAGCGATAAAGATGGGTGTAGAGGCAATATTTTAAGCGCCTTCAAGAAATTTTCTGGCCTCTTTTCCCTTTAATGCCTTAATTGAACCCTTCTTAATGCTCTCGATTTCAGGAATACTTTTCAACAGTATGAACTCGTAATACATTTTCTTTGAAAGCTCTTCAGCTAGCCTATCTGCCATAGCATCAATCTTTTCCTGAGAGCAAAAACCATTCCCTACAGATTTAGATATCATATTCATAATAAGCTACACGAAGGATATATAAACCAGACTTATGATAACGAGCCCTTCCCCCCAGGTATTCGGTGGAAAATAACAGGAATTTAGCGGTTCGCCAATACTCATCAACTAGTCAAGTAAAAGAAAGAACTACTCTGTGTATGCGTCTAAATATTATTGCCTAATCTCTTCCAGATATCATCAACTTTCAATTCATCATAAACTCCTTTCTCAATCATTGCCGAGTTACTCTCGAAATAATCGGACTTTATGAGCCTCTGAACAAAGGGATGCCTTAGGTTAGCAGAATAATAACCTTCCTCTTCAAAGCAATCATACCTAAGGACACCATACGCTACTAGCTTGTCCAGATAATCGCTCAAAGGGGTTTCATTTTCTTTCTTAGGGATATGCCGGAGATCAACACATAACTCTTTGTAGTCCTGCTAGGTCATACGATTTTCTATGTTTATTGTCATATTCTCACCCAAGTTAGCAGAGATTTTGCTTTTCATTTTTACTAAGGCCATTGTAAATTTTGTTTATTTTGGAATGTCTGATATTTCTGCTCATCTCAATATCGCAGCCTGCGATACAACCATCTGCATCAGAAACATAATGTGGCTTAAGCGCTTTGAACTGTTGCTTAAGATATTTGATCTCAAAAGAATAATCTTCTGGGAGTCCATCAGAGAGGGATCTTTCCTGCAGATAATTAAGCCAATCTATTTTATGATGTTTAAGGGCATTATAAACTACAGCTCTTTCCAAATATGTTTTCTTGGGATCGGCAAGTCTTATAAAATATGGTGAAAAAGATGCTTTGTCATTTTCGTCTTCAATAACAATGGATACTGGCTTTTCCCAAAATCCAGGAGGGAGTTCAATTTCTGAATAGTCAAGTCTGAAAGGATCATCATGCTCAGATTTGTTTCTGAGATATTCTATAAATCTTTCGCTTCTG
>Ga0105092_10001636_pt1 | contig 12022 bp, 9 predicted proteins | sample PPLLak2March2015_FD_87021 | JGI IMG/M metagenome (GOLD analysis project Ga0105092, IMG submission 87021) | Freshwater sediment microbial communities from Prairie Pothole Lake near Jamestown, North Dakota, USA - PPLs Lake P7 Core (1) Depth... | ecosystem: Environmental > Aquatic > Freshwater >... | reverse complement strand
TTGCGGGGAAGAGTCGGGCCGATTCGCACTTGCTTTCAGCGAAGCGGCCCCCGCCTGGCGCGCCGGATGCGCGGGTTACGACGTCCATCTTGCCGACCTGGACGGAGATGGGCGGGACGAGATCATTGCCTCGTTTGCCGGGGAGCCGACCGGTTTCGATCCTCGCCTGACGAGCAATTCCGGTGGCGGTATCCAAGCCTGGAAGGTGAAGACAGTCCGACTTCCTGTGGGTCCGACTTCCAAGTCGTACATCCGGGATCGATGTTTGGAGCACAATGCAGCTGGTGGCGAGCGGAACAGAACCGCAAACGAAGCGCTTTTCGCGAAAGCGCGGATTCCGTGCGTGAGCGACCCTTGACTGGGGGCTGGCTGCTTTCGCGAACAATCCGCGCACTGCGCAGACGACGCTCCGTTTGCGGTTCCGTGCCGCTTGACGACCCGGTTGGCGCAGTCCCGTGGGAACCCCCTCTGCCCCTCGGTCCTCTTTCACCTTCTTAGGGCAGCGTGTAGAACTGGTACCTGATCTGCCAGGTCGTCTCCTGGCCCGGCGCTACCCGGATGTCGATGTAGGGTTCCGGGCACAGGGTCGTGCGGATTGACCAAAAAACCAATTTGGACAGGCGTCGGTCGCCGGTAATCCTGACGCCTGCACCCGCCTTGCGGTTCTCTATCTTGAAATCGTAGTCGGCTGCCGTGGCGCCGAAGCCTTCGATCTCGGTGAAGACGCTTTCTCCTCCTCCTCGGAGCTCCCTCAGATATTTCAGCTGCTTTCCGGATACCTCTGCCTTGCCCGCCAATTCCCGTGTTGCACGAGCCTCGAACGGGAAAGTGACAGTTGCGTCAGGTCCCGTCGGCTGCCCGTCAATCACGAAGAAATTGTGGTTGTACTGCGAGGTCTCGAGCGGAAGCGTTCCGGTGTTCTTCAGCCGGTGCTCGATCAGCATTTCCGGCCGGCCGGCTTCGAGCCGAACGACCTTCGTATAGACGTAGCCGTAACCGGCGGGGTGCGTAAGCTGATGCGTGAACGTAACTCGGTCTGACCTGGGCTCTACCGTCCACTTGCCGGGATCAACGATTTCGTAGGTTCCGAATGCGCGATAGGCCTTCTCGTCTGGCTTGCGCAGGGCGCCCACGCCGATCCGGACGAACGTCTCACCCGGCTTGGCCTGCGCGTAGCCCACGCTTGCTTCGCCGGTGCGAAACTCCTCGACCGGACCGGTGATCGCGTCGTGCAGCTGAGGGTCATATCGAGGGAACCAGACCCCGAAGTACTCGTGTCCTTTGTACTGCAGGCTGCTGATTACTCCCGACCAATCGAACCGGGTCCCACGGTAGTAACCGTTCTTGGGATCCGGCAGGTGGAACCTGGCGCGAATCTCTCCATTGGAGATTTCTGCCTGTGGAGAATCACCCGCGCGAAGACTGCAAAACAGTGGCAGAAGGATAGCGGCGAACAGAACGTATTTCATCGAACCTCCAATTGAGAGTCTTACTATTTGGTCACCGTCGCCGGCTGGCAGGGCGGCATGGCTCCGTGCGCGGAAACGTGAGAACCGTTGCGTGCAGTCTCCTCGTCGAGAGTCAACTCCACGCGAAGCCACCAGCGAGGTTTGTCCACGATTTTCACGGGGATCCCGCGCATGCGACCTTTCATCGGAAACCATATCGAGAAGTCGTGTTCGCCGCCGTCGGTCAGGTTGGTAGTCGTAATCCCGGCCTCGGCCACATCTGTGAAGTTTACGACCGGTCGGCCTTCGGGGACCGGCAAGTCGAACTTGCGATGGAGTTTCAGGCCGGTAAGGGCAAGGCGATAGGACTTGCCGTTGTAGAAATACGGGATCTGTGTTCGGTACCGCGCCCAGGGACGTTTCGGGTCCTCGTACTGGGTCGCCACCATTCCGGTCAATAAACGCATCGCGGTAAGGAAGCCATAGGCTTCGCGCGCTTTCTTGGCGTTTCCCTCGAGCTTGCGCGAACGATCGGCGGGTCGGCCGCCTAGTCTTTGCTGGTAGGCGCATTCAACATCTGCCGGCTGGGTGTAATCGAAATCCCGGTTCTGCGAGAAGAAGTGGATAGTGGACGACGCTTGGGTCGCGGTCACTTCGCTTCGGATTGCGTCGTACCAGAATTCGGTCTGGTTTTTCCCAGACTTCGACCTGACTTCCGAGAGAGACTCTTCATCGGAATGCCGAATGAAGCCGATGAAGGTGGACGACAACAGCCGTGGGCCCGGGTTTTCCCGCAGCTCCCAGGAGGCCCATTCCCTGCCGTAGCCCCATCGGTTGATCTTTCCCGGGACCCTCCCCGGGATCGAGCCGAAAAGGATTTCCACCGCCTCGGTCTTCGGCCCCGAAGCCGACTCCGGTTCCGGCTTCAAAAGAGCGATACTCCCGCCTCCGACGTCGTCTCGCCCGACCCAGAAGAGTAACAGGCGCACTTTGCCGGCCATCCGGTATCGGTAGACATCCCACTGGGCCTCGGAAGATGGGTCGGGTGCGGCGACGACGGAGGCGAGAACGAAACACAGGGTAGCGACCGCTGTCGTTACCCGGCGAGACACACGTCCTAAGGAGGAAAAATGGTCCATATTTGTCAGTCCGTTTAACTTGATTGGTTCCGTCCTTCTCGTAGGTCCGACTTCCAAGTCGGACACGTCCCACTGGGAATGGACCAACATTTGTTCACGGCCGAAAGGGAACATCTGCCTCGGTCTTCCGCTGACCAGGGTTTGGAATTGTCCCCGGTTTCCAGTTTGTCGCGATCTCGATGTCAGCTTCAACTTTAGCGATCAGTTGTTTCAAGTCGACATAGCCGACGCGGTTCAGCAGCTGAGGCTTGTATTGGCGGCCGGCGACTGCTGCGTATCTGTTCCAGTGCGCGAGCGCGGAACGCAGGTGGTTCAGTGCCTCTTCCCTGTCCCGCGCTTCTCCGGTTGCGTCGAAGACTGCGAGAGCGGTGGCTCCTCTGATCTTCTCGGCGTAGTGATTACCGAGGTGAGCCATCGCCTCGATATCGCCCAAGGTGAGACGCAGTTCTTTGTCTTCCCGATAGTTAAGTAAGGCCAGCAGCTGCAGCGCCCTGCTGGCATCGCGGGCAAGATTGTCTGCAACTTCCAGCGGCGTGATCCCGTCCGGCTGTTGTCCGGCTGTTTTCTGCGAGCGGTACGTCAAGATATCCAGAATCCCGCTTTCGGGCATCGTGTGCCCTTCGATGAAGTGCCTGACCGTGTAAAAACCCTTGTGCCTCTTGTGGCTGAGCGACGCCTCTGGGAACCACTTCAGGTCGATGTCTCCCCAGAAGAACCGGGTAATCTGCGGGAATACCCGCGACGCGGCGGACCAAGCCTCGGAAAGCGTCTCTGATCGTACTTCGGGAAAGCGGACGGACAGGGTTTTCAAGAACAGCTCCTCCGGCAAGTCCGGCTGGAAACTCAATCGTCCCCAGAGCATGAAGCTGTACCACTGCTTCTTCATGACCAGTTGCCTGGGGGTTTCGGGCTCCGTGCTCAGGAACTCGCGGCCCCAGTTGTACCCGTCCGGGCCCATGTAGAAGCCGGCGATCTTGTCGGGTCCGGGGATAGCCCGTATGAATGCACGGGCGAACTCCGGGTCTCCCCAGCGGAAGCTGTAAATATCGTCGTTGCGGATTGTCAGCCAGGTTTTCATCCCCGGCGGGAGCTGACCGAGAACCGGCTTGATGAACGGGGGAGCCGGGGTCGAGTACATGTGGGCGATCGCGTACTTGAAACTGAAATCAAACGGGTCGGTGTACTGCTTCCATTGTTCGAGGATCTCGCCCATTCCCGTCATGTGGAAGCGATGGATGAGCCTTACCTGGCGGCTCGGCTGGAGCTTCTTCGCGTCCATAATTCCGAGGCCGTACGTTTTCCAGAGCCACTTCTCCTTCGAGAACTCGTCCTTGCGGTTCTCCATGTGTTCGCCCGACGTTATGCCCATGCCGGCAAGCAGCGGGTAGGAGAGGATCGTTTCGCGGACGCTCGCGCGAAAATAAGCGATCGTGGTCGGATTGGTCTGCTCGGATGTTATTCCGTACTTTCCTTCCGCCCCGTGGGTGAAAATGTTCCATGTGAACAGGTAGACGTCGATCCCCCGGTCCTTCGCGTACTGCATGACATCCCGCCAGAACTGGACCTTTTCGGCGATGGTGATCTTCTTGACGGTCTCGAGATTGGCCAACATCTCGGGGCGCACCATATCGTCGCCGGTATGGGAGAAGCTGTCATCCAATCTGATGGTGGTGCGCTTGACGTCGTCCAAGGCTACGTCGGGATATTCGGGCACCTTCACGATCGATGGAAACGGATGCAGGCTCCAGAGGCTCAGGACGTTGTAGCGGTGCCGTGCCATCTCGTCCAAAAATTCGCGCCAGAAATCGAAACTCCACATTTCGGGAATGTTTGCCTGGGCCGAATCGCTGTTATCCGAATAGCTGGGCGTGCGTGCATCGAGCGGAATGTTGAACTTGATACCCCGCTGGGCGATGTGCGGTGAACGCGCCCGTTCGTCGAGCCGACCTGTGTCCAGAGGTCCCAGCCTGATTGCCTCAGCCACGTCCAGCCCGCCATACATGGCGCCATTTGCGTCGGCGCCAAGAACCGCAATGATCGTCGCCTCGGGCCCTGATTTCCGCCGGATGACGTAGGACTGTTCGGCCGTTGCTGCCAGCGGCGTGAGGTTGTATTGCCTTGCCACCCCCCCCACCTCATCGGGCCCGGCGGCGAGAATGATGAGTGTCCCGGTCCCCACTGGGATCTGCGCAGTGTCGAGCCGGAGTTCCGCGATCGTTGTCGCTTTTCCGGCGAGCGCGGCGCGAACCTCCGCAGCTGCGAACCGTAGCTGCGGGACCTCCCCGGAGTAAAGCAGGGTGACGATGTCTGACGCGTAAAGCGTGGTCGACAGGAGGAAACAGGCTGTGACACAAAGAAAGGACCTTGTTGATTGCATGATGTATGACTCCGTCCAAACTACTTGTCCTAGGTTCCCGTGACTTCGACCTGCACCCCTAAGGTGGTGCTCTTGTCCACGAACAGCGCCCGTTGTCCGCGTGTTCCCTGGTGCATCGCCTGCGCCGTTTTCATTCCTCGGGTGGTAAGCTCGGCGGAGGCCGCCTCGACGTTTGCAACCTTGAAGCACAGGTGGTGCAGTCCCGGCCCGTTTCGGCCCAGCCATTCACGCAACGGATGATCCGGAGTCAGGGGCTCTACGAGCTGTAGATGTACATTCCCTAGGTCCAGATGGGTGACCCGTACCGTCCCGCCATTCACATCCTCGGCGAACAGTACCGGAATCCCCAGCTTGTCCCGCCAGAAGGCCAGAGCTTCTTCGGTGTCCGGAACCACGACAGCCACGTGATCCAACGCTTCGAACATTTCAGTCCCTCCCCGCATCCCCGATCACTACTGGCAGACCGGTTTCCGCCGCCCGGTAGACCGACTCCTGGACTTCCAGGGTTTTCACGTAATCGTCTCCGCTCGTCTCAAAAGGCTTCCCGTCAATGAGCCGGTCGACAAAATGGCGTTGGGTGAAGTAGCAACAGTCTCCTGCAAATCCCCGTGCCTCGTGCGAATAGTGGATTTGGCTCTCGGGTCTCCCGAGACGCTGCAGGGTCAGCCGACCATCCGGATACAGGCGCAGCGTGCCGCTGCTCCCTTCGACGAGGAATTCACCGAAGGTATAGCGGGGGTCGGAAAAGTTCGGTTCGTTGTAGCGGTTGGCATCCCATTGCCCGAGGGCGCCGCTGGCAAACTCGAACACCAGGAGCCCGCAGTCTTCCCCTTTGATGACCGGGTTAAGCCGGCGCAGCCAGGCCGAGACCCGGGTGATCTCGCCGGCCAGGAAGCGAAAGGTATCGATGAAATGCACTCCCGTCTCGTAGACGAGCAGCCTCGGATAGTCTCGGAAGTACGGTTGCCGGGGAATGTAGGCGTTTTCACCCCAGCCGTCGCCCATCCGGCAACGAAACGTCAGCGAGTGAAGGCGGTCCCCGATCGCTCCAGACTCCAGTTGGCGCTTGATCTCCCGGTGCCACGGCTGAAACCGGAAGTTCTCATGAACCATGAAGCGAACGCCGGCCTGCTGCGCGTCCTGCACGATTTCCCGGGCTTCTTCGAGGCTGGGGGCCAGCGGTTTCTGGCAGACGATGTGGATACCGCGCCGGGCCGCTTCCCTGCAGATTTCGCGGTGTGACGGGGGTGGCGTGATTACATCGACGAAATCGGGCTGCTCACGGTCGAACATCTCCCGGTAGTCGACATAGCACGCGAGGCCGAACCGGTCTCTGACAACCTGGGCGCGGCTCTCGTCCCGGTTGCTGAAAGCCGAAATTTGGACCTCCGGAATCCTTTGCCACGCCTCGTATTGGAAGTGGCTGAAGTACCCTGCCCCGATACAAACACCCTTGAGTGTTTTCATTCGTAGCTCCAAAGCGTTAAATTACCTTCTGCTCGTTGGCTGCTGCTCCGTCGCTGCCGCCCTGTCCGCTGTCACCGCCTCTCGCAACTGCATTGGAAACCAGCACGCGGCAGCGATCAGGTTCAATCCCGCTGCCACAGCGAAGTAAGAGTTAGCCGAGCCGGTCAGACCATATAGCCACGGGAAAGCATTGGCGCTCACAAACGACCCGATATTCCCGGCCATGTTCATCGAGCCGGAGACCGTCCCGGCCCTTTTTCCTCCGATGTCCAGGCAATAGACCCAGCTGGGACTCAGACTCAGGTCGGCACCAAACGTCGCGACCGCGAAACACGCAACCGCGGCCTCCGGACTGGCTGCAAAACGAATCGCGATCATCCCCCCGGCTGCCAGCCCAAAACCCGCGATCGCGGGAAGCCGGCGCGACCAACTGCGGAGCCGCGATTTGAACAGCAAATCAATCGAGAAGCCAGCCACCCAAAGAGCGCATGCGCCACACAGAAGCGGAATCATCGCATAGGAAGCCGCTTTTACAGGCGACAATTGGTAGTGCTCCTGCAGAAACGGCAACATCCATGACAGACAGATAAAGAAGGTGAAGTTGCTGGCGAAGTACTGGACCATCGCAAGCACCAGGTCACGCCGCACAATGACCGTCGGTTCGACCGCCGCTGGTCGCCCAGCCGGCGTCGATGTGTGGACTTGCCTCGCCGGGTGATCCCTGAAGAACACCAACCAGACAAGAGCCCAGGCGATACCGAGGACACCGAGCCAGAAAAAAGAGGTTCTCCATTGGAACCGGTCCAGCATCCACGCCAGCAGCGGAAACGCGAGTGCAGCACCAATCCGCGAGCCGGAGAAGAGGATCCCGTTAGCGCGCCCGCGCTCTCCCGGCGCAAGCCAGTTGTAAATGGCCCGGGCGCTGCCCGGGAAAGCGCCTGCTTCAGCGATCCCGAAAAGGAACCGGACGGACAAGAGCGCGGTCAGGCTGCGGACTGCCCCCGTTAACGCGGTCAGAACGCTCCAGGCGGAGACGATTCCGGCCAAGGCCAGACGGGGGCCGAAACGATCAGCCAACCATCCGGAGGGCACCTGCGCCAGGGCATACCCGAGCGCGAAAGCACCGAAGGCCAGGCCCATCGCCTGATCGGAAAGAGCAAGATCGGCCGCTATTGCGCTCTTTGCCGAGGAAATGCAAACGCGATCGATGTACGTGATCAGGGACAGGATGAAGAGGCCGAAAACAACCAGTTGTCGGCTCATTCCCGATCTCCGAATATCCCGGCGGCGGTATTCCAGAGGATATCCTGCTTGGCTGTATCCGAATCGCACGATTCGAAAATCTTGTCGATCTCCACGGCAGCGTTTTCAGGCAAATCGGAGCCGATCATGACCCTTGAGCTCCCAACATGCGACAAAACAAGTCGAACATGGTTCGGCATGAGCGTTGACAGCTCGAGGTAGATATTGGGGCAGAACTTCGCGGCAACAATCACTTCGCCGACAAGCATCCCCCCGCCACCGGCGTGGGCAAGAATGAACTTTAGCTGCGGAAACTTACGCGCGGGGACCATGAAGAGCGACGGGAGCGTTGCCGGGATTCCGTTGCCCGTGTGGCAGATGACGGGCAATCGGTGTTCCAGGGCGGTCTCGAAAACATAATCGAACCGCTCATGAAGCGGGTTAATCGGCTGGTACTGAGGCTGAAGTTTCAGAGCCCTGGCACCCCACTGTTCCACGCACCGATTTACCTCTTCGCGGAAAGCTTTTTCACTGATCGCCGGGTAAACATAGGCCACGCCGATGAGACGGTCCGGGTGAGCTGCCACAGCTCGCCCCACCGTGTCGTTCGCCTCCCGGCAGTTTTCGAGTACGGGAAACGGAATGACTGCCGCCCGGTCGACTCCGTTCTTGTCCATCGAAGCAAGCAGCTGGTCTGCCGAATAGCGGTTACCGCTGTGGGCGGCGACTCCGATGTGCGTGTGGGTGTCAAAAACGCGAAATCGGTTTCTCATAGCTGCGCTTCCGCCTCGCGGCTGATCAGGTCGCCCAGCTCGCTTGTGGACAAGCTGCCGCCCAGATCCCGGGTTGCGTGGCACTGTGCGAGGACGTTCTCGACTGCCCGCCTGATGCTTTTGGCGGCCTTGACGGTTTGTTCGTGCCCGAGCCAATCGAGCATCAGAGCGACGGACAGGATCGTCGCAACGGGATTTGCAACGCCCCGGCCGGCGATGTCCGGTGCAGAGCCATGGGCCGGCTGAAAGACTGCATGGCGGTCTCCGATATCGCCCGACGGCGCCATGCCCATACCACCGACGAGTCCCGCTCCGAGGTCCGACAGAATGTCGCCAAACATGTTTTCGGTCACGATTACATCGAAGCTCTCCGGTTTCTGAACCAGGCGTAGTGCAGCCGCGTCGACGTAGACGGTCTCGACCTCGACGTCCGGGTAGCTCTCCGCAACCTGCTTGAAGATCGCGCGAAAGAAAGCCATTGACGGGAGGACATTCGCCTTGTCGACCAGCGTCAACAAACCTCGCCGCACGCGTGCCTCTCGAAAAGCCGCGTGAAAGAGCCTCTCGCTGCCCTTTCTCGAGATGCGCATGGTGTCAGTCGCACACTCGGTATCGGCCGGTGGCCTTCCGGACCGGGAGGAGAAAAGCCCCTCGGTGCTCTCCCGGACGAGAACGAAATCAATCTGCCCGGCCTCGTGCCTCTTCAAAGGCGTGTGATTACGATGGTAGAGCCGGAGCGGCCTCAAGCCGCAGTAAAGATCAAGGCGCTCGCGAAGGTCCAGCTGCGGGCTGATCTCGGTTCCGTTGGGCAGACGGACGTCAGGGAGGCCGATGGCGCCGAGCAGGATCGCGTCGCAGGTTTTGAGCGCTTCGAAAGTTCGCTCCGAGAGCGCCTCGCCGCAACGCAGGTACTCGCCCGCCCCGACCCCAAAATGCGGGACCTCGAACGAAACGTCGTCCAGACGCAGGGCCAGCGCGTTCAGGACCTTCAGGCCTTCCGCGATCACTTCCGGACCGATTCCATCCCCCGGTACGACTCCGATCTTAAAGCTCTGGGGGCTCATTGGCATGTTCGCTGGCGTCACGGCCTACCTCCGGAAATCGTCGCTTTTGAAGGTGTAAACCCGGCCGGCCGAGGTCCGAAACTCGCGGACCGTATCGCCGAATCTCAGGCGGCACGGCTTGCCCAAATTCGACTTGACCTTAGCCACCTCGACCTTTCCGTCCTTCCACTCGACGTCGACCTCAAATCCGCCTCGCGCTCTCAACCCTCTGAAACTCCCGGTATTCCAGGCGGCAGGCAAAGCAGGAAGGAGCGTGACATCCCCGTCGTGGCTCTGGAGCAACATTTCCGCAATTCCCGCCGTGCCACCGAAGTTCCCGTCGATCTGAAACGGCGGATGGGTGTCGAAGAGGTTCTTCAGGGTGGACTTTTGCAGGAGCAGTTGCACGTTTTCGTATGCCTTCGCGGCATCGCGGAAGCGGGCCCAGAAGTTGATGATCCAGGCACGGCTCCACCCCGTGTGTCCTCCGCCGTTCGCCAGGCGGTGGTCGATCGTCTTGCGGGCGGCAGCCATGTGGTCCGGTGTCTTGATTGCCGTGAACTGCGCGCCCGGGTGCAGGCCAAACAGGTGGGAGATGTGGCGGTGCCCGGGCTCTGGCTCCTTGAACTCCTGGGCCCACTCCATTAGCCGCCCGTCCGATCCGATCCCAGGCCAGGCAAGCTTTTCACGTGCCGTCTGGACCGCAGCGGTCAGTTCGTCCTTGATTCCAAGACCGCGAGCGGCAATCAGGAAGTTCGTGAAGGTATCCCAGGCGATCTCCTGATCCATTGCGTTGCCCATCGAGACGCTGTGAACCTTTCCGTCCGGGCCGAAAAAGGTGTTCTCCGGTGAGGCACTGGGGCCGGAGACCAGCTTTCCGGTCTTCGGATCGGGCACCAGCCAATCGAGCAGAAAGAGGGTTGCCTCTCGAAGGATCGGATAGGCGCGCTTCCTCAGGAAAACCTTGTCCCCTGTATAGAGGTAGCGTTCGATGAAGTGGCGGGAACACCAGGCGCCGCCCATCTGCCACAATGCCCACTTCGGGTCCCCGGCGGTCGGCGTGTAAAGCCAGGCATCGGTCGTGTAATGGCCGACGAATCCGCGCGCACCGTAGAAATCGTTGGCCGCCTGCCTGCCTGAGTTGGCGGCGAGCGCTTCAATGAAGTCGAAAAACGGCTCGTGGCACTCCGAGAGGTTGCAGACCTCGGCCAGCCAGTAATTCATCTGGATGTTTATGTTGATGTGATAGTCGGCACCCCAGGGGGCGTTGATGTCCTTGTTCCAGAGACCCTGGAGATTCGCCGGCATATCCCCGGGTCGCGAGGAGCCCATAAGGAGATAGCGGCCGTATTGGAAGTACAGCTCCACGAGATTGGGATCCTCAGCTCCCTTTTGGACCGCAGCCAGACGCTCGTCGGTTGGCAGGTCAGGGACCGGAGCCAGCGAAAGATCCAGGTCGACCCGCCGGAAAAGCCGCTGGTGATCGGCAACGCTGCGTTGCTTTAACTCGCTAAAGCTGTTTGCGGCGAGCTTGGCAAGCCGGTCGAGCACAAACGCCCGATTGTCGCGTGCCAAAGGGGCCGAAGGCCTTTCGAGGTTGTAGTCCGAGGCGGCGGTGAGCAGAAGCGTCACAAAATCGGCCTCCTTCACGACGATCCGGTTTCCTTCCACGGCGAGCGTCCCGCCCTGGTTCACAGCCTTCAGTGCCGCTGCGAACTTGACGCCGTTCGGTTTGTCGCCGTTCATCGCCTGCCCTGTGATCAACAGGCCGTTGTTTCCCTGAGGTTCAATCGTAACGTTCGGGCGCTCGAGCGCGACAGCGAAGCTGAGACGGGCGCGGGTATCCGCTGACAGGTGAACGACGATCGCCTGGTCGGGCACGCTTGCGAACACTTCGCGTTGCCAGGCGACGCCGTCGGCTTTGAAGCGGGTAACCGCGACGCCGGTATCCAGGTCGAGCGAGCGGCGGTAACCCGTCGGCTGACCGCCGAGATCGGCTGTAATTATCAGGTCCCCGAGAGTCTGATGGCTGTTTCGGTCTCCCCGTGGACCGTTCAGCAGAACGCTGCGGACCAGCGCCTCCCCTTCGGCATACTTCCCATCGAAGAGCAGTTGGCGGATCTCCGGGAGCCGCTTGTGCGCACCGACCGGTATCGGCCAGCCGCCTCCGCCGGACCAGATCGTGTCTTCGTTCAGCTGGATCTGTTCACGATTCGTGCCACCGTAGACCATCGCGCCGAGACGCCCGTTACCCACCGGCAGTGCTTCCAGCCATTCGGCGGCAGGCTGGCGGTACCAGAGAGTCAGATCACTTTCGAGCGTTGGAGGGGTTACGGCGCAGACGGTCAGAATGACTGAAGAAAGCGTGAAAATAGCGGCCAGCGCCTTTGTCATGGCAGCATTGTCGCTATTTTTCGACAGGATTAACAGGATGAACAGGATTGCAGATCCGTAATCCTGTGCGCACTAGTGGAGCGCGGACGTCCCGCCCGCACTGGGACCGCGGGCATCTTGCCCGCGCGCCGGGCGTCCC
>Ga0105092_10001635_pt1 | contig 12024 bp, 11 predicted proteins | sample PPLLak2March2015_FD_87021 | JGI IMG/M metagenome (GOLD analysis project Ga0105092, IMG submission 87021) | Freshwater sediment microbial communities from Prairie Pothole Lake near Jamestown, North Dakota, USA - PPLs Lake P7 Core (1) Depth... | ecosystem: Environmental > Aquatic > Freshwater >... | reverse complement strand
TTATCGCGCGTCTGATGCACGAGCGCGATAAATTCGAAATCCTGCTAAATCGTGTCGGTTTCACGCGGCGCATGACGCTAAAAGGCGTTTCAGGGAAATGGTCCATCAAAGACATGCTGGCCCATATCCTGGCCTACGAACAATACATCGCGGACCGTCTGCATGAGATCCTGCACGGTGAAACCTACATACCCTGCAGGACGCAAAATGCGCTGGATGCCTTCCTGGACGAGTTCGGCTATCCCGATTTCGGTTCTCCCCTGCTGGATGAGGAGGCTCCCAATGCCTGGATCACCGAGAAATATACAAGTGTCTCTCTCGAGGACGTTGTTTCCCAGGAAATCCAGGCCTTTGCAGCAATCGTTACGGCGCTTGAAAAGATGCCGGAAGAACTCATAAACCGGCATAACCTTTACGAGCGCGTTGCCGGCAACACCTATCGACACTATCGGGACCATATCGTGGACATCAAGCGCTGGCTGAGAGCCAACACGACATATAATCGAAGATAATGCGTATTCGAATCACCTTTGTAAAGCAGGGTCCTTTGCGATACACCGGTCATCTGGACCTGCACAAGTTGTGGGAACGCGCCGTGCGCCGTGCGGAATTGCCGCTGGCCTATTCCCAGGGATTTCATCCACAACCAAAGATGAATATGGCGGCCGCGCTGCCGCTGGGTTTCTCCTCGCGCTGTGAAGTCATGGACCTGAAGCTCGAGCAGTCCGTCCCCCTGGACGATTTGCCTACACGCTTAAATGGAACGCTTCCGGCAGGACTGCAGGTGGTGGGCGTGGAGGAAGTGGATGAGCGCGCCCCCGCCCTGCAGACTCAGGTCGCGGCAGCGGAGTACGAGGTCACGCTGACGGAACCGGTTGAGGGGTCCGAGCTGAAGCGCAAGATCGATTCCGTCCTGGAAGCGGAAAGCCTCCCGCGCGAGCGGCGCGGGAAAACCTATGATCTGCGTCCACTGGTTGAGGCTCTGAATCTCCTGCCTGATGATAAAATCCTGATGCGGCTCACGGCGCGGGAAGGCGCGACCGGGCGCCCGGAGGAAGTGTTGAGTGTGCTGGGGATCCCGTTCGAAGGAACCCGCATTGAGAGAACTCGTTTGCTTTTTCAATCTTAATTGGAGGCGTTATGGCATTACTGGCAGCATTGTTCTTTGGGTTCGTGCCAATGTTTTTGTTCGCGGCATTCATCAACTGGCTGGATCGCTATGAGAAGGAGCCCAAGCTTTTGCTTGGTGCGGCGTTCGTATGGGGCGTGGTGATCGCAGGCGGTGGGGCCTACATTCTCAATACGGCCTTCGGTATCGGCATCTATGCTCTAACCGGCTCGGAAGGCGCCGCGGAGTTTGGAACGACCTCCATCGTCGCGCCGATCATCGAAGAGGGTCTGAAGGGATTGGCCGTGCTGGTCGTCTTCCTGATGTTCCGCAAGGAATTTGACTCTGTCCTGGATGGGATCGTTTACGGCGCAGTCACCGCCATGGGCTTTGCTGCGATCGAGAACGTCCTGTACATCTATCGAAATGGATACCTCGAAAGCGGCTGGGAAGGTTTCTGGGTTCTGGTCTTCATCCGGGTGCTGCTGGTCGGATGGATGCATCCCTTCTTCACCGCCTTCACGGGGATCGGGCTGGCCATCGCACGCATGACCCGCAATGTTCTCGTAAAAATCATCGCAGTGCCCACCGGTTATGCCGTCGCAGTCACTGCCCACGCCTTCCACAACACCTTCAGCGGATTGATCGGCGGACTGGAGGGATTGGCTGCAGGCACTCTGGTAGACTATTTGGGCTATGCCGTCATGCTGGTCTTTATCATTTGGATGATCGTCACCGAACGCAACCTGCTCAAGAAGCATCTGCGTGATGAAGTGGCCAACGGCCGCATCTCCCCGCAGCAATACAGGACTGCCACTTCCTTCTTCCAGGCCAACGCCCATCTCACCGCCCTGACCTCAGGAACGTTCCTGCCCACCTCCCGTTTCTATCAGATTTGTGGTGAGCTGGCACACAAGAAGGAACAGCTCGCCAAGCTGGGAGACGAAAGCGGGAATACAATGATCATCGAGAAACTGCGTGCGGAGCTGGCTCAGCTCGCCCCGCAGGCCAGAGCCTAGCTGGCGTTGATCAGGGGCGAGCCGTCGGATGCCACATGAGTTTTTGAGCATCTTGAAGCCTCGCCCCTACTCTATGATAAAATCGGGTCGCCCGCCCCTGTAGCTCAGTGGACAGAGTGTCGGCCTCCGGAGCCGGAGAGCACAGTTCGAGTCTGTGCAGGGGCGCACGTTCGCAAATCCTGTATTCTTTTCCTCGTTTGCTGCCAATCCATTAAGACCCAAACAGAAGCCGCGGGCGGATGGATATTCTCACGCCGCAGGAGAAGTCTTCTGACCGGGAAATCACACGATTGGGTTCGAGGCATCAAAGGCGATCCGCATTGAATCACGTTCATTCAAACGAAGCAGACCCGTCCTCTTCACTGCGCGGGGTGTTGAATCACCTTTTCCTGCGAGAGAAGGATGCTCCCTACCTGTTTCTGATTCTGGGGGCAATCACACTGATTGGCTTTGCCCTGCGAATGCTGGACATCAACAAATCGATTGCGTATGATGAGGCCTATACCTTCATCCACTTCGCCTCCCGGCCCTTCAGGCATATTCTGGCGGATTACAGCGCTCCAAACAACCACATTTTTCATACCATCCTGGTCGGCATCGCCTACCGGTTATTGGGCGGGCAGGCCTGGGTGTTGAGGCTGCCGGCTTTCACGGCCGGGATTTTGATGATCCCCGCCATGTATCTCACTGCCCGCCGGTTCTTTTCCGCGGCGCAGGCATTGGCGGCAGCAGGGCTCGTTGCAGTCATCCCCGTTTTCAGCGACTATTCGGTCAACGGGCGCGGCTATACCATGTTGATGTTATTCGCATTACTGTTGGCCAATTTTGCGGGGATACTGGTAGCCCGGCCAAGCAGGCCTGCTCTGGTTGCCTATACGATCACCTCGGCGCTGGGGTTCTATACCATCCCCATCTTTCTTTATCCCTGGGCCGGGATTTCGCTGTGGGTGTTTGTCACGTACCTTTTCGCCAGGGAAGTCCGCTCCGAAAAGGTTCGGCGGCTGGGGGTCTTCCTGGGAACATGCATGCTTGCCGGACTCCTGACCATGATCTTGTATCTGCCCGTGATCATTTTCGGCAGCGGCCTGGCTTCGATCATCGGGAACGAGATCGTCCAGCCAATGAGCTGGCCAGCATTTCTGGAAAATCTTGACCCGCGCATGACCAACACCTGGGCAAAATGGATGATCGGGATCAGCCCAGCGATCGAATATCTCTTTTTGGGTGGATTTTTACTCTCCCTGATCTTTTATTGGAAGGTCTCGAACCAGAAGCTGCCCCTGCAATTCTTCCTGGTACTGGCCGTTGCGATCCTGCTGGTCTTGCAGCGGGTCACGCCCACGCCCAGGATATGGCTTTACCTGGAGGCGTTCTATCTGATGTTCGCGGCGGCCGGATTGATATGGCTGGCCGATGCATTGATTCGCAGACTGGCCGGGCCCGGCGAAAGGATGCTGGCGTTTGCCATTCTGCTCGTCTTCAGCGGTGCTTTCGCAGGTATTCTGATCGAGCGTCAGCAGAATCCGGCGTACAGCGATCGTGACCGTCTGCCGGAGGAGTATGCCGCCGACTACCTGGCCGAGCATCTCAAACCGGAAGACACGATCGTGGCGACCGCACCGGTCGACATTCAGACGGCTTATTACCTGAGCCTGCGGGGAATTCCTTTCGATCGGTTCTACAAAAGGGATCATCCCGGCGAGATTCAGAATGGGCTGGTATTGCTGCGCAAGAACTCCAGCCACAAGACTCCCGAGAGCGTGCTGGATTTTCTGAATCTGACTCAGGCTTTGGACCTGAACGCGGCGGAACTGGTTTTTGAATATGCCAACGTTCAAATTTATGCCGTCCCAGCAAGGTAAGCGTGCAGACACATCCCGCAGGCCCGTATCTGTTTTCGGTTACAATCCTGCTGTGTCCGTCCGATTGTTAAGCGTAGTTTGCGCGATCTTCATGGTTTTGAGCGCAGGCTGCGAGTTCGATTTCAGCATGCAGGAAGCAGCGCCGACGCAAATCACAGGTCTGATCACCGCGACGCTACCGTCCACGCCGATTCCGACTCCGTCCGAAACCCCGCTCCCGCCTCGCGGCCAGCCGACAGCGATTCCCGTGGAGGGGATCACCTCCACACAGCTCAATGTGCGCGCCGAACCCTCCACCGCCAGCAACATCCTGGGAATCATCCCTGCCAGCACAAAAGTGGAGATCACGGGCACGGACCCCGGCGGAAGCTGGTGGCAGATCAATTATCCACAGGGTCAGAGCCCGGATGGGAAGGGCTGGGTGACCGCCCAATACGTCACCACGGCGACCCGGCCCGAGGTTCCGACAATCGGCGGCAGCGGGACCGGGCCAAATAATGGGAACGTTGCTGTCGTCAAACAGCAGTTGAATGTCCGCAGCGGCCCGGGAACGGGCTTCAATTCACTCGGTACGCTCAACGCGCAGGATGTTGTCAGCCTGACCGGCAAGGATCCGAATGGGGCCTGGCTGCAGATCGACTTTGCCTCCGGACCGGAGGGCAAAGGCTGGGTCAACGCCGCGTTTGTTCAGGCCCAGGGAGTGGAGAACCTGCCGATCATCACCGAGGCCGGTCTGGTCGTTGGGACGGGCACGCCGACAACCGTACCGCTCACCCCGACGGCCACCGTCCTGCCGGCCTGGGAAGATAACGATTCACCCGGCAGTCCCATTGCAAGCGTCGTCTTTGCGCCCCTGGGCACGCAGACGCTTATCTACAATGGAGATGTCTCCTCTCCACAGGGAGACGCGCAGGACTGGATTGTTTTCAAACCGTACGGTCAGCTTGTTTTTGCCAGTCTCGAATGCAAAGGGAACAATTCCCTCGAAGTGGAAATCATGGAAAACACTCTGCCTGCAAACCTGGAACTCGCATGCGGGGATCAAATGAAGGAACTGGCCGTAAAAGCGGGCTCGAATTACCTTGTGCACGTTCAGGCCTCCACCTTTGCAGACGATTTTCCGTATACAAATTATATACTCACCATCAAGACGAGACCATAAATGAAACTCTTTTCACTTCATCAAGCTTCTGCCCGTCCGGATGTTTTGCACGCCAAGCATATGTACGGCATGTGGTTTGGCGTCGCCCTCGGCCTGACCTTTTCCATCTTCGCCTGGGGCATTGACGCGTATATCCTCAACCGGGTCAACGGCCTCTACCCCTGGCTCAAATTCCTGGGGGGCGCCATCCCGTGCATGCTCGTGGGCGGTTTCACCGGCTGGCTCTCTGCAAGATTCGACCGGCCATTCCTTGCACTGCTTTTCTGGGCGATCGCCGCATCCTTTTTTGCCTGGCTGACCGTCAGCCTGCCCCTGCAGATCACGCCGCGTGTCCTGGGCTATGCCGAGCCGGGACTCAGAGACCTTCTGCATTACACGTACTATGAGTCCTTCTCGGCGAGGTTTGGCGTCGCCTACGCATGGCTCGCCATCTTCGTTTCGCTGGCGGGGCTCCTGCAGATCCCGTTGAGCGATTCGGGCGTGTTTGCCACGTCATTCTTCGGAAAGATCTCGCCAATGCTCTTCACCCTGGTCATCATGGCCATCTGCGGCACCATTATCGACAACCTTAACAACGAGCTTCTGCGCTCCCCCATCGATACCCTCAACACAGCGGTCCAGTATGTAATTGACCATGAGGGACAGCAGATCCCCTCTGCCGAGTCACGCAGATTACACCTGGCCGCTTTTCGTCCGGTCCAGGATCTCTTATCGACTGACCGGAAGTTCATTGTGAGCGGGTACGATCAATTCCTCGAAGAAGTACAGGTTTTGGCCCGTTTTGACAAAGGCTGGGTGGAGTGCACCTTAATCACCAGTCAGTTGATTTCCTGCGAACAGGTAGGCGACAGCCACTAGGCACCCTTATCTGTGTCTGTTTGTGCAAAAAATCCTTTTATGGTAAAGTTAATACAGATTTTCACAGGTAACGAGGGCGAATGACTATGAATTCTCACAAGATTCCTGACATTATCATTGGCCGTCTGCCGATATACCTGCGCGCGCTGCAGCGGCTGGCAGAAAAGGGAATTCTCACAACTTCCTCGCAGGAGTTGGGTGAGATCATCGGGATCTCGGCCGCCCAGATCCGCAAGGATATCTCGCAATTCGGTGAATTTGGAAAACAAGGCACAGGTTATTCGATTCCGTTTCTCATTGAACGGCTGCGCGACATCCTTAAGGTAAATCGCGTCTGGGAAGTGGTGATCGTGGGTATGGGAGACATGGGACACGCCCTGGCCCGCTATAACGGCTTTACCAACCGCGGCTTCCACATCAACATGGTTTTCGACAATGATCCAGGCAAGGTCGGACAGAAAGCGGGCGACTACGAAATTCTGGATACCGCCACCCTGGTCGAGAAAATCAAACAGAACAAGATCAAGGTTGCCATGCTGACTGTGCCCGCCGCGACGGCCCAGGAAGTGGCCGATCAGCTTGTCAAGGCCGGCATCAGGGCAATCCTGAACTATGCGCCCACCAGCCTGAATGTACCCAGCAACGTACATGTCCAATATATCGATCCAGCCACCCACCTGCAGCGCATGACCTATTACCTGGATTAGAGCAATCCGCGCCCAAAATAGATTGTCAAAACAGATCAAGGCACTGATACCCGGCCATCAAGGAGAACAATATGCAAACCTCGGGACTCATTCTCATTGTTGTTATCGTCATCATTGTTATGCTGATAGCCTGGGGTCTGGTCTATCGGAAGTCCCGGCAGGTAAACCTCACGAAAACGCCGGCCGGCCAGAAACCGGAATGGATGCACACAGCTCCGCCTGCGGAGACCACAGCCGCCACAGAAGCAGATGGAGAGGGCATCACTCTGTATGATTACGATGAGGGCGAGAGCCTGGCAGCCCCCTTCGCAGAGCAGGTCGAGGATATTTTGCGGTCCCAGATCAGCAGTGACCCACTTCTTAAATCCTACGATGTCGACCTGGGGACCGCGTCGGACGGCGGATTGGAAATTATCGTAGGGGATCAGCACTATACCGACATCAAACAAATCCCGGATGAACGATTGCGGGCCGCAATCCAGCAGGCAGTGGCAACGTACAATCAGCGCTCCGCCAAATAGCCGGTAAAATCATGTAAAAAGGCGTCCGTATGGATGCCTTTACTTTTCTACTCATACCTGCGGCAGGCCGCGCCGCAGAATGTTATACATCGGAATGGCCTTGACAGCTCCTTCGACCACACAGGTGGAAGGATTATCCACCAGGTAGGCGGGAATTCCAAGGGATTTGGTGAGCAGCTTATCGACGCCGCGCAGCAGAGCGCCGGTCCCGCACAAAGCGACGCCGCGATCGATGATATCGGCCACCAGTTCAGGCGGCGTCTTCTCCAGGACACGGCGGCCCGTCTCCACGACCGCCTTGAGGGGATCCTGCAGGGCTTCGACGATCTCACCGGTTGTCAGTGTGACCGGGCGCGGCAGGCCGGTGACCTGATCCTGGCCCTGCACTTCCATGCTGTTTTCCGTATCCTGCGGAACCGCGGCTCCGATCCGGACCTTAAGATGTTCGGCGGTCACCTGGCCGATCACGATTCCATACTTCCGGCGGACATAATTGATGATGGCTTCATCCAGGTCGATGCCGCCGGCCCGCAGTGTCTCGGCGGAGACAATCCCATACATCGCCATCACGGCCGCTTCCGTGCACCCGCCGCCCAGGCAGATGACCATATTCCCGGAAGGCGAATTGATCGGGAGGTCCACTCCCAGGGCCGCGGCTAGCGGCTGCTGGATCAGGTAGGCTTCGCGGCTTCCCGCCTCCAGCACAGCCTCATAGACGGCGCGCCGTTCGACGCTGGTCACGCCATAGGGGACCGAGATCATGACCCGCGGCCGGAAGATGCGCATCGAGCCGCTGACGCGCTGCAGCAGATAGGAAAGCAGGGTTTCAGTGATCTCATAATCGGCGATCACCCCGTTCTTGAGCGGGCGCGCCACCTCGATGCTTTCCGGGACACGCCCATACATGTCAAGGGCTTCCCGGCCGACTGCCACCATTTTTTGATCATCGACTTCGATGGCTACAATGGTCGGCTCTTCCAAAAGCACCTGCGTGCTATCAGCGAGACGAGTGAACATGGTGCCCAGGTCGATACCCAGGTCTTTCGAGAACATTGCCACAGTGCCTACAATTCTGAGAAGAAATTTCTCTTTATGGAAAGCTGCAATCAGCTACATGGAAGCATCCTGATCACTGAACCCACCTTTAATTCTGCCATACCGTCGAACCACATCCAGACGTAAATTGGAACGCCGCAGGGCGGCCTCCATCGTCAAATACGCGTCATGATCTTCGGGGCCAATTTTAGCCAGCGCATCTTCGGCGCGCTTTTTGGCAGCCTGGGCGCGGGTGACATCGATCTCTTGCACATTCTCGGCTGCATCCGCCAGAATCGTCACAATATCGGGCTGGACCTCCGCCATGCCTCCTGCAACCGTAAACAACTCCTCCTTGCCGTCGCGGCGGATTTTGATCACGCCATACTTGAGGATGGCCAGCACGGGGGCATGATGAGGCAGAATACCCATTTCGCCCGCGGCACCCGGCAGAACGACGATGTCCACATCGCCCTGGAAGACAGTCCGGTCCTGAGAAACGATTTCACAACGAATAGTCATCAAGGTTCTCCGGTATCATGTGTCAGGTTTCAGGTGTGCCCGATACCTGACACTTCCACACCTTTCCTACGCACCCTTCGCGATCCGATCCGCCTTTTCGCGGACATCCTCAATTGTACCCGCCATCATGAAGGCCTGCTCGGGCAGATCATCACATTTTCCATCGAGGATCTCGCGGAAGCCGCGGACGGTCTCCTTGAGCGGGACATAGCGGCCTTCGATGCCGGTGAAGCGTTCCGCCACGAAGAACGGCTGGGAGAAGAAACGCTCGATCTTGCGGGCCCGCGCCACCACGAGCTTGTCATCCTCGCTCAGCTCATCGATGCCGAGGATGGCGATGATGTCCTGCAGATCCTTGTAGCGCTGCAGCACACGCTGGACTTCGCGCGCCGTCTGGTAGTGTTCCTCACCCACAATGTTGGGATCGAGAATTCGGGAGGTGGAACCGAGCGGATCCACGGCCGGGTAGATGCCTTTTTCCACGATGGAACGCTCGAGGGCGATGGTCGCGTCGAGGTGGGTGAACGTCGCCACCGGCGCAGGATCGGAATAGTCATCCGCCGGGACATAGACGGCCTGCATGGAGGTAATCGAGCCGGTCCGCGTCGAGGTGATGCGTTCCTGCAGCTCACCCATTTCGGTCGCCAGGGTCGGCTGGTAGCCTACGGCGGAGGGCATCCGCCCGAGCAGCGCGGACACTTCCGAGCCGGACATCGAGAAGCGGAAAATATTATCGATAAAGAGCAGCACATCCCGGCCCTGGTCGCGGAAATACTCCGCCATGGAAAGGGCTGTCAGCGCCACGCGCAGACGCACACCGGACGGCTCATTCATCTGTCCGTAAACCATAACCGTATCCTTCATCACGCCCGATTCGAGCATTTCACGATAAAGCTGGGTGCCTTCGCGGGTCCGTTCGCCCACGCCTGCAAACACCGAGTTCCCTTCGTGCTCTGTCGCCACCGAACGGATCAGCTCCATGATGATGACGGTCTTGCCTGTCCCTGCACCGCCAAAGATGCCTGTCTTGCCGCCTTTGGTGAAGGGCGCGATCAAATCCACGACCTTGATGCCGGTTTCGAACACATCCACCCGGGTGGACTGCTCAGAGAACAAAGGCGCCGGGCGATGGATTGGATAATGCGTGGCAGCGTCAACCTTGCCTTTGCCATCCACCGGCTTTCCAAGCACATTGAAGATGCGCCCGAGCGTGGATTCACCGACCGGAACCATGATCGGCGCGCCGGTCGCTGCAGCAGGCATCCCGCGCTGCAGACCGTCGGTTGCATCCATGGCCACCGTACGAACCCAGTTATCCCCAATATGGTTTTGCACTTCCAGAACCATCGGCTCTTTCCCGGGACGTTCGACCTCGATCGCTTCAAAGAGATCGGGAATGTCGCCCTCAGGAAATTCGACATCCACCACACCACCTAAAATTTGTACAACCCGGCCGGTTGCCTTTGCCATGACTTTTCCTCCAGTTATTTCGCGGCTTGCGCTTCCGCGCCGCCCACAATATCCAAAATATCGTTCGTGATACCCTGCTGGCGAACCTTGTTATAGGCCATCTGCAGCGCCGTTACAAGTTCCCTGGCGTTATCCGTCGCGTTGCGCATGGCGATCATGCGTGCGGCATGTTCGCTGGCCTGTGATTCCAGCACCGCCTGAAAGACCTGCAAGGCGGTAAAGCGTGGAATCATCTCATCCAGGATTTCATTCTGGTCAGGTTCAAATTCATATGCCGCGGCAGGTCCGGTATGCTCTGGAGCATAATCCTTGACGCGCCCTTCCCCGCTCCCGATTTCCAGCGGAAGGAGCTTTTTCACACGGGTCACCTGGCGGGCCATACTGACAAACTCCGTATAGACCAGAAAGACTTCATCCGCTTCACCCTGGATGAAGTCGTCGACGACCAGCCTGCCGATGGCCGAGAGAGCGCTGAACTTCGGCGCCGCTGGCAGATTACTAAAATCTGCCAGCACGGACTTTCGCATGCGCAGGAGCAGGTCGCGCCCCTTGCGGCCCACCGTAATGTATTTGACAGGGAGCTGATACTTGTCAAAGCGCTGCAAAACGTAGCGAATGACGTTTGTATTGTACGCGCCGGCCAGACCGCGGTCGGCCGTCATGACGATCACGACCGCGTTCTGCGGGTTGGCCCGGGCCGTCAATAACGGATGCAGGTTGACGGTGCCGGGTTGATTTGTGATGTGAGTCAGCACCTGCCAGGCTTTGGTCGCGTACGACCGGGTGGCCGTCAGCGCCTGGATCGCTTTGCGGACCTTTGCCGCGCTGACCGCCTCCAGGGCCCGCGTCACCTGGGAGATGTTTTTGACACTTTTGATGCGCAGCCGCATCTCACGTGCAGATGCCATTGCTTATACCGCCTGCCAGGAATGCCGGAAGGCGTCCAGGGCTTTCACCATGCCTGCCCGATTGCCATCCGTGATCATTTTCTTCTCGACAATATCCCGGCCAATTTCAGGATAGGAAGATTCCATGAACTTGAGCAGATCGGTCTGCCATTGTGGCATGTTTGCCAGAGGGACCTGATCGGCATAGCCGTTCGTGCCTGCAAACAGGATAATCACCTGATCCCAAAGGGACATTGGGGAATACTGCGGCTGTTTGAGGATCTCCTGCATGCGCTGACCGCGGCCGAGCTGCTGCTGGGTGGCCTTGTCGAGGTCCGAGGCCATGAGTGCAAAGGCTGCCAGCTCGCGATAGGAAGCCATGTCGAGGCGCAGGCGGCCGGCCACCTGCTTCATCGCTTTGGTCTGGGCATCCCCACCCACCCGCGAGACCGAGATACCCACGTTCACTGCCGGACGGATGCCGGCATTGAACAGGTTGGTTTCGAGGTAAATCTGGCCGTCCGTAATGGAAATCACATTCGTGGGCACGTATGCGGAAACGTCGCCAAGCAGTGTCTCGATAATTGGCAGGGCCGTCAGCGAACCGCCCGTGCCCTGCACCTTGACAATCTTGTGATCATCGGGATTGCTCATCTGCTTGAGAGCTTCTGCCGCTTCGTCTTTGCCGATCGGGCCGCCATAGACCTGTCCGTTCACAGCATCCGTTTCGGAAGCGGCCGTCGCGCCGAAATCCTTCTTCACGATCACATATCTGTTTGCAAGACGCACTGCTCGCTCGAGGAGCCGTGAATGCAGGTAGAACACGTCGCCCGGATAGGCTTCCCGTCCGGGCGGGCGACGCAGCAGCAGCGA
>Ga0105092_10001634_pt1 | contig 12028 bp, 11 predicted proteins | sample PPLLak2March2015_FD_87021 | JGI IMG/M metagenome (GOLD analysis project Ga0105092, IMG submission 87021) | Freshwater sediment microbial communities from Prairie Pothole Lake near Jamestown, North Dakota, USA - PPLs Lake P7 Core (1) Depth... | ecosystem: Environmental > Aquatic > Freshwater >... | reverse complement strand
GCCATGACTCTCGACGGGCGGATCGCAACTGCTTCGGGGGAATCCCGTTGGATCACGGGAGAGGCGGCACGCAGAATCGTTCACGATCTGCGATATGAGTACGACGCCCTGCTGGTAGGTGTGCACACCGTTCTTCTCGACGATCCCGCGCTGGACACCCGCGGACGCAGGCAGAAGCCGGTGACAAAAGTGATCCTGGATTCCGAGCTGCGGACCCCGGAACACGCCCGGGTTTTCGCTTCCCCGGGTGTCGTTGTTGTCTTCCATGCCGGGGGTGCTTCCGCGGATCGAGTCATTGCCTTAAGCCCGAGAGCGACCCTCATACCCCTGGTGAGGGGCCCTGCCGGGCTCGACTGGGACTGTGTATTGAGGGCACTCGGTAAGCGGGGTATCACGAGCGTCATCATCGAGGGGGGAGGGGAGGTCGCGGCTTCGGCACTCAAGGCTGGCGCGGTGCAAAAAACCGCGTTCTTCTACGCTCCGAAGATCCTGGGAGCGGAAGGGGTCCCAGGGATCGGGAGACTCGAGATCGCAGACTTGTCAGATGTGATCAGGCTTGAAGGCCTGAGCTTCCGACGGCTGGGAGGCGACTTGCTGGTCGAAGGCTATCCTAAGGGGTCGCTGCCGCCCGTGGTTCAATCTCGGGTGTGATTTCGCGCCAGGAGAGACTCTGAGTCGTCAGGAGACTGGTGGCCAGCTGAATAGAGGAGCCGCTGAAGAAGAAGCGGCTGTTGCCCTTGAGGCTGATTGAGCTGGTCCCAAACGCGTTGCCCTGGAGTTTGGACACCACCAGTCCTCCCAGGATACCGTCGTTCAAGCCAGCCGCGTCAAACACTCCTGATCCAATCACGAGCACCAGCCCCTCGAAAATGACGCTGCCTCGTGCCTTGAGATCCCCGGTCACGACCAGAATCCCTGCTCCGCTGATGTCCCAGGATATGGTCACATCCCCGTTTATGTAGGTGATCTTCGGATCGTCGTGAGTCCCCAGGTTCAAGTCATCATTGTCTGGCAACTGATCGCCCTGATACGTGTTGTCGGCTATCGATGCCAGTTTAACCAACAGTTTGGTCAAGTATGCTGGATCGAGTATATTCTGGGCATCCTCATTGAGATCGGCGGTGCCGTCCGCTACCGACGGGGTGTCCTTCGTCCCACCCAGGCCTCGCACATTCTCTTCCTGATTTCCATCGATGAGCTCGGCTTTGATGGCATCGACCGGCGTACCGTCTTCGTTCAGGCAAGAGATGCCCGGAAAAGGATTCGGGGTGTCGTAGTCCCCCTTCAACGCCTTTGCCTTGTTCACATCTTCCAGATCTTCCATCGTCCAGTTCAGATGGTTGTAGCCGTCGACCAGGAACGAACTTCCTTGAAAAGTCGTGTCGACTCCAGGGCCGATGATGGCCATGGGTGATGTCATGTCAAGTGTCGTGTGCCGCTTGATCAGGCCTTCGATGATCGCGACGGAGTTCTTCCGGCTGTTGTTGTATGTGTTGGTTTCCCCCCCGAGATTCCTGGAAATCCCGATCACGCGCAGGATGACGGTTCCGTCGGAATCCACGGTCAGGTCGCCATCCGCTTCCGCATTGTCGGTCAGCTTGGCAAAATAGCGGCCGCCCGCGATCTCGGTGCCGGTCGGCGACGTCAGCAGTCCGGTAACCGGCACGCTTGTCACCGTCAGCCCGGATGGCAGTGCCCCTGAAAAGTCGAGGTTGCGTGCGTCGATCGGCGAAACCGGGTTTCTCGTCGCCCAGGCCTCTAGCGTCGTGTCCGCGTTGTAGACATTGATAGTCCCGGGTTGGGCGAGAAGCTGGTCGATGATATTCCCGCGAAGGTCCTCCTTGGCCTTGTTGTAGCCTGCATCAGCGATCAGGAGTGCTTTTTCGTGATTCTCAAACTCGGTACTGATCTGGAAATCCTGCAAGCTGGAGAAGGTCATGGAAAGACAGAGGAATGAAAGGAGGACTGCGACGACTAGGGCGATCAGCATCGCCATGCCGCGTTCGTTTCGCATGATGACCTCGCCTGTTGGACCAACCGGTACTGCTACTGCCTGTTACGCCGTTAGGAAGCCCTTCCACAAGGTGATCCAACGGGATTGAGCGGGATGGCGGCTTGACCGAACCCGGCTTCATCCGGTGACTACGATCACAAACGCCATGATACATTCAAAAAAAGCTAGGAATTGTGAGGGGAATCACAGTGAGGGCGGGAGGCGGTGTGCCTTGGCGTGCAAAGCGAGGTTCAGATGAAGGTTTCACTTGGTTTGGAGCCACGCTTGGGCGTGCCGATGACTAACAACCTTGGTGGCAGGTGCTGATACTGCCGGACTTCGTTAGCCGTTCGACACGCTAAAGCGTCAACTCCAAACCCTCGTCAGTTGCTGGCCTGCTGCGGCTCGATTTCCGGGGTTACTTCGACCCAGGAGAGGATTCGCATCGGCAGGAGGCTGACGGCCATGGTAATGCTGTCGCTCTTCATGTAGAAGTTGGAGTTGCCCTGAATGTCTATGGTAGGAGTGCCAAAACTGGCCGATCCGTCACCATTCCTAGTCACGTTGACGACGTAAACGCCGCCAATGAGAGATTTGTTGCTCCCGTGCATCCTCAGCGAGCCTTGTCCCAACACCAGGATGACCCCGTCATAAGTGAAGGATCCGCCGATGTTCAGCGCTCCTCGGACGATCATAACTCCGGCGCCGTCGCCACTGCCGCTTATTGAAAAATTGCCCTCGGCGTAGGTGATCTTGGGATCTGCGGCTGTCCCCAGAGAGATTTTGTTACCGGAGAGGTCAGTTTGATCGGGATACTTGAAGTCCGCAACTGCGGCCATCATGGTTGCGAAGTTAACGAGGAAGTTCCCGTCAAAAATGTTCTCGGCGTCCTCGCTGGGACTGTCCCGGATGGCTTGTGTCCCATCAAGGATCGAAGGTTCGCCGCCTTGTCCGGTGATATTGTCGTCCTGTTGATCATTCGCTTTCATGGCCGCCTTCATTGCGTCCACCGAGGTCTGAGCATTCCCCTGGCCATACAAAGCGCTGATCCCCGGGAAGGCGGGCAAGTCGTGATCGTTGTGTCCTCCGGTGATCCTGTTGTAGTCCATTCCCCGGTGATCGTACCCGTCGATCTGAAAGGAGTTCCCATTGAAGGTGCTGTTGACGTTCGAGCCGTACACTGAAAGCGGAGACTGCAGTTCGAAACTCATGTCCCGTTTCAGCTGGGCCTCGATGACCGCAACGGAATTCTTAACGGACGTTTCGTGGGTCATCACCTCTCCAGGCAAGCCGCGGTACACGCCGACGACGCGCAGGTAAACGAATCCGTCCCGGTCGACTCGCGGATCGTCTGGAACACCGAATGCCGCCTCATCACGGTTGTCGGTGATTTTGGCAAAGTAATGACCGGAGTAATCGTCGTCGTCTTCCTCGCCGAAGCGTTCGCCGGTGGGGGGAGTCAAAAGTCCCGTTACACTGCGGCTGCCGATGGCACCGGGCAGTGTGGACTCGAAATCGACATTACGAGCGTCAATCGGCAGGATAGGCATGCGGACGACCGTCGGCCAATCAGCACTTCCGCCGGATACATATATCGGGACTTCGGCGCTGGCGGCCAGGAGTGTGCTGAGATCCCGCCCCCGCAAGGACTGTTTGACTGCATTGAAACCCGCATCAGCGATAAGGAGCGCCTTTTCGTGTCTTTCGAACTCAGTGCTCGAAGCAAAATCCTTCAAGCTGGAGAAGGTAAGAGACAATGCAAAAAGGGACAACAGAATCGCGATAATCAAAGCGATAAGAAGAGCTACGCCTCGTTGCTTATCCATAGTTGCCTCGTCAGCTGCAGGTGGTCATGCGGCTTTTCAACGACTCGCGCCAAAGGCGCTTTACTCAACCGCTTCTCCACTACAGTTAAGGAACCGCAAAGACGTCGAAGGTCTTGCTGCGAATGAAAACGTGGGAACGGTAAGTGACGCTGTTGACCCTCCCGCCCATTCGTTCGGGAGTGCTGGCCCTCATGGTTACTTCAATGGAGACGATGTCGTTCGAGGTGGTGGTTGCGGTTCCGCTCGTATCAAAGCACTGGAAGAACGGCGTACCATCAGGCAGATCAACGTTTTCGGCCAAGATCTGATCATCCGTTCCGAGAGCGACCGCGTAGTCTCTGATGGTCACTGTGCCCCGGTTGTTGCCCGCCCCTGGGAGGTACGAGATCATGACATGCTCCAAAGGGCTGTTGGTACTCCGGTCCGGGTCCCCGGTAACACCGTCGTGACTGCCGGTAATGTCGGTCCAGAGTTCGATCGAGCTGGGTCCGTGGTACTGGACGGCTTGAAGGTTAAATGTTTTGGGGTTAGGGTTGTTGCCGGCCTGTCGGATGTACCTGGTGATCTCATCCATGGCAATGCGGGCGTGCTGGCTCGTCTCGGTGAAGCGTTTTTCGGCGTCAAAGGACATCTGCGCCTGATAGGCAATACCGAAAATCGAGCCCAGGACAATCGAGATGACCGCAACCACAATGAGTGCTTCGACTAACGAGAAACCTCTGTTCATGGCGCAAAATGAGACGTGATGTCAACGCTCCGGCTGTTGAGGTATGTGCCAGCGAGCGGTTGCGCGGTCACCGTCACGATACGCTCACTCGTGCCAGTGCCGTTTGTTACCACCCAGCTGAGACGAAAGCCGCCCTTGTCCTCGTTGCCGCCGGCTAGCGTGGTCGACGCGGTTTCGAGGTCTCGGTTGTAGATGCGGCGCAACTCTTCGAGCTTCCCCATCGCGGCCGATATTCCCACTGAGGTGCTCCTGGACATCGCATTCTGGTTGACCGCCACCGCCACGAGTTGAGCCAGAGCCAGGAGGCTCACGGCCAGGAACAGCATGGCCAGCATGGTCTCGATGAGCGAGAAGCCTTCTTCTCGGCCGCGCGGTTCTGCCTTCGCCATTTGCCTCCCCTTTGTCTGGGCTACTGGTATCTGACTCTTATCTTGCCGGTCTTGTTGACTTCTACAAGAATCGAGCCCGAATCGTTCCGAATCTGAATCTCTTGACCAGTGGTAGTTCCGGTGCACGACCCTCGTGGTTGAAACTGAATCGTCGGACCGTTGACGATGGTGACTCCTTGGTCCAAGAACTTCCTTGTTCTCGGGGCGTTTGCCACCGAATCGGCCGGATCTAACACCTGGACTCCTCTTTGATCCGGATAAAGCCGCACTTCGAAGACTGCCCCGCGCGAAATGGCCATGACGCGCGCTGCGTCCAGTTCGCCGGCGATCAGGTCGGCCGAGGACCTCAGCCGGAAGGAAGCCATTGTGCCATCCAAGGCAGGAATCGCAAAGGCCGCGGTGATGGCGAGGATGCCGACAACGAGGAGAAGCTCGACTAGAGAAAAACCACATTCTGATTGTGTGGCTTTGTGGTGCATTCTTCTTCCCCCGCGCCTACAATACTCCAGCCTGTCAAACAGTTATGTGAGATCTGTCACGGTCCGATGATCGTCCCATTTGGCTGGACTGAAACCCGATCCGAGTACCTGGAATCGGGGTGGACCCTCTGCGGCAGTTCCGGGACCAGGCGTGGGTCAGGCGGTTTCGCTGAAGAGCAGCGAGTCGACCAGTTTCTCGGGGTCGGAAACCACAAAATGACGCGTCTCCACCCGGAGGATGTTCTCGCTCTGCAACGTGTTTAGAACTCGAGTGGCTGTTTCCCGTGAAATCCCGGTGATGTCGGCGAGCTCCTTGTGAGTGAGGTGGATACTGATCATTATCCCGTTATCGGTTTGCACCCCTCGTTTCTGGCACAGCTGATAAAGGGCGGTGCGTATTCGGGCGTCGGCGTTGTGGAACGTCAGGACCTCGATCTGCGCCCAAGCCTCGCGGCAGCGGGCGCACAAGACTTTGATCAAAGCCATGTTGATCTTGGAGTTGCCGAGGAGAATAGAAAATTCCCGGCCCCCCATCGAAAGGATGGAAGTCGGGACGACGGCGGTGACGGTGGCCGGGGTGGTTCCGCCGTCAAGGAACGACATCTCGCCGAAGTACTCGCCGCCCTCATGGAAAGTCAGGATCATCTCCTTGCCGCTCGGAAGCAGTCGAGAGACTTTGACCCGCCCGTCCTTCACGATGTACATGTACTTGCCGGTGTCTTCCTCGAAAAAGATGATCTCGTTCCTCTTGTACTTGTGCTCCCGAAACATTTCGGAGACTGCGGTCATCTCCTCCTCAGAGAGATCGGCAAACAGGGCTACGTTCCGCAGAAATGCAATATCGACTTTCATTTTTCCCCAAGTTGCCCCAGCGCCGCCTCGAGATCGTCCACCTTGTACCTGTTCTCGAGCTCCTTCATGGCGCCGGCGATCGAATTCAAATCATGCAAATTCGCTTGAACCAGGTCTACCAGCGGGTCGGGCCGGAAGGCGATATCCGAAATACCCAGCCCGTTTCTGGCGCCCTTGCGTGCCTGGTGGTGTCCAAAGGACCGAATTGCCGGATAGAAGAAGAAGATGTTCGGACCTGGCAAGAACATCAGAAACATCCCAAAAAAGGCAAGCACAGCATCGACCCAGAACCACCGGGCGTGCTTACTATAACCCAATCTCAGAAATTGTCGTAATTTTTTCTCCACGGCCTCCGGGGTATCGGCGCTCCTGTGAACTACCTGTAAATGATTTGCATGCCTAAGGTTGGCGCAGAACAGTTCCTCGTGGTGGAGTCTCTCTGCCAACTTCTGATAGCCGGCGTGCAGCTTTTGCTTGATCCTGTTCCAGTACCCGGTCTTCCCTTCCCATGTCGGGCTGTTCGACTCTATCCTCTCCAGGACGGGATGCAAATGGCCCGTGACTGTTTCAAATAGGATTACGTTCATGGCGATTACAAACCGGATCTTCGGCGTCAGTCCGGCCGCTTTCTTACGAACTACCACGGACTGACACGGACGAACACGGATGAACACGGACAGGGGCAGGACTGACATGCCTTGTCCGTGTCAGTCCGTGGTTGTCCGTAAGAAAGCGGCCGGCCGACTGCGACTTGCTCAATCCTTTTTTACCTTCGCGGCCAACTCCAAATACTGGCTGACTCTGCCCGCTGGATCCTGGCAACCGACAATGTCGGAGATCACAGCTGCGGAGGTGGCTCCCGCTCCCCAGACCTGTTCCACGTTAGCCAGTGTTATCCCGCCGATCGCGACGACCGGGAGCTGAGTTTTCCCGGCCAGCCGGGCGAGCATCGAGCACCCGACGGGTCGGTTCTCACCGGGTTTTGTGGCGGTCTCGAAAATTGGTCCGATGGCCACGTAATCGATATCCTCTTCGAGCGCCTGAAGGAACTGCTCTTCGGTATGGGTCGACAATCCAATGATGGCGCTGGGGCCAAGCACGCGGCGGGCAGCGGCGACGGGCAGGTCGTCCTGCCCCAAGTGAACTCCCGAGGCCGACGCTGCCAGCCCCTGGTCGGGCCGGTCATTGACGACAAACCGGGCTCCATGTTTGAGGCAGGCGGCCGACACGAGCAACAGATCGCGGTGCAAAGCCCGGTCGGACAGGTTCTTGGCCCGTATCTGAAAAAACCGCGAGCCGCCCTGGAGGAAGTATTCAGCCAGCCTCGCATGACTCACGCCCGCCTTGTTCGGCCGGTGAGTCAACGGGTAGAGCGGATCCAAAAAATGCGACTGCATTCTGCCTCAAATCGCCGGCAGTTGGTCCAAGAAGCCCGTGCCGAATTTGCCGGTGATGAAGTCCGGGTGGTTGATGATCTTCTTGTGCAACGGGATCGTTGTCTCAATGCCTTCAACCGCAAACATGTCAAGGGCGCGGTTCAGACGGGCGAGTGCTTCCCGGCGGTCTTTTCCGTAAGCGATGAGTTTGGCGATCAGGGAGTCGTAATGGGGAGAGACCACGTAATCGGCGTAGGCGCACGAATCAACGCGAATGCCCGGGCCGCCCGGCGGATGGAAAACAGTGATTCTGCCCGGCGAGGGAATGAAGGTTATCGGGGATTCAGCGTTTATCCGGCATTCAATGCTGTGTCCCCGAAAAGAGATCTGTCCCTGAGACACGCTCAGCTTTTCGCCGGCAGCAACTCGGATCTGTTCCTTGACGACGTCGATTCCGGTGACCATTTCGGTGACCGGGTGCTCGACTTGGACTCGGGTATTCATCTCAATGAAGAAGTAATTACCCTGCTGGTCAAACAGAAACTCCACGGTCCCCACGTTGTAGTAATTGACCCTGCGGATAGCCTGAATGACCTTCTCCCCGAGCTCAAGACGAGTGCCTTCGCTGACCGCCGGACTGGGGGATTCCTCCACCAGCTTCTGATGGCGGCGCTGGATCGAGCAATCGCGTTCCCCGAGATGAACCACACCCCCGTGTTCATCAGCCAGGATCTGCAGCTCGATATGCCGTGGGTTTTCCAGGTACTTCTCAATGTAAACGGCGCCACTTCCGAACGCGCCGAGTGCCTCGGACTGCGCTGTTGATAACGCATCCTGCAAATCCTCCGGTCGGCGCACGATCCGCATGCCGCGGCCACCCCCGCCCGCGACCGCTTTAACGAGTACCGGATACCCAATTGCCGCCGCCTTCGCCTCGAGCTGAGGGTCTTTGTCCTGCAGGACATCCGTTCCCGGAATAATCGGCAGCCCGGCCTCCCGCATGGTCCTGCGCGCTGCTGCCTTATCGCCCATGAGTCTCATGGAATCCGGGCTGGGGCCGATGAATTTGATTCCACAAGTCTCACAGACTTCGGAAAAATGCGCGCTCTCAGCCAGGTAACCGTAACCGGGGTGGATGGCGTCGACATTGGTCACTTCCGCGGCGCTGATGATGCTCGGGATATTCAGATAACTCTCGCTGCTGCGCGGCGGCCCGATGCAGACGGCCTCGTCGGCAAACCTGACGTGCAGGGAATTCCGGTCGGCCTCCGAGTACACTGCGACGGTCGGAATGTTAAGTTCCTTGCACGCACAGATCACGCGCAACGCGATTTCACCCCGATTAGCGATGAGGATTTTTCGGAACATGAGGCGTCAGGAATTCAACCGGATTTCAAAAAGCGGCTCTCCGTACTCCACCGGCTGGCCGTTCTCGACCAGGACCCGTACCAGGGTTCCGTCAACATCCGATTCGATCTGATTAAACAGCTTCATCGCCTCTATGATGCAGACGACCATTCCCTTGTGCACTGCGTCTCCGGGTCGCACGAAGGGGTCGGCGTCGGGCTTCGGAGTGAGGTAGAAAGTGCCGACGATCGGAGCCTTGAAAACATGCGGCGGCTCTGCGGGCGCCGCCTTCGGGGCCGGGAGCGCCGTAGCGGTCCCGGGGGCGGAGGATCCGGTCTGCTGGGGCGACGAGGAATCACCTGAGTGACCAGTCGCTTTTCGTATGCGAATACGGAGGTCGCCCTGTTCCATCTCGAACTCTTCAATGGCGCTCGTCGTGTCGATCAGCTCGAGCAGGTCACGAATCTCTTTCAGATCCATCAACTTTCCCCAAAGGATGGAAGCATACCATTTTCCCAGGTGGCGCACAAAGGCCCGCTCGCTCGCGCCGCTCGCGCCAGCGGGCGTTTTGAGCGTGCCCCCCGAGGGCCGGAGGAAAAGACCTCAAAGACCCCAAAGACCTCAAGGACCCCAAGGACTAAGCAAATTCGTCATCTCACAGTCCTTGAAGTCTTTGAGGTCCTTGAGGTCTTTTCCTCCGGCTCTCGGGGGCGCGTTCAGAAAACGATCAGCGAGTCGGGTCCGACAGCAGGCGGCAGCCGTCTGCGGTGACGACGACGACATCTTCTATCCGGACGCCGTGCCGTCCAGGAAGGTAGATGCCAGGCTCAATGGTGAACACCATTCCCTCTTCCAAGGGGCGCGGCGATCGCCACGAGACGGGGGGAGCTTCGTGGACTTCCAGGCCGAGGCCATGGCCCGTGCCGTGGCCGAAGCAGTCACCATAGCCACTCTCCCTGATGTGGTCCCGTGCGGCCGCATCGACGGCCGAGGTGAGGACGCCAGGCTTCGTGGCCGCAATCGCTTTCTGTTGGGCTTCGGCCACAATGTCGAAAATCTGCGGTTTGGAACTGCCGGCCGGGAAGTGGATGCGGGTTAGATCGCTGCAGTAGCCTGCGGCCTGGACGCCGAAATCGACGAGAACCAGCTCTCCCTCTTTGATCCTCCGACGGGTGGCGCGCCCGTGGGGCAGGGAAGATCGCGGGCCTGAAGCGACGATGGTATCGAAGGCGGCTTTGTCGGCCCCTAGTCTGCGCAGTTCGAGCTCAAACAGCCCCGCTATTTCGACCTCAGTTGTATCGGGAATGATCGCTCGGCTGATCTCTGCAAAGGCGGTTTGAGCAATGCGAAAAGCCTCCTCCATCGCACGGATCTCGTAGGGCTCCTTTTTAATGCGGAGATTGTCCAGGATCTCATCGCCAGGAATCAATTGGCTCTTAGTATTCCAGGCAGCGATCTGTTGTGCGGCCGAAAAGGAGAGGTTGCGCGATTCGATCGCCAGGCGAAAGGCGGAGGCCGACGGGGAGATCGCGTCGTTGATCGCTTGCTGCAGCGTTTCCTCCAGAGACTTTTCGGCCTTCCGGAGGCGGCAGTTGACGCTCTCCGCTTCGGCTTGCTCGGTGTACCGCGAATCTAGAATCAGGAGCGCTTCCCCTCGGGTGCACAGTGCAAAACCGGCCGAGGGGCGAACGTTGAACAGGTAAAAGAGGTTAGGGGCATGATTGACCAGGAACGCATCTGCACCCCGTTTTTCCAGTTCCAGCCAGAAACGGCGGAAACGGCCCGGAAAGTCGGGAGCCGGTGGGGCGACGTTGGTGGTCACGGATCTTGATGTTTGACTCAGATGCGTTGGTTTCTCCGGAAAAAGCGGTCGGCGGCTGTTCACCACGAATACACGAGTTTCACGAACTAAGCCTTAGTTCGTGAAATTCGGGTAATTCGTGGATAAACAGCCGCCGACCGCTTTTCCTTCTCAGCCTCTGATCCGCGTGGTGATCAGGAACAAAATCTCTCGCGTCTCACGATTCTTGCTCGTTCGCTTGAAGAGGTTGCCAACCACCGGCACGTCTCCAAGCCCCGGAACCTTGTCCACGTTGTTGCGATCGGTTTCAACAAAGATACCACCGATCATTGTCGTGCCACCATCGGGCAGCAGGACAACCGACTGGGACTGACTGATCAGGATCGTGGGAATGCCGAGGACGGTCCGGCTGAAGTCGGCGACGTCGTTGTCGATCTTCAAGAACAGCTGAACGGTTTTTTCATCGGTGATCCGGGGAGTGACACGCAGCCGCAAAGCCGCTTCATGGTACTCGACCGAGGTCTGGAAGTTACGGATGACGGGGATTGGGATCTTGGTGCCCTGAACGATGGTCGCTTCGGCGCCATCGACGGTCGTGACCTTCGGCTTTGACAGGATCCTGACGTCCCCGATTGATTCTCCAGCCTCGATGAAAGCATCGAGCATCACGGTATCGAGGACTCGTCCCACGACTATTTCAGCGCCGCCGATTCCGGGTTTGTCCTTTGTCGGGTCAATCCCCGCCAGAGAGGCGCCCCAGCCGCGGACCCGGTCGGTGTCTTTGCCGGCAAAGAAGAGAAACTCAACGCCAAGCCGGCGACTGAACTGCGTAGTCGTCTCAATGATTCGTGACTCAATTTCTACTTGGGGCTCAGGGGTGTCGAGAGCCTTGACCAGGGACATCAGCCTCTCCACGCTGGGCCGCACGTCCGTGATAATCAGGGTGTTGGTCCTTGGTTCGATGTCGATACGACCACGTGTGGTGAGCTGTTTTTCCAAGGCTTTGGAGAGAGTGTCCGCGACCGCGTAGTTCAGAGGAGTGGTAACCGTGACGGTGTCGGTGGCCCGGAAGGCCGCCTGCTTTAGAGCCTGCGTGTTCTTCTCCTCTTCGGACAGCGTCTTCTTGGTGGCGATGCGAACCAGGTTGCCGTCGATCGTCCGCTCGAGGCCGTGACTCTTCAGGACGGTCTCAAAGAGGAGATCCCACGGTACCTCTTCCACGTTGATCGTGATAGTTC
>Ga0105092_10001633_pt1 | contig 12031 bp, 10 predicted proteins | sample PPLLak2March2015_FD_87021 | JGI IMG/M metagenome (GOLD analysis project Ga0105092, IMG submission 87021) | Freshwater sediment microbial communities from Prairie Pothole Lake near Jamestown, North Dakota, USA - PPLs Lake P7 Core (1) Depth... | ecosystem: Environmental > Aquatic > Freshwater >... | reverse complement strand
TGCCCCTTTGCCCCTTTGCCCCTTTGCCCCTTTGCCCCTTCGCCCCTTCACCCCTTCACCCCTTCGCCCCTTCGCCCCTTCGCCCCTTTGCCCCTTCGTTTTTCCTACTTCGACCACGGGGGAGCGACGCCGTTCATGCGGGCATAGGCGATCACCTGGCCCAGGTGTTCGTGCATATGAGCGGACAGGCCCATGAGGACGCCTCGGACACTCCGGGTCTCGTTGCCGTAAACATTGACGGTCTGATCCAAGCGCTGGTCCTCGAGCCCTTGGATCGCCTGCTCAGCAAACTCGGAGGAGCGGCGAAGCGCCTGCACGACCTTCTCCTTGTCCTGGAGCTTCTCCAAACCGCGCAGATCGACGTCGGCGGGTGGCTTCTGCCCTCCGGCCCGCTCCGCGTAATAGAAGCTCGAGCCGGCCACGTGGCCCAGGACCTCCGCCACTGACATCACTCCTTCTGCAGGCCGCCATGCGTATTTTTCGGCCGGTATCGCCTCGGCCAACGAGACGATCTTCTTACTTGCGTCCTGAAAATCCGACAGAAAGTCCGACCGGAAGCCAGCCACCTTTGCGGTACCAGCGGTCCCGGCGTTCTGTGCAAAGGCCGGCGAAAGACCGATCATGCTAACGACTACAATCAGCGCTGCTTTTGTTGATCTCATCTGGGAGTCTCCATTTTTGGAAGGGTTTCTAGCAGTTCAGCATATTCAGTGAGCAAACCTCAAGCCGGCGAATGGGTGAGCGTGAGCCGACACCTGTGATTCGCTTCACCGCTCGTAATCCGCTTGCCTTTTACACTCAATCAGATCGAAAGTATTCGTGGTCCGGCAGCGCGAAATGGGAAAAGGGGGGATCGTCATGAAGCGGCCAAGCGCTTGTCTGTTACTCACATGCTTTGCCTTTGCGGGCTTGTACGCAGGTGGTTCGGCGTCTGCGGCGCCTCGACATACTCCTTCGGCGCTGGCCTTCGTCTCAGGTGATCAGGACCGAGAGACAGACAAATACAATCGAAAACTCCACCAGCTTGAGATCAAACGAGCCAGGGACCGGCAGAAGCTGGACGCTGAGTACCTCAAGCTTTTTCGGCGGAAGAAATCGATGGATCTTCGCGAACTCCAGAAGCGCCTCGATAAGTTCCAGCGCAAGCGCGACGAGCTGGAAGAGAAGTACTACAAAGAGTTGAACAAACTGGAGCGCGAATGGCTTCGGAAGGGGTAAAGCGAGGGGCGAAGGGGCGAAGGGGCAAAGGGAAGGAGGGCCCGCTTCTGAATATCAGCAGTTGCGAGCGCTCTTTCCCTTCTCCCCTTCTTCCCTCTGCCCCTTTGCCCCTCTGCCCCTCTGCCTTACGAGCCTTTTTGTTTTTCGTAGGACGCGGTGATCGCCTGATACACCAACGCCCGGAACTTAGCCTGGTCGTCGAGGTTTCCGGCGGGCATCAGCTGAGTCATGAACACCGCGACCAGCCGCTCAGCCGGATCGGCCCAGTACACGGTGTGATAAGCGCCTCCCCAACCGAACGCCCCGACTGAGCCGGGCTCGCCGGCTCGCCCCAAATGTTCAATAACCCAGAAACCCAGTCCGAAACCCTGGCGGTCGCTGTGCAGGGTGCCGACGTGATTCACTGTCATGAGCTCGACTGTCTTCGGACTCAGGATGCGCGCCCCTTCAAGCTCGCCGCCGTTCACGAGCATCTGCAGGAACCGGGCATAGTCCTCGGCAGTGGAGAGCAGCCCCGCACCACCTGAGAAAGAGACCCTCGGTCCGTTCACATAGTTGTTGTTGTCGGCGGGCTCGACCAACTCGATCTTGCCGTTTTTCAGCCCATAAACCGGCGTGAAGCGATTCACCTTCTCTTTCGGCAGATAGAAGTGCGTGTCGACCATTTTCAGCGGCTGCGTGATCCTGGTCCTAATGAAGTCCGCCAGCGTCATTCCCGAAGCGACCTCGACAACGTAACCCAGGATGTCCGTGTTGTAGCCGTAAAGGTACTTTTCTCCGGGCTGGGCGTCGAAGGGCAGAGTGGCCAGTTTTTTAATGGATTCGCCGATCGGCACTTGTTTGGCGGTGAAGTTCCAGCCCTGCAAATCGGCCTTCGCCCACTGGTCCGCGGCTGGTCCGTTCCCGTACGATATTCCGGCGGTGTGAGTCAGCAGGTCCCGAATCGTGATCTCCCGTTTCGCCGGGACTATCACGTAGCCCTCCGCACCCTTTTCCTCGGACTTGATCGCGACCCGGGTATTCTTGAACTCGGGGATAAACTTGGAAACGGGGTCGCTCAAAAGGAGCCGGCCCTCTTCCATCAGGATCATGATGGAAACGCTCGTGAGCGCCTTCGACTGGGACGCGATTCGGAATATCGCATCCTGCGGCATGGGGGTGCCTTTCGCGACATCGAGTTTACCGAGGCTTTTCTCGTAAACGACGCCGCCGTTTCGAACCACCATCGTGACCGCCCCGGCCAGCTTTCCCTGGTCGATGTACTGCTGCATCACGGTCCCGATCCTCGCCAACCGCTCAGACGACATCCCGGCCTTGTCCGCGTCCGTCCGCGGGAGTTTCTGACCGAGAAGCAGTGACGAGAACAAACAAAACGCCAGAACGAATGATGTCAATTTGCGGTTCATGGCCCGTAGTGTAGCTGACAAACTGGGAAACTGACAGGACTGACCGACTGACCGACTGACCAACTGACAAACTGACAGACTGAGCAACCGACGGACAGTGAACGGGTTTCCGGGCAAGAGGCATTTATCAGTCCCTGTCGGTCGGTCAGTCGGTCAGTTGGTCAGTTGGTCAGTCTGTCAGTCTGTCAGTTTGTCAGTTATCATGCGCGAATGATCATCCAACAGTTCGCATTTCTTTCCGCATTATGGCTTTCGGCGTGGATTCCTGCCGCAGGTGGAGAAGCTATGACTATCAACGACATCGTGGAACCTGGAACCGAGTACCAGGTCCTGGGGACCGGCTACGGTTTCACCGAGGGACCGGCCGCAGATCGAGAGGGAAACGTTTATTTTTCTGACGGGCAGAAAAACTCGATTCACTTTTACCGGCCCGGCGGTCCCGTCGAGCTTTTCATAAACGACAGCACAGATGCCAACGGGATGATGTTTAACCACAAGGGGGAACTGGTCGTTTGCGAGGGCGCCGCTTTCCGAATCGTCGCGTTCGACGTGAAGGCGAAACAGAAGAGAGTCCTGGTGTCCGAGTTTGAAGGCCTCCGCTTCAATGAACCGAATGACCTCACGGTCGACGCTCAGGACGGCATCTATTTCACGGATCCTAACTACCGCCACCACGGACAAGAGACGGTCAGGAAAGAAGACGCCTACTACGCCTCGGCGGACGGAAAAATCAGCCGTGTTTCAACCGTGTGCCAGAAGCCGAACGGCATCCTTCTCACACCCGACGGCAAGATCCTTTACCTGGCCGACAACCGGGGAAAAGCGATTTACCGCTACGACGTGAAGGGACCAGGGCAACTGGCGAACGAGAGCCGGTGGGCGGAACTGACCGGCGGCCCGGACGGAATGACTCTGGATGAGCAGGGGAATTTGTACATCGGCTGCGGACCGGCCGGCGTGGTGGTCTATTCACCCCAGGGAAAGCTGATCGGAACAATCAGCGTGCCGTACGCTTCGAATGTGGTGTTCGGCGGGCCGGATTTCTCGACGCTGTTTATCACGTCGAGGGACAAGTTCCTGTCGATCAAGACCAAAGTCAAAGGCACGAAGCCGCCCATCGACTGACACGGACGAACACAGACAGTCCGTGTCAGTCCGTGGAAGTCCGTGTTCGTCCGCTGGCGCCCACATCGACAACCACTATCCTTTGGCATATCATCCTGCGCTGGAGAGGTAGCGAGATGACAAAGCGGAAAAATCCTAGTCGTCGCGAATTTATCAGAGGCTCGGCAGCTGCAGCCGTCGCCGGCCTCGGGTTTCCTTACCTGATACCCGCCTCCGTCTTGGGCAGGGGTGGCAAGCCGGCCCCCGGCAATCGAGTCACCCTGGGATGTATCGGCGTCGGATGGCAGGGCGGGTCGAATCTGAAAGACTTTTTGGAAGACCCGAACGTACAGGTCGTGGCCGTCTGCGACATCGACGCCGATCACTTGAAGGAAGCCAAACAGACCGTCGATGCAAAATACGGCAACGACGATTGCGCCACTTATCACTTCTACGAAGAAGTAATTGCCCGGACAGACATCGATGCCCTGTCGCTCGGATTGCCGGATCACTGGCATGCGATTCCCGCGATCGCGGCCGCGAGGTCCGGGAAGGACATTTTCGGCGAAAAGCCGCTCGCTCAGAACTGGGCGGAAGCCCGCGCCATGGCGGACGCAGTCAAGCGGTACGGCCGGATTTGGCAGACGGGCAGCTGGCAACGCTCTCTCGCAAACTTCCGCTTTGCCTGCGAGCTGGTCTTGAACGGACGAATTGGCAAGGTCCACACCGTGGAGGTAGGTCTTCCGGAAGGCCATACGGATTTTGCAGGAACAGCCGGTCAGGAAGACCCTTTACCGCCGCCCAAGACTCTCGACTACGATCGCTGGCTGGGCCCCGCACCGTATTCCCCGTACTGCGTGGCGCGTGTCCACAAAAACTGGCGCTGGAACCTGGACTATGCCGGCGGCCAGCTGATGGACTGGGTCGGCCACCATGTGGATATCGCGCACTGGGGCTTGGGCCTCGATTACAGCGGCCCCTATGAGGTTGAAGGGCACGGTGAGTATCCGAACCGGGGAAGGTTATGGAACACGGCGACCAGGTACCGGGTGACCGTCAGGTACCCGAAAGAGATTACGATGGCCATCGCCGGCGGGCATGACGACATCCAATCGGGGACGAAATGGATTGGTGATCGCGGCTGGGTGTGGGTCAATCGCGGCGCGCTGGACGCGAACCCGCGAAGCCTGCTGCGCGAGAAATTCAGTCCAAACGAGATTCACCTTTACCGGTCGCCGGGCCATGCCCGCGAATTCATCCAGTCGGTCAAGAGCCGAGCCACTACGCTGGCGCCGGCGGAAGTCGCGCTGCGATCCGCAACCCCGGGGTTCCTCGGCCAGATCGCAATGCTGACCGGACGCAAAATCCGTTGGGACGCTGAAAAGGAACAGATTTTGAACGATGACGGAGCAAGCCGGCTGCTTTTCCGGCCGATGCGAAGTCCGTGGCATTTATAAGAGGTTCCGGGTTCCAAGGTTCCACAGTTCAGGGTTAAAAACCGTGAACCGTTGAACCGTTGAACCGTGGAACCGTTGAACCGTGAAACCGTGGAACCGTGAACCGTTTGAGGCTTATATGTCGAGATCAACCTTTGCAACCGCACTCCTTCTGTCCTGCCTGGTGCCTTTTGCCATGGCTTTTCAGTCGCAGCAAAATGTCGGCCAGCTTGAAGAGGCTCTGACCAAAGTCGCCGCTTACGAGTACGGCCAGGACTTCAAGCCGCTCGCCGACGTGATGGAGCTCGTTCGCGGAACCAAGTCCAATCCCGAGCTCCTGCCGAAAGTCGAGGAGCGCTTCATCTCCTTCCTGAATGGCAAAGCCACGCTCGAAGGCAGGAAGTTCGTTTGCGAGCAGTTGAGCCTCGTCGGAACCAAGTCTTCAGTCCCGGTTTTGGCGGGGATGTTGACCGATCCGTCTACCTCCGACATGGCTCGCTACGCGCTCGAACGGATCTCGGCGCCGGAGGCGGGCGAAGCGCTGCGGACCGGCCTGTCGAAAACCAGCGGCAAGGAAAGAGTGGGCGTCATCAACAGCCTGGGACAAAGGCGTGATCCGGCGGCTGTCGCCCTTCTCGTTCCTCTCGCCACGAACCAGGATCAGCCCACGGCAATCGCTGCCGTCACGGCTCTTGGCCGGATCGGCGATGCCTCATCGCTGAAAGCGCTCGCCGATCTGCGGAAAAGCGCGAGCGGGCCGACTCGGGACCTGATCCTGGATGCGTACGTCCGTTGCCTGGACGATTTGGTTGCAAAGGGAGAAAAGGCTCAAGCGCTGGCCGGCTACCGGGAGTTGTACTCATCGAGCGAACCGTCGATGACAAAGGTTGCCGCATTGCGTTGTATCGCAGGCCTCGAGGGTGCAAAGGCCACCCAAACGCTGGCCGAAGCGGTGGAAAAAGGCGATGAGGATGTCCGCGCCGTCGCAATCGGGCTGCTGGCTTCCATCCCTTCGCAGGAGGTGACGGGGCTTCTGACCGGTGCCTACCCGAAACTCCCGCCCCGCGGCCGGGTTCAGCTCCTCACGGGACTCGTGACCCGTGGCGATTCTGCCGCAGCTCCACTGTTGGCGGGTGCGCTGAAGGATGATTCGGTTGAGGTTCGAGTGGCTGGGCTGGAAGGAATAGGAAAACTCGGCGATTCCTCGCACGTGCTGCGGCTCGCCCAGATTGCGGCCGACACTCAGGATCCCGAACGCGGCGCCGCTCGGCTGAGCCTGTACCGCTTGAAGGCGGACGGAGTCGACAAAGCCGTGCTCGATAACCTGGGTTCTGCCCCGGCGAAGGTCAAGATCGAGTTGATCCGCGCGACCGGGGAGCGCCGGATCGACTCTGCAACCGACGCGTTGTTGAAGGCGGCCAAGGATTCCAGTACTGACGTGCGGCGTGAATCTCGAAGAGCGCTGCGCGAAACCGCTCAAACCCAACACATCCCCGCTCTGCTCGGGCTGCTGGATGATGCGAAGAGCGCTTCCGAGCGCGCGGATTTGGAAGCGGCTGTTGTGGCCACTTTGAAGCGATACGAGATGGCGGGCATTGACGGCATCACGGCCGCCATCGGAAAGACGGACAATGTCGACACGAAGGCCTCCTTGCTGATGGTCATGGGTCGCACGGGCGACCCCTCGGGCCTCAGCCTGTTGCGCGCCGCTCTTAAAGCCGATGAGCCGGCCGTCCAACGGGCTGCGATTCTGGGATTGACCGAATGGCCGACGCCCGACCCTCTTCCGGATATGCTCGACGCCGCGAAAACCAACCAGGTGCGCAGCCATCAGATCCTGGCGTTGCGCGGCTATTTCAGACTGGTGGGGCTGAGATCGCGCCGGTCGCGGGCCGAGAGCGTGCAGTTGCTCGAAGAAGGCCTGAAGCTGGCCCAGCAGGACAACGAAAAGAAGGCGGTCCTCTCGATGCTTCCCCGCTTTGCTTCGCCTGAGGCGTTGAAGCTGGCCGAAAGCCTGCAAGAGGGGTCAGTCTCGGAAGAAGCCAAGCTGGCCATCGAGCGAATCAAGAAGTCGATGCAGTGACTTTGGAAGTTCTGAGTTCTGAGTTCTTAACATTGTAGGTCAGATTGGGCGATGGCGAAGTCCAAGACTTAGAAACTTAGAACTTAGAACTCAGAACTCAGAACTCAGAACTTAGAACTGGGAACTGGGAACCGGGAACCGGGAACCGGGAACTTAACCCCGATAAATCCCATCCGGGTTCGAACCCAGCATCCCGGCGTTGTATGTCCGGTCGTCGACCGGCGACAACTCCTTGACCATCTCCTCGTCCATCAGCTCAAAACTCGGGATGTGGTCGAGCTTGTCGGCGATTGCCTCGAGCTGGTCGTCGCTGCCGGTCCAGTTGAGGCGGTCAAACGCACGCAGATCGAGCGGAACGGTATAGCCGCGCAGGGTTTTTTCGCGATCGAGGTTATAGTACGAGTCGAAATAGGAGATAACCAACTCCCGCAGGCTCCGGTAGATCGGTTCCCGGAACCGCAGGCCGACGAAATTCGACTTCGCTACCGCGCCGAACCGGCCTTTCCGTTTGAAGATGGCCAACAAGTGGTCGTCGTCCCGGACGGCTTTCATGTCGACAATTCGTGGGGGATGGCCCAGGAGCCGCAGAGCCGCAGCCGCGAAGAGGGCTCCATCGAAACAATGGGCCTTTCGGTCGCGCAGGACGCTTCGCGGGGACCGGTATATCGGGTCGGCACTGTAGGCGATCGAATCAAGGAAGCACTGGATCCTGCTTGGGGAATCGAGCTCCCGCAGGGAGCGAAGCTCCTCGGCAGTCCACCCGGGGAACGCGGTCGTGATCCAGTCTGGACTCGTCATTGCGAAAGTGCCTCAGCTTCTTCGATCAATTGTTCGATTGCCCGCAGGCCTCTCGACCAGAAGCCGGGGTCTTTCACATCCACCCCGGTGTCGGCCAGCAGCCGCTCCGGCCAGTCCGAGCCGCCGGCCTCCAGCAGGCGGACGTACTTCTCGACGAACCCTTCCCCCTGCTCTGCGTAGACCTGGTAGAGGGAGAGCACCAGGAGCTCGCCGAAGGCATAAGCGTACACGTATCCGGGGGTGTGGACAAAGTGTGGAATGTAGCTCCACCAGGTGGCGTAATAATCGTTGAGTTTCACGCTTCCCTGGAACATCGCTTCCTGGTTCTGGATCCAGAGTTCGCCGAACCTGTCCGCCGACAACTCGCCCTCGGCTCTCCGCGCCTTGTGGATCGAATCCTCAAAACCGTTCATGGCAATTTGTCGGAAAACCGTGGCCATCGTGTCATCGATCTTGCTCATGAGCATCGACAGCCGGACAGCAGGTTTCTCGGCCCGCTTTATCAAGGTCCGGAAGGTTAGCATCTCGCCAAAGACCGATGCGGTTTCCGCCATGGTCAGGGGAGTCGACGCTTGCAGAGCGCCCTGTTTTCGCGAGAGGTACTGGTGTATCCCGTGTCCCATTTCGTGGGCGAGCGTCTGCACGTCCCGCAGTTTTCCCGTGTAGTTCATCAGGATATACGGGTGCGCGCTAGGCACAACGCCGTGGCTGAAAGCCCCGCCGCGCTTCCCGTTGCGGACCGCGGCGTCGATCCAGCGGGATTCGAAGAAGCGCCGGGCGGTTTCGCCGAAAACCGGGTGGAAGGACTGGTAGGCGCTGACTACGATGTCTCTCGCCTCGTGCCAGGTGAAGAACCATCCCGCTTCCTCGGTGCCGGTTCTGACCGGCGCGTAACGATCGAAGTCCTCGATCGGCTCGATTCCTAGCAGTCTTCCCTTCAGTCTGTAGTACCGTGCGGACAGATCGAAGCGGCCGCTCACCGCCTTGACCAGCGCCTCGACCGTTTCATCCGAAACCTGATTTGACAGGTTTCGAGCGGCCAGCCAGTGATCAAACCGGCGCAATCGATCGTCGGACGCCTTTTCGGCGAGGATGGTGTTGAAGACGAAGGTGAGATCAGGAAGGCGAGTCTTGAGACCGTCGGAGAGTGCCAGGGCGGCATCCCGGCGCACGGACCGGTCGCTTTCCTGGAGCCTGCTCAGGACCTCCTGCTCGGTCAACGATTGTCCGCCGACATTGAACTTGAGCGCGGCGAGCATCTGATCGAAGTACCGAGTCCACGCACTGACCCCGTTGACCGACTTCTCGGCCAGGATCTTCTCCTCCGGCTCAGTCAGAACGTGGTTTCGAAAGAGCAGTTGGACCTCGAGGTAGTGCCGGTAACGTGAGACGTCGGGAGACGCCAGGAGCCGGGTCGTATGCTCCTCGGGCAGCTGCATCCATTCCAGTTCGAAGAAAAGGAGCAGCTGGATGAGCCGGCTTGACGCTTCCCGCACCTTCTGGAGAAAGGCGCCGTGTTCCGGCTTGCCTGTATCGGCCGACCATTGCAGGTAGGAGAAAGCGTCGATGCGGCCGAGCAAGTCCTGCAGTGCCTCAAACCGACCGACGGCCTCGGCCAGTTGCGCAGGCTCGAGTTGAGCAATGCGGCCGCGGTAGGTGGCGGCGAAATCCGTGGCCTGCTCCTCGGCTTTCTTCAAATCCCGATCCGCGTCCTCGACCGCGGAATAGAGATCGGCCAGGTTCCAGGCGACAGCCTCGGCGCCATGCGGGCGTTCCAGCTTCTCGGATGATTGCATTGTCATAGAGACTCCTGGTATTGGGGGCGGGCAAGCTTTCTTTCGGAGTGCGGTGGCAAGGCACGTATCTCGGGAGCCGTCGCCAGTTTTACAGAGCCGTTCGCTCCGTGCGCGGCTCTGTAAAACTGGCGACGGTCCCGAGATACGTGCCTTGCCACCGCACTCCGAAAGAGGTTGTGTTATTTCCTCACGAGCGTTTCTTGCTGTGCAGCCAGTGCAGGGCGAGGATTGTTTTGCCGTCCACGATCTCGGCTTTCCGGCACATCTCCAGCGCTTCCTCCAGCGAGTAGTATTCGACCACGATGTCCTCGTCATGGTCGAAGTTGCTGGCCGTCCGCTGGAAGCGGTCGGTGTGGTAGAGGTGAAGAAGCTCGGTGCAGAAGCCGGGACTGGGGTAAAAGCTGTAAACGTGGTCGAGGTGATCTGGCCGGATTCCAGTCTCCTCTTCCAATTCGCGGGCGGCGGACTCAGCCGGCTCCTCGCCGGGGTCCAATTTGCCGGCCGGCAACTCCAGCAGCGATTTCCCGAGCGGGTAGCGGGTCTGCCTCACAAACGGAATTCGGCCGTCTTCAGTCTCGACGAGGATGACGACCCCTCCCGGGTGCTTCACCACCTCCCGGATAGCCTCTCGCCCGTTGACTTCGATCTTGTCGACGATCAGGTCCACAATCCGGCCCGAGTAAACCAGTTTTCGCTCAACCTGCATCGGCTTAATGGCTGATCTCGATGAAAATTCGCCCCGGAGCCTTCTTCGTCTCTATCTTCACGTCCCTTTTGGCCGCGTCGAGGTCCGATGACTGATACATCATCACATACTGGCTCTTCATCTCGTGAATGATGTCGCCGTAGATGTTGTGAAGATCCGTGAAGGCATTCGAGAAGATGGTCCTGCCTCCGAAGCGCAGGCTCTGATCGATGAAGCGGTTCTGCATCAGGATCAGGTTGTGGAAGTCATTGCTGACGCTCCGAGGCCGTCTGAATTGCGGGTTGGTCTTCAGATTCCGACGATAGTTCTCAATGTATTGATTCGTGTAGATGATCGGGTAGAGCGTGATTCCCTGGTCGCGCGTCACCTTCATCATTTCCTGAAAGGAGGAGCGGCTGGCCGTATCGATGCCGTCGGTCAGGAGGACGATCAGTTTCTTGCCCTCCTTGTCCTTGAACATGTTTTTCGATACCCAGATGACGGAATCATAAAGGGCGGTTTTGCCATTGGGCTTGACGACGTTGAGCAGGGGCGTCAGATCCTTTGCCTGCTCAGTCCAATCGATCACGACACGCGGCTGCTCGGCGAACAGGATGAAGGCCGACGCTTCCGGCTGCAGTCCCTTGAAAAAGTCGACTGCTACTGAAGCCGCCTTGGCGAGGAACTGCGAGGTGCTCCAGCTGTTGTCCACCATGACCACACTGCTGATCGGCACCTGCTGCTCCTTGAGCAGCGAAATTGTCTGCTCGTGCCCGTTCTCCAGGACCGTAAAATCGTGGGCGGTCAGGTTGCGCATGAAATTGCCGTTGGAGTCGCGGACCAGAAACCGCAGCTGAATGGTTTCCAACTCCATCAAAACCTGGATCTGCTCGACTGTCAGATCCTGATGGTTCTCCACTTCGGGCCCGGGGGCGTTCTCGGACTGGGGCGGCGTCTTCTCCTGCTCCTGTGGGCCGGCCATGAGCAAAGAGACCGGTTGCATCACGAGAACAAACGTCAAAAGCAAACGACCTAGTGTTGTCACAGAGCCTCCTCCTCGCACTGTGCGGGCACTGCGTAGCCGGTCGACTTTGCTCATGCCGCTTTGGAGGCGTGAGTTCCTCCCCTGTCTGACGGTTACGCCTGTCTCCTGGGTCTGTTTTCTGGAAAAACGAGCGGCTGAACTCCGGGACTCCAACCGCGCAAAGCTAAAGTCTGGTAAAGCAAAACCGATCTCAGGGCCAGTCCGCTTAAGACCGGTGATAGAGCCAGTTTATCACCAAGCTGCTAATAAGCACGAGTTCGCCCAGCCGTCAAGCGGGTTTTTTTAGAGGGCGAAGGGGCGAAGGGAAGTAGGGAAGAAGGGTTACGGTATCCTTCCCTCCTTCCCTTCTTCCCTTCGCCCCTTCGCTCCTGCCGTTTCGACTTTTTCCGGTTTTGCGGCATCCTAGAGGGTATGTCACGGCGTGAGGTGATCCTCGTCCTGGGATTGGGCATTCTCGTTC
>Ga0105092_10001632_pt1 | contig 12032 bp, 11 predicted proteins | sample PPLLak2March2015_FD_87021 | JGI IMG/M metagenome (GOLD analysis project Ga0105092, IMG submission 87021) | Freshwater sediment microbial communities from Prairie Pothole Lake near Jamestown, North Dakota, USA - PPLs Lake P7 Core (1) Depth... | ecosystem: Environmental > Aquatic > Freshwater >... | reverse complement strand
TTCGACATTCGATATTCGATATTCGACATTCTGTCTTTCTTCTTCATCGGGCAGGCTTTTGGTTGCGGCTACGCCGCGCCGTGTAATTCGTGGATAACCCAAAACCCTCGCCCTACCGCCGCACGGTCCGGCTAATACCGCAACGTGCACTGCACGATTGTCCCCTTGCCCGGCTTGGAAACAACCTGAAGAGAGGCCCCGATGATCCTGGCTCGGTAGTCCAGGATGCGCAGTCCCATTCCCTGCTGGTCCTGCGTTTCTCCCTCGACAAAGCCGACTCCGTTGTCCTCCACGGTCAGAATGTGGGCGTCGTTTTCGCAGGTCAGGCGAATCTCGATCCTCGTCGCCCGGCTATGACGCGCGGCGTTATTCACCGCCTCGAGCGCGATATGGTAAAGATGCGTGGCGGTGGTTTGATCCAGCCCGTCCAAGGTGTTGCTGCATCGGGCGTCGCCTTCGTAACTGCACGGGATCCCGAAGAACTCCCTGGTGTTGGTCGCGAGCTCCGCAAACGCCAGGCGCAGACCGTTGGCAACAATATCGACCGGGCAGAGCCCTCGGGAAAGTGCTCGAGTTTGAGACACTGACTGCGTGATGAGGCTGACGACTTTTGTTGCGTCAGGGGTGAGTGGAGACGCCTGGCGGGTCAGCTTCTGCTCCAGGGCTTTGGCCAGGAAACCGGCGCCGGCCAGATTCTGACCGACAGTGTCATGCAGGTCCTGGCCGATCCTCCTCTGTTCGCGTCCGCTTATTTCCAGGATCTCCCTTTCCAGGCGTTTCTTCTCGCTCACATCCCGGATGATCGACAGCACCGCCTGTCCGCCTTGGTACGGGATGTGAACCGATGTGGCCTCGACCTGGATAGAAGTTCCGTCCGGACGTCGGCAAACAGTCTCGACGAGTGGCACGAACCCGTATTCGTCCAGTCGCTTCATTCGCTGGCTGGCCAGCGCCTGATAGTTGGTTTCGATGAAATCATAGACATTGTGTCCGACCAGCTCTTCGGGGTCAGTTCCCAGGATCTCTCCGGCGGCCTTGTTTGCGAAGAGTATCAGGGAGTTCCTGTAAACGAGAATGCCGTCGGGGGAAAGCTCAACGAGGTGCCGGTACCTTTCTTCAGTCTGGCGGAGCTCGTCTTCCGCAAGACGGCGTTTGCGCCGCTCCTCACGCTTTTCCAAGGCCCCGGAGAGGGACGGCGCGAGGCGTGCTATACGGTCCTTGAACACGTAGTCGTCGGCCCCTTCCCGAACCGCGTCAATCGCTACGTCCTCGGGAAGCGCACCCGAGACAAAAATAAACGGGATGTCGGTGTCGTGAGCCTTCGCCGCACGAAGGGCGGAGAGACCGTCAAACGACGGCAAAGAGTAGTCGGCCAGAATGATGTCCGGTCGCCACTCGCTCAACGCTTGGAGGAACTCGGCGCGACCTTCTACCCGACAAGCCTCAAACTCGATGCCCGCCTTGACGAGTTGACGTTTGACAAGTTCGGCGTCTGCTTCCAGGTCCTCGAGGATGAGAATTCTCAACTGCTTCATACTTGTCTCTAAACGGCCGGCGGATGGTTAAGAAGCAACCAATAATATCCCAGCTCCCGGACCACATCGATGAACTTCTCGAAGTTCACAGGCTTGATAATATAGCTGTTAACGCCGAGTTTGTAGGTTTCGACAATATCACGCTCTTCCGAGGATGAAGTCAGAACGACCACCGGGATGAACCTGGTTCTTGGGTCTGAGCGTATGGCTCTGAGAACCTCCACACCGTCAACCTTCGGAAGCTTCAGGTCGAGGAGAATGACGCGCGGTCCATTTTCGACCTTTCGGTGCTGGTGCTCCCCGCGGCCGAAGATGAAGTCGAGCGCTTCCGAGCCGTCTTTCACAATGTGGAGCCGGTTGGCCAGGTTGTTCTTCTTGAGCGCCCTCAGCGCCAGTTCCACGTCGTTTGGGTTGTCCTCGACCAGAAGTATCTCGACTTCGTTCGTCACCGCTGCCTCCTTGGAAGAGCAATATAGAACGTTGCACCCTTGCCCACCGCGCTTTCGGCCCATACCCGGCCGCCGTGCTTTTGCAGCAATCGTTGAACGGTGGCGAGGCCGACCCCGGTTCCGGGGAATTCGTTCATAGAATGCAGGCGCTGAAAGATTCCGAAGAGCTTGTGTTGGTAGCTCATATCGAACCCAACTCCATTATCTCTCACCCAGTAAACATTCTGTACGGGTTCTTCCCGTCCTGAAACCTCAACCCGTGGTTGCTCCTGAGTGGAGCTGAACTTGAACGCGTTGGACAGAAGATTGGACAGAACTTGGCCGATGAGAGTGCGGTCGCCGTACGCCCGGGGCATGTCGCCGATCTGAAGAACCGCGGTACCCGTCTCCCCCGCCGCCTTCAGGTTCTCGGCGATCATCCGGGTCAGCGCCTGCATGTCGATCATTTCGAAGTTGGGCTCCCGGCGCCCCAGGCGGGAGTACGCCAGCAGATCATCGATCAGCTGGCCCATGCGTTGCGTATTATCCCGAATGATGTTGAGGTACCGTTGCGCGTCCTGTGGTAATTGTTCGCTGTAATCCTCCATGAGAGCGTGTGAAAATCCGTCGATTGCGCGCAACGGAGCACGGAGGTCGTGAGAGACCGAATAACTGAACGCCTCCAGCTCCTGGTTAGAACGTCTCAGATCTTCTGCAGCCCTCTCGAGTGAGGCCGTGTGCTGGGTAAGCTGTTCAGCCATGTGATTAAAGGTACGGGCCAGGTCAGCAAGTTCCTGGATTTGCGGAATGGCGACCCGGGCCTCGCTGCCTGCCGCCAGCGTGGCGGCACCCTCCCTGACAACCGCGACGGAATTGATGATGGATCGGCCGACAAACTCCGCTAAAAGGAACGATGCCAAACAAATGGTGAGGACCACTAGGAGCACAAGAAACAGGTTCCTTCTGACCGGCGCCATTACCTCCGCAAAAGGACGGCTGGCTCCAGCTGCCCACCCGAGGCCTGGCAGCGGAGTCCGGGCTGCCAGCCGGTCCACTCCCTCACCGGCAAATCGAAGGAATCCGGACCAGTCCTGTCCACTGCGAATCACTTCCTGAGCCATCCGATCCACGTGGTGAGATGACGGAACCGTCGCCCGGACGTCAGGTCCTCGCACAATCGAGATGATCCGGCCGGTCCGATCGAAGAGAGCGAGAATCCCGCCCCTGCTTCTCCGCGCCGTCAACGTTTCACCCAGCCGTTCGGGAACGATCTCTCCCAGGACGACGCCGAGGAGTCTTTCTCCCGAGCGGACCGCCCGGGCAAGAACCAGGCGCTCGTCGCCTCCCACCCTGGTTATCAGCAGATCGCTGATAGTCCACTGTTTCCCTCGGATGATTTCGCGGAAATACTCACGGTCTGCGACCGAAATGCCCGGCGCACCCGCCCGGCTGGACAAAAGGATCTTCCCTTCCGGGTTCGCCCAGGTGAAAGAGTGGATGGCGGGGTAGTTCTTCGCGCGAGACTCCAGCAGGGCCAGCGCAGGTTCAGGTTCAAGCCGGAGCAGAGCCTCGCCCAGCGTGAGCTCCGCATGCTGAAGATCGCTCAGGTACCTCTCGTAGAGTGCGCCGAAAGTGCGGGCGAGCTCCAGATTGCTTTGTAACTCGGCGCTTTTTCGAGTCGAGTACCAGTAGCCAAAGATCGCCGCTTGCGCGATGACCATCGGAACCAGGGCGGCGAGGACAAGAACTGTGAGCCGTCCTCGCAGGTCATTGGGCCAGAATCGCTTGAACGGTGATTTCATCGAGTGACCTTGGCCGAATTCTAGTGAGCAGACGCGGCCAAGTGCAAGTCGGGCGCAGGGGGGATGCCGTCAGTTTCAGAGCCGCGCACGCAGTAGAGCGAAGCGGGCGGAGTATGTCCACCCAGGCCAGCGGCGGTTGCGGCTGTGTAAAATTCATACTCAGGAGCCAATTGCAGAAATCGGGTCTGCTTTTCGACCCCAAAGGGGCCCCCTTTGGGGTCAAAAACCGGGGCGATTTTTGCAATTGGCTCTCAGTACAACAAATACTTCTTCCGCGTCTTGCCGAACACCTTCAGATCTGCTTCCCAGCTCTTCTCGATCGTCGCCGGGCTCTCGCCTCTGAGAATGGCTTCCCTGACCCGGCCGGTTCCGCTCAGCCGGTCAAACGCGTTATTAAACTCGAGTTTCCCCGGTTGGAGCTTGATGATCTCGTGCAGTACGTAGAGGGTCGCCAAAATCGGGTTGAAGTCGTCGCGGTCCAGTACGTGAATCTGAACACCCTGGCACAGCTCGCCCTTGTGCTTTGAGAAGGTCGGCGTGAAGGCTTGAGGGCGGAAGTAAACTCCCTTCAGACCGATCCGATTCAATGCCTCGACCAGGCGCTGGCTATCCAGCCAGGGTGCGCCGAACAGCTCAAACGGGCGGGTAGTCCCCCTTCCTTCCGAGAGGTTCGTGCCCTCGATAAGACAGCTGCCTGGGTAAATTGTGGCGGTCAGGAGCGTCGGCATGTTCGGGGAGGGAAGGATCCATTGAAGATTCGTCTTGTCCAACCAGTGTTTTCTTTTCCAGCCTTTCACGGGCACCACGCGTAGATCGCAATTCACGTGGGCTTCGGAGTTCATCAGCTGCGCCAATTCGCCGGTTGTCATGCCGTAGCGGATCGGCATTCGATAAATTCCCACAAACGACTCGCGCCCGGCCTCGAGCACGGCCCCTTGCACTTGTCGGGCGTCGATCGGATTCGGCCGGTCTAGCACCACGAATGGAATTCCTTTCCCGGCGGCGGCCTTCATGCTTTCGAACATCGTGGAGAGGTACGTGTAGAAGCGCACGCCCACATCCTGGATGTCATAAATCAGCACATCGACGTTGGCCAGCATTTCCGGTGTCGGCGCCCGGTTCTCCCCGTAAAGGCTGTAGATATTCCTTGTCGACGAAACGTGATCCCCGGCCTGCGCTGCGCCGAACAGGCCGTGTTCCGGCGCGAAGAGTGCTGTCAGGCTCGTTTCCGGGTTAGCAGCCAGACGGTCAGCCGTCAACTGCATCCGGGAATCCACACCGGTCGGGTTCGTGATCAGTCCGACGCGCTTTCCCTTGATCCACTGGAAGTACTTTTTCTCGAAAAGGCGTTCTGATCCGACGCGCACCGTTCCGTTGAAGCAGACCGCGAAGATCAGGCCGAAGAAGATGAGTCGAGCGGGTATCCTTGGGGTCATACGGGCTTGTATTCTAGCAGGTTGGCTGGCGGCAAAGGACCTCAAAGACCCCAAGGACCACAAAGACACGGTCCGTCCTTGAGGTCCCTGGGGTCTTTGAGGTCCTTTACTGGTACAAAGCTCCGAACTTCCCCTTCAGATACTCCAGGAAGAAGTTGGCATCTAACGGCTGTCCGGTCATTTTTTCGATCAACTCATCCGCCGTCAGCGTCCTCCCGTGGATATGCAGCTCTTCCCGAAGCCATTCGCGTAGCGGTATGAAATCAGCGCCTGATATCTGGGTATCCAGGTCGGGGATGCTTCGCTCGGCCTGGTCGAATATCTGCGCGGCGTAGAGGTTGCCGAGCAGGTAAGTCGGGAAATAGCCGAACATCCCTTGCGACCAGTGCGTATCCTGCAGGACGCCTTCGGCGGAGGTGGCCGGAATGTACCCGAGATAGTCCTGCATCCTGTCGTTCCAAACCTGGTCCAGCTCCGACGCTTCCAACTCCCCGGCAATCAGAGCTTTTTCAAGTTGATAGCGGAGGATCACGTGGAGCCCATAGGTGACCTCATCCGCCTCGACTCGGATTGGCGACGGGCTGACTCTGTTGATCGAGAAAACAAAGTCATCCAGTGTGAAATCATCGAAATGGGGCGAAAATGTGCGCCTGAGGCGCGGAAACCAGTATTCCCAGAAGCTCCGGCTACGGCCGACCTGGTTCTCCCACAACCTGGACTGCGATTCATGCAACCCGAGGGAGATCGCTTCGCAGGCAGGTTGGCCGTACGCGCCCGCGCTGAGGCCCTGCTCGTACAGGGCGTGTCCGCCTTCGTGGATCATCCCGAACAGGGATTTGAGGATCTCGACAGTCGAGTAGCGGGTGGTGATTCTGACGTCCCGGGGAGAGAAGCCTGAACAGAAAGGGTGGGGTGAGGTGTCAAGCCTTCCCGCTTTCCAGTCGAAGCCCATGGCGGTCAGGATCTCACGCCCCAGGCTCTCCTGGGCTTGGGGCGGGAAGGGCCCGGAAGGAAGGCGGCGCGGCTCTCGACCCGACGCCATGACTCCCTCAAGTAGTGCCGTCAGCTCCGGTTGTACAGCTGAAAAAAGAGCATCAAGCCGAGCTTCGGTGATTCCCGGCTCATAGTCATCCAGCAATGCCTCGTAGGGCGAAGAACCCGCTTTTTGGAGGCATTCGGCTTCACTCCGCTTCAGGTTGACCATTTTGCTTAACCATGGGGCAAAGGCAGGGAAATCCGATTCATCGCGCGCTTTTACCCATTGTTCATAGGCGAGCGCCGCGGTCTCGGCGAGCTCCCTGACGAGGTTTTCAGGCAGCCTGGTAGCTTTGTCAAACTGCCTGCGGGCCTCCCGCACGCTGGCTTTCCCCCACCGATCCAGCTCTCCCGAGGCCTCTTCCAGCCGGACGATCAAGTCGCCGTAAGCCGGGTCAGTTAATCGCTGGTGTTGGATAACCGCGAGTGTCGAGAGTTGACTGGCCCGGTCGATTGCTCCCAACTCCGGCATCATGGCTTCCTGATCCCAACTCAGAACCTGGAGGACGCTTCGCAGGTGTGTGATTTCGGACGCTCGTCTCCTGAAATCCTCGTAAGCGTTGCTCATTCTGACATTGTCGTACGTTAGCCTGGTGAAATACAGCATGGCAGTTGAGCAAGAGCACAGCCGCCACTTATAATTCAAAGGTTCAGCGTTCACCGTTCAGCGTTCACCGTTCAGCGTTCACCGTTGGCGATAACGCTAAACGGAATAACGCTGAACGGGATAACGCTGAACGGAATAACGGTTCCCCATGACTCATCTTCGAAACCTCATCGCAATCGTGCTGGTCGCTGTCGCGTTAGCCGGTCTCTACAACACGTTTTCCGGCCGTGGGATTCCCTGGGTTGCGCAGGAAGTAAAGGTAGAGGGTGCGGCAACGCCCAGGCTGGTGCTTTCGAGCGCGGCTCTGGCGATCAACTACATCGAGCTCGAAGAGGCACGATCAAAATTCGACCATGGGATCCTTTTTGTGGACGCGCGCGAGCCGGAAGAATATCGCCCCGGCCACGTGAAAGGCGCAGTGAACATTTCGGCTAAAAAGGAACCCGACGTCATCAAGTCCGCGCTATCACGACAAAAGAAGGACCAGGAGATCGTGATCTACTGCGACGGGGAAGAGTGTGGGGCGAGTACGATGCTGGCCGGGAAACTGCAAAGACTCGGCTTCACAAAAGTTCACGTGTTCTTCGGCGGTTGGACGGCGTGGAAGAACGCGGGGTTGCCGGTGGAGAAGGGATAGGAACGATGGCAGGAATCGCTTGGCTTTTGAGATCGCGCCCGGCGCTCATCATTTCCCGGCTGATTGTGGGCGGAATTTTCATCTATGCCGCGGTCGACAAGATCGCTCACCCGGATCAATTCGCGGAAATCGTCAACAACTACAAACTTATGCCCGCCAAGACGATTAATGTGATGGCCATCATAATGCCTTGGTTGGAGCTCGTCGCCGGGGTTCTTCTCGTCGCAGGAGTCTGGGTCAAGGACAACGCCGCGATCTTAGGCGCGCTGCTCCTGGTCTTCATCGTGGCTATCAGCATCAATCTGGCCCGTGGTTTGGACTTCGATTGCGGCTGTTTCAGCACCGCCGCCTCAACCAAGAATGCCTCGATTTGGCTTCTCGTGCGGGATATCGCTCTGCTTCTACCGGTGTTTCATCTGTTGTGGTTTCAACCGTCAAAATCCCGGACTTACGTGTTCGTCAATAGATAAAACCGCCCAGATCGTAGGGCGCCACTTTCACTCCTTCTTGCCTGATCGCCGAACGGATCTGTTCGAACTGGTCATCGACCTCCTTGTCGCCAAGCAGCTCGATCCGCCGATCGAGGATTTCCTGCGCGTACGGGGTGCCGGGAATCGCGTAGAAACGAGACAGGTAGACGAGATCGCCCGGGCCCAGGGGCAGAGACCGGATCAGCTCTACCGTCTGCGTGATGTGTTCTTGTGCAAACCGTCGTCCGCCGATTCCGGTCATGAAGATTACGCCCGCCTGCAGCCCGGCTGCTTTCAACCGGTTGACCGATTCGATTTGCTCGTCCCGTGAACCAGGTTTTCTTAGGAATGAGAGCAGCGCCTGCGAGCCCGTCTCGAGCCCGAGGTACACCCGTTTCAGCCCGGCCCGAGCCAGCGAAGACAGCTCTTCTCGGGACTTGCGGACAACCGCGCGCGTGTCTGCGAAGCTAAACACCCCCTTGTCACGGACCGCGTCTCCGTCAAAGGCTGAGTTGACGATCTCGAGCAGCGGAAGAAGGCCCCGAGCCGGAAGTGCCAAACAGTTTCCGTCTCCCAGGAATATCCCTTTTCGCATGCCGAGCGTCCGCCCAAGAAACTTCTTGAGGGCCGGCAGCCACTGCTTCAGTTCAGTTGGGGACTTCACGTGGTAGGACCGGTCCTGGTACAAGTCGCAAAAAATACACTCGTTGTAAGGGCATCCGTGGGTAAGCTGGACGACCAGGGCCATGTACTGATCAGGCGGCAGGACGCTCACCGGTTTATAAAGAGCAGAAAAACGCTCTCGCTCTTGGAAAAGCACGTCTGGCGTATAACCAAGGACCTGCCGAAGGCGCTTGATCAGACCCTCGGTTGACTGTCCGGCAAAAGCCGGCGATTTTGACTCTCTGACGGTCGCTTCCAGGGCCTTTGCCCACTCCCAGGCAACAGTGAACACGAAGCGTGCTTCCCGATCGTCGAGCGTCCGGTGAGAGCGAACGAGGTGACCATCGGTCGGGACCCGCCGAGTGCGCTGGACGGACCCGTCCAGGCCCCGGCGGTAGAGGGAGTCGCCATGATAGAGAGAGAAGAGGCGGCCTTCACCGTCGAACACGACGACGCCCTCCCGGTCCTGCCAGGAAAGCAGGTGAGGGAGCAGGTTAAGCGCAAAACCCGGGTGCCCGCTCTCGGTCATTAAACATCTCCAGCGGAGATATTCTACTCCGAGCCCCATGTCGCAATCGGCCTTGGCCTTTTGTTATATTTCTGGCAGATCTCCATGATGGACAAAACACTTAGACCAGATTCCGCTCTCCTGGTAGTTGATGTTCAAAACGACTTTTGTCCCGGTGGGGCGCTGGCTGTCCAGGGAGGAGACGAGGTCGTCCCGGAGTTGAACCGCTGGGTTGAAAGGTTCGTGCAGGAAGGACGGCCGATCGCCTACACCCGCGACTGGCATCCGCGCGATCACTGTTCCTTTCGCGAAAAGGGCGGACCCTGGCCGGTTCATTGCGTGAGGGAGACGCCGGGCGCGAACCTCCATCCTGGTCTGAACGTCAGAGGGCCGATTTTTGACAAGGCTTTCGAGCCTGGGACCGAGGCATACAGCGGTTTCGGCGGGTTTTTGAGGGCGGAAGGACAAATCACCGATCTCAGCCTGGCGGAGTGGCTTAGAAAGCAGGGTATAAAGCACGTTTATGTTGGCGGGCTGACGACGGATTACTGCGTCCGGACGACCACTCTTGATGCGTTAAGAGAAAGATTCGAGGTGACCGTCCTTTCCCAGGCGACCCGTGCGGTCAATGTTCAACCCGACGACGGCCGGCGGGCCATGGAGGAAATGAAGCGGGGGGGTGCCGAGTTTGTTTGAGGAATCGATCAGCGGGCGTCAAGCTTCAGAGCAGCGGAGGGTGACGGAGCTTCGACGAGTAATTCGCAGAATCGGTGGACATAGGAAGCGCATTCCGGTGCTTCGATCAGGCTGCGCTTGACTGCCAGAGTCGCGGCGACCCGTCCTTTGCGGGACACTCTGACGGCGAAGTCCCTGAGATACCGATCCTCGTCGAAGCCGCCGAAGGCCATGAACAGGCCGAAACGGGCTGTTTGGTTAAGGGCGGGGAGTGTTGCCAGGTACCGGTTCACAGGAGGGCAGCTGAACGTCCACTTGGGAAAACCCAGGCAGACGCGCTCAAAACTCCGGAGGTCGGTGGGGGGACTGGTGATCGCCACAGAGGAGCCCGGGATAAACGAAAGCAGCAGCCAATGCCAGTAGGATCGGTCCCGAACGGGTCGGATCGCGGTAAGAGTGACGTCGTGCCGGGGCGTCAGGCATGTTTCGATCTGCCTCGCCAGGCTCTCGACTCGGGAAGTGAAAGAGAAATAGCTGAGGAGGATTCTCATGGGCTCCGTTGAAACCATGATATCGAAGGTAGCTGCGCTTCAGGCGACGGAGCTTTTTAAGAACGTCTCGCCGGACGTTCTGCGCAGCCTGGCCGAACGGGCGGAGCTGCGCAAGCTTCCGGCCGGCGAATTTCTCTTTTCCGCCGGTGAACCATGCCAGGGCTTATTCGTGGTCATCGACGGTTGGACCCGCGCGCTCAGGCACGGCGCGGATGGCCGGGAGCAGGTTATCCATGAAGACGGGCCGGGGAGCACCTTTCCGGAAGCCGCGGTTTTCGATGAGGGCCCGTACCCTTCCACGGTCATTGCGACTCACGACTCAACGTTGCTTTTCCTGCGCAAGGAGGACGTAAAGCGTTTCTGCCTCGCTCACCCCGAGGTTGCGCTTTCGGCGCTGAAGATCCTCTCCCGCCGGCTCAGACGCGCGACGGGCATGGTGGAAAGGTTTGCCTTGCTGGAAGTGGCTCAGCGCGTGGCCACGTACCTGGTTCAGCAGATTCCGGGCGAAAAAGCCCTCGGCGGCCGGGTGGAGCTCGAGCTCAAACACACGAACCAGGACATCGCGGACCGAGTGGGAACCGTTCGCGAGGTCGTGTCGCGCGCCTTTGCCGGCTTCCAAAGGAAGGGCTGGCTCGAGAAGGAAGGCCGAACGGTTCTGATCGTGAACATCGAGGCGCTGAAGCGCTACGCCGCCGGCGAAGAGTGACAGGATTGTTCTAATCCCACCGCTTTCGGAAACAAGACTTCGTTTTCAAGCCGGATGTGTACACGCAGATCCTCCTCCAGTGCCTGCAACCCTTGGAGGAGGAGTGTGAAACCGAGGCAAGCATTCGCCGGCGGTGTGTAATCTGCCGTGTTCGTCCGAATTGCCTGCATGGCTTCCTCGGCCGAATCGTGCTCTCTGATCATCACACGAACCGGATTTGCGACCGTGCCGAAAGGGCAGGGGGGGAAGGGAAGGCCTTGAACCTGAGCGTCTTCCAGACGGAGCACGTACGGAAAGAGCATCACTTCTTCCTTGCGTAAGTGCATTTCCAGCTCATCCTTCAGTGTGAAAAAAATCTCATGGACCTTCAGGATCTCGGCGTAAGTCTTCCCATGCTTTTCGTAGACCCTGTTCATCAGCTGCTCCAGGCGCGGGAGCTCTTCTTTAAGGTGGGCGTGATGAACCTCCAGGATTTGGGAGACGACCTGTCTGGCTGTCTCGGAACTCCAATCTCGCGCGGGCGCCGGCTGGGCCTCCTCGGTCAACGCCTGGATCTGTCTCAAGACCTCGCCGACATCGGCCCCTGCCGCGGAGCACGCATCCCGCAAGCTCTCGACGGTACTGCAGCTGCAGTCAATCCCGGCGCGAGCAAAAATTCGGGCGGCCTCTGGAAGGGCTGTTGCGATATCACGAACAGGCGTCACTTCGCTGATCATAGTCACCTCTCGTCTGGACTGTCGAACAGTGTAGGCGAGGAGGCGGGCGGCAGGCGTTGACTTAAGTCACGGGAGAAAGGATGAAGGAAGAAGGCTGTTGTCCACGAACCAACACGAACCAACACGAACCAACACGAATCAACACGAACAAAGGCGCCTTTGTTCGTGTTCGTTCGTGTTGGTTCGTGGACAACAGCCTTCTTCCTTCATCCTTTCTCCCGTGACTTAAGTCAACGCCTGCCGCCCGCCTCCTCGCCTACACT
>Ga0105092_10001630_pt1 | contig 12037 bp, 8 predicted proteins | sample PPLLak2March2015_FD_87021 | JGI IMG/M metagenome (GOLD analysis project Ga0105092, IMG submission 87021) | Freshwater sediment microbial communities from Prairie Pothole Lake near Jamestown, North Dakota, USA - PPLs Lake P7 Core (1) Depth... | ecosystem: Environmental > Aquatic > Freshwater >... | reverse complement strand
GGACCACCGCCGGCCGGGGAGCACACGGCCCGTGAACTCGTCGACGATCAGGACCTGGCCGTCCTTGATCATGTACTCGACGTCCCGCCGGTAGAGGGCGTGGGCGCGCAGCGCCTGCTCGACGCCGTGCAGGAGGTCGATGTTGTTGAGCTCGTACATGTTGTCGATACCGAGGAGCTTTTCCGCCTTGGCGACTCCCTCCTCGGTCAGCACGGCGGTGCGCGCCTTTTCGTCCACCAGGTAGTCCCCGGTTGTCCACTTGTTGCCGTGCTTGTCCTTCTCTTCCTTGCCCTTGACCAGGTGCGGGATGACCCGATTGCAGCGGTAGTAGACGTCGGTGTTCTCTTCGGACGGCCCGGAGATGATGAGGGGCGTGCGGGCCTCGTCGATCAGGATCGAGTCGACCTCGTCGACGATCGCGAAGACGTGACCCCGCTGGACCATGCTGTCGAGCTCGAACTTCATGTTGTCGCGGAGGTAGTCGAAGCCGAACTCGTTGTTCGTTCCGTACGTGACGTCGCAGGCGTACGCCTTCTGCCGCTCGTCGTCGAGGAGGCTGTTCTGGATGCAGCCGACCGTGAGTCCCAGGAAGCCGTAGATCTTGCCCATCCACTCGGCGTCGCGCCGGGCCAGGTAGTCGTTCACGGTGACGACGTGGACGCCCCGGCCGGTCAGGGCGTTCAGATAGACCGGCATGGTGGCGACGAGCGTCTTGCCCTCGCCGGTCTTCATCTCGGCGATCTTTCCCTGGTGGAGGACCATGCCGCCGATCAGCTGCACGTCGAAGGGGCGCATGCCGAGCGCGCGCACCGAAGCCTCCCGGGCCACGGCGAAGGCCTCCTCGAGGATCTCATCGAGGACCGCCGCGCGGGCGGCCTTGAGGTCATCCTCGTGGACGCCGTCGAGGGCCTTCGCGATCCGGGCCCGGAATTCGTCCGTCTTCGCCCGCAGGGCCTCGTCCGAGAGCTTCTGGATCTCCGGCTCGAGGGCGTTGATCCGGGTCACGCGCGGCGCGAGCTTCTTGAGGTCGCGCTCGTACTGCGTGCCGAAAACCTTGGCGAGGACGCGGTCGATCATATTCTGGCGGTTAACACCTGAGGGGCGGGAGTTTATTTCGGATGGGCGGGCGAGTCGAGGACGACCCGGCGAGCGGGGACTCTATCGCGATTCGAGGATGTATTCGAGCGGATTGACCGTCCGTCCGTCCACACGAACCTCGTAGTGGAGGTGCGGCGCGGTCGAGCGCCCGGTCGACCCGACGAGTCCGACCCGGTCGCCGCGGCGCACGACCTGGCCCTCCTCGACGAGGGTCTCCTGGAGGTGGCCGTAGAGCGTGATGTAGCGGTCGTTGTGAACGATTTCGATCGCCCGCCCGTACTCGCCGGCCCACCCGGAGACGAGAACGGTGCCGTCGGCCGTGGCGAGGACGGGCTCGCCGCGGGAGGTCGAGATGTCGATGCCCTCATGGGCCGCGGAACCGCCGGTGAACGGGTCGCTGCGGAGGCCGTATCCCGAGCTGACGGCGCCCCGCACCGGCCAGACCGTGGGGGTGGAGGCGATCTGGGCCGAGCGCCTCGAGAACTGCTTCTCCAGCAGCGACAACCGCGTGTCGAGCAGGGCGCTCTGGTTGCGCCAATCGACGCCGGCCGTCTCCGGAGCGATGCCCGGACCGCCGACGCCCTGGCGGGCCGAGTCGGTCAGGCCGGCCACGATGGCGAGGCGGCGAGTGCGCGCCTCGAAATCCGACATCCGCCTGGAGATTCCGTCGAGGCGCTGGTGCAGGTCGGCGGTCGTGGAGCGAAGGCGCGCATTCTCCGCCATCGCGAAGCGGTATTCGCGGTCGCTCCGCGCCGACGCGAAGTAGGCCCACGCGAAGGCGACGGCGGCCAGAAGAACGGCGGCGACCGAGGCCGCGGCGAGCCCGAGGAAGCGGGAGGAGATCGTGAGCTTGCGGAAACGCGCCCGGGCGTGCGGCACGAAAATGATCGTGTTGTACTTCACCGGTTCTCCTTCCCGGATCCGCGCAGGCCTCTCCCCGTACGCCTGCTCCGAGCCTGTTCGAGAGTCTTGACCGGAGTCGACGCCCCGGATTTGGTGACATCGATCCTATGAGCCGCCTCCGGGCCTGTCAACCCTGCTCGATCGGGCAGGAAATCGGCGACGCGTGCGACGGACGAAAGGACAGTGCTTCGGACAGGTGCGGAGCGCGCACGCGCTCGCTCTCCTCGAGATCGGCGATCGTGCGCGCGACGCGGAGAGCTCGGTGGATCGCGCGGGCCGAGAGGTGCAGCCGCTCGACCGCGGTTTCGAGGACGCGCAACCCGCCGGCGTCGAGCCGGCCGTGCTGCAGAAGCTCGGGCGCGGTGAGATCGGCGTTGCGGAAGCCCGGCGTGCCTGGACGCCGGGCCCCGGCGAGAGCGCGGGCCCCGGCGACGCGACCGCGGATCGGCGCCGACGGCTCGCCGTTCTCCCGGCCTCGCAATTCCGGCCAGGTCAGGTCGCGCATCGCGACATGGAGATCGATTCGATCGAGAAGGGGGCCCGACAACTTCCGGGCATAGCGGGTGCGTTCGCGCGGATCGCAGAGGCAGGCGCGCCGCGGGTCGCCGGCGAAGCCACAGGGGCACGGGTTCATCGCGGCGACCAGAAGCACGTCGCACGGGAAGACGCATGCCCCGCCGACGCGCACGACGGCGATGGATCGTTCCTCGAGCGGCTGGCGGATCGCCTCGAGGGCGTCCCGCCGGAACTCGGGAATCTCGTCGAGGAAGAGCGTGCCGCGGTGCGCGAGCGACATCTCGCCCGGCACGGGCCGCGCGCCCCCGCCGACGAGGCCCGGCGCCGAGATCCCGTGATGCGGAGCGCGGAAGGGAGGGATCCGGATCAGGCCCGCCCCCGCGGGAAGCGTGCCCGCCACCGAATGGACCCGCGTGACCTCGAGGGCTTCGGGGTCCGAGAGCGGAGCGAGGATCCCGGGAAGGCGGCGGGCCAGCATGGTCTTGCCCGCGCCGGGCGGGCCGGTCAGGAGCAGGTGATGGCCGCCCGCCGCGGCGATCTCGGCCGCCCGGCGCGCCACGAGCTGGCCGCGCAGATCCGAGAAGTCCGGTGGCGGGTTCGGGGGCTCGAACCCACCGACCGCACCCGTCAGGGGAGCGACCGCGCGCCCTCCGAAGAGGTAACCCGCCGCGTCGGAGAGATGAGGCACCGGAATGACGCGGATGCCGTCGACCGCCGAGGCTTCGGGCGCGCTCGCGGCGGGCAGCACGATCTCGGGAAAGCCCGCGTCCCGGGCGGCCAGGGCGAGGCAAAGCGCGCCGCGGACAGGACGGACCTCGCCGCCGAGGCCGAGCTCGCCGACGATCACTCGACGGCCCGGGGCGAGCGCTGCCGCCCCGCCGAGCGCGGCGAGACCCAGGGCGACCGGCAGGTCGAGGGCGGCTCCCGATTTCCGGAAGTCGGCCGGGGCGAGGTTGACCGTGACCGCGCCGGAAGGGAACGCGAAGCCCGAATTCTTCAGGGCCGACCGGACCCGCTCGCGAGCCTCCCGCACGGCCGCGTCGGGCAGCCCGACGATCGTGAAACGGGGAAAACCGCCGGATGCGTCGACCTCGATGTCGAGCACGCGCGCCTCGAGACCGAGGGTCGCGGCCGAGTGGACGCGGGTGAGCATGAAAACCTCCTCGGGGCCGAGGAGGCCTGATCGGATGAGGACGGAAGGATGTTAGCAGGAAAGTCGACAGCCGGCTGTCGACCGTGAACCGGCTACTTCGCGGGGATCTTGAGCTTGTCCCCCGGCTTAATCAGCCCCGAACCGCCCAGCCCGTTGATCGCCAGGATCTCGGCCACCGTCGTGCCGTGACGGACAGCGATCCGATAGAGGGTGTCGCCGCTCTTCACGCGGTAGCTCTTGGCCGCCGAGGCCGTCGGCGCCGGAGCCGTCTTGGCGGTCTTGCCCTTCTTCGACTTCGCGCTCGCGACCTTCGTCGGCGACGCGCCGGATTTCCCGGTCTTCTTGACCTTTTCGGGCACCATGACCACCTGGCCGCGCGCGACGCGCGAACGGGTCGAGAGCGAGTTCGCCGAGGCGATCGAGGAGACCGAGACGCCGTAGCGGCGGGCGATCCTGGGAAGCGTGTCGCCCTTCTTCGCGACGTGCGTCCGAAACTCCGGGGGCCGGGTCGTCGGAACGGCGGCGACCGCGAGAAACAGGGTCTCGTGTGTCCCGCTCGGCACCTTCAGCTCGTAGCCCTCCGGCTGTTGCGGCGTCACGAGGGAGAGCAGCTCCGGATTCAGCGTCTGGAGATCATCGAGGGGGAGCCCCGAAGCCTTCGCCAGATCCTCGAGGCTGATCGAGCGGTCCAGTCGAAGCGTGTCGAACTCGAGGGCCGGGTCCGGGACGACGACGAACCCGTAGTGCGCCGGGTTCTTGGAGATGAGCACCGAGGCCAGAAATGCAGGGACGTAGTTCTTGGTCTGTTTTCGAATGGCGTTCGTCGAGGCCAGCGCCCAGAAGTCCTTCGCGCCGGTCCGGTTCATGGCGCGCAGGATCTTGCCCTCGCCGGCGTTGTAAGCGGCCATCGCGAGATACCAATCGCCGAAGATCTCGTGCAGATACGCGAGGTATTGCGCGGCCGCGCGCGTCGACTTCTCGGGGTCGCGGCGCTCGTCGACGACTCCGTTCGACCGGAGGCCGTAATGGCGTCCCGTGCGCGGCATGAACTGCCAGATGCCGTGGGCCGACGCCTTCGATCTCGCGAGTGGGAGAAACGAGGACTCGATGAAGGCGATCATCGCGAGGTCCTGCGGAAGCCCCTCCTCGGCGAAGATCCGGTGGATCATGGGAAGGTAGCGCCCCGAGCGAACCAGGCCCGCCGAGATCTTGTCGTGGAGCGCGGCGCTCTGGAACGCGGCGACCACGCGCAGGACGGTGTCGTTGACGACGATAGGCACGTCGGGCGGAGCGACCGGGTGGTCGGAGGCCACGGCTTCGCGGGCGGTCGCGATCGCTTCCGGGCTCGTCTCCGGGGCCTCGATCTGGGCTTCGATTTCCGGGTCGATCTGCCCGCTCGAAGTTCCGGCCTCTTCGGTCGGACCGGCGAGCGCTTCGTAGCGCTGGATGCCGTCGTAGAGGTCGAAGGAAAAGGCGGCGACGGCCTCCGAGGGCGCCGGCCCCGAGGGCGGCCGGAGGGCATCGATTGCCCGGCCGAAGCGGTAGCGCGCGCAGACGAAGTCGCCGGCGAGGGCGGCTTCGCGGCCGAGCTCGAACTCGCTGGACGCGGCGTCGATCGCGCGGTCGTCGGCCGTCGGTGCAGCGGGCTCCGCCGCGGCGCGCGTCGCGTTCGCTCTGGGCGCCGAGGCGCAGGCCGCCGCTCCTGCCGCGAGCACGGCGATGCCCCAGCGCGCGATCCGTCGGACCGGTCGCATGGTGGAAGGTTAGACCCGGCCCGCGGAGAATTGCAAAAGCTTTTCCGTACAGTGTGGCGCAAAGGTGACACCGGTCACCGGAAGCCGCGGTCTTCGGGCCGCTGGCACTCCCGCAGCCGAGTTCGCCGGTGCTTCGGTGGACGGCTCGGTCCTCAGGATGACCGCGCGCCGCCTTCGGCGCGCCCGGTCACTTTCCAAGGATGTGGAACTTCAGCGAGAGGAGAAGCCGCTCGATGTCGCTGCGCGACTGAAGCTCGATCGAGAAGGACTGACCATCGCCGACCTCCTTGCCCTGCCGGTCCTCGAAACGCAGTCCGACGGTCACCTGGTGCCCCTGCGCGAGCTGCTTGCGCGGCACCTGAAGCTCGAAAACCTTGCTGATCTCCTTGCGGTGGTTGAGGCTCGAGGCCAACAGGTCGTCGACCGAGATGCCCGTGGCCGGCCGCCTCGGTTTTTCGGGTTCCGGCGCGGTGGAGGTCGACGTCTTTCGGAGACGCTCGAGCTCGGCGAGGATGTCGATGTTCGAACGCACCTTGACGTGGCGCACCTCTTCGGTGATCGCCTTCTCGGGCTCAGGTTGCGCCGCCTGAGCGAAGGACACGTCGCTGATCTCCGCGTCGGGCGTGGCACCGGCCGCGCCGGCCGGCGCCGGCGTCTCGGGCAGCGGCGCGTCGAGAGAGTTGAGGGCCTGCTCGAACTCCTGCACCGTCTCGACGTCCGAACCGTCGAAGGTCGAAGGAGGCTGGTTGAGCTCGTAGGCCCGCGGGGTCGGAGCGGCCTCTTCAGAGAAGGTTCCGGGATCGACGTCGAGGGCCTCCTGCAGGTCGTCGGCCGGCGGGGGCGGAGGCGGCGCGGCCGGTTTGGCCGAGGACTTCCCGGAGGCCCGCGACGTGCCAGCGGTGGCCGCGGAAGCGGCCGGGGCCTCGGCTTTCGCCGCGGCCGCGGGCCTGGCGGCAGGTTTGGCCATCACGGCAGGCGCGGGCGCCTTTTCCTCGCCGAGCATTCTCTTCTTGAGAGAGCGCAGCGTGAGCCGCGAGATCGCCTTCAGTGTTTCGAAGACTCCCTGCCCGAGCACGGCGCACGCTTCGTAGCTCTCGAACAGCTTCTCCGGGTTCAGACTCTCCTCGAGCTCTTCGAGCGAGAGGATGTTCGCGAGGTCGCGCTTGTTGAACTGAAGCACGAGCGGAATCTCGTCGAGCTTGACGCCGATCTCGGCGAGGTTCGTCTTGAGGTTCGCGAGCGACTCGACGTTGGCGTCCTTCATGGCCCGCTGCGAGTCGGCCACGAAGACGATGCCGTCGACCCCTTTGAGCACGAGCTTGCGCGTCGTGTTGTAGAAGACCTGGCCCGGAACCGTGTAGAGCTGGACCCGCGTCTTGAAGCCGCCGATCACTCCGACGTCGAGGGGCAGGAGGTCGAAAAAGAGCGTCCGGTCGGTCTCGGTCTCGAGCGACACCATCTCGCCCCGCGAGCCCGGAGCGGTGCGGCCGTAGATGTGGTGGAGGTTGGTCGTCTTCCCGCACAGGCCGGGCCCGTAGTAGACGACCTTGGCCGCCATCTGCATCGTGGCGTAATTGAAAAAAACCATGACTTCGTGAGCCCGACGCGCCGAGCGATCCGCGAGGCGTGCTGCGAGCTGCGGCAAATTGTAGCACCCTGAGAGGGTTACGTGACCGGTTCCTCCTTCGTGAAGATCGCGCGGATCTTCTCTTCCTGGCCTCGTCCGTGCGTTCGCCGGAGAATCTCGTCGGCGAGCGCGCGATAGAGATCGAAGGCCTCGGGATGCGGCGTGAGTGCCTCCGCGTGCGCCCGGACGGTTCCGACGTCGCGGCGCGCAACGGCGCCGGTGAACGCCTCGTGGAATGGCCGGACTCCCGTCGCGGCCACAGCGCGCTCCGCCAGCCCCGAAAGGACCTCGCGGGCCGTCTCTTCGGGGATTCCCGCGGCGATCCAGGCCTCGACGGCCACCGAGACGACGGCCGCCGCGCCGCCGGCGGCGAGCGAAGCGGCCGCGTGGTACAGGGGCTTCGCGGCCGGCGAGAGATTGTGAGGGCGCGCACCAACGGCGCGGGCGATCGCAGCGGCCGTCCGGGCGGCTTCCGGGTTTCCTTCGACCGCGACGAAGGCGCCGCGCCAGTCTTCTCCCGGAGCCCCCGTGAAGGGCCGGACCGGGTGGAGCGATCCGACCGCCGCACCGCCTCGGGCGAGCGGCTCGAGCACCGCGCTCGGCAGCGCTCCCGAGAAGTGGAGCGCCACGCGGCAGGACATCCGAGAGGCGAGCTCCGAGGCCACGCCCCCGATGGCGTCGTCGGAGACGGCGAGGATCAGGACGTCGCAGCTTTTCGTCCCGGGCTCCGAGCCGGTCTCCGACAGGGAAACCGCGGGGACTCCGGCGAGCTCCGCAGGCCTCGCGGTCGCGGCGTCGCGGACGATCGCGAACGCGATGCGGCCGCCCGCGGCGGCCCAGGAGCGAGCGAAGGCGCGAGCGGCGCGCCCCGTACCGGCGAGCGCGAGACGCGAGTCGAGAACGCCGCCCCCCACGCGGCCGAGTCTACCGGTGCTTTTTGGTATCATTAGCACTCTCTCAGCGAGAGTGCCAGGAGCCCAGAGCCCACGATGCCGACCCTCGAAGCCCGAAGCCGCGCGATTCTCAAGGAGATCATCCGTGTCCACGTGGATACCGGACGACCGGTCTCCTCGCGCACGCTTTTCAAGTCGAACCGCTTCGGCCTTTCCCCGGCCTCGATCCGCAACATCATGGCCGACCTCACGGATTCGGGCTTCCTCGCCCAGCCCCACACCTCGGCGGGCCGTGTGCCGACCGACCGGGCCTACCGCGTGTACATCGACGAGCTCATGCGGCAGCGCAAGGTCGGCGACGAGGTCCGCGAACAGGTGGATTCCGACCTGGATTCCGCCGGCGGGGACGTCAGCCGCCTCTTCACGGCCGCCTCCCGGCTTCTTTCGCAGCTCTCGGGGGAGGTCGGGTTCGTGGTCGCGCCCGACGCCCTCCACACGGTCGTCAAGAGCCTGCGCTTTCTGGCCGTGGCCCCGGGCAAGATCCTCAGCGTCCAGGTCAATGAGCCCGACGTCGTGATCTCGCGAGTCCTCGAGACCGAGACCACCTACTCGCCGGAAGAGCTCGACTCGCTTTCGGAACGGCTGACGCGCGAGTACGGCGGCCTCACGCTGCACGAAGTCCGCCGGCGCCTCGCCGCCGCCATGGCGCGGGAGCGCGCCGAAGCCGAGAGCATCGGCCGGGTTGCCGCCCTTGCGAGGCAGGCCTTCGAGAAGAAGGACGGCGAGGACCTGCTCTTCTTCGACGGAACGGCGAGGCTGCTCGAGAAGCCGGAGTTCTCGGACCTGTACTCGATCCGCCGCATCTTTCAGGCTTTCGACGAGAAGGTCCGGGTGCTGGACCTCGTCTCCCGCTACCTCGATTCGCCCGGTACGAGCGTCGTCCTGGGCTCCGAGGACGACCGCTCCGTGGATCCGCGCCTCTCGGCCGTCTTGACCTCTTACGGCACGGGAGAGACACTGACGGGAATGCTTGGGGTGATCGGTCCGGCGCGACGGGAGTACACCCGCGTCATTCCGGTCGTCGACTTGCTCGGCCGGGCGGTGTCGGACCGCCTCGACCGGCGGGAAGAGCGCCTGAAGGAGGACCGCTCCGAATGAACGACCGCGACCGGAACAAACGGGCCTCCGACGAGGACACGATCGAGCTGCGCGACTCCGGCGAGTCCCTCGAGGCCGCCCTCGGCGAGGAGGAGGTCACTGCCCTCGCCGCCGCCGAAGACCGGCTCCGGGCGATCCAGAAGGAGATCGAGGAGCTCAAGGACCGGCACATCCGCAAGCTCGCCGAGTTCGAAAACCACAAGAAGCGCAGCGAGCGCGAGCGGCAGGAGTACTTCAAGATCGCGCTCGCCGGTTTCGCGCACGACTTCCTCCCGATCCTCGACAACTTCGAGCGGGCCTTCGCGCACGCCCGTCCGGAGGACCTCACGAGCGACTTCGGCCAGGGCATCGCGATCATCGCCAAGCAGCTCGGCGAGCTTTGGAAGCGCTACGGCCTGATTCCCATCGACACGTCCGGGGCGTTCGACCCCAACCTCCACGAGGCGGTCGCGACCGAGAAAACCGACACCGTCCCGCCGAACACCATCGTGGAGGAGCTCCAGCGCGGCTACTTCCTCAACGATCGCCTGATCCGGCCCTCGTTCGTGAAGGTCGCGGTCCGCAAGACGCCCGACGACGAACAGACGGCGCCGGCGGAAACGAAGTAAGGGAAGCAGGGAGGGAGAGTGGGAAAAATCCTCGGCATCGACCTCGGAACCACCAATTGCTGCGTGTCCGTGGTCGAAGGGGCGACCCCGCAGGTCCTGACCAACCGGGAGGGGAGCCGCACCACGCCCTCGATCGTGGGATTCACGGAGGACGGCGAGCGTCTCGTCGGCCAGATCGCCAAGCGCCAGTCCATCACCAACCCGATGAACACGGTCTTCGCGGTCAAGCGCCTCGTCGGCCGCAAGTACGACGCCGACGAGACGCAGCACGCGCGCGAGGTGCTGCCCTACGAAATCGTCCGAGCCGTCAACGGCGACGTGAAGATCCGGGCGCGGGCGCGGGAGTACAGCCCCGAGGAAATCTCGGCATTCATCCTGTCCGAGATCAAAGAGTTTTCCGAGGAGGCCCTCGGCGAGGAGATCACCGAGGCCATCATCACGGTTCCCGCGTACTTCGACGACGCCCAGCGCCAGGCCACGCGCGACGCCGGCCGGATCGCCGGCCTGGAGGTCCTCCGGATCATCAACGAGCCGACGGCCGCCTCGCTGGCCTATGGCCTCGACCGAAAGGGCAGCGAGACCGTCGCCGTTTACGACCTCGGCGGCGGTACGTTCGATATCTCGATCCTGCAGCTCGGCGACGGGATCTACGAGGTCAAGGCGACGGCGGGGGACACGTACCTGGGCGGCGAGGACTTTGACAAGAAGATCATGGACTGGCTGCTCGACGACTTCCGGAAGGCCACCGGCATCGACCTGCGCCAGGACCGCATGGCCCTGCAGCGGCTCAAGGAGGCCGCCGAGAAGGCCAAGTGCGAGCTGTCCACGGCGACCGAGACGACGATCACCCTGCCGTTCATCTCGGCCGACGCCTCCGGGCCCAAGCACATCAATCGCACGCTGACCCGGGAGCGCTTCGAGAGCCTCGTCGCCGACCTGATCGACCGGACCGCGGCGCCGTGCCTCGACGCCCTCACGGCCGCCGGCCTCAAGCCTTCCGACGTCGACCAGGTCATCCTCGTCGGCGGCCAGACTCGCACGCCCAAGGTGCAGCGGATGGTCGCCGAGCTCTTCGGCCGCGAGCCCAACCGGGACATCAACCCCGACGAGGTGGTCGCGATCGGCGCGGCGATCCAGGGAGGCGTGCTCAAGGGCGAGATCAAGGACGTGGTGCTCCTCGACGTGACGCCGCTCTCCCTCGGTATCGAGATGCACGGCGGTGTCTTCGAAAAGCTCATCGAGAGGAACTCGACGATCCCGACGAAGAACACGAAGGTCTTCACGACCGTCGCCGACAACCAGTCGGTCGTCGAGATCCACGTCCTCCAGGGCGAGCGCGAGATCGCCAAGGACAACAAGTCGCTCGGCCGCTTCGAGCTCGTCGGAATCCCCGCGGCCCCCCGAGGCGTACCTCAGATCGAGGTGACCTTCGCGATCGACTCCAACGGCATCGTGAACGTCTCGGCGCGGGACCTCGCGACCGGCAAGGCCCAGGGCATGCAGATCAACCCCGCCGGCGGCCTGTCGCAGACCGAGATCGACAAGATCATCAAGGAGGCCTCGGCCTTCGCCGAGGCCGACCACGAGCGGCGCGAGATCGCGGCGATCAAGAACCGCCTCGAGGGCATGATCGCCTCCAACGAGCGGGTGCTCGGCGAGTTCGGCAGCTCCCTCGCGGACGACGAGCGCCAGCGGATCGAGGAGACCCTCAAGCGCTCGCGCGAGATCGCATCCGGCGAATCGCGAGAAGCGTTCAACGAAGCCATCTTCGACATGCAGGGAGTTTCCAAGGTCCTGACGCGGGTGATGCTCGCCCGGGCCGGCGCGGGCGGCGCGGCCGCAAGCTAGACGCTCGACCCTCGACGCTTGAGAGCATGAAAGAACGCCGCGACTACTACGAGATCCTTTCCGTCTCGCGAGACTGCGATGAGGCGACCCTCAAATCCGCCTACCGCAAGCTCGCGCTGACTTTCCATCCCGACCGCAATCCCAACAACCCGGATGCCTCCGAGAAGTTCAAGGAGGCCTCGGAGGCGTATGCCGTGCTCTCGGACCCCGAGAAGCGCGCGCGCTACGACCAGTTCGGCCACGCGGGCATCGGGTCGGGGCAGGGCGGGTACGGCGGTTTCTCCGGGTTCGACCCGTCGGCCTTCGGCGACTTCTCGGATCTCTTCAGCGGGATCTTCGGGTTCGCGGCGGGCGGCGGATTCGGCGGAGCGAACGCGGGGCCCGTCGGCGGCAGCGACCTCGTCTACCGCATGGAGATCGCCTTCGAGGACGCGGCGCACGGTGTCGAGGCGCCGATCGCGATCTCCCGCCTCGAAAGC
>Ga0105092_10001629_pt1 | contig 12041 bp, 8 predicted proteins | sample PPLLak2March2015_FD_87021 | JGI IMG/M metagenome (GOLD analysis project Ga0105092, IMG submission 87021) | Freshwater sediment microbial communities from Prairie Pothole Lake near Jamestown, North Dakota, USA - PPLs Lake P7 Core (1) Depth... | ecosystem: Environmental > Aquatic > Freshwater >... | reverse complement strand
TGCTTCCAGGCTTCCACCATTCCCGCAAACCAGCCTGCGGCCACAAAGGGGTTGAGGGTGGTCATCCAGGCCACCATCAGTGCCGTCAGAGCGGAGAGCGGATGGCCCCGCGCCAGGACAACTCCAAGAGCCGACAGCCCGCCCGTGACGATGAACCAGATTCCGAAGGCGAGAAGGATATTCTGGCTGGATTGGGCTTTCAGAATCACAAGACCGATGGTCGCAAGGATGAGCAGGGATACGCCGATTCCGAATACTTTGGTGAATGTGACTTTATGGGCGGAAGGCTTCTCATTCAGGCCCTCTAAGGCCGGAATGGATTCCGGATGAGCCAGATGCTTGAGTATCCCCTCTTTGTGGCCAGCGCCCACCACGGCCAGGACGCGGCCCTGCTTGGAGAGCAGATGCAGATTTCGGGCCAGATAGGCATCGCGCTCGTCTACCAGAACGTTGGCCGCCGCCGGAGAGATCTTGCGAAACTCTGAGATCATCTGTGAGACGACATCCTGCTCTGTGATGCTGTCAATATCTATCTCCTCTTCGCCCCAGCCGAATGCCGCCGGGATGAGCGATCCGATCAGCCTGATTTTGTCCAGGAATCCCATTGCCGACCAGAAGCGCTGAATGGTTATGCCCACGTCTCTGTCGACCAAAGCCACGCGCGCGCCGGTCCTTTTGGCGGCTTCGATTGCAGCCAGCATCTCGGAACCGGGCTTCACGCCCATCTCGTCGCCGATCTTCTTTTGAATATAAGCCAGGAACCACTGCACCAGGAAGAAATACAGCTTTCCGCCGCTCAAAAGTTCGCTGATCTTGATCTCTTTCTCTTCTTCCTGGCCGGTCAGGGATCTGTAGCGAGCCGGGCATAGCTCAACGGCCACGATATCCGGTTTCTTCTCCTCGATGGCCGATACCACTTCTTGGACGCTTTTTTCGGAGACATGAGCCGTACCGACAATGATTATTTCATGTGCCTGGGCCTCAATTCCGTCTCCGCTCAGCGGCGCAGTCAGATCCACTATCTGGCAGGGAAGAGCTGCGTCTTCTTTCTTTACTTCTCCATTCTCCAAATCTATTACCTCTTAAAATCCCCGCCCTGTGGAAAGTTCAATGGCTCTAACCAGGTCTTCTCTTGAAACAATGCCCGCCAGCCTGCCTTCGTCAATCACCGGCAGCCTGCGGATGCCAATCTCGTTCATCATCTTCATGGCCATTGCAGCCTCCTCTTTTGGTGCTATCACATATAACTTTCTTGTCATCACCTGTTCGACACTGGTCTTCGACCGCTCCTCATCAGGAACATTCTGCAGGTCGGCGATGGTGACGATCCCCACCAGCTTTTCGCCGTCCATCACCGGATAGCCCCGGTGCTTCTGCTGGAACATAAGCTCTTTCAGCTCATGCAGTGTCATTTGGCCTGTGACGGTTTGGACCTGGGGGGACATGATATCTTTCACCAAAATTCCTTCCAGACTGATGTTGATGGCCGTGGCTTTCTCCTCTTCCGACGCTCCCATGTAGACGAAGAACGCCACAAAGAGCAGGAGAAAGTTGAAGGAAAACAGACCTACCACAAGCATCAGTATGGCAAACATCTTTCCCACACTTGCGGCGGTCCGGGTGGCCGTGATGTAGGGCATACGTGTGGCAAACCAGGCACGCAGCAAGCGGCCCCCGTCCATGGGAAATGCGGGAAGGAGGTTGAAGGCCATGAGAATCAGATTCATGACTCCAAGCGTCCAGAGTATGATGGCAAAGGGATTCCGATCATCCGGCACGGAGGCGATGTTTGCCAAAACCACACATACAAGGCCGATAACACCGCTGACCGCAGGCCCGGCAAAGGCCATCCTCAGTTCGAGCCCCGGATTCCTGGGAATCTCTTCCATTGCAGCCACGCCGCCAAAGAAGTAGAGAGTTATGCTCTTGATGGCAATTCCGCTCTTGCGGGCTACGTAAGAGTGTCCCAGCTCGTGCAGCCCCACGCAAACAAAGAGCAGCAGGGCAAAACCCAGAGAAAAGCCCCATCTAATGCCTGTTGGCTCCACGCCTGCAAAGCCATAGGTCCTCCCGAAGATCGGAGCGCTGAAGGTGGCAAATGCCCAGGCCACGTAAAGAACCACCACCAGGAAGGACCAATGTAGCCAAACCGGTATGCCCATGATCTTTCCGAGGCTTAGAGAGGAGTTCATAGATAACTTTTGATCACCAACATTAATAGATCTTTTGACAACTTGTCATGTAGAAATCAATCAGATGCTAAGATACTAATTGCCATCTTGACTTAAGCGAGCGGGTAGGAGAGTGGGGGTTCAGTGTGGATTTCAAAAACTAGAATTACCCGCTCGAAAGAAAAGAGTGGGTGGTAAAGATATAAATATTTCCCCTGAACGCGCTTACATGTGCTAAATATATTATAAATTTTCACCTTAGCACGGTCTTTTTTGGGCCCATCCGCTCTCGTTATTGCGATAAGCATCCACCAGATACTTTACCTGAGCGCTGTGCTCTGCCATCGAGGCTGCCGTGTACGCCTCGACCAAGTTCTTGCCTGCGGCAAAGACCCCGTGACCGCGAGCGATACACGCCTTGTGGGATACAAGGGCTGTCGACACGTTCCTTGCCAACTCGTCCGTTCCGAAATGCCCTTCAACAATAGGCATGTCTCCTAGAAATATGATCCCTTCGCTGTCAATCGGCTTTACGATCGCGTTTTCCAGAAGCGACATGCTCACCGCGAAGGGTGAATGAGTATGGATGATGGCCTTTGCAGCGGTGCTCTGGTAAACCATTCGATGCACGCAGGTCTCACTGCTGGCGATCTTATCTAAATCGCAAGTGCCGTTCAAATCCACTTCCACAGTCTGGCCGTTCTCCAGCTCATCCAGCATGGTTCCGGTGCAGGTGATGACTATTTTGGAGCCCAAGCGAGCGCTGATATTTCCGAACCTGGATGAAGTAAGGCCGGAGGATACCAGTTTCTTGCCGAACCTAGCAATATCCCGGGCAATCGCCTGGACGCTATTCTGCTCATCTAAAGACATACCAGCCTCATTTCTTTTCTCGAAGATGGAAAGGGACCGCCTTCATTTCCGCCTCCCCGAATTTTCCCTGCAGTTTTACCTGTACCTGATAGTCTCCCGGCGTCCAGAAGCTCGTCTCCCAGCGAGTGGAATAGATGCTGTTGCCGTCAAAGTCGTCCATGGGGATCTCCAGCGTCCTGTCCGGCCCGATGATGTTGGCATTCAATGCCTCAACATCTCCGCTAGCACGCGCCTCGATCATGACCGGCTCGCCAACAACGGCATCATCGTGGTTCAGATCCACACCCAAGAGCGACGGGGCGGAGAGCGACTCCGGTGTAGCTTGAACGCCTTCCAATGCCCGGGTCAGATTCATGGCACCATAGCCGTAAGTGTAATCCGGTCCCGACTGGCCCAGGTCGTCTGCCGTCTTGAGCAGCATTCTTTTAATGTCCGTGGGCTTCAAACTCGGATCCGCCTCCAGCAGGATGGACGAGGCTCCTGAGACCTGAGGAACAGCCATTGAGGTTCCGCTCATGGAACTCTGGCCGTCTTTGGAACCGGCCAGAGCCGAGACGACGTTAACGCCCAGCGTTACCAGATCCGGCTTGACGGTGCCGTCCGCGGACGGACCGCGAGAGGACAATTCGAATATCGAGCCTTTGTCATCAACGGCTCCTACAGTTATCACGTTGTCTGCATCTCCCGGAATAACGATGGACTTGGATGAAGGCCCGGAATTTCCGGCAGCCACGCACATGACTAGCCCTTTGTCGACCATGTTGTTGCAGGCCTCATCAAGCAAAGACGATCCGTCAGAAGGGCTCTCGCCGCCCACGCTAAAAGATATCACCTTAATTCCATAGCGATCCTTGTTCTCCAGGCACCAGTCCAGGGCTTTTAGTGCATCCGACAAATAGCATGCTCCATCTCTGTCCATGACCTTCACCACCAGTAGCCTTGCTCCCGGTGCGACGCCGATTCCGTCACTCCCCGCGATGAGGCTGGCGCAGTGGGTCCCATGCCCATTATCATCATAGGCGCTGGTCTGGTTGTTTACAAAATCCCTAAATGCTACAATTTTGCCTGCCAGCGCCACATGATCCGGGTCAGCGCCGGTGTCGATTAAGGCAACCGTCACGCCTTTTCCCGTGAGGATCTTTTCTTTTCGCGGATCATCGACGGTGGTGTGCGATGAAGTGGTTGAAGATATTGAAGCAGATGAAGATGATGTTAATGAGGTGGATGCGCATGAGGACAATGAATCTGATGAAGCTGAGGATGGTGTTGATGATTCGCACGAGGATGATGAGGCTGGGGTGGAACTCTCGCTCGATGCGTCCAGAACCTTCAGCTTCTGGTCTTTATAAACGCCCTTGACTCCTTTGATCTTGGCCAGCTTCTCCAGGTTGTCGCCGGATACGGTCATGGCGCTGCCTGGCAAGATTTTGAATGTCTCTTCCTCTTTGGCAGGGGCGGACTTGCTCAGGTTTCCGTCATGCAGGACGATAACTCTGACATCTTTTGTTCCTTGTTTTTCCAGGCTGTCCTCAATGCCGTTGCCGTTTAGGTCATTGGGATCCCGGATGGTGATAGTTCCCGACTCGTCCTTGGCGGCATTCCCTGCCTTGTCAATGGCGACGATCGTCACATTATAGGTGCCCGGCTTGAGGTTAGATCCACAGTAGCCGGTGAACCTGTTGTTTCGGTCCAGGTCCAGCATGAGATTCATGCGGTTGGCCACGTCGGCATAGACCATCTCAATCCCGGCTGAATCGTAAATAAAGGCATTGATCTCGCTGCGAGGGTCGCCGACCTTGAGGGAAGACGGGCTCACGGAGACTGCATAAATCACGGGCGGTGTGCCGTCATTTGTATTCGGCTTAAAATAGCTGTTATACTCCTTCTGAAACCAGATCGTTGCCTTGTTGTCGAGGGGATCGGTTGGCGCGAGTGCTGCCGCAGAGCTAACCAGAGCGGCCAGCAAAAATAAATAAAGGATTGAACTGAAGTTCACATCTACTCCAGTTATTAATTTCCGAGGTTCTTATATTTGCTGGTGCTGCTTACCTGTATCTCCAGTGCATCGGCAAAGGTTTTGGTAACCTCGCCGGTAGCTGCTACAATATCGACGCTATAGACTCCGGCGGCAACATTGGCATTCCAAATTCCGGCAAATTGGTCCCCTGTGATGCGTTTCATAATGACGCTGGAAACTTGGGCTCCTGCCTTGCTCTTTATCACAGCCGAGACTTTGAAGCTACTGTCGGCAGAGCTTTTCTGGGTTTGGCCGTTGGAACCTATCTGGACCACACCGTTCGTATTGCTGAGGTCGGCATATCCCTGAGGAGAGCCGAATCCACAGGTGGCGCATCCTTTGACCGTCAGCATGGTTTCATTTCCCGTCTTGGAGGGAGCAGCGGTGCCTGTATCGGCATTCTGTTTTTCTTCCTCAAAGATGGCGGTAATTTGCACTACGTCGCCTGTATTCGCCGGGTTTGGAGACGCTTTCACTTCTTGAAGATCAAAACCTAGTTTTGGCTGGCTCGCCTGCCAGTCCTGCCAGGAGTATATTCTGGCATCGTATCCCATGCGTTCGAGCACGAACCAGACCATCGAAGCCTTGACGCCCGTATTGGTGTAGATCACGACCGGCTTGTCTTTATTCAAGGATGCGAAGAGTTTTGCCAGTTCCGTTTCGTCTTTGATCATCTTGCCGCTGAGGACCGAGTCATAGGGAATATTCACGGCTCCCGGGATTGCTCCGGTATTGAATTCCTCTGCCGTTCTGGCATCAACGATCTGCGCCACGCCGCTTTGCACATATTCGTAGGTTGCCATGAGACTTGATTTTACTGTGGCGTTGTAGGTTGTTTTGGGAAGCTCTTTTGGCTCGGCAACTGTTGGCTCTTTTGCCGCCACCCAATCATCGATACCGCCGTCGAGCAGCTTGACCTTGTCGTGGCCGAGGTACTTCATCATCCAATAAACGTATGTAGCAGCAGACGGTCCGCCGCCGCAGGGCTGGCATTCACCGTAAATGAGCACATTATCGTTCTTGGATATGCCCGCGTCCCCCAGCACCTGAGCCATCTCTGAGACCGACTTTAATGCACCGCCCTCTTTGAGAAATTCAGTATAGGGAATGTTGACGGAACCCGGAATGTACTCCGTGGAGTTGGGGCTGATATCCAGAATTATTCCAAAGCTTTCCACCTGATCAAGTGGAACCAGGACCGCTGCAAAGCCTTCGCTCCTCTCTGATGATGCGACTTTCTCAGCAACGGTTTTCTGAGTTTCGCTTGCCGTTTCTGCCGTCTTTTCGGATGTGGTCGGATCACTGCTCTTGGTATTCAGGCTGGCTGCATTCTGCCGCGATACTTTCGGATTTACAAGGCCGCCGGTGGTACTGAGCGTGGGGGCTGCACTGGTCGAATTCCCATCCATGAATGCCGCCCATTCGTTGTTCAGAACCTCCTGCTGATTGCCCGATGAACAGGCCGCACATTCTGCACTTGCGTTAGAGGTCGCAGCTATGGCCACTGCGATCAATAGCAATATGCTGCTAACCGTTTTAATCATTCTCATGAATTCTCCTCAAAGGTTAATTTTTGCAGAGATTAAATTCTCCAAGCACCGATTTCTTCAAAGATTAATTTCATCGAGACCGCTCACTTTGCGGTTTCATTTCCCTTGGAGCTTTGCATTCTTTCGTTATACATCCAATCCTCATAGGAATATAGCTTGGCATCATAGCCTAAAAGTTCCAGCGCGAACCAGGCTACCGATCCCTTAGTAGGCTGTGCTGTGAAGACTGCGACAGGTCGATTTTTATCAAGGACTGCAAAGACCCTTTGCAGCTTTGTCTCATCTGCTATTTTGCCGTCGCCTATGATGCTGCTGTATGGGATATTAACGGCTCCCGGAATCGTGCCCGCCCCGAATTCCTGAATGGATCTGGCATCCACAATCTGCGCCGCGCCGCTCTTGACCCAATCGTACTTGGCGATGAACCCGTCCGTGAAAACGGCGCTGTAGTTAGTGGGCGGCCTTGTGATAGTATTATTGTCGGCGTTTTTGCCTGCCGCGATCCAATCCTGCACCGTACCGTCCAGCACCCGAACATTCTCGTGCCCCAGGCATTTCATCATCCAATAGACTAGCGTGGCCGGGGCGGGGCCGCCGCCGCAGGGCATGCACTCGCCGTAGATTACGACATGGTCCTTTGGCGATATTCCTGCGTCCCCAAGGGTTTTGCAGATATCCTTCATCGATAACAGGTTTCCGTTATGCAAGAATTGCACATATGATATCGCCGTTGAATTCTTGATATGCATTGTCGCATTCTCGCTGATATCCAGCAGAATGTCGCCGCTCGAAACATCGTCGATGGGCTCCAGCATCTTCTTGGTAGTGTCGCTCCTGGCTGCAGTCAGGTTTCCGAGAACAGGTTTTCCCGTGTTTTGGCTAGCATTCGATGACTTGTTTGATGAATTGTTGGCGGACTCGTTGGCGAAATTCTTTTCGAAATTGTTTTCGGACTTATTTGAAGCATCTGCTATCGTACTTGTCGTCTCTCGCCGATCTGCGGTTTTGGGAGTTTTGGCATTCTTCTTGGTGGCGTTAATGGCGGTGTTATTCTTATTAGCTTCAAAACTATTCATGGTCTGATTCCATTCGGAAGCCCTGCTGCTTTGTGCGGAGCCGTAGGATTCAACTGTCAAATAAACCAATTTCGTGCTTCCCATCTGATCGAATGCCTTATCGCTCGACCAGGTCGTGTCATCGGAACATATGACTGGGCTGCATGTGCCCATGATAATCAGCAATGCTAATACAGCCGGTGCTATTAATCCCACTCCCACCGAATATCTCCTAAATGCCATTACATCTTCCCGCTAATTTGCTTCGCGAAATGATTTATGAAGAGAAGCCTCCCCTTGAGCCGATCGTCACAACGCCTAACGACTCTTGCAGCTCGAACCCTCGCGCATTCTTTGCCGTCAGGACTATCTCATATTTTCCGGGATCGAGGAGAGCTGTGGAGAAGCTGCCCTGATAGGAATCTCCTGACTGAACGAGTCTGGCATAGCCTTCCGCTTCCTTTCCCGAACGGTAGGCGCGGGCTGTGACTTGAGAAAGGGCGTACTTGGATTGCAGCTTTGCTTTTATGGAGATGCTGTCTCCCACTCTAACGCTCGTTGGGGACATGCTCTTGTCGATGATATTGATCTCCTTGACCTGATTGCCCATGATGGGATATTCATCCTTGGACGAGTCGCTTACCGCGTAGGGCTGATCGCCTATTCCGTCCTTTCCCGCAGCATCCTGTCCGACTCCTTGCATCTCATCTTTTCCCTGGTAGTCGCTCCAGAGGTTTCCGCCTTTGGGATAGGGCGCATACCACGAATTTTTGCCCCTTTCCTCGGCCTGGACTGCGTTATCGGAGATGCGATTGCCGTAGAATTTGTTGCCGCTCGATTCCACGAATATGCCGGTCTGACTGCTGGATATATTGTTGTAGATAATTATATTCTTATCTGAGTTGCTCTGGATTTGCAGCCCGTAGCGACCGTTGTTTGTTATCCGGTTTCCGTCTATGGTATTTTGGGGTGATTCCATGAAGGTTATGCCTGCTACGACGTTGTTTTGCACGGTGTTGTTGCGGATTATGTTGCCCGTGCAACCGAGGCGCAGGTCCAACCCGGAGTTGGTGTTCTTCGACATATCGTTGAATTCAATCAGGTTGTTGGCGCAGTCCGTGAACATGTACAGGCCGTACATATTTGCCTGCAAAACGTTGCCCCGGATGGTGTTGTTGCTGCAGGAAGGGAAGAGATTGATGCCGTAAGCGCCGTTGCCATAGGCTGAATTGTTCGCGATGAGGTTGTCGTTGGAGTTGGAGAGGTAAATTCCATACCAGCCCTCGCCCACGATTCCATTGTAGCTGGCATTGTTTCCCGTGACCGTATTACCGTCGGAGAAGAGCAGAGCTATGCCCGGCTGGGCGCAGTAGAGGACGGTGTTGTCGGCAATCAGACATCCCGTGACGCTGTTGAGCTTTATTCCGTAAAAGCCGTCCCGAACCAGGAAGCCGCGAAACTCTACGTTGTCAGCCTCCACGCTCACGCATGCATCTCTGTTGCCGGCCCGAATGGTAGAGCCGTTGCCCACCAGCTTTATGCTCTTTTGAATGGATATCTTGTCATAGGCTCCCGGTGCAACCAGCAGCGTGTCGCCGGGGGAAGCTGCATTGATTGCAGCCTGCAAGTTCGAACTCACCTGTATTGTGGCACCGTCTGTGACGGCAGCTGTTAGCAGCACCAGACAGGCGATGCAAAAGGCCATAATTCTCAAGCGACCACCATGATCAAGAGCAGTCGCGATGTTAATAAAGCTAACGTATATCATTATTCTGCATAGTCAATGCTGGGAAACCCAGGATTAACATGGACCGAGCAATATAATCTCTCGAAAGATGAGCGTCATCTTGGGCCCAAGAATTGCCTATAATCGCTTATATTGGTCATATATGAACGTAAGTCTTTTTATCGTCTGAGAATAGTATTCATTGGAGGAATTGACTAATGAGATATTTGTATGCAATTACCGGATTATTGCTGCTGCTTGCGGCAACTGCCGCAGCGGGCAGCTTCAAGGCAAACATGGATGTTGATATCTATGTAGATGCGAATAACTCCAGCGAGAACTTTGCCGATAGCGACACCCTCTGGGCGGCTTCTGAGGACGGCAAGTCCGTCAAGGAGGTTTACCTGAGCTTTGTCAATCTCTTCGGCTCCCAGAGCATCTTCAAGCCCGAGCAGCTTCAGTCCGCTACTTTGACCCTGGATGTCTCCAAGGTAGAGAATCCCGGCGAGATCAAGGCATATTTGGTGCACGGTGCTACACTGGGTACGGCAACCTGGAGCGACAAGCCCGAGTACAGCAGCAATGTCTCCACCTCGGTCGATGTGGAGAAGGAAGGAAGCTACACCATCGATGTCACACCTCTGATCAAGAAGGCTGTGGAAATCTGCACAGAAGGATGCCCCTATTCCATTGCTCTGGTAGCTCAGGACGGCGCATCGGTGGGCTTCACATCCGCTAAGGCTTCCGCGGAGAAGAAGCCGGTTCTGGAATACGAGAATTCCGACTAGATATCGGATAACTAAAATAGATAAATTAAACTAAATAACTGATCCAGAACGGAAAAAAGGCGAGATGATGAAGAGTGAGCGGCAGAAAGGCTGTGGAAAAAACCAATCCATCGTCTCGTTGTTAACCCGTTTAGTTTTCTTTTTATACCTCTTCGATCATTTAGATAGCTGATGCGCCAAGGCAGATCTTATGCAGTTCCAATTGTGCTCTTATTTCTCTTAGGGCTATATCTGCTGTTCTTGAGTGGCGGCGCGTCGGCGGCCAGCGGCAAGAGCCCCGTTGAGGTAATCACTATTGAGACCCCGGGATGCACAAAATGCGCCGCGATGGAGAGAACGCTTGGGCAGATCAACGAGGACGTGCCTCTGAATATTACAAAATACTATTACTATACCGATGAAGGCCACCGCCTTATCAAGGAGATGAATGCCAAAGACGTTCCCGCGGTTATCATCGGATCTCATGTAATCAACTACAAGGATTACAATGGAGACAATGCCAAGCTTGAGCGCCTCGTTCGAGAGGCTCTGGCGGATAACACTACCATCGAGAATGCTTCCATCTCACTGCCCAGCAACAAGAGCGCAAATATGAGCAGCATTGAAAACGGTCCGTCTCTGAATTTGCAGGAGTTCTCCATCTACACCGTCTCTGCCGTCCTGGGGGCGGGGCTGGTGGCTGGCTTCAATCCCTGCCTGCTCGGCATCCTGGTATTTCTGGCGGCGTCGGTGCTCTCCTCGTCGGGCCGCAAACGCGATCTGGTGATGATGGTAGTGTTCTTCTCGCTCGGCATCTTCACCATGTACTTCCTCTTTGGTCTGGGCATGCAGAGGCTGCTGCAGACGGATGCGGTGACCGGGGTTTTCCGCTATGTTCTGACCGCATTTCTATTGATCGCGGGTCTTTCTCAGGTCCTGGACGCGGTGCGTCTGAACCAGGGAAAGCCATCGCTCTTCCGCACGGACTGGGCCCTCAAGTACTTCCAGGCCGGAGTAGACAAGGGGCGCTTCAGCTCCTACTTCTTGATAGGGGCGCTCTTCTCACTGGTCAAGGCTCCGTGCCTCGGTGCCATTTACCTCGCGATCCTGGATCTTCTATCAACCCAGAGCTACTTAGCAGGCGCAGCGTACCTGTTTTTCTTCAACCTGGGGGTCATACTGCCCATTATAGTTTTGGGCGGCTTCATGGCTCTTGGGATGAGCCCGGAGCAGGTGGACGCATTCCGCAAGGACCACCGGGTGGGCATGAGGCTGGCCACAGGCCTGTCCTTGATCGCGCTCGCGCCGCTCATCTACTGGCAGTGGATTTAGATCCGAAAGCCGCCTGTGGAAAAAGGATTAATAGAGAGATGTTTCACCTATTTCTGAGGTGAATTATTGTTTTTAGTAGGTGAGGCTCTCATCGGGAGAGAGCCTGAGATAGCACACATCGATCTGATCATAGGAGAGAAGGATGGGCCAGTAGGGGCAGCTTTTGCTTCCGGGCTTACCCAGCTTTCGGCGGGACATACTCCCCTTTTGGGAGTCATAAGGCCGAACCTTCCTCCCAAGCCATCCACTCTCATCGTGCCCAAGGTCACGGTCAAGAATATGGATCAGGCTGCCCAGATCTTTGGACCGGCTCAGATGGCCGTGGCCAAGGCGGTAGCGGATAGCGTGGCCGAGGGAGTAATTCCCAAAGACAAGGTGGAAGATCTGGTAATAATCGTGTCAGTCTTCATCCACCCCCAGGCCAAGGATTACGATGCCATCTACCGCTACAATTACGGTGCCACGAAGCTGGCGTTGCAGCGAGCGATGGTCGGATTCCCGGACATCGAAAAGGTGCTCTACGAGAAGGACAGGTCCACTCATCCCATCA
>Ga0105092_10001627_pt1 | contig 12049 bp, 12 predicted proteins | sample PPLLak2March2015_FD_87021 | JGI IMG/M metagenome (GOLD analysis project Ga0105092, IMG submission 87021) | Freshwater sediment microbial communities from Prairie Pothole Lake near Jamestown, North Dakota, USA - PPLs Lake P7 Core (1) Depth... | ecosystem: Environmental > Aquatic > Freshwater >... | reverse complement strand
CTTGACGGCCGCCCCCATCTTGTATAACCTTTAGGTTATGAACGCCAGAGGCCATTCACCAATGCCTGACCGTCTCGACGCGACGTTCGCCGCGCTCGCAGACCCGACGCGACGTGCGATTCTCGTCCGGCTCGCTTCGGGCGAGGCGTCGGTGACGGAACTGGCCGCGCCGTTCGCCATGAGCCAGCCTGCGATCTCGAAACATCTCAAGGTACTGGAGCGCGCCGGCCTGATTTCGCGCGGACGCGACGCGCAGTATCGGCCGCGACGACTCGAGGCGAAACCGCTCGCGGAAGCCAACCAGTGGCTGGAGCGCTATCGGCAGTATTGGGAGGGCAACTTCCAGCGCCTCGACGCGTTGCTCGGTGAGCTGCAATCGCAGAACAAGAAACGTAGACGCAAGAAGCGACACCCAAGAACGGACAAAGGAGATGACCGATGAAAAACCAGGGAGCATTGACCGTGACGGCGTCAGGGGAACGGGAAATCGTGATGACGCGCGTCTTCGACGCGCCGCGCGATCTAGTCTTCGATGCTTTCATCAAGCCGGAGCTGCTCAAGCGCTGGCTCCTGGGCCCGGACGGATGGAAGATGATCGTCTGCGAATTCGATCCGAAGCCGGGGGGAAAGTATCGCTACGTGTGGCGGCGCGACAAGGACGGAACGCAGATGGGAATGAGCGGCGTCGTTCAGGAGATCGTGCCGCCCTCGCGCATCGTCACCACGGAAAAATTCGATGAATCGTGGTACCCGGGCGAAGCCGTGGGCACGCTCGTCCTGACCGAGAAGGGCGGAAAAACCACGGTCACGCAGACCGTGCGCTACGATTCGCGCGAAGCGCGCGACGGCGTCCTCGCGTCCCCGATGGAGAGCGGCGTCGCGGCGAGTTACGATAGACTGGCTGCGCTGCTCGCGGCCTAGCCCATTCAAACACCAAGGAGAGCACATGCAAAAGATCACCCCGTTCTTGTGGTTCGACGGAAAAGCCGAAGAGGCGATGAACTTCTATGTTTCCATTTTCAAGAACTCCAAGGTCGTGAGTACGACTCGATATGGGGAGGCGGGTCCGGGGCCGAAAGGATCGGTCATGTCCGCGGTATTTCAGCTCGAAGGTCAGGAATTCTTCGCGCTGAACGGCGGCCCGCAATACAAGTTCACGCCGGCCATCTCGCTCTTCGTGAACTGCGAGACGCAGCAGGAAGTCGACGAGCTATGGGAGAAATTATCCGCAGGCGGCGAAACGAATCGGTGCGGTTGGCTGCAGGACAAGTTCGGCCTCTCGTGGCAGATCATTCCATCGGTGCTGGGCAAGATGTTGCAGGACAAGGACGCCGAGAAGTCCAAACGTGTCATGCTAGCAATGCTACAAATGGACAAGATCGATATCGATGGCCTGAAACAGGCGTACCACGGAGGGTAGCAGTGCCCCTACTCCGCATCCCGGCTGGCCTGGGGGGACCGACTTCGATCCAGCGACATGAACCAGTAGCTCAATGCGAGAAACACGCCGCCGAACCCGATGAAAAGGAGAATGCGCCAAATGGCGGGAACGGAGGCCAAGTCGACTATGAAGAGTTTGCCGACGACCGCCAGCAACGTCACGAGGCCGACCGTGCGCATCGACCGATTGGCCCTGCGCAAACCCGTCACCAGCAGGCTCGCGCCATAGACGCCCCAGATCACGGTGACGATGGCCTGCCCGTTCGAGAGGTGCGAGCACTGGTGTAGTACCCACGCCATGACCATGGCGTGCGCGGAATACAGATAGAAGCGGCGTACTCTCTCGCGCGGCAGGTTGAGCGCGGCGATCGCGATGGTTGCGATCGACCACAACATGGTGAGGCCAGTCGCGTTGAAGAGCGGAATGTCGGGCTGCCGCGTGCTTGTTAGATCGCGAAGCAATAGGAACACCACGATGCCGTACAGGGCGTGTGACACGATTCCCGCGAGGTACAGGTTGGTTCGCCGCCATAGCAGGCGCAGCACGAGTGCCTCGGTGGCGATCGCGAGGTGCTGGGCGTTCCCGTGCGCCAGCAGCAATGTGCCTACGGCAGCCATCCCGCTCGCCACGAAGACGTGCGCGCTGGTCAGGCGTCCCCACGCGAGGACGCGATAGAAGCGAACGGCCGCGACGGCGTAGACGACCGCGGTTGCGAGGCACACCAGGCCGAGCGCGTCGTTCTCCATGTTCCACAGCGCGGCCGTCGTTACGACCGCGGCGACGGGGATCAGCGTGGCCAGCAGCAGGCGATCGTCGTCGCCTTCGGCGCGCTCACGCGTCGGCGTGGCGCGGATATAGCTCATCGCGGCGACCACCCCGAACATGACCCACAGATAGAGTAACCCTGCCTGAATGAACCAGCGTTGCGCGTCCGGCGAACCCACGTGCTGGATTGCCGCGGCCAAGACGGCGATCTCGGATCCTACGGCCGCCACCCAGAGGAGAGCCGTCCATTTACGGCGGCCGTGAATCGCGACCGCGCCCGTCGCAACGAGCACGACATATGCGACCACACCCAGCACGCTGCGTTCCGCGTGGTAAAGAAGGGACGGCGTCGCGAGTCCGCCGAGGGTGGCGACGATCGTAAGCGGCAGGGAGTTTTGTCGAACCGAGATGACGAACGCCAGCAACGTCACGACCGTCATGTACGCGAACGCGGGTGCGGCGGGAACGAGCGCGAAGAGCTGGTACGCGGCAAAGCCCGAGATGTACCAGACGCCGATTCCTCCGCCCGTGAGCACTTGGGCGAAGGCGCGATCGCGAGACAGCAGGGCGCGACCGACTGCGGCGAGGCCAATCCCGAGTGCCACGCCAATGCCGACGCGAAGGACGCGTACTGTGATCGGTTCGTTGTCCGAGAACTTGAAGAGGAACACGACGCCGAAGAGCAGCAAGCCGATCCCGATGTAGCGCAGCCAGGTGCGGAGGTCGGTGGTCGCAAGGGGCCGATGCTTGACGGCCGGAAGACTTGGGCTGCGCGGCGGTTCGGGAGCGGTGCGCGGCGCGATCGCGGAAACGGGCCTTCCTGGCGCGCGCAGCTCCTCGACGAGTCGTTCGAGACGTTCGACGCGTTCTCGTAGATCGGCGTAACTGGGTTCCATCGAGATTCCCGTACCCCCTTTGACGCGGAGATACTCCCGCACCAGGCGGATCGATGCACGGAAAATTTTCGTCTCTGCGACTTCACCGCGATTCTAAGTCGCTTAATCGCGTATCTCTAACCCTCGCATTCTGGTATATTGATCGGTGTAAACTGACGACCCAACACCGAGATTGAGTACCCTCGGTCCTTCCGAGCATGCGTGGAGGCGGTCCCCTTAGGTGCCCGCCTCTTCGCGTCATTAGGCAGGAAGCCGCCAGGCCGGAGGTCGTCAGGAAGGAGATGTCCCCCATGGAACACATTGCACCGTATTCAACCATCAAACGCATTGGGTTCATCGGCAACTACATGCCGCGCCAATGCGGCATTGCCACATTCACCACCGACTTGTGCGAGGCCATCGCTGCCGAATACGATGGAACCACTTGCATCGCCCTGCCCGTCAACGACGTCGAAGCCGGCTATGCCTATCCAGACCGGGTTCGATTCGAACTGACTGAAAAGGACATCAGCTCATATCTGCGCGCTGCTGACTTCTTGCACACGAACAATGTCGATCTTGTGTGCCTGCAACACGAGTACGGGATCTATGGCGGGCGAGCGGGCAGTCACGTCCTGACCCTTTTGCGCGAGTTGCACATGCCCATCGTCACGACCTTCCACACCATCCTGCGCGACCCCGATCCGGAGCAGAAACGAGTATTGCAGGAAATAGCGGCCCTGTCCGATCGGCTGGTCGTCATGAGTGCGCGCGGTGTGGAATTCTTACAAGATATCTATCGCGTATCGCCAAAAAAGATCGATCTGATCCCCCACGGCATCCCGGACGTGCCGTTCGTCGACCCGAGTTTTCACAAAGACCTGTTCGGGGTCGAGGGCAAGACGGTCTTGCTCAGCTTTGGATTGCTCTCGGCGAACAAGGGCATCGAGAATGTCATCGCCGCTCTGCCCGATATTCTCGCCCGACATCCGAACGTCGTGTACATCATCCTGGGTGCAACCCATCCCCACGTCAAACGGGACGAAGGGGAAAAGTACCGGCTGTCCCTCCAGCAAATGGCCCGAGAGAAGGGCGTGGAAGAGCAGGTCATCTTCTACAACCAATTCGTTAGTCTGGAAGAACTCATTGAGTTCATCGGGGCGGCGGACATCTACATCACGCCTTATCTGAACCAGGCGCAGATCGTCTCTGGCACGCTGGCCTACACGCTGGGGGCGGGCAAGGCAGTGATTTCAACGCCCTATTGGTATGCCGAAGAGATGCTGGCCGAAGCGCGTGGAGCGCTGGTGCCGTTCCATGACCCCGCGGCGCTGGCCGATCAAGTGGTCGACCTGCTGGACAACGAGGCCAAACGTCACGCCATGCGCAAGCGCGCCTATCTGTTTGGCCGGAAGATGGTCTGGCCGCAGGTGGCACGACGTTACATGGAGAGCTTTGAGCGTGCCCGCTCCGAGCGCCGACATTTTTCCCTCAAGAGCTTGACGGTCAAAGCCCTGGACGAAAGTCCGGGCGAAATTCCTCCGCTCAAACTCGATCATTTGCGTCACATGACCGATGAGACCGGCATGCTGCAGCACGCCATATTCACAGTGCCCAACTATCACGAAGGCTACACCACCGACGACAACACCAGGGCCCTGATCGTGAGCACGCATCTAGAGGAAATGGGCAGCGGAGACGCCCTGGAACTCGCCTCGCGATATCTCGCCTTCGTCTGGTATGCCTTCAACTCCGAGGCCAGAAGGTTTCGCAACTTCATGGACTACCAGCGCCGCTGGCTGGAAGACCGCGGTTCAGACGATTGCCACGGCCGCGCGTTGTGGGCGTTGGGCACCGTTTTGGGCCGCTCGAACACCCCGGCCCTCCATAGTATGGCCGGCTGGCTCTTCGAAAAAGCGCTGCCCGCCATCCTCGAGACGACCAGTCCGCGGGCATGGGCCTTCGCGCTCATCGGCATCCACGAGTATCTGCATCGGTTTGCCGGTGACCGCGCGGCGAGCCAAGTCCGGGATGAGTTGGCCAAGCGATTGCTCGTGCTGTATCAAAGTCATCGAACGGATGAATGGCGATGGTACGAAGATGTCCTGACGTACTGCAACGCCGCGTTACCCCACGCGATGCTCATGAGCGGCCAATCGATCCCGGATGACGCGATGACCGAGGCGGGGCTGGATTCGCTCGGCTGGCTTGCCGACTTGCAGCGTTCTGCCAAGGGACATTTCATCCCGATTGGCTCCAACGGTTTTTACCGGCGGGGTGGTGAGCGCGCCCGCTTTGACCAACAACCCGCGGAGGCTCAAGCGATGGTGTCCGCCTGCCTCGAGGCAAGTCGGATCACGCGGGACAAACGCTGGAGCAAGGAAGCCCGGAGCGCCTTCGAGTGGTTCCTCGGGCGCAACGACCTGAACCTTCCTATCTACGATCCGAAAACGGGCGGTTGTCGAGATGGCCTGCATCCCGATCGCCCGAACGAAAACCAGGGTGCGGAATCCACGTTGGCCTACCTTCAGGCCTCGTTGGAGCTGCGTCTGGCCGAGAATACACCCGAATCTATGGAGTCATCCTCTCAATGAGCAACAAGCACCCCGAACTTTTTCGCCGTCATCCACGCAATCCCATCCTGACCGTTTCCGATTGGCCCTATCCAGCCAATACCGCGTTTAACCCGGGCGCAACATTGCTGCCCGATGGAACGACCCTGCTCTTGTGTCGCGTGGAAGATCGGCGGGGCCATTCTCACTTTGGCGTCGCTCGTTCCGCCAATGGTGTCGATGGTTGGAAGATTGACCCGCAGCCCACATTATCGCCCGACCCCATAAACTTCCCGGAGGAAGTGTGGGGAATTGAAGACCCACGCATCACGTACCTCCCCGAGCTCAGTCAGTATGCCATCGTCTATACCGCCTATTCGCGCGTCGGACCGGGCGTGTCGCTCGCGCTCACGAAAGATTTCGCTCACTTCGAGCGCTACGGGATGATCATGGCGCCGGAGGACAAGGATGCGGCCCTGTTTCCTCGTCGTATCGGCGGGCAATGGGTATTGATCCATCGCCCCGTCAGCGCTCCCGGTGCGCATATGTGGATGTCGTATTCGCCCGACCTGCGGCACTGGGGCGGCCACAAACTGATGTTGGAGGCGCGCCGCGGTGGGTGGTGGGACGCGAACAAGATTGGGTTGTCGCCGCCGCCTATTGAAACCTCGCAGGGTTGGCTGGTGATCTACCACGGAGTCCGACAGACGTCGGGCGGTCCCATCTACCGGCTCGGGGTGGCGCTGTTCGACCTGCACGCCCCGGATCGGTGCCTGAAGCGCGGCCACGAGTGGATTCTCGGTCCGGAGGAGCCCTACGAGCGACGCGGGGATGTGGACAACGTCGTGTTCCCTTGCGGCTATACCGTTGCTCCCGACGGCGACACCATCCGCCTCTATTATGGAGCGGCGGACACGAGCATCGCCCTGGCCACCGGGAGTATTCGAGCCATTCTTGATTGGCTCGACCGACAGGAACCATGAAGCGCCTCTACCACCTCGAGACTATTCTTTCAGGATGAACGTGACCTTGAGGCGGACACGGTACTCCGTGATCTTGCCTTTCACGATGACGACCTCTTGGTTCTTGATCCAGGCACCTGTGACGTTCTGCAGCGTCTTGGTCGCGCGCGCGATGCCGACGCGCATGGCCTCGTCGAAGCCCTTCGGCGACGACGACGTGATCTCTGTGACACGAGCAACCGACATAAGACGTCCTCCTTCATTTGCGCCGGCACCAAGGCACGAGAAGTCCCGCGGTGGCGCCGCCATTGCTACGCTTGCGATCAGCACAAAACGATGTGAGAATAGTAGAACAAACTCTTGCGTTGCGCCGCACAATTCGACGGATTTTCGCGAACCATCGCTGCGGGCGTAGGTCAGTAACAACGAACCTCACCGATGAAAGCGTTGATCATTCTGAATCCCGCGGCGGGAAAAGACGCTGGTGGGGCGGTACGTAAGGCGCTCAATCGCCATTTTTCAGCAGCGCGCGTTGAGTTCGAGGTCCATGAGATCCTCGAGGGGGACAAGCCCGACGAGATCGTGCGCGCTCGGCTACGCGACGGGTTCGACTTCGTTGTGGCCGCGGGGGGTGACGGAACTGTCTCCGCCGTGTTCGACGGTCTCTTGGGAACCTCGATCCCGCTCGGCATCATCGCGACGGGGACGGGGAATTTGATCGCGCGCGAGTTCGAGATTCCAACCGAAGTAGACGATGCCGTCGCGCTTATCGTCGGCATGCCGCATTCGATGAAAATCGACGCGATGAAGATCGGCAAGCGCGTCTACGTTCTCAATGCCGGGGTGGGCATCAGCGCCGCGGTCATTGGCGGCACGACGCCGGCGAGCAAGGGGCGCTTCGGACGCGTGGCCTACTTCGCAACCGCGCTCAGGATTTTCCGATTCAGGCCGCGTGCCCTCGCCGTTACCGTCGACGGTGAGACGCACGAGTACCGCGCGGTCGAAGTCGCCATCTCAAACTGCGGGATTCTGGCAAGAACGCTCTATCCGAAGGGGCCGGATATTCGACCCGATGACGGACACCTCGACATATGGATTCTGAGCCTGAAGACATTCCGTGACTATGTCCGATACTTTGTTGGAGTCATGGTCGGGAGGCGTGCGAATCTGAACGCACAGTTCTTAACGGCCGAAAAGGGTGTCTCCGTCACGAGCCGTGTTTCTCTGGCGACGCAAGCAGACGGTGACATTATCGGAACCACACCACTCGAGATCGAGGTCCTTCCGAACGCTCTCACAGTGCTGGTCCCCAAGGCGCCGTCGTCCTCTTCATAACTGTTCGGATGGTGGGATGGGGGCGGGCTCGAACCCGCCCCCATATAGAGGCGAGATAACTCGGCGTTACGCCAGTACGGGCGCAGCGATCTTGTGGAAGGTCGAGTTGGCGACGTCATAAGTTTCGACGCTCGCAGTTCCCTCGACGACGCTCGAGAGAATCTTGGTGACCTCCGAATAGGCGTTGTTCTTGTAGTTCTCGGCGCTCTCAGCCTTATCCCAGAGGCTGATCGCGAGCACGCTCGTGCCGTCGGGCACAACGAACGTGATCTCATCCTGGAATCCCTTCTGTCTCCGGAGCATCGGAATGATGTCCTTCTCCAGCTTCTGGGTGAACTCCGGGACGCAGTTGGGCTTCAGTTTCATCGAGATTTTACGTGCAAACATGTGAGTCTCCTTAACGTGTGTTCGTAATTAGCAGGGGAACGATATGCCGATGACTTTGGTGGTTCAGACGATCTGAAGACGCGCTCTGCCTGCACCCACAACCTAAGTCAATTAACTTGACGTGTCAAGTCATTAGTGTGATATTTGGGATCTGATTAATCAGGGTTAGTTAACCCGGAGGTCGGTTTCTGGACGTATCACTGCTCATCAAGCAACGGCTCGAAGAACTGGACCTCGAACAGAGGGATCTGGCGGTTGCGGCCAAGGTTACGGAGTCGTACATCTCGCAGCTCCTGACCGGAAAGAAGCTTCCTCCCGCGCCCGAACGAACCGACATCTACGTCAAAATGTCGAAGCTCCTGAAGCTGCCCAGCGACAAACTCGCCCGCCTGGCGGAACTGCAGCGCTTGCAAGCGTCGAAGCGGACAAAGGGGGAGCAAACGGCACCATTGTTCGCGGAGATTCGAGAATTGGTCCTGCGCAAGTGCGCGCCCGACCAGAAAGAGCAGATACGCGGGATTTTCGAGACGCAACCATTCGGCGAACTCGAGCGTATCGTCACGCAACGACTTCTCGATGTCGTCAAGCGACTCGCTCGAGAGGAACTGAAAAACGAAAACTGGCTTCATCTAGTCGCTCGGCTTACGGGTCGAAGCTTTGAACAGATCCGCGTTACCATCCTCGAGTTCTTGGACACGGACATCTTCAGTTTGTCACCTGAAAGCGGCGTCTCGTTTCTCGATCCTTTGATTGAATCCTGGTCGATCGACCTCGGGACCTTCGGCATGGAGATCGTCCTCAATCGAAGGCTGGCGGCCGACAACACGAAGCGATACGAGTTCGTCGAGAGAGACTCGGATCGGCGTCCCGAGGAGGAACCCGGACTCAAGGAATTCCTTCGCGACCGTATTCTGAGCCACGATGCCACCGTGGAAGAGCTCATGTTCTTGAAGAACCTTCGGTTCACCGGGAGGCAGCCCACCGCCCTCTACTATTATCGCGAACTGCAAAACCTCCGCGATCCGCTCCATTTTCACCCGGTAACTGGCGTGAAAGCCCCCGGATCTTAGACTCCGACTTTCGGACCTGATATAGTCGCGCCCATGGCCGCCGTGAAACGCGACAAAGATCGACCGACCGAGCAACCGCGCGAGTTAGTGACGCTCGTCCGGCCTGACGGGCCGGCCCAAGTCGGTCGCAGAATCTCGTCGTCGTTTCCATCCGACCTCTTCGAGCAAGCCCGCGGGCGCTTGCGGCTGCTCGCGGGTTTCTTCTTCGTGGCCTTCACGTTCGACGTCGTGATCTATGTGTCCGTGATGGCATTCGCAACCAACGCGTCGCGCGGAGCCGTGAGGGCTCCGGAGGTTCAATGGGTGAACGTGGGCGCCGCCTTGATGTCCGCCGCCTTGTGGTGGGCGGCGCGGAGCCCCCGAGTTTCCGCGGCGCGGATACACACCATCGGCCTCGCGTATGAAGTCATGGTGTGCTTCATCTCTGCGACGCTGACCTACTGGCAGTCCTACCTCGACACGGGCATTCTTCCCAACCTGACGTGGGTGCCCGCCATCGTCATCATGTTTCCGTTGATCATGCCGGGACCGCCGCGCCGCATGCTCGTCGCCGCGATCGTGGCCGGTGCCATGTCTCCACTCGGGCTATTACTGCTCGACCTCACCGGAAAAGTCGATGTCGGCGACGGCAGCGCGTACGCGCCCGCTATCGTCGGATCGACCTTCGCCGTCGTGTTCGCATACTTGGGCGCGCGCGTCATCTACGGACTGGGTCGCGAAATCGCGAAAGCGCGCGCCATGGGGAGCTACCAGCTCGAGGAGCGTCTGGGCGAAGGCGGGATGGGCGAAGTCTGGCGCGCGCAGCACCGGCTGCTCGCGCGCACGGCCGCAGTCAAACTCATTCGACCGGCGATCGTCGGGAACACGAGCGCCGGCGTGTCGGAGCAGGCGCGGCAGCGCTTCGAACGCGAGGCGCAAGCGATCGCGCGTCTCCGTTCTCCGCACACCGTCGATCTGTTCGACTTCGGTATTGCGGACGATGGCGCGTTCTACTATGCGATGGAACTGCTCGAAGGGATCGACGCCCATGCGCTGGTGCGACGCTTCGGTCCCGTACCGGCGGAACGCGCGGTATACGTGCTGCGGCAGGTGTGTCACTCCCTCTCCGAGGCCGAGTCGTGTGGCCTCGTCCATCGAGATATCAAGCCGTCCAACATTTTTCTGTGCCGCTACGGAGAGGACTTGGACTTCGTGAAGGTGCTCGATTTTGGAATCGTGAAGTCGTCGCACGACGCCGCGGACATGCAGACCGCGCTCACCGGCGAGAATGTGATCCAAGGGACGCCGGCCTTCATGGCGCCGGAGCAGGCGCTGGGCCACGCGCGCATCGACGGACGCGCCGACATCTATTCCCTCGGTTGCGTGGCGTACTGGCTCCTGACCGGGGAGTTGGTATTCACCGCCGAGTCGTCGACGGGAATTCTCATGCAGCACATTCAGACTCCGCCGCGGCCACCTTCGTCGCGAACCGAGCTAGTGGTCCCGCCGCCGATGGATCGCGTCGTGCTGGCGTGTCTGGCCAAGGATCCCGCCGCGCGGCCGCAAACGGCGAAGGAGTTGTCGCGGCGGTTCGCGGAGATCGACGTTGCGAATCCGTGGACCGAGGAGCGCCGCCGCGAGTGGTGGGAGAAGCACCAGCCGGCTGGCACGCTCGCTTGACCGCGCTACGCTCCGCGGCATACCCTCACGTTGACGCCTCGAGTTCAAACCCGGACCCAGGAGAGTCATCCATGTTATCGCGGCTCCTCCCTCGCCAAAACAATTTCTTCAACTATTTCGAAAAGCTCGCCGCGCTCAGCGTCGAGGGCGCGCACGCGCTCGCCGAACTTTCCCGGGACGGCGCCGACTTCGAAGCCGTCGCGGGGAAGATCAAGGATCTCGAACACGACGCCGATGACGTCACCCACACGTGCATGGAGATGTTGCACAAGACGTTTATCACGCCAATCGATCGCAACGACATCCATCGCCTCGCCTCGAAGCTCGACGACATCATGGACTTGATAGACGGGGCGGCGCGCCAGATGTCGTTGTTCGAGATCACGTCGCTGCCGGAGAGCGCGCGCGAAGCGGCCACAGTTTTGGTGTTGGCCACCGAGGCGGTGGAGCGGGCGGTCAAGGGGCTGCGCAGCATGAAGAACGCGACCACCATTCTCGGCGAGTGCGTCCGCATCAACGAACTCGAAAACCAAGCCGACCGCATCAAGGCGTCCTCCGTAGCGCACTTGTTTCGCGAAGAGAGCAACGCCATCATGGTATTGAAGTGGCACGAGATCCATCAGGCGCTCGAAAATGTGACGGACGCGTGCGAAGACGTGGCGAACGTCATCGAGGGGATCGTTCTGGAGCATGCCTAATCCATGAGCGGCGAACTCGCGCTCGTCATTTTCGTCGTCGCGGTCGCGTTGGCGTTCGACGTCATCAACGGGTTCCACGACTCGGCCAACTCGATCGCCACAGTTGTTTCCACCCGCGTGTTGTCGCCGCGCACCGCGGTGCTGTGGGCCGCGTTCTTCAATTTTGTCGCGATGTTCGTCTTTGCTCCCAGGGTCGCCGACACGGTTTCGAAGATCGTCAAAGTGACGCCGGGCGACCCGGTATACATCTACGTCGTACTCGCCGGTCTCTTGGGAGCGATCGCTTGGGACCTCATTACGTGGTG
>Ga0105092_10001626_pt1 | contig 12051 bp, 10 predicted proteins | sample PPLLak2March2015_FD_87021 | JGI IMG/M metagenome (GOLD analysis project Ga0105092, IMG submission 87021) | Freshwater sediment microbial communities from Prairie Pothole Lake near Jamestown, North Dakota, USA - PPLs Lake P7 Core (1) Depth... | ecosystem: Environmental > Aquatic > Freshwater >... | reverse complement strand
GAGGAAAGTCCGGACTCCACAGGACAAGGTGGCCGTTAACGGCGGCCCCGAGTGATCGGGGGAAAGTACCACAGAAAAGACACCGCCTGTCGTTCGCGATGGGTAAGGTTGAAAAGGCGAGGTAAGAGCTCACCGGTCCATCAGTGATGGTGGACGCATGGCAAACCCCACCCGGAGCAAGACCAAATAGGAGGGTTGGGTGGTCCGCCCATAACCCTCGGGTAAGGTCGCTTGAACCCGTGCGCAATCACGGGGCAAGATGAATGATCGCTGTGGTTTCTTGTTAGGAACCATTACAGAATCCGGCTTACGATCCACTTTAGCCCACAATAGTTATCCCCAAAACTCTCTTGTTCCCACCCGCGGGTTGGCGCTTTCCGAAGAAAATATCGGTCGTCAATTTTTTAGGTATTTTATGTCAATTTTTGACTTTTTTTGCGAAGTGGAAGGCCCTCAAACTTTCGAATTCGATACCCAGCGCCTTACGTTTCTCAGAAGGTCAATATATTGATTAAATTTAAGTGGACTGAAGGGACAAAAATCCGCGAAAAACTTGAGATTTTTATTGACAGTTCCACCTTATAAAGTTATAAGTGGCGCCTGGTGGGAGAATGTGGGGTATCTTCCCATATAAACTCCCTCTTAGGTGGACGCATGTTTCGTGGCAGTTTTGAACATACTGTGGACGGCAAGGGCCGTTTAAGCATTCCTGTAAAGTTCCGCGACGTTCTCATCGGCAAAGGCGATGAGCGCATCGTGATTACCAATTTCGTAGTGGATGGAATGAAATGCCTCGATGTTTATCCGTTGGATGAATGGTCGCGGTTGGAGGAAGAGATTCGAAAAAAGCCAAAGTTCGATCGCAAAATGCTGATGTTTCAGAATTACTATCTCGGCGGTGCGTCTGAATGCATTGTCGATAAGCAAGGCCGTATCTTAATCCCGCCGCTCTTGAGGAAATACGCCGAACTAAAGCGCGATGTCGTTCTCGTCTCAGCTTTGGAAAAGTTTCGCGTCTGGGATCTCGAGGTATGGAAGAAAATATTCTCTGATGCTGAAGAAAAATTGATGCAAGACCCAGATTTTCTCGGTGACTTGGGGTTGTAAGAACGTCGACAGGATGGATGTGGTTTGAAAGGAGAATGAGGAATGCTGCCGCGAAAACCCATACAGGACATTTCGGTGCTCGATGTGGCCGGCGATATCGATTTTCGGGAAATGATCCGGATCAAAGACATGATCGGTGGCCTGATTGAAAAAGATCGGACGAAAGTCGTCCTGAATCTAAGGTCGGTGGACCACATCAATTACCTAAGCATCGGCCTCCTACTCGAGCGGCTCAAGCTACTTAGAAACCTCAACGGCGACTTGAAGCTGGCCGGGATGAGCCCTTTTTTAAGGGATATTTTTAGAGTCGTGGGCATGGATCGTTTCTTTGAGGATTACACGTCTTTGGAAGATGCCATCGAAAGTTTCGAGGACGACTGGGAGGGCGACGGCACCAGTCACTAAATGGCGTTTGCGCACGCTTCAGTAATGGCTAGGGAGACGGTTGACTTCCTGAAACCGGAACCCCGGAAACGATACTTGGACGGCACCTTGGGAGGAGGAGGACACACAGAGCAGATTCTGACTCACAGTAGTCCGGATGGACGGGTTCTGGGGCTGGACTTAGATGATGAAGCCATTGCTGCGGTTCGGGAGCGACTAAGCGGGTTTGGCGATCGGCTCGAGCTGCGACAGGCAAATTTTGCAGCGGCTGAAGAGACATTGTCGGAAGTCGGTTGGGGTCCAGTGGATGGTATCGTTTTAGATCTAGGGGTGTCGTCTCACCAACTGGAATCCCAAGAGCGTGGGTTCAGCTTTCGCGGCGGAGCGAGGCTCGATATGCGAATGAATCGACATCAATCGCTGGATGCATACCAGATCGTCAATACCTTTCCGGTATCCGAACTGGAGCGGATTCTGCGCCAGTATGGCGAAGAGCCGAAGGCGCGCCGCATTGCTCTGGCCATCGCTTCCGAACGGCGGATCAAACGGATCACAACAACCGAGGAGCTGGTTCAAATCATCGCCCGAGCCAAGGGTCAGGGCGATCGAGATCATCATCCGGCGACCCAAACCTTTCAAGCTCTGAGAATTGCGGTCAATAAGGAATTGGAGAATCTAGAGCGCTTTTTACACAACGGTTACGAGCTGCTTCGGCCCAAGGGACGGATGGTCATCATTTCGTTTCATTCGTTGGAAGATCGATTGGTGAAAACGGCGTTTCGCCGATGGCACCGTGATTGCCTCTGTCCGCCCAGGACGCCGAAGTGTCAATGCGGTTGGAGCCGGAAGGTCAACTTGCTTACGACCCGACCGCTTCGTCCGTCAGCCAGCGAGATCGCAGCCAATCCGCGCGCCCGTTCGGCCAAGTTGCGCGCGGTGGAACGGATTTAGGGGATGCGCAGTGGCGATGGCGGCAAAACCGAGCGTCAAAGGATTGCGATCCCAGAACAGGGCACGTGTCAACCGGGCCGATCGGCGTCGGCGCCAGCGACACCTCATCGTGTTCGTTCTCTCGACGCTTGGCTTGATCGGAGTGGCATTGCTGCACGTTTGGCTGAGGTTGCAGGTCGTCCATATGGGTTATGTGCTTTCGACCACGAGCAAGCTGCAAAATCGGTTGGAACAGGAAAATCGCGAATTGAAGGTTGAACTAGCCACTTTGACATCACCGGATCGCCTCGAGGCGATGTCTCGCAAGCGCTTGGGGCTCAGGCCCCCGGAGAAGGGTCAGGTCATTGTCTTGCCATGAGACGTTCCTATCGAGGTGATCGTCTACGTTTAGGGGTGGCTAAAGTGCTTTTCTTGGTTTTGTTCGTGGTGGTCGGCGGACGGGCCTTTCAGCTCCAAGTTCTGCAGGGGGAGAGACTCAAACGACTGGCTGAGCGTCAGCACCTCAAAGAGTGGATCGTGCTGCCCAAAAGAGGCGCTGTCCTGGACCGTACCGGTGAACCGCTGGCGTTAAGTCTGGAAGCGCAGTCTGTTTATGCCCGTCCCCATCGTATTCAGGACCCGGCGGAGGTCAGCCGGGCTCTGGGTAAAATTCTCAATCTCGACGTTGGCGAAGTGAAGCAGAAAATGACTTCCGAAAAGCCTTTTGTTTGGATTAAGCGGCAGATCGGTCCTCAGGAAGCCGAGCGGATTCAAGCCCTGAGCGTCGAAGGCATCGGGATGTTCTATGAGCCCAACCGATACTACCCGCAGGGTCAATTGGCCGGACAGTTGATTGGATTTGTCAGCCGCGATTCAGAAGGATTGGAAGGGCTGGAGCTACATTACAACGACTACATACGGGGAGAAACCGGATCGTCGGTGATCGAACGTGACGCTTTAGGTCGCCGGGTTTTGGTTCAAGGCGTCGGGGGTCTACAGATGCCACCGGGCGGCGACATTCATTTGACCCTGGATACGTCGATTCAGCACCTTGCGGAGAAAGAACTGGAGGCGACTATCGGCAAATACCGAGCCAAGGCGGGGGTTGCCATCGCCGTTGATCCATTCACCGGCGAGGTGCTCGCCCTGGCCAATTATCCGTCGTTTGATCCGAATAATTTCGCCAAGCAGTCAGCCCAGCAAAGGCGCAATCGAGCGGTTGCCGACAGCTTCGAACCGGGCTCGACGTTTAAAACCATCCTGGCGGCAGCGGCCCTGGAAGAAGGAGTGGTCGGCAAAGAGGATCTTTTTTATTGCGAGATGGGCAAATATTCTTACGCGGGCAAGGTGATCCATGACACCCACCCGCACGCCTGGTTACCTTTCCATAAAATTCTTCAGGTCTCGAGCAACATAGGAATCACCAAGGTCGCCGAGAAACTAAAAAAGGAACGCTACTTTAAATATATTGAAAAATTCGGCTTCGGGCAGCCCACGGGCGTCGACGTGCCGGGAGAAGTCTCCGGGCTGCTGCGCAAACCGGAATCATGGTCGGCGATTGACCTTGCCACCCACGCCTTCGGCCAGGGGATTGCGGCGACGCCGATGCAGATGGTGATGGCCTATGCGGCCATCGCTAACGGTGGGTTTCTCATGCGCCCCCATGTGGTACGCCGCGTCGTTGGGCCCAAGGGTGAAGTGCTGGTTGAAAACCAGCCCCATGTGGTCCGGCGGGTAATCTCGGAAAAGACCGCACGATCATTGGCCTCCATGCTCAAAGGAGTGACCAACGAAGGCGGCACCGGGGTCATGGCTAGTGTCGAAGGTTTCGAGGTAGCGGGAAAAACCGGCACAGCACAAAAAGCGGATCTTACGCACGGGGGCTATGCGGCCGGCAAGCGTGTGGCCTCGTTTGTTGGGTTTGTTCCCGCGGATGACCCCAAACTGGTCGTGATAGTCCTTGTCGATGAGCCTGAGGTAAATGTCTATGGCGGCGTCGTTGCCGCTCCGGTATTTCGCAACATCGCTCGCGGGGCGCTCCGCCATCTGGCCGTGGCTCCGCAGAAGCCGGAATTAGTCCCGACGCCAATCGGCGCAACCGAATTCCCCCGCCGCCGCGCAACGAAAAAGGCAACCGAAGTCGTCTTCGACAGAGGTGCCGAGGCCGTGCCCGACTTCGTCGGTCTCAGCTTGCGGGAGGCGGTGGAGAAAGCTCGGGCGCTGAGAGTCAAGGTAAAAATGCACGGCAACGGCTACGTTATCCGACAATCTCCGGCCCCTGGAGGTCGCTGGAGCGAAGAAGAGATTCTGGTTCTAAATCTCCAGGGTTGATGCCATGCGTCTGCGGGAGTTTTTGCCGCTAGAGAAGGTAGAAGCAGCCGAAGGCAATCTGGATCAGGAAGTCACAGGGCTAACCTACGACTCTCGCCGAGTGAGAGCAGGAGAAGTTTTCTTTGCCATTCCCGGAGAGAAGGTCGATGGCCACCGGTTCATTTCCCAGGCGCTGAAGAGCGGCGCTGCCGGAATTGTTGTCGCGCATCAGGAGGCATGGCCTCCCGGCACAACTTGGATCCGGACCAAGGATGTCCGGCGTGCCATGGGAATTTGGGGGGCGCACTTCTTCGGCCGGCCGAGCCAGCGCTTGAAGCTCGTTGGAGTTACGGGAACTAATGGAAAGACCACAGTGACTTATCTCGTTGAATCGATACTCTCCGCCGCCGGTTTAAAGCCCGGCGTTATCGGCACCGTCAACTACCGTTACGGCGGGCATCAAGTTCCTTCGCATCACACGACACCGGAATCGCTCGAATTACAATCTCTGCTGGCCGAAATGGAAAAAGCTGGAGCCGAGTCCGTAGCGATGGAAGTATCCTCCCATGCCCTGGTTCAAGATCGGGTGCGAGGAATCGATTTCGACGTTGGGTTGTTTACGAACCTATCGCGGGATCATCTCGATTATCATGCCGATATGGACGCCTATTTTTCCGCCAAGCGCAGGCTGTTTACGGACTATCTGAAGACGAGTGTGAAGCTCAATAAGGCAGCGGTCGTTTTCGGGCAGGATGCCAAAGGCAGAGATCTTCTGAAACAGGTCGCTGCCCTAGGGCTGGACACCTGGAGCTATGGCGAAGATAGGGAATGGGACATTCATCCGATCAACGTGCACAGCGATGTGGCCGGGCTCAGGGGGCAATTAGCAGTAAGAAGCCGTCGTCTCGATTTCTCCTCATCGCTCATCGGCGCGGCCAATTTGCAAAACATTATGGGTGCGGTCGGAGTCGGGGGAGCGCTGAATTTGCCGGCCGATGCGATTTCTAAAGGGATCGAGCAGCTGCGATCGGTGCCGGGCAGACTGGAAAGGGTTGAGAACCAATTGGGTATTGCGGTCCTGGTGGACTATGCCCACACGCCGGACGCTCTCGAAAAGGTCCTCGGTGCCGTGCGGCCGTTAGCGCGAGGAAGGGTCTTGACGGTTTTCGGCTGTGGCGGGGACCGGGACCGGGGCAAGCGGCCTTTGATGGGTGAGATCGCCGCCGGGTTAAGTGATCTCCTGGTATTGACCTCCGACAATCCCCGCACCGAGGATCCGCTCACAATAATGGCCGACATCGAAGCCGGAATAAAGAAAACGGGTTTAAAGCGGATGGACGATCCAAATTCGCAAGGTGAACGGGGCTATTGGGTCGAGAAGGATCGGCGCGCAGCGATTCGGATTGGTTTACGGGAGGCGCGAAAGGGAGATCTGGTGTTGATCGCGGGCAAAGGACACGAAGACTATCAGATCCTCGGCTCGCAGAAGATTCATTTCGATGATCGAGAAGTGGCGCACGAAGAGCTGAGTCAGATCGGCAACGCCTAGTGATCGGGAATGGCATGGCAGCTAAGTGAAATCCTGTTGGCCACCCGGGGCGAACTCCTGCGCAAAGGGAAAGGCGAACGTTTCACCGAAGTGGTGACGGACTCGAATAAAGTGCAACCAGGATCAGTTTTTGTCGCCTTGAAGGGAGAGCGCCTGGACGGCCACCGATTTGTCGGTCAAGCGGTTCGGCGCGGCGCGCGTTGCGTCGTGGTTCATCGCGAATTGCATCGGTCGGCGTACGGCGCCGCCACCGTCGTCAAAGTAGGTGACACGTTGCGGGCGCTGGGAGATCTCGGCCATTACCGCAGGAAAACCTACGGGCCGAAAGTGTTGGCCATAACTGGCTCCAATGGCAAAACCACCACCAAAGAGATGCTTGCGGCGATTCTCGAGGAAGCCGCTCTGAGCCAGAAACCGCTTCGAGGAAAGATTTTGAAAACCGAAGGTAACTTCAACAATCTCGTCGGTCTTCCCCTGACACTGCTGCGTCTGCGCAAGACCAACAAAGTGGCGGTGGTTGAGCTTGGGACCAATCATCGGGGGGAGATCAAGCGTCTGGCCGAGATTTCAACTCCGGACATGGGAATCATCACATCCGTGGCTGCCGCGCATCTCGAAGGGTTGAACAGCCTCGCGGGCGTGGCCCGTGAAAAGGGTGCGCTGTTTAGCGGCATTCGGCCCGGCGGGATGATCGCGGTTAACCTGGACGACCCTTGGGTGCGCCGTCTCGGGCAGAGATTCACAGGCAAAAAAATCACTTACGGAGCAAGGGGCCAAGTGCAAGTGGAATCGTGGCGCTCCCTTGGCGCCAAAGGGATGATGCTTTGTCTGCGCGTGGGTCGCCGCCGTTCTCGCGTGCGCCTTAATTTTCTAGGCGAGCATAATATCGTCAATGCCGTCGGTGCCGCAGCCATGGCTTACGGTTTCGGCGCCAGTTTGGCGGCTATTCGCAGAGGCTTGCAAAAGGCCAAACCGTTTCCCATGCGCATGCAGCTCGAGAACTGGAAGAACGTTGGAATAATCAACGATGCTTACAATGCCAACCCCGCCTCCATGGAAGCGGCGATCAAGACGTTGGCCAGCGTCCAATGCCGGGGCGAGAAAACCGCAATCCTTGGCGACATGTTTGAATTGGGACCGCGAACGCGCCGTCAGCATCTGCAACTGGGCAAACAGGTGGCGCGCGCCGGTATCGGCCGTCTGTATCTCTTAGGGGCGCAGGCAAAGCAAGTAAGGCAGGGCGCGCTGCGGGGCGGACTGCCTGCGGAGTGCATCGTTATTGGCAAAGATCATGCGGATATTGCCAACCGGCTAAGAAGTCATGTGAAGCCGGGGGATTGGCTACTTTTCAAAGGTTCACGCGGTATGAAAATGGAGAGCGCGCTTAACCATTTGAAGAGCAGCACGGCTTAGGAGAATCGACTTGTTGTACTATTTTCTCTACCAGCTTCACACGACCTATTCCGGTTTCAACGTTTTCCGCTACATCACGTTTCGCGCCGCCATGGCGGCGTTGATGGCGCTGGTGGTTTCGTTTTTGCTCGGCCCGTGGTTGATCCGTTCATTGACCGCCAAGCAAATGGGGCAGCAGATTCGCGACGACGGACCGGCTTCGCATTCCACCAAGGCCGGAACGCCGACCATGGGCGGAGTGATCATCATCGTCGCATTGTCGTTGTCGACGCTTTTGCTTGGCGACGTCACCAATCCTTATGTCTTGCTCGCGCTCTTTACCACAGTTGGCATCGGCGCGGTGGGTCTGGTTGATGATTATCTCAAGCTCAGCCGGAAAAATAGCAAGGGGCTACCGCCGCGCATCAAGCTGCTCGGCCAGTTCGTTATTGCCTTTATCGCTGCGGCTATCCTTTGCGGCTACCTAAAGTTCGGTACCGAGTTGGGCATCCCGTTTGTCAAAAATATCCGTCCTGATCTGGGCTGGTGGTACATCCCCTTTGCCATGCTGGTGATTGTTGGAGCTTCGAATGCGGTGAATCTGACCGATGGCCTGGATGGATTGGCCATTGGGCCGATAATGATCGCGGCCGGCACCTACGCGGTTATTGCCTATGTCACCGGCCATTTAAAGCTAGCTGAGTATCTTCAGATTCCCTATGTCGCCGGGGTCGGCGAACTGACGGTTTTTTGCGCGGGAGTGGTGGCAGCCGGTTTGGGGTTTCTCTGGTACAACGCCTATCCGGCCCAGATGTTCATGGGCGATGTCGGTTCGCTATCCCTGGGAGCAGCGCTGGGAGTGGTTGCGGTCATGACCAAGAATGAGATTCTGCTGGTTATCGTCGGCGGCATTTTCGTCGTCGAAGCTTTGTCGGTCATCTGCCAGGTGGTTTCCTACAAGCTCCGACGCAAGCGGGTTTTCTTGATGGCGCCGATTCATCATCACTATGAACTCAAGGGTTGGCCGGAGCCTCAAATAATCGTCCGCTTCTGGATTATTTCTTTTATCTGCGCCGTCGTGGGACTGAGCACCTTGAAGCTTAGATGAAACCGGCGATGCCGCATGGAGCTGAGAGACAAAAAAGTGCTGGTTGTGGGCTTGGCCCGTACCGGCACCGAATGCGCGCGTTTCCTTATAAAGCAAGGGGCCAAAGTGTGGATTAGCGATCTCAGAACGGAAACCGATCTCAAAGCGGAAATCGACATCCTTCAGGGCCTGCCGGCCGGTTATTTTTTGGGCGGCGAAGATCGCGGTTGGCTGAAAGGGATGGATCTGGTCGTGCCCAGCCCGGGTGTGCCGGCCGAAAATGCGTTGCTCCGCGAAGCGGGCGATCGCGGCGTCAAGATTCTCAGCGAAATCGATCTTGCTTATCGTTTTCTCAATGCGCCCATGATTGCCATCACGGGTACCAACGGCAAGAGCACGACGACGACTCTGGTAGGCGCAATGCTCAAGGCGAAGGGGAGCAAGGTCTTCATCGGCGGCAACCTGGGCGCGCCGTTGATCGGATTTGTCGGCGGGGATTGGGAGTGGGGGGTTGTCGAAATCAGCAGCTTCCAGCTGGAATGGATTGAGGAGTTCCGGCCGAAAGTGGCGGTCTTGTTGAATCTAAGCGAAGACCATCTCGATCGTTATCCAAACTTTGCCGCCTATTGCGGCGCCAAAGCAAGAATCTTTGAGAACCAGACGGCACAAGACATCGCGGTTCTCAACCGCGATGACCCAGGTGTCTGGGCTCTGCGACAGGCAAGTCGCGCGAGAATCCTCTCCTTCGGATTTCCCGAAGTTAACCAGGGCGTTTTCGGGGGGTCGGAAGAAATCGTCTGGCGTGACGGCTCCAGCGAAGAACGATTCCCGCTGCGCCAGGTGAAAATTCAAGGCATCCACAATGTGGAAAACATGATGGCGACCGTTGCCATCGCCAAAGCGATCGGTGTAACGGCGCCAATCATCCAGCAGACGTTGGAAGAGTTCCCGGGCCTCGAGCATCGGCTGGAGTTTGTCCGGGAGAAAAGCGGCGTGCGTTACTACAACGATTCCAAGGGGACCAACGTCGGCGCTGTGGTCAAATCGCTGGCGAGCTTTGCTGCGCCGGTCATTCTTCTCGCCGGAGGGATCGACAAGGGCGGCGACTACGGGGTGCTGCGAGCGGGAATCCAAAAAGGAGTCAAGCGGCTTGTCCTCTTCGGCGCGGCCAAGCAGACCATTGCCAAGACACTGGGGGCGCTGACGGAGACAGTGATGGTCGAAAGCCTGGCAGCGGCCGTGCGCGACGCTCACGAACATGCCCGGCCGGGGGACGTGGTCTTGCTCTCGCCTGCGTGCTCGAGTTTTGACATGTTTCGCAATTACGCCGAGCGGGGAAGAGTCTTCAAAAGCTTGGTCCAGGCGCTATGAGAGATGGGTTTGCAGTCGATAAGTGGCTTTTACTGGCGGTGGCCGCCTTGCTTGCGGTGGGCGTCACCATGGTGCTGAGCACGAGCTATCTCTATTCCCAGGAGCGCTTCACCGATGGCACTTATTTTTTCCGCAAGCAGCTCCTGGCCATCGGCGCCGGGTTGACGGCTCTGGTTGTCTGTTCCGTCTTGCCTTCGACGATTTACCGCCGGTTTACCTATCCGCTTCTGGGTTTGACTTTGCTGGTGTTGATCTTGGTCTTGATTCCCGGCATCGGTGTTGCCCGGGGAGGCGCGCGGCGTTGGTTGATGCTACCGGGTTTTGCTTTTCAACCGGCGGAGATGGCGAAGCTGGCGATCGTCCTGTATCTGGCTCATTCAATGGCCAAGAAGGGCGATCGGCTAAAGACTTTCTCCCTTGGGGTTTTGCCGCATTTGATCGTGGGCGGCGTCTTTGCGGCCGCGCTGCTTCTGGAACCCGACTTCGGCACGGGGCTGATTCTGGCGGCGTTGCTTTATCTGATGCTTTTTGTCGGCGGCGCTCGGATTTCTCATCTCGTCGCTACGGCTCTCTTGGCGTTGCCTCTGTTAGTTTATGTGATGTTGACTGCCGAATATCGCCTGCGACGCCTCCTGACATTCATCGATCCGTGGCGCGAAGCCTCCAGCGGCGGTTTCCAGGTGGTCCAGTCGCTCATTGCTTTCGGCTCCGGTCAGTTGTGGGGGCGGGGTTTGGGCGAAAGCCGCCAGAAACTTTTCTACCTTCCCGAAGCCCATACCGATTTTGTTTTTTCGGTAGTGGGTGAAGAGCTCGGACTCTTGGGCGCGTGGGTCATTTTGCTTCTGTTCGGCATCATCATCTTGCGCGGCCTGCGGCTCACCTCGAGGATCGAGGAGCCGTTCGAACAGTATCTTGCCTTCGGGTTGACAGTTGTTCTGGGACTTCAAGCACTGATCCACATGGGTGTGGTTATGGGGCTCATGCCCACCAAGGGCCTGGTGCTGCCTTTTATCAGCTACGGCGGATCCGCGATGGTGGTTAACTTAACGGAGGCAGGAATACTGCTGGGACTCTCACGCAGGAGAGTTTAGCAATGCGCGTGATCTTCGCCGGCGGGGGAACCGGAGGCCATCTGTTCCCGGGGCTGGCTGTGGCGCGCGAGTTTCAACAGCGTGACTCTATGACGGAAATATTGTTCGTGGGAACGGAGCGAGGCATTGAGGCGCGAGTACTTCCACGGGAGGGATTCAGGCTTGAAACGATTCCCGTCAGAGGATTGAGGGGCAGGGGCATGCGCGGGCTTCTGGACGCGCTCTGGGGTATCCCCGCCAGCCTCCTTCGTTCCTGGCGCATCATTCGGAGTTTCCGGCCCGATTTTATTATCGGCCTCGGCGGCTATGCCTCAGGGCCGCTGTTAATCGCGGGGAAATTGCGCGGTCTTCGTTGCACCATCATGGAGCAGAATCTCCGGCCCGGCTTTACCAACCGGCTTCTCGCCCGATTCGTCGACCGGGTTTTCACTTCCTATCGCGAGAGTGCGGCCCATTTTTCTAGCGGCCAGATCCTGGAAACGGGGAATCCGGTGCGTTGGCGACGGCTTCCGGAAGTGAAGCGAAGCGACAAGTTCGTTCTTTTGGTTTTCGGCGGCAGCGCGGGCGCTCATCGCATCAATCTCGCGGTCGTCGACGCGATGAAACGGCTCAGCGATCTCGCCGGCCAATTGCAGGTCATTCATCAAACCGGTCATGCGGATTTTGCCGCCATCAAAGAAGTTTACGATGCTCTCCCGCTTGACGCGGAGGTGTTGCCGTGTATCGAGAAGATGGATGAGGCCTATGCCCGCGCCGACCTAGTGCGCTGCCGGGCTGGCGCAACGACTCTGGCGGAGCTTACGGCGTTTGGTAAAGCGGCCATCCTGGTG
>Ga0105092_10001625_pt1 | contig 12051 bp, 12 predicted proteins | sample PPLLak2March2015_FD_87021 | JGI IMG/M metagenome (GOLD analysis project Ga0105092, IMG submission 87021) | Freshwater sediment microbial communities from Prairie Pothole Lake near Jamestown, North Dakota, USA - PPLs Lake P7 Core (1) Depth... | ecosystem: Environmental > Aquatic > Freshwater >... | reverse complement strand
TGGAATGATGCTCCGCCTCTGCGTGCGCTCTCTGAGGAGATCGAAAGCCAGACGGTCTGTTTGGGGCCGAGAGGTAAGGGAAAAGCTGTGTGGATGGCGTTTGGTTATCTACTCGGGGAAGGCCGAGTCGGATGTGTTGCCCTGCACGATGCGGATCTCGTCGGTTATCGACGCACTCTTCTCGACAACCTTCTTTTCCCGATTCTCCATCCGAGCCTCGATTTCAGCTTCTGTAAGGCGTATTACGCGCGGTTTTCCGACAGGCTGCATGGCCGGGTCACCCGCCTGTTGATGCGCCCCCTTCTGCAGGCTCTCAGCGATGTCGTCGGCCGTAATCCCTATCTCAGCTACCTTGCTGCTTTTCGTTACCCACTGGCGGGCGAGCTGGCGCTTGACGCCGATCTGTTGAGGTGGGTGAGAATGCCGGGAGACTGGGGGCTCGAGATGGGAATTTTGTTCGAGCTCATTCGGCATCGGTCATCCCGGCGAATCTGCCAGGTTGACGTCGCCGACCGGTTTGAGCACAAACACCAGGAGTTGTCGCTGGAGGACGCCACGAAAGGCCTGCATCGAATGGCCATCGATATCGTGAAGCACCTCCTGAGAACTTTGGCGGCCGCCGGCGCGGTGCTGCCCGAGGGCACCTTCAAAAGCATGCGCGTTGCCTACCAGCGGTATGCGGAAGATGCCGTGGCCGATTCGCATGCCCTGTCCGTTTTTAACGGTCTCGTCTATGACCGTCATGAGGAGGAAAAAGGCGTAGAAACTTTCGGCCGGGCCCTCGGTGAAGGATGTGAGCAGTTTCTGTCTGATCCGCTAGGGACTCCCGCGCTGCCCAACTGGGCGCGCGTGCAGTCAGCCATGCCCGATATCGGTCGACGGTTGGTACGCGCAGTTCACGAGTTGGATGGGGTATTGGAGCCATGCGCGTCAGCATCGTTTTCACGGATCTCGACGGAACCCTCCTTGACCTAGATGGTCAGATCTGTCCGGAGGCCCAGGCGGCTTTGCTGCGCTTGACCCGGTTGGGCGTTCCGGTCTGTGCGCTGAGCAGCAAAACGGTTGCAGAACTGACTCCTCTTCTGGGACAGCTGGGACTTTCCTCCCCTGCCGGATTCGAAAACGGCGCCGGCATTCTCTTCCCCGGCGGCTCGACTCAGCTGTTTGACAGAGCTGTGCCTGCCTGGGTTCTCAGGCACATAGCGGAGGACATCCGGAGCAAGACCGGAGCGCCTCTCCGGACTCTCTGGGAACTGACGGACCAGGAACTCGGAGAGCTGACCGGACTTCCGTCGTCGAATCTCCAAGCAGTCCGCGAGCGTCTGGCCACAGCGCCCCTGCTCGTTGACGAAAAGTGGGACCAGGCACTGATCGAGGCTTTGCCTTCCGAAAGGGGCCTGACCCTGATTCGCGGAAACCGTTTCCTGCATCTCCAGGGCAGTCATGATAAGGGGACGGCCGTGAGGCGCGTGCTTACGGTGATCACGCGCCCGCCAGGTCCTATAGCGGCCTTCGGGGACAGCCCGAACGATATTCCGATGCTTGCTGCAGCGGACATTCGTGTGGTCATTGCGTCCAATCGGGGTCCTCACCCTTCCCTGATCAAGCGATTCCCGGCCGCCGCCGTTGCCCGTTATCCTCATGGCAAGGGGTGGGCGGCGGCCGTCGCCTTGTTATTAGACGGAAAAGCAGAACATGAAGAACGCAACCCCGCTTAGGGAGATAACCAGGCAGTTGCTGAGCCGCGTGGCGCCGGCTGAGGTCGTGGTGGGAATACCTTGCTTCAACAACGGCGACACGATCGGAAAAGTAGTCGAGGCCGCCGCTCAAGGACTCGCTCAGTTCTTTCCGGATCACCCAGCCTGCATCGTGATTGCGGATGGTGGTTCGACGATGGATGACACCAGGGAGAACGGGCTCGCGGCGGTGAAGGCAAGCGGAGCGCACGGGGTGGTAGGCATCTATCGAGGCCTGCCCGGGAAGGGATCTGCGGTGCGATGGATTTTTGCGGCGGCTGCTGAAGTCAACGCGAAAGCCGTGGTCTTGCTGGACTCCGACCTCCGGTCGATCACGCCGCTGTGGATCGAGCGGCTCCTGGGCCCCGTTCTCAAAGGCGGGTACGAATTCGTCGCTCCACTTTACGTGCGCTACAAGTACGACGGCACGATCACCAACAGCGTCGCCTACAGCATGACTCGGTGCCTTTACGGGCAAAGGATACGGCAACCGATCGGAGGCGATTTTGCCTTATCAGCCGACCTGGCGCGCTCCCTGGCGGAGGAATCGGTCTGGGAGACGGACATCGCTCGTTTCGGCATCGACATCTGGCTGACCTGCAATGCCCTGGTCAGAGGCGCAAGGGTGTGCCAGGCTCGCCTGGGAGTCAAGATTCACGATGCCAAAGACCCGGCGGCCAGCCTGGAGCCGATGTTCCGACAAGTGGTCAGGACGCTGTTTATGTGCATGGAGCAGACGGAGTCGGTCTGGATGAAGATCACGAGAAGCCAGCCGACCGAGATATGGGGAGATCCAACGAACGATGAGCCGGAGGCTTTTTCAATCGATTACGATGCTCTACTGGGGAATTTCTTGCTTTCCTGGCACACGTTGAAAGGTGCCTGGGAGAGCATTTTGTCACCTGACACCTACCTCGAGCTGAACTCTCGAGTGGCCAGCGGTCGATCCGCCTTTCATATCACGACCGATCTCTGGGCGAAGATTCTGTTCGAGTTCGCCGCCGCCTATCATTGCCGAACGACCATGCGTGACCAGGTGGTCGAAGTGCTTTCTCCGCTCTACTTCGCGCGCGTGGCCTCGTTCATTAATCGTACCCGGAATTGCTCCAATGCGGAGGCGGAAGCGGTCGTAGAGGAACAGGCGCAGGTCTTTGAGCTCCGAAAACCTTACCTGATCGAGCTCTGGAAAACGTGCGGCCACTTACGGCCGAAATCGGCAGAATCCGAAGCGGACCTGCCCTGAGGGGATTGACCCGGACGCCGCGCCATTCCACTTCCAAGCTGGGCCGCTAAGGCTCATCTTGGTTAGTTGACCGGGATCCGATTGGCTCAACGCGGAGAACCAGGCCCTCCCTTGCTGTGACTCGGACCCTCTCGCCCGGAAGAGCTGTTCCCATCTGCTGACATCGGGCCTTCCAGATTTCGCCGTTAACCCTCACGGTGCCTGTCTGGCCGGGAGGGCGGCCTACTGCCGAAACTACTTTCCCCTGTCTGCCCACGATACTGTTCCACACGCCCGGGCCTTCGCTTCGGGTTGTTCGTTCGACATTCCAGGCGTACAGGAAGTCACAAATTGCGAGGAGTAGCGCGACGAGTATAAAAGACTGTACAGAAGGGATACCGTAAAAACGCCTCAGAAGGAATACCTGGCCGGAGCCGATCACAACCCCCAACGCCAAAAGAAGGACAAGCTTTCGCCATTTCCGTCGAAGAAACATCTTCCCAGCCACTCAAACGTATATGTGCCACAAAAAATCAAAGAGAAGCAAACGTGGACTCGGAGGACAGAGCCGCGGTCAGGGTTGCGATGACGGTTGCGGGTGAGTCAGACGTTCAAGTTGTTGGATGTGGAGGCTGCTGAGCGTTTTTTCCTCCTTATCCCGTTCCCTTCGTCGGCGTAGTAGTGAATTTCGAACCAGAGAATCCCCATTTTAGGGGATGGAGTAAGTAAGTCCTGGCAGATTAGTATCAAGGAAGTTGACCTTCAGGAAGGGGTACCGGGTGGATGAATACACGGCTTTTGTCGAGTTCAGTCCAAAGCAGCAACTCAAACAGCTTTACGACCACATGGGGCGCATGACAACGGTGGCGCGCTAGCGTCAGGAAGCGAGCACTCGGCCCCCATCGGGTGTGAACAACTAACACGCGCCAAAAGCGCTCTTTAGCCAGAATTAGTGCTGCGGGTGCCCTCCTGCACAGGGGACTGATCATGAGCTTGCCTCTTCTGAGGCTTGCGCTCGGGCAGCTCGGTCAATTCGTTCCCGGTCATGCCTAAACCGGCTTTCTGGAACCAAGCATGAAACTCCCGATCATTGAGACGGCTTGCCTTGCGCCTGGCGTACACAACCACCGAAACCAGAAGGAGCAGGAGCACTGCCAGGAGCAAGACGGCCACAATAGTTGTATCGCCCATAACCGCCTCATGATAGCGAGGCAACCTCCCCCTGGGAATACCACCACCCGTGTAATCGGAAGCCGGAATCCGGGTATGTTCGGCGGCCCGGCTGGGCGGAACCCCAAGGAAAACAGACCAGCGCTAGCCTATTTTCGGAACCTGTATACCGCTTTTCGGGGATTACGCCCGAGAGTCGACCTCCGCTAAATTGCGGTCGGCTTGAGGTGAAGTCGTGCTCCTAATCATGAACGGCAACGCATGTTTACTCGCATTTGGCCGGTTTTAGTCCTGGCTTTCTCGGTCCTTCTGGGACTCGGTCTGCTGCTGGGGCTCATCTCTATCCGGCAGGCAAACGAGACTTACTCGGAAACCCTGAACATCCATCAAAGCTTCCAAGCGACGGAAGACGTGCTGCACAATCTCCGCAAGGAGATCTTCCTCTCGAGCATCTTGCTTCGCGATTTTTTCCTCGATTCCTCAATGGAGCGAAACTTCGAGCACAAGCGGCAACTGCAGGAGACCCGTGCGCGGGTTTTCAAGCAGCTGGAAGACCTGGCGAATTCTCTTCCGCCTGCCGGCAGCCCCCTGGACAGGCTCCGGTCTCGCATCAACGTTTATTGGGACTCCATCGATCCCATCTTTGATTGGGATCGGGAGGAAAAGAGAGCTCAGGCAAGCCGATTCCTGCGCGAGGAAGTGTTGTCGAGAAGGCAGGAGGTTCTGAACCTTGCCGAGCAGATCCAGTCGCTCAACAAGGCGAACTTCCGGCGCGAGCTTGAGCGGATTAGCGCCCGGCACGAGGAATTCGGGCGATTCCAAACCAGTGTTTTGGTCCTGGGTTTTGGAGTTGGTCTGCTTGTTTCGATCGTCAGCAGCGGCCTGGTCCTCCGAACCCACAGTCAGGTCAAAAGCCATCAGCGCCAGACAGAGAAGGCCGAGCGTGAACTGCGAAAACTGTCTCAGCGGCTCGTCCATGTCCAAGAACAGGAGCGACGGGTGATCTCCAGGGAGCTGCACGATCAAGTGGGGCAGATGTTGACCGGTCTTCGGATGGAGATGCGCAATCTGGAGCGGCGCCGGGATGGGCCTAAAGAAGAATTCGACGCGTACGCGGAGGAAATCAAGAAGCTGATTGATGAGACCCTGCAGTGTGTTCGCGATCTGGCCATGGGATTGCGGCCATCAATGTTAGACGACCTCGGTCTGGCACCCGCACTGGAGTGGCAAGTGCGAGACTTCACCAGGCGGAGCGGGATACCCGTATCCCTCAAGATCGACGAGGCGAATCTGGGCCTCTCTGACGAACAGAGCACCTGTATCTATCGGGTGGTCCAGGAAGCGTTGACGAACTGTGCGAGACATGCTTCGGCGACCAAAGTCCTGGTTCATGTGATGCGCAATGCCCGACTGCTTGATGTCGTCATCGGGGATGATGGAAAAGGATTCGAGCCGGCGAACGGTCGCGGGCTTGGTCTGGTGGGAATGCAGGAAAGGGCGCGCGAGTTGGGTGGCAGTATGAGCATCATGTCCCAGCACGGGAGGGGAACGATCGTGAGCGTCCAGATCCCGCTGGAAACCGGCTCAAAAGCTCTATAAGGGCCTTCGTGGTGCGACCGCCTCGTATCCATTTGCGGACGCCGACGAATGCGAGAGTCGCCTATGAAGCGAGGGTGTTGAAGAAGGATTCTAAGCCCGAAGGGGTTCGGCCCTCGGAGCGACAGTAGTTGCGTCCAGCCCTATCGTGGCCGGACTCTCCGGAGTCCGGCGCCGGGCTCGTCGAGAGCCCGGCATAGGTGTTGTCTTGGGGGCTGTCCATTAGCTTGGGTCTCGCCGTATGCCGCTTCTCCCCTTTGTCCTCGTTCGCCCGGGCGCTGGTTTGGGCGGGCTCTCGGCCAGCCCGGCGCCGGACTCCCTTGAACGAGAGTCCGGCCACAATAGGGCTGGACCCAACGACTTTTGCTCCAGGGCCTGACCTTCGGGCCTTTTCACACATATAAGTCAACTAACACCCTCGCTTGTGCTAAAGCCTCGGGACAGCTGAAGTCATGCCGAGATAGAATGACGAAAAGCTGTGATTGAGAAGGATAGAGATGTTTAGTCGAGTCTGGCCGGTACTCATTCTAGGCTTTTCGCTGCTTCTTGGCCTTGGGTTGCTCCTCGGTCTTGTCTCGATGCAGAGAGCCGCCGACAACTACAGCCAAACGCTCGCCATGCACCACAGCTTCCAGGCGACCGAGGAAGCTCTCTACGCGTTGAGGTCGGACATCTTCCTTTCGAGTATCCTCCTGCGTGACTTCTTTCTCGACCCGTCACAGGATCGGACGTCGGAGCACCGAGAGCAGCTCAGAGAGCTGAGGGAGTCGGTGCAGAACCGCCTCGAGCAACTGGTTCAGTCCGAGCCGCCGCAAGGAAGCCCTCTGGCCGATTTGCGATCAAGGATCGATTATTACTGGAACTCCATTGACCCGATATTCGAGTGGTCCTACGAGGAGAAGCAAGCCCAGGGAACTCGTTTCCTGCGGGAGGAGGTCATCTCGCGCCGACGAGCGGTGCTCGATATTGCAGAGCGCATCCAGGCGCTCAACCAAGCGTATTTCCGGCATGACCTGGGAAAAATACGCGCTCGACATGAGGATTTCGAGCGTTACGAGCTGAACGTCCTCATTATCGGATTCGGTTTGGGCCTGGTCGTGTCAGCCACCAGCAGCATCCTGATCCTGAGACTCGACCGTCAGGGGCGCCTACAGCAGCGGGAGACAGAAAAGGCCGAACGGGAGCTGCGTCTGCTTTCCCAGCGCCTGGTCAAGGTGCAGGAGGAAGAGCGTCGGGTTATCTCACGCGAGCTGCATGACCAGGTCGGTCAGATGCTGACCGGGTTGCGCATGGAGATTGGCAATCTGGAACGGCGTAGATCGGGCTCCAAGGAAGAGTTCAGTGCGTACGTCCAGGAAACCAAGAAGTTGATTGAAGAGACGCTCCAGACGGTGCGTGACCTGGCAATGGGGCTGCGTCCGTCCATGCTCGATGACACGGGCCTCGCGCCGGCGCTGAAATGGCAGGTTCGCGATTTCAGCAGAAGAAGCGGAATACCCGTGTCCTTGAAGATAGACGGGCCGATCGACAACTTGGAGGAGAACCGGCGGACCTGCGTTTACAGGGTGGTTCAGGAGGCGCTGACCAATTGCGGAAAACATGCTTGTGCAAGCCGGGTCGACGTCCATATCATTCAGGATGATTGCTCGCTCACTGTGACAGTCGAAGATAACGGCCGCGGGTTTGTCGGAAACCAGGCTTCTCGCGGTCTGGGGCTTATCGGCATGGAGGAACGGGCCAGGGAACTGGGCGGCAACGTGACCGTTAATTCAGAGCCGGGTCATGGGACTATCGTCCGAGTCGAGCTGCCGTTGGAGAAAACGCCCGCATGATCAGAATACTGGTAGCCGATGATCATGGAATAGTCCGCCGGGGGCTGAAGTCGATCCTTTCCGACCAGGCCAACATGCGAGTGGTGGGAGAGGCATCCGATGGCCGAACGGCTGTACGCCTTGCCGCCGAGCTGAAGCCGGATGTCGTCATCATGGACATTGCGATGCCCCAATTGAATGGGATCGAGGCCACTTCCCGCATTGTCCAGGACAGTCCAGGAACATCGGTGATCATTCTGAGTATGCATTCCGATGAGAGTTATCTTATTCGGACGCTGACCGCCGGCGCGCGCGGCTACATTCTGAAGGAGACGGCGGAAGACGAAGTAGTCTCGGCTGTCCTGGCGACCGCGCGAAACAAGTCCTATTTCAGCCCGTCCATTGCCGCCACCTTGGTCGATGACTACCTGCGCCAGCTTCGAGAAAGGGGAGTCACGGATTCCTATGACCTGCTCACCGGTCGGGAGAAGGAGATCCTCCAATTACTCGCGGAGGGGAAATCCAATAAGGAAGTAGCGTCGGCCTTGAACCTCAGCGTCTACACCGTCGACACCCACCGCAGTCGGATCATGCAAAAGCTCGACCTGCACAACACCGCCGAGTTGGTGCTCTACGCGGTCCGGAAGAAGATCATCTGGTGACGGGCTGCCACAACGTCAATCCCGGTGTCTGTTACCCACCAGATCATTCTCTGAACCCGAAAGCTGGTGCAATCTACGGCCCAGAATACCGATTCTCCGGTATGGTCTATCAACCCATTCGTGCCTACCATGTAGAAACGCCGCCTGACGGACTGGGTTCTCCGGGCCGTCGGATGAACCATTGATTGTTCCTGAGCTCCAAGCACCAACTCTCTCTCTGGCAGGCGGCGGATCCGAGAATGACAATAGAAAGGAGGTACAGATCATGTCGAACAGCAAAGCCAGGTGCCCGGTCTGCGGCAGGTTTCAGTTCCGATTGATTCCCGGTTCCGAATGCTACTGCGCGTGTGGGACTCGTTTCCTGGTCGGCCACACGGGGGATGAGCGATCACTGCAGCTGCTTCATGTGCCCGTAACCCGATGGCGCCCCGGACTCCTGACATTCACCACAGTGAAGAATCCGGCTGAAGAACCGAGCCGTAAGACGAACCGGTTCACCTGAAAGCACAGGAACGTCAGCACTGAAGGCGTGGACTGTCCACCCGCCGGGAGATCAACACCAGCCCTGTTCGCGTGAGAATCCTATTCGGGATGAGAAGCTGGAAGCCAAACGGATAGCTCCAGGTGGTACGAATTCCCCGGCGGGTGACCCAATGCATAGAGTCCTTAGGGAACCGCAACTAAGCTCCGCAAGTACCAAATTTTCTTGAGCGTGGTTATTTGGTACATTCCTCGAACTAAAGAGGGGCACGGCTCGTTGGGTGCTTCAGGGCCGCGGGGTTTCGATACAACTCGCCGAAAAGCACGGCGAGTCACTCAACCGCCGCTGTAGGGAGAAGGGGACAGGGGAGAGGGAGCTTTGGCTCCCTAGACCCGGCTCCAGTCAAACACTTGAAGCCCCTTAAAACGGGCGAAATCGTTGGGATTAGTCGTGACAACTACAAGGCCATTGACTCTCGCGACAGCGGCGATCTGCCCGTCAACATAAGGTGCTGGCTGGCCGAGTTTCTCAAGACGAGCGCGTTCGAGACCGTGCCAGGAAGCCGCAGCCTCATCGTAAGGCAGGATCGGGAATGTGGCCTGGGCGACGTCCTCGAGGTAGGACTCAAGCGCCCTGCGGCGGTTACCTGATGGAAGACGCCGGCACCCGTAGGTTAGCTCGTGCCAAACGGGCGCAGCAATTGCGCATTCGTGTCCATGTTTCTCCAGCTTCTTCACGATCGTCTGGTTGGGAATCTTGGAGATAGGTGAAGACACGATACCCGTGTCAAGGAGGTAGCGCAGCGTCACAGAGACACCTCACGACCGCGGTCCTTTTCCCTCGGCACTTGGAGACTTCCCTCATCAAGGCCTACTTCGTCAAGCGAGTACTTGCCAAGGAAATCCCTGTAAACTTCCGCAAACCGCGGGCGATTGGCACGCAGGCGCTCCCACTTGTCCAGTGAGACTAGAACCGCGACAGCCTTGCCTCTACGTGTCAGTTCTACTTCCTGCCCCGCCTCGGCCTCCCTGACGAGAGTCGGAAAACTGGATCGGGCCTCGGCAATCGAGTATCGTTTCGGTTTTGACACGCAATAAATGTACACCGATGTGTACATTTGTTACTAGCTCAGGAATCGTGCCGGTCCTACGGGCCTTGCCTGCTGACGCGCGGACGGTTCCTGATTGCCCGCCAAGAGTTGAGGCTGTCGCTGCCCCTCACCTCCAAGCCGACCCCCGAAGACCGGCCGCTATTAGAAGCTTTGCAGGCGAACCGGAGCCATCATTATTCGGAATTTTCTTGAGCGTCGTTATTTGGTAGACTCCTCGAACTAAAGAGGGGCACGGCTCGTTGGGTGCTTTCGGGGCCGCGGGGTTTCGATGCAACTCGCCGAAAAGCACGGCGAGTCACTCAACCGCCGCTGCAGGGAGAAGGGGACAGGGGAGAGGGAGCTCATGACAAATCACGCGACCAAGAAACTGTCAGTGTTCGAGAAGGCAGGTTACAGCCTGGGGGACGGCGCCGCGAACTTCGTGTTCATGACGATGATCCTCTTCCAGTTGAGCTTCTACACCGACACGATGGGGATCGCCGCTGCCGTCGCCGGCACGCTCCTCCTGGTCGGCCGGCTCTGGGACGCTTTCTTCGACCCCATGATCGGAGTGCTGGCTGATCGCACGAACACGCGCTGGGGCAAATTTCGGCCTTGGGTGATCGGCACCGCGATCCCTTGGGCCGTGGTTATGGTTCTCGCCTATACCGTGCCGGGATGGGGCTATACCCCTACGCTGGTCTACGCCTTAATCACGAATATCCTGTTGATGACGCTCTATTCGGCCAACAACACGCCCTATTCGGCTATGACCGCCGCCATGACCGGCGACGTCAACGAGCGCACCAGCCTGTCGTCCTATCGCTTCGTCGCCGCCATGATCGCGCAGTTGATCGTAGGCGGTTTTACGCTTCCGCTGGTCGCCAAGTTCGGACAGGGCGACAACGCCAAGGGATGGCAGATGACGATGGGCCTGTGGGCGATCATATGCGTTATCTGTTTCGTTATCACTTTCCTGAGCACCCGCGAGCGGATCCAGCCGCCTCCCGAGCAGAGGGTCTCGGTTAAGGAGTCGTTTGGCACTCTGGTCAAAATCGTCCCTTGGATCGCGATGTTCATCGTAACCGTCCTGCATTTCACCGCAAACTCGATGCGGGACGGCACGGTTTTCTACTATTTCCAGTATTACGTCGACAAGGCGCATCTACTCGAATTCCTACAGCGCGTGGGTCTGCCTGACGCCTCCCAGGCCACGAGCGGAGGGCTCTGGTACTCGCTGCTGAACGTCTTCGGGCTGGTGATTAACGCTGATCGATCAAATGTCTCGTCGGTGGGCTTCAGCCTTTGGAACATGTCCAGCCAGTTCGTCCTTGTAGTTGGCGTGATGCTCTCCGTCTGGTTGTCGATCCGATTCGGCAAGAAGGTGGTCGCGATCGTCGGCTTCGCGCTGACCACGATCTTCATGGCCTGCTTTATCCTGCTGCCGGCGAACGCCATCTGGTCGACCTTCGTTCTGGTTTGGCTCCGCTCCCTGGTCTATGCGCCGACTATTCCCCTGCTGTGGGCGATGTTCGCCGACGTAGTGGATTTCGCGGAGTGGAAGACCGGTCGCCGGACGACCGGAGTGATCTACGCGACCATTCTGTTCGGCCTTAAGGCTGGCTTGAGTCTGGGAGGCTTCCTGGCGGGCTGGCTGCTGGCAATTTATGGTTACCAGGCCAACGTCGAGCAAACCGAGCATGCTCTGACAGGCATCCGCATGCTCATCAGCGTCTACCCGGCGATCCTGTACATGGTGATTGTCGGGGTGCTGCTGTACTACCCGATCAGCAAGAAGTTGAACCTGCAAATCCAGGACGAGCTGGCCGAGCGCCGCAAGCAGTACGCGTCCCAGGAGGTCCGGGTCTAAGGCGCCTGGAAAGCAGAAGTCAGAAGTCAGGAGTCAGAAGTCAGAATGAAAACCCCGGAAAGCAGAAGTCAGAAGTCAGGAGTCAGAAGTCAGAATGAAAACCCCGGAAAGCAGAAGTCAGAAGTCAGGAGTTAGAAGTCAGAATGAAAGCCTCGTGCAGTCAACTTGTTGCTGCTTTTCCATTCTGACTCCTGGCTTCTGACTCCTGACTTCTGCTTTCTGCTCTCTGCGTTCCGGGGTTTCATTCTGACTTCTGACTTCTGACTTCTGACTTCTGACTACTGACTACTGACTTCTGACTTCTGACTACTGACTACTGACTACTACCTCTTCAGGTTCACCAGTTCCTCCAGCATCTGGTCGGAGGTCGTGATGATCCTCGAGTTCGCCTGGAAGCCGCGCTCCGTCACGAT
>Ga0105092_10001623_pt1 | contig 12065 bp, 11 predicted proteins | sample PPLLak2March2015_FD_87021 | JGI IMG/M metagenome (GOLD analysis project Ga0105092, IMG submission 87021) | Freshwater sediment microbial communities from Prairie Pothole Lake near Jamestown, North Dakota, USA - PPLs Lake P7 Core (1) Depth... | ecosystem: Environmental > Aquatic > Freshwater >... | reverse complement strand
TCCCGGACAATGACCCCGAGGAGCATGGTTCGAGCCCCGCGCAGCCCCCGGGCCAATGGGTTGGGCCGGTATCCCAGGCGCTTGGCAACCTCCTGCACTCGTTCTCTGGTCTCGGCTGCGATGGGCACCGAGGTCGGCGTGTCGTTGAGGACGCGGGACACAGTTGACTGTGACACACCCGCGGCGCGGGCAATGTCCTGCATGGTCACAGGGCGAGATGTCGTCAACCCAAATTCCCTCTCTGCACGCGCCTCACCACGTCTCATTCCGATCCGATGACTGTGTCTGCCCCATCAAGCTAACCGGCCCTCTCGGCCCAGGCCCAGGTCTTCCGGTTCCGGGACGGAAATCGCTGGATACGATTGTCAGCATAGCCTTGCCTGCATAGGTTATCCACCTGATCTGCGACCGTATTCAGGGGTGGATCACTACTTTGAGACCGCGACGGTCGTCCAGGACCCCGAAGGCCTCACCGATCTCGCTGAGCGGGTAACGATGGGTCACCATTCGGTCGAGGCCGGGCATCCCCGATTCCGCCATCTCGGCTGCCCTGACCAGGTCGTGGGGCAGCATCCGCCGGCACACCGTCATCGTGATCTCCTTGCGACGGGCAAGAGAGGCGACGAAGGAGGTTCGGTCCCGATCGGGGATGCCGACCAACACCACGGTTGCCCCCGGCCGAGCCGCCACCAGGGCATCGTTCAGGGCAGCGTCGGTTCCGGCGGTCTCGAATACGACATCGAGACGACCACCCACTGCGCCAACCAAGGATCCGACCTCGTCCACGATGGACAGCACTTCGTCGGCGCCCATGGATTTGCCCGCCTCGGCACGATGGGCCAACGGATCGGTGGCGACGATGCGCCCGGCCCCCCTCCGTCGCAGGGCAGCGATCATGAGCAGGCCGATGGGGCCACAGCCGATCACCCCAACCGAGGCGCCTTCGATGTCCCCCGCCAGATCGATGGCGTGGAGAGCGACCCCGAGTGGCTCGAGCATCGCTCCCTGCTCGTCTGGTAGGTGATTGGGAATGGGGACGAGGCACCGCTCCGGCCAGACCATGTGACGCCTCAGGGCGCCATCGACGCCATGCCCGGCGAACTTCAGGCGAAGACATAGGTTGGGGCGCCCTGCGGCGCACTGCTCACATTCGAGGCACGGGATGGCCGGGTCGACGGCGACCCGCTGACCGGTGCGCGGGCCTGATTCGATGACCGCGGCGAACTCGTGACCCAGCACCAGGCCGTCGCCGAGGTTGGCGTCACCTATCGAGCCTTCTTTGAACCAGTGGGCGTCAGATCCACACAGGCCCACCGCCAGCACCCGCAGTAGTGCCTCCCCTTCGGAGGGCTCGTCGAGGGCCAGCTCCACATGCTCGAGCGTGCCGATGCCGGTGAGCCGGACCGCGGGCGTGGTGGCGTCTGCGATCAGGAGGCCGAGTCCACGGCCGGCCTGACCACCTCGGCGAGCTTGTCCATCGTCTCCCGGTCATAGGGAGCGGGCATCTCGACCAGGACGGTGTTGAACCCGACCTCGCGGTAGGCCAGCAGCCTCTCGGTCATCTCGCCCGCGGTGCCTACCCAGAATGTCTCATCATCCTCGATGTTCGCCATCGGCGTCCGGTTGTGCTCCATCAAACCCTCGAGCACCCGCCGCGCCTCGGCTTCCGTCTCACGGATGACGATCTTGGCTCCGACCGTGCGTTCGATCTCGTCGGGATCGCGGCCGACATCCGAGCAGTGGCCGCGTAGGACCTCGTCCTTGTGGGCCAGGGTCTCCGGGCTGCCGAACGCGTTCCACTGGTCGGCATAGGCAGCGACGGTGCGGAGGGTCTTCTTCTCCCCCGACCCCCCGATCATGATCGGCAAGTGCTCCTGGACCGGCAGCGGATTGAGATGGAGATCGGAGAAGTCGTATCGCCCATTGCCATTGCTGCTCACCGTCTTGCCATCGAGGAGGGATCGAATCGCGGCTGTCGCCTCATCCATCCAGTCCAGCCGCTGACCGAACCCGGTGCCGAAGTCGATCCCGAATGCGGTGTGCTCCAAGCCGAACCAGGCACCTCCCAGCCCGAGGATGGCCCGTCCGCCGCTCATTTCGTCGACAGTGACCACCGACTTGGCGACGATGCCCGGGTTTCGAAATGTGTTGGCACCGACGAGTAGCCCGACATCGGCGCGCTCGGTTCCCATCGCCATGCCGGCGAGCGCCGTGTAGCCCTCCACGATCGGCTGATCGGGATCCCCGAAAATGGCGTACAAATGATCCCAGGTCCAGATCGAGTCATATCCCAACTCGTCGGCACGTTGGGCCGCGGCGAGGAAGCCGGCCCAATCGGTTCCCTGGCTCCACAGCACGGCGCCCATTCTCAATTGCGTCATAAACGGCTCCACTCTCGGCGGTTCGGAGGCGAAAAAGGCAATGTAGCATACGATTTCATGACCATTCCTGGACGGAGCAGGCGATGAGGGTCGCGGTGACCGGTGGTAGTGGGAAGACGGGCCGGTGGGTGGTTCGCGACCTGCGGGAGCGTGGTCATGACGTGCGCAACATCGATTGGACGCACGACGGAAGTAGCCACGGCCTCTGCCTCGTCGCCGACCTGACTGATGCCGGTCAGACCCATGAACTCATCACGGGTGCCGATGCGGTGGTCCATCTGGCCGCGATACCTGCTCCAGGGATCAGGTCCGAGGCCGAGACGTTCCGGATCAACACAGTCTCGACCTTCAACGTCTTCGCCGCCGCGGTGGCGGCATCTGCGGAGCGGGTCGTATGGGCCTCGAGTGAGACCGTCCTCGGCCTCCCATTCGACACGCCTCCTTTGTTCGCTCCGATCGATGAGACGATCGACCCGCGCCCCGAAAGCTCGTACGCCCTTTCCAAACTGGTGGGCGAAGAGATGGCCGCCCAGTTTTCCAGGCGAACCAGCCTGCCGTTCGTAGGGCTTCGCTTCTCCAACATCATGGAGCCCGACGACTACGAGCAGTTCCCGGGGTTCTGGGACGACCCTCTCCTCAGGAAATGGAACCTGTGGGGATATGTCGATGTCCGCGACGTCGCCAATGCGATCCATCTCGGTTTGGAGTCCGATATAGATGGCGCCGAGGTCTTCGTCGTCGCCGCCGCGGACACGGTCATGACCCGTGATTCCGCCGACCTCATGGCGGAGGTCTATCCCGACGTTCCGATGAAGCGGCAGGTCGAGGGCAGGGAGACCCTCCTCGCCATCGGTCGAGCCCGCGAGATGCTCGACTACGAGCCCAAGCACTCCTGGAACGATCACGTCTCATGAGCGCCGCCATGGACGGCAGACCCGTCGTCCCCTCCTCGAGTCGTCTCCGCCCCCTGGGCCTCGCCGACGTCGAGATCACAGAGGGGTTCTGGGGTCGCCGTCAGGAGGTCAACTCGGAGGCCACCATCGGGCACTGTCACGAGTGGATGGAGCGGCTCGGCTGGGTGGGCAATTTTCAAGCCGCGGCCGAAGGTCGGCTACCGGAGGACCGCAATGGTGTGGTCTTCACAGACTCGGACGTGTACAAGTTGATGGAGGCGGCCGCCTGGGAGGTCGGTCGATCGAGCTCGGCCGACGCGGATCGGCGGTTCATCGACCTCACCGCGGTCATCGCCCCGGTCCAGGAGGATGATGGCTACCTCAACACGGTCTTCGGCCGCCCCGGCCAGCCCGACCGATACAGCGACCTGGAGTCGGGTCACGAGCTGTACTGCTACGGGCACATGCTCCAGGCCGCCGTGGCCCGGGCACGGACCGGCCGGGCCGACGAATTCGTGGAGGTGGCGAAGCGTGTCGCCGACCACGTCTGCAAAGTCTTCGGTGACGGGGGCGTCGAGCGGGTCGGGGGTCATCCGGAGATCGAGCTCGGCTCGGTCGAGCTGGCGCGGGTGACGGGCGAGGAGCGCTATCTCCACCAGGCTTCGCTGTTCATCGATCGCCGCGGACATCAGACCCTCGCCGACATCCACTGGGGGCAGTCGTACTTCCAAGACGACCTCCCGGTGCGGGACCAGGTCGCCTTCACCAGTCACTCGGTCCGGGCTCTCTACCTGGCGGCGTCCGCCGTGGATGTGGCGGTGGAGACCGGCGACGAGGCGCTCCTCGAGGCGATCATCGGGCAATGGGAGCGGACCGTGGCGCGTCGAACCTATCTCACCGGGGGCATGGGATCCCATCACGATGGCGAGAAGTTCGGCGAGGACTTCGTCCTGCCCCCCGACCGCGCCTACTCCGAGACCTGTGCCGGGATCGCCTCGGTCATGCTCTCCTGGCGCCTGCTCCTGGCCACCGGGGAAACACGGTTTGCCGATCTCGCCGAGCGAACCCTGTACAACGTGGTGGCCACCTCACCGGCACCAGACGGTCCTTTTTCTACGCCAACCCCCTGCATCAGCGGGTTCCCGGAGTGGTGCCGTCACCCGACTTCGTCAGCAACCGCGCCGCGTCCAGCCTGCGCGAGCCCTGGTTCGCCGTCTCATGTTGTCCGACCAACGTCGCCAGGACATTTGCATGCTGGCCTCATACCTGGCCACCACCGACGACTCGGGGCTCCAGATTCACCAATACGCGGACAGCAGGATCTCGACGACCTTCGGGAAGGGGCGACGGGTCAGTGTCGACGTCGGCACGAAGTACCCGGCTGAGGGGAGGATCTCGGTCCGTGTGAACGAGACCGATGGGTCCGCATGGGCCCTGAAGTTGAGGGTTCCGCCCTGGTCTTCGGAATCGTGGCTCGTCGCGGGGGGCGAGCGGAAGAAGGTCGGGCCGGGCCAGATCGTCATCGAGCGGAGCTTCGCCGTCGACGATGTGGTCGAGTTGGAGCTCGACATGACGCCAAGGTGGACTTGGCCCGACCCGCGCATCGACTCGATCCGAGGATGTGTGGCTGTCGAGCGTGGACCGCTGGTGCTCTGCGTCGAATCGGTCGACCTGCCCGGGGAACAGTCGGTGGACACGGTTCGCGTCGATCCGGGATCGGATCTCGTGGAAAGCGACGGTGTGGTCAGCGCAGGCGGAAGTCTGGTGGCCTTCGAAGACCGACCCTGGCCGGTTCCCGGCCCCGTGGTGTCGGGGAGCTCGGACCTGGTGATACCCCTCACCCCGTATCACGACTGGGCCAACCGTGGGCCTTCGACGATGCGGGTCTGGATGCCTGTCGGGTAGCCTCGCTCACGACCGACAGGAGCTGAAATGACTGCAGCACCCTTCACTGGCACGGGGACCGCCGACGATCCCTGGGTGTTGAAGACACCGAGCCTGGGCTCGGAGATCCTGATGCATCGCGACGAGGACCACGACCCGCCTGTCCTGGTGTGCACGGTCGGGACCACCGTTCTCCACTACGACCTGCGCATCATCGAGGATCTGCACGCCATGTTGAAGGAGAAAGGCGATTGGGTCCCGCTCGGAAACGCGGACGAGCAGAAACCGGCGGCTGAGGGCACGGTCGAGGCCTGGGCCCGCTCCCCCGACAACCCGATTGGCGGCTGGTACGGGCTGAAAAAGGGCCTCCGGGGGAGAGTGGGAAATTATGTCCCGCCGGTCCTCGAGGCACTCGGACTGGCCGAAGTGGAGCACAACGCCCGCAACAACCGGATGAGAGCCCTCTAGACGGCACACCACTCAGGTCTGATCGACGACCCGCAGCGGTGGGAACTCTTCGCTCAGGCCGGGGGCCCTTACTTGATAGAGAGTCTCCGGCTGAGGCAACCCCTGCAGCCCAAAGTCGCCGAGGGACTCGAGCTCGATGCCATCTGGGAGTGCTCCCAACTCCATACGAGTGGCGTTGGTGAGCAGAATCTGACCGCCGTGGCCCGCGTTGCAGACGCGGGCCATGACATTCACCGGAAGACCGACGTACCCGGTATCGGTGACCGCAGGGCTCCCGCTGTTGAGCCCGATCCTGACACGAACTTGACGTCCGCCGGGCCATTTCGCATCCCGCATCCCCCTCTGGATCTCGATGGCGGCGGCGACTCCATCTCCGCCATCGGCAAAGACGGCGAAGAACTCGTCCGCCCTCGAGTCGACCTCGTATCCGTGGTGGTCGCCGACAACGTCCCTGATCATGGCTCGCACGCGGTCGAGCACCGGTGAGTACTTCTCGCCTAGATCCTGGACCAGCTGGGTCGAACCTTCGATATCGGTGAGGAGCAGGGTGACGGCTCCCGAGGGCAGCTCGGAAGGATCTGCGCCGCGTGCCTCGCGTAACTGGCGGGTGATGAATCCAATTGGGGCGATCCCGTACTCGGTGGCTGCCTTGAGCAGGCGTCGGAATGCTCGCTCCCGCGCCTCCTCGTTTTCGAACTTGACCTGGTTGAAGCGGGACAGCGCATTGCGGACGTGTGCCTCGTCGTTGATCGGCAGCCGCCGATTGCCCTTGGAGTCGACATAGGCAAAGGCGCTATTGGGCAAGTTGGCTCGCTTCTTGGCATCGAGTGTCGCCATCTTTCAACCGTAGGCAGTTCGTCGGGTCCCTGAGCACGGTTTTGCGTTGGCCGGAGGTTGTGGTGTCCTACGCACCCTGCTGTCTTACCTGTTTTGAGATCTGCCCGACTGGTCGCGGTCCTCGTCATCGTTCTCGGCGCGTTCGCAGGGGTGCTTGCCTGGCGTTTCATCCCATTCCCCTCATTCGGCGCGGAGCCGGCGACGAACACCACAACCGCGCCCGTGGAGAACGGCCGTGTCGGCTATGTGGTCACCGGCGCCGGGGCGACTCTTTCGCCCTCGGCAGGTGAGACCGGGCAGGGGATCGCGGCGAACTTGATCTTCCCGGTGACCGGGGAGGCGGCCGGAGGTTACGAGGTGCTCGACAACTGCAACCGGCCGGGCTGGATCGCGTTCGACCAGGTGGACCCGGGCTTCGTGCCGTCTTCGAGAAGTCAGGACATGGGAAGCTCCGTTTTCGTCATCGACCCCGGCCACGGCGCCCCCGACCTAGGAGCCGTCGGACCGAGTGGGCTGACCGAGGCCGAGGTCAACATCGATGTCTCGTCACGCGTTATCGAATTGCTCTCATCGGCTCGTGACATCGACTGGGTCTCCGGCGCGATCACCCCCGGAAGTACCTATCAGGCCGCGGCGGCAGCAATCCCAACCCGTTCCCTGGACGGCCCGAATTCCGGCGACTACGAGCTCGGCCTCACCTTCCGGGCGGAGCTGGGGAACGCAGTAGAGGCGACGGCACTCGTATCCATCCATCACAACACCGAGCCCACCGCCGACCCAGAGGGGCCTGGCACCGCGGCGTTCGTGTCGGCGAACAACGAACAGTCGCCCCGACTCGGCGGCCTCCTCGTCGACGAGCTCCGTCGCTCCTTCGAGGGCTTCGACGCAGACTGGGTGGGCGGCGAGTCGAGCCTCACCGCCCGAGTCGAGGAAGACGGCGACGACTACTACACGCTCCTTGCCACTTCTGAGGTCCCGGCCGCGATCATCGAGGGGGCCTACATCTCCAACCCATCCGAGGAAGCGCTCATCATGACCGACGCCTTCCGCCAGGCCTATGCCGAAGGGGTGTACCGGGCATTGGTCCGCTTCGTGGTGACCGACGACAACCCAATCCCCGCGCCCGAGCCCGAGCTCTACGAGGTCGAGGCGCCACCTCGCTCGATGGACGACTGCATCACGCCTGCCTGACCTTCCCCGAGCCACCGGCTTGGAGGGCCGCCCCCTCTGACTACGGTTTCGCCCTTCATGACGAGCTACTGGCCCTGCATGCCTGTGTGTCGGAACTCTCGGGTGATCCGCCCGGGTGCCGACGCTCGTCGTTCGCACTCCTAAGACGCCACCACCCGAGAGCTGTCCTCCGGCGTCATCCACGACGTCTTCGGCGGTCAGCCGGGCACGATCGAGGCCGAGATCAGCGTGGACCTGCCCCGCCCCCGAGACCGGACCGACCTGGCGTTCCACGCCTTTCAGGATCGGGCGATGAAGGAGCTCGGCAGTTCGAGCCGGGATCGGCATCCGGCGCTCACGCCCCCGGGTCGCCCTCCCGGGCCCCCAGCTCGTGATCGAGGATAAACAAGGCGCCTGATTGCCCGTCGGCTAGAGCGAGCCGGTCGACGATGGCGCTGACCATCGCCTCCTCCTCCGTCTGCTCCGAGATGAAGTCCAGCAGGAATGGGATGCTGGCCAGATCGCCCAGCTTGTCGGCCAGGCGGTAGAGGTCGTGGATCGCCGCGGTGACAGCCTCCTCCTGTGAAAGGGCTGTGGCGAAAACCTCCTCGGCCCCGCTGAAGTCGCCCCGGGGCGCGTCCACGTCCCCGATGACGCCGTTTCCTCCGCGATCGAGGATGAAGTCGAGGAACCGATCGGCGTGACTGCGCTCTTCTTCCGCCTGGGCCCTCATCCAACGGCTCATCCCGTCCAGGTTCTGATGGGAGAAGTAAGCGGCCATCTGCAGATAGGAGGCCGCTGACGCCAGTTCCATCGTGACCTGGGCGTTCAGCGCCTTCTCCATCTCCTCGTTCAGCTTCATGGGGCGATCCTTATCGACGTGGGCGCCGGATCATATTCAGACCACTTTTGGTCGAGGATGTATTTGCACTACCTGCGTAGTGCAAATTATCTTTCGGTACCTAACGACTCGGAATGAGGAGCTTGGAGATGAGGTCGAGGGTGATTGGCTTGTCGGTGGCGATGGCTCTGGGGTTGGTGGCCTGCGGGAGCGGTGCATCGGACGACATGCGGGCGGAAGTGGTCGAGAACTACGCCGACCTCGTCCTCGAGTCCTATCAGATCAGCCTGGACAGCGCGACCACGATGGACGAGGCGATAGATGCATTCGTCGCCGATCCAAACGCGGAGACATTGGCCGCTGCCCAGGATGCCTGGCTCACAGCCCGGGACGACTACGGGCCCACGGAGGCGTTCCGCTTCTACGGTGGGCCGATCGACAACGAGGAGAACGGCGTCGAAGGCCTCTTGAACGCATGGCCACTCGACGAGGCGTACATCGACTACGTCGATGGCTCACCCGACGCCGGCGTGATCAATCTGCCCGACGAGTACCCCACCATCGACGCCGACCTGTTGGTCTCTCTCAATGAGCAGGGCGGCGAGGCCAACATCTCGACCGGTTGGCACGCCATCGAGTTTCTCCTCTGGGGCCAGGACCTGTCCACAGACGGAGCGGGGACCCGGCCCGTCGAGGATTACACCACCGGGGCAAATGCGGACCGACGCGCTGCATACCTGACCTTGGCCTCAGACCTCCTCCTCACTCATCTGGGCCAGATGGTCGATGCCTGGGCCCCCGACGGGGACAACTACCGGGTGGAGTTCCTCGCCCTGCCCCCGGAAGAGGCGCTGGGCATGATCATGACCGGGATGGGGGAGATGAGCCGGGGAGAGTTGGCCGGGGAGCGGATGACCGTGGCCTACGAGGCCCGCTCCCAGGAGGATGAGCACTCCTGCTTCTCGGACAACACGACCAACGACATCATCGGGAACGCCTTTGGTGTCGAGCGGGTGTATCTGGGCCAGGTCGGCGCCGTCGACGGGCCCGGGATCTACGACCTGGTCGCCGCCGACGATCAGGACCTGGCCGATCGTCTCGCCGACGAGATCGCAGTCAGTGTTGCCCTCGCAGGGGAGATACCCCCGCCCTTCGATCAGCACCTCGTCGAGGGAGTCAGTGACGAAGACCCGGGACGGGTTGCGATATTCGACACGATCGTCAGCCTCGAAGGCCAAACGGACACGATCGTTGAGGCCGCCGATGCCCTCGAGGTGGACCTGAATCTGAGCTGAGGACTTGAGACCGCAGCATCTGACGTGGGAAATGCGAGCCCGGCCCCTAGTCGGGCTCGCTCTCGTCATGGCGGTCGCCTGTTCGGGAGGCTCGGACCTGCTCGTTCCGGAGAGCGGGGGCGACGGCACCACCGACGCCTCGAATCGAAACGCTTTCGGCAACTCGGCCCGGAACCTGACCGACGAGGAACGCCGCATGTTCGAGGTCGGTGACAGCTTCTTCACCCAGAATTGGGTCATTGCCCCGGCCTCGACAGATGCGCGTGACGGTCTCGGGCCGCTGCTCAATGCACAATCGTGCTCGTCGTGCCATCTCCTCGACGGCCGGGGATCTGCCGATGGTGACGAGCCGGGTCTGCTCTTCAGGATCGGGACCATCCACGACGACATTGCCGAACCCGACCCCGTATACGGAGACCAGATCCAGGACCGGGCCATCCTCGGCGTCGAGCCGGAAGCGTCGGTCCGCACCATCTACACAGAGGAGACCGGGACTTATCCCGACGGATCCACTTACGGGCTGAGACGTCCCGTCCACGAGCTCGAGGACCTCGCCTATGGCGAAGTGTCTGTGGAGACGGTCCTCTCTCCCCGGCTGGCCCCTCCGGTCTTCGGCGCCGGGCTCCTCGAGGCCATCCCGGAAAATGACGTGGTCGCCATGGCCGATCCCGACGATGCCGACGACGATGGAATCTCGGGACGGACGAACCGGGTGCTCGACGTCTCCACCGGTGAGACGGCGCTGGGCCGCTTCGGGTGGAAGGCAAACGTCCCGACCGTGGAGCAACAGGTGGCCGCCGCCTTCATCGGTGACATAGGCATCACCTCTCCCCTCTTCCCCGAGGACAACTGCACCCCGACCCAGGTCGAGTGCGCATCGACAATCAACGGTGGCTCACCAGAGATCACCCAGGACCTGTTCGACCAGGTGGTCTTTTACAACCGGACGCTGGCGGTGCCGGCCCGGCGCAACCTGGACGACCCGGGTGTGGTGGCCGGCGCGTCGCTGTTCGAAGTCGCCGGCTGTGTGTCATGTCATCAACCACGCCAGGAAACCGGCTCGTCTGATATCGAGGCGCTGGCCGGCCAGGAGATCTTCCCGTTCACCGACCTGCTACTCCACGACATGGGACCGGATCTCGCTGACGGCCGACCCGACGGCGAGGCCACGGGCCCGGAGTGGCGAACCCCGCCGCTTTGGGGCATCGGACTGACCGAGACGGTCAACGGAAATCTCAACTTCCTCCACGACGGGCGAGCCCGCTCTCTCGAGGAGGCGATCCTCTGGCACGGAGGCGAGGCGGAGGCATCGAAGCGGGCCTTCGTCGCTCTCAGTCCGGAGCAGCGCTCCGAGTTGATCGAGTTCCTGCAGTCGCTGTGAGAAGGCTCATCTCAGCCGCGATCCTTTGCCTCGCCATTGCCGCCTGTTCGTCGGGGCCACCGGAAGTCGACGTTGTCTCCAACGCAGCACACCTGGCGCTCATACCCGCCATGGAGACCGCCGCCGATGAGATCGCCGGCCTGTCCACGGCGACCGACTCGTTCTGCCAGACCCCCAGCGGCGAGACCCACGACGACGCCATGGAAGCCTGGCGGACGGCCAAGGAGGCCTGGGAGCGGTCCGAGCTGACCACATTCTTCGGTCCTGCCGAAATGCTCCGGACAGTGTCGAAGGTGGATTACGCCCCCATGTCCGAGATCGGAATCGATGAGTTACTCGCCTCGGACACCGTCATCGACGTCGACTACATCGACAACCGCGCCGCCTCGACGCAACGCGGTCTCGGGGCCGTGGAGTACGCGCTGTTCCGTACCCCCGAGGCGGCCGCCGAGGAGCGGCCCTGCGCCCTGGCCGCGTCGTCGGCAGTCGTCGCGGCAAATGCGGCCACAGCCCTCGTTGATTCCTGGACCACATCGTTCAACGGTGGTGAGCCTTGGGTAGACGTCTACACGGTGGCGATCCCGCCCAATCAGTCTTTCGGCGATCTCATCGCCTCTTTCGTCGAGACGCTGAAACGTCAGAGCCTGTTCGAGCTGGGACAGGCCCTGGGCATTTCGGCGCCAGAGCCCGACATCGAAGCCATCCCTGAGGGCGCAGCCGGCGAGGCGGCCGCCATGTACCGATCCCAGCTGGAGAGCATCCGTGTGGCGCTCGATGCCGGAGGCGAAGACTCGCTCGGTGAGTTGATCCGGGCCAGATCGCCCGAAGTGGGCGATCGCATCGACGAGACGGTCGACCGGGCGATCGCGGAGGTGAGCGCCCTCGAGGGCCCGATGCGTGACATCGCTCGGGACC
>Ga0105092_10001622_pt1 | contig 12069 bp, 8 predicted proteins | sample PPLLak2March2015_FD_87021 | JGI IMG/M metagenome (GOLD analysis project Ga0105092, IMG submission 87021) | Freshwater sediment microbial communities from Prairie Pothole Lake near Jamestown, North Dakota, USA - PPLs Lake P7 Core (1) Depth... | ecosystem: Environmental > Aquatic > Freshwater >... | reverse complement strand
TCGGTAGTGGTAATCGAGCTCCCCGCGTTCATCGTAAAGCCCTGAGTCCCTGCTCCATCGCTATTGGCATTGATCGTCACCGTCCCTGGGCCGGCGTTGACCGCCCCGGAAAGAGTGACGTTGTTAGGGGAATTGATCGAGATGCTGCCGCCGGTTGTGGTCGCGTTACCCACGGTCGTGATGCTGCCCGGACTAAAGGGCGCCGTCGTTGAGGGGTCGATGGTCAGGTTAATGTTGGCTGTTCCTGCGCTGAGGTTTCCTCCGGCTCCAAAGGCGATGTCACCCGTTGTTCCTGGGCTGCGGTTTGCCGCACTCGCTGTCGAATCGTTCGACGTCAGAGAGATATTTCCATTGTTAGTGCTGATGCCTGCATTGACGGTGATGTCTCGTCCCGCCTGCATCGTTATGCCCACATTCGGGTTCGTCATCGCGATCGCGTCGGTAATTAAGATGTCGTTGTTCGCCTGTAATACGACGTTGGCAGCGGCTGCATTGATCGCAGCTGGAGCGATCGTCTGATCTGTCCCGGGGGTATCAGAAAACTGATCCACCTGGGGCAGTGTGGCGGTGCCAGTGGTCGCTACCGTGATGTTTCTTGGATCGAGCAAGAGCGAACCTGCGTTTCCCTCTGGGGCCAATGCGTCCACTTGACCGGTAAAACCGAGATTCTCATGTCCCGAAACCTCGATCTGCCCGCCGTTTCCACCCGCCGCTCCCCCCTTCGCAAGGATGGTTCCTCGGAACACCGTGTCCTTGTCAGACCAGATCACCGTGTTACCAGCGCTTGAATTTCCAACGCCCGAGGTGTCAATCACACTGTCTTGAGTCAAGATAGTTTTATCGCTCGATGTGACCAAAACGCGCCCGCCCTGTGCTCCATCATCGCCGCGGGCTAAGATCGATCCCGATATCCCGACCATTTGTCCGCTGAGAGTAACTTCCCCCGGCGCCGCGCCGGCTTCCCGCGCAGAAACATCAAGGGTGCCTGTGCTTAGCACGCGGCCATCCGCGTTTTGCACTTTACTCAAATTGGCCTGCCATCCGATTTCGCCTGTGTTCGGAACTGTATCCGACCCTTCCAGACGGATAACACCGCCCCGGTTAACCAGGCTCCGTGCCTCGATGACCCCGGAATTATTTACCACTGAAGAGAATATTTCGGAGGAAGCCCTAGCACTGAGGATCACCTGCCCGCCGTCAGCCTTAATCGTACCCGTGTTGGTTACAGCGGAACTTAACGGCGCGCCGTCAGGGCCGGTGACATGGTTCAAGACCTTGCCTTCGATGGCGAACGTGATGAGGCCGTCGCCCAAGAAATCGACCGTGAGCTTCTCTCCAGAAGCCATCACGACCTTACCCAGGTTGGCGATGATGAGACCCTCATTGCTCGCACCCGGGGCTACTAGGAATACAAAACCGTTATCAGCAACTTTAATTTGCCCCTGATTCACTACAAAGCCGGGGTTTTTTGCGGGGTCCTGACTGAAGGTAAACTTGCCCGCCATGAAGTCGGCATCTTTTATGTTCAACGTCGTGGCAAGCAGCCCTGCGACGTCAACCGCCGAGTTCGGGCCGAAAAGGATTCCGTTGGGATTGATAATGAAGACGCGCCCGTTCGCTACGAGCTGCCCAAGAATTGAAGAAGGGTCAACACCAGTGACCCGGTTGAGGACAATTGATTTCGAGCTCGGCTGAATAAACCGGACCAGCTCGTTGACGTTAATACTGAATCCTTTCCAGTTGATGATAGCCCTTTCAGTGAGTTGGTTGATCTTGAGGCTTTGACCTTTGGTCTGACTGATGTTCGCAGTTCCCCCGGCCACTTTGCCGCCGGCAGGCAGTCCCATGGCCACAGATGGAAAGAAGGTCAGCAAGACAAGCACGCTTATAAGCTTGATCGGCATGATGACGCTCTGGAGCAAGATCCATGCTTGGATCTCAAGGTCATGTTTTAGCTATTAAGGTAAAAACTACCCCTACGAGGAAAAGGGATTTTGAACAGGGTTGTCGTGTTTGCTGACTTCAGTAGCAAAAAAGTAACAACGATTCCCCGGCTTCAGAACCGGACCGCCGCTTGAATGTAGAGAGTTGGCCGGTCGCCACTTGATGCCTTGGCGGGTTGGACTGGAAATCCCACGTCAAACCGCCCGTTAATGTTATACGGCAACTGCAGTCTGAACCCGAAGCCGGCACCGGTTAAGTGGTTATGCTTCTTTATACCAGGGGGCGGGTCCTTGATCGAAACTCCGCCGTGATCCACAAAGAAAACCAACTGGAGGATCTCTCGATTGGGCAAAGGGGATACCCTGAGTTCTGTGCTGACATTGTAGCCATCGTCGCCTAGAAACTCTCCCAGCGGATATCCTCTTACAGAGTCCGCTCCCCCTATGTAAAATTCCTCGGTGGCAACTAGGGGACGCGTGCTTATCTGACCCGAACCCCGCAGCATGACCAAAACTCGGTCCGTAACTTTCTGTACCCGCGCCCAATTCAAGAAGGCCTTGGTAAACCTATTGTCGGCTCCGAACCGGCTGGATTTGGTGTCGTTGTTCTCCATGGCGCCGAACGCATCGCCCAACCCCTGAAAAACGGATAGGGTAATGAAGTTGCGGCCCAAGCTGTCGATCCAGTCATAGTTCAACCCAGCTTTTAACATTCTTATCTTATCCCGACTGAACAAACTGCCAAGTAAGAATTGCGTGGAGTCTTTCGATTCAAATCCGAACTCGCCTGAAAGGTTCTGACTCCTTGTCTTGACAAAAGGATGAGTCAGATACGGGCTGTAGCCCCAAGTAGTTGCGGTTATGTTGAATTCGGCAAGGGCCTGACCGACGTCAAAATCACCACCATAACCGAGAAAGCCCAGCTTCGTTCCATAGCCATTTATCGGCACGAGATACGACGCCCGGCCGTAGTGATAAGTTCTCGGGTCTGAGCCGATGACGCCACGCAGTGAAAGAGAGCTCCCTTCGACGATTAGAAATCTCCCCAAATTCAGTTCCGCGCCGAATCTATTTTTGCTCACCGACTCTGTTCCGAAGTTGTCGTAGTCTATCATGAGGTGGAACGGCAATTTGTCCTCGACGTTTACAACTACGTCGGTTGTTCCGCGCTCTTTTCCTGATTCTAGCACTGCCGTCGCCTTCAGGTCGGAATACTCATTTAGAATAAGGAGGGACTTTTCGATAGAGTTTTGCTTAATGGCCCCGTCGCGAACCACCGGGGCCAAGCCTCTCTTGATAAACTCAGTCGAGTAGTTTCTGTTTCCTTTAACGATGATTTCGCCTAGCCTCCCTTCTAAGACGGCAATTTCTACAACTCCGTCCTGGATCTCTTGCGCGGGGATGTGAGCTCGAGCAAGACTGTATCCCTTGTCTCTAAATTCCGCCGTGACAAGATCCGCGACTTTTTCTAAGTCAGTCAGCTCCATCTCTCTCCCAACATAAGGAGCGACAGTCGATTCTAGTTCGGCGCCATCTATGACGCTGGTGCCGGTGATTCTGTACGCTTTGACCAAAACCTTAGTGGTCGACGGCGGATAACCCCCAGCGTACGCATTTTGTGGAAATAATGTCAGCAATGGCACAATTAGCCATAGCTGAATGATCGGCGTGATGACGCAACGCAGTTTGAAACTTATGATGGCGACGCAGTGCGAATAAAGCCACGCTGCAGGTGGAAAAAACATCGCTAACCAGCGTTCGCACATGAAACGTAATTATGAAGCCTGGAAAGGAGACGTACAACCTAAAAGTATGCGCCGTAAGGTTTATGTTTCAGTAGGTTCGCTGAAGACCATCCCGTTTGACGACACACTGGAACCTAGCGGTTCACCCTAGTTAGATGAGGTCCCTGCCAAACAAACCCGCCAGTGACTACGCCGAACGAGATGGTTTTCTTCACCGCAGTCTGCGGGCAGGAATGACCTGGGATCAATCTTACAGGCGAAAGCTTGAACGAAGATTAAAGGAGCTAGACGCTATAGCCGAATCAACAGAATGTATGACGCGGCGGCTCGGAATACATGATCCAATCTGTGAGCGGGTCGCGCGGCTTGCCTCCACGCCGGCTGCAATGAGGATTCTAAAAGTCTTGAGGAACGAGAGTACGGCGGTCCAGGGTCTGGCGAATGCCATTATCACGGATCCATTGCTGGCAACCCGTGTGCTCAGATTAGCCAATTTTGCCGCAGGCCAACCGCAAAGGTTGGTAACGGTATCCCATGCCATAACTCTGATGGGTTCGGATGTTCTCAAATCATTGGCGCTCGGGTTAACCTTGTTCCCTTTGTATTCCATCCCAAACAAAAGGGATGGTTTCGATTCAGACGGCGGCCCCATCACTTTGCGCGAGCTTTGGGAGCATTCGGTCGGTTGCGCCGCGGTGGCTGCGCGGATTGCCACACAGGTCGATCACGTCTCGCCACTGCAAGCCTTTGCCGCAGGATTTCTCCACGATATGGGGAGACTTCTGCTGTATCGTTGTTCGAGAGAGGATTTTTATACGGCCATCACGGTGGCCTCGGCGAAGAGGATTCCACTCTCCGAAGCTGAAACACTAGCTGTGGGATTGAATCATGTGACTCTCGGTCAAATCTGGGGGGGCCGGAGCGAGCTGCCGCAGGGCTTTCAGCAGGTGATGCGCTATCATCACGAGCCGTCTCGCATGTTACCCGAATCGATGAGCATGGAGCTGCGTGCTCTGATCACCGTCGTGCAGCTCGCCGATCTCGTCACTGAGAGTCGTGCTATCGGAACGGGCGGTGATCAGGGTATTGTCCCGGCCGAGTTGTGGAGAGATCTGCATATCAGGGAAGAGAGCTGGTCGGATCAATTCGAAACGATCAAACAAGAAATCGTGGCGGCTCGAGAGATCTTTGGCTTCGCAAAGGAGGAGGTAAAGAGAAGCCAGCCGATGTGTCGTCCCAGGCTCAAGGGAGAACGTGAGTCTGTTCCGAAAGGTCAAAAGAATCTGGCAAACCGGCCCCGAGGGCGAGTGATTCTATTTCGGCCGCGAAACGATAGCGAGATGGGAACGCAAAAACAACCATCGACGAAAAAAATGATGATCCTCGTCGTGGAGGATCATGGTTCGTTGCGTGAGATGTTGAGCCTTTACTTAATGCGGCACGGTTACCATGTTCGCACCGCTGATAATGGGGAAAGCGCGTTGGAAAAATTGTCAAAGCAGAAGTTCCATCTGGTGCTTCTGGACCTAATGTTGCCTCGACTCGATGGGTTCGCGGTCCTCAAACGACTACATGACACGCCAAGGAGCCCTATCCCTTATATCATCGTTATCTCCGCCGGAGCTTTGGAAAAAGATCGGAACAAAGTTCTTGAGCTTGGTGCCAATGAGTACATGCCTAAACCGTTCAACTTGATGCGCCTCTTGGAGCGTATTGAGACCGTAGAAAAATATCTTCTCTAATTTTGTTTAAGGTTCGCTTTCAGTGACTGCGTTTTGAGACTTCCTTTGGTCCCGGATCCGAACTTCCAGTTTTTGCTGTTCGTCCTTTGCCGCGTCAAGAAACTGACGGCGGCATCGTTTTTTTGACGACCCGGGCAGCCGAGCAGCCGGTTTCTGTGCGAATTCGAAGTGTTTGATTCTGCGGAACCTTGGCACATCGGTTGCTCAACGGTTCATCAAGTCCCATCAAGAAATGGACGACATGCTAGCTATCGTTTCTTGTCTGAATTCAGCAGGCCCAAAGATCGTGCTCACGGCAGGGAAACAAAGAAGCCTGGAAACAGTAACGCCACGGGTCCTTGATAGTTAATTTCACTTCTCAAGAGAGTTAATCAGCATGATTGAGAAAATCTCGGGAGGCCGCAAGTCCATAGAGCCGACATTCGCTCGAGAGCTTGTGCCGCCGCTCAAGCGTTCCACTGCATTAAAACACATGACGCCAGCACCCGTTTTCACCATAACCAGCGGTAAAGGAGGGGTGGGTAAAACCAACATCGTTGCCAACCTTGCTGCAGCGCTGATGCTGCGCAAGAAACGTGTGATGGTGATCGACGCCGATTTGGGATTAGCGAATCTCGATCTTTTTTTGGGTGTGAGGCCGACGTATACCCTGGCGGATTTCTTTGCCGGCCAAGCGGCTCTCGATGAAATCATCGTGCCAAACCGCAACGGTATTCTCTTGCTTCCCGGCGCCAGCGGCGTCCAAGAAATAACCGCTTTGCGTCATGATCAAAAGGTCGCTCTACTGACGGAGCTCGACGCGCTGAACCATGAAGTCGATTTGGTTCTGGTGGACACCGGCAGCGGAATCTCCGACGCAGTCACGTATTTTGCCACTGCGGCGCAAGAGATCGTGGTGGTGGTGACGCCGGAACCCGCGGCTATGACCGACGCTTATACCCTGGTCAAGGTTCTGGCATCTGTGCACCACGAAAAGCGATTTCGCATCCTGGCGAACAACGTCTCAGGGGAAGCGGAAGCACGCCGCCTGTTCGACGCCCTGTCGGGGACGGCACTGCGGTTTCTCAACGCTTCGCTGGATTTCTTCGGCTGGGTCCCGCGTGACCCGCAGTTGATCCAGGCTGTAGCCCGTTCGCAGACGGTCGTGACGGAGGCCTCTAATGCCCCGTCGGCCAGAGCGTTCGCTTCCATGGCGGAGCGCCTGATTCAAATGACCGGCAGTCGGGTAAGAATCAAAGGTAATGTGCAGTTTTTCTTCCGCCGTATAATCGAGGGTGACAGGCAAACGAGATGAAGGCATCGCAGAAAGAGCAGAAAAAAAATCACTCGGTTTTGAGTCAAACGGCCGAGCGAGCCAAAGAGGAGATGGTCATCCAATACCTCCCGATGGTGCGCTTCGTAGCGGAAAAGGTCCACCGCCGCCTTCCCCCCGGAGTCGATCTGGAGTCGTTGGTTCACTCTGGCGTCGTCGGTCTTCTCGAGGCGCTGGATCGCTTTGATCCCGAGCGCGGCGTCGAATTTGAGATATATGCCCGCTACCGCATCCAAGGCGAGGTAATGGAATGCCTACGCTCGTTGGATTGGGTGAGCCGCTCACTACGGTCTTGGGGGCGGAAGATAGAAGCCGCTAAGACGAAACTAGCAGGAAAGTTGGCCAGGGAGCCCACGTCGGAAGAAGTGGCGAAAAAATTAGAAATTTCCCTAGAGAGCTATTACCGGCTCGATCAGCAGGTGAGCGATGCAACCCTGCTTAGCCTTGAGGATTCGTCCATCGTATCCGAAGCTGACTGGGAGCGAACTCAGGAAAAATGCATGCACAACGCGTTTCTCGATCCACTGAGCTTTGTTGAAGGCAAAGATCTCGTGGAGAAGCTAGCTGCGGCCGTAGCGGCATTGCCGGAGCGAGAACGAATAGTCGTGACCCTTTATCACTACGAAGAGCTGACGCTGCGAGAAATCGGTGACATCCTCGATTTGAGCGAGGGGCGGGTCTGCCAAATCTTCGCCCAGGCGGTTGCCCGTTTGCGAATCGCGCTTGGCATCATGCCGCGGAAAAAATTATCCGCTAGACGCGTGCAGGACTCTCTCAAACAAAGCGCAAAGAAGCCCATACGAGTCTAGCCAGGATCGATACCGGCGATAAAGCGTCCTTAAACGAATTCTCTTGGCCATCAAGCCGGTGATCCATGGCAGCTTCAGATTGAGCTGGCTCTCAACCCCCCGAATCGCTTTTCAGAAAATGATTTTACAGACATCCCCGCGCTAGCTCCATCGACAACAGCCGGTTGTGGCTACAGCCGAATCAGGATTCTTAGGGGATGCATAGGTCTTCGGGTGCCTAAAAAGCCTTGATATTCGTCTGAACAAACCGTGAAGATTGCTCTTCGAGCTAAAGGGGCCTGCCAAACTGCCGATCAAACGGATGTAAAGGAGAAAACCTGGCCGGGAGGGTCTGTATTTGCAAGTCCTTTGTAGAGTACAAAACCACAAGGCTATGGGCCTTCACCGTGGGCGAGCGACCGCTGTGGATCGAAAATCGGCTAGGGACGATATCTCCAAGCAAATTTGGAAGTTACAACCGATGGCCGAGCTGGCTCGAGACCGGGACGAGTACCGAGCGAAAAGAGTCAGGCAGATCAAGGAGCGCATTGTCAAGGGCGAGTATGAGGTTGATGCACAGAAGGTTGCCAGGAGCATGATTCGTACCGAGGTCTCCCGTTGTCGCGAGAAAGTTTGATCGATGAATCTTGAGCTCACGGAACTAACCATCCCCAGAGAAATGATTCGGTGGCCGAAGTGTGGCCGAGCTGTTTGGAAGAGCAAGAGAGGCGGTTCTCGAGGGCAGGGAGGTGAGAGTCTATTCGGATTCCGAGTGCTATCCGCAAGTATTCCCGACTCCCCAATTCGTCGCACGAGTAATCCCGTCTAACTGTTTCGACTTTCTTCATTGGAAGAATCCATGTTGATTTTGAGTCGCCGGCCCGGCGAAAGTCTCACCATTGGCGACGATGTCGTCGTGACAGTGGTGAGCGTGAGCGGAAACCAAATCCGGCTCGGCATTACGGCGCCGCGAGAAGTACGGGTGCTGCGGGAAGAAATCTATAGGGCGATACAAGAAGAAAACCAGGTCGCTGCCCGCACGCCTGATTCCGAAAAGAGACTTGGCGATGCTGCTAAACAACTGCAGGGACGGAAGCAGAGAAAGTCCGGCGGTTAATCACCCCATATGCGAAAACTGAAAGAATCCTTTGTTGGCAAGCCACGAACGATGACGTGCTCACCACGGGACAAAGCCGCAACTCCGATCCATTCCTACGATATCGTAAACCGGGATTATCGCACCCCGATTTCGCACTAAGGTGGTGATGGCCTATGAAGAGATCATGTCGAGGCGCGGACGCTGCCACATGCGAAGCCTCGCTAGGACTTTGTGGAAGGTCATAAGTGGCTATCCGATTAGAGGACAAGCTGCCGCACTTGCTACTGCGCGCTGACGCGGATCCAGCCCATGGGGCCGGAAATGTAATGCGCTGTTTGGCACTGGCCGAGGCCTGGCATCAGCATGGCGGTCGGGCCACTTTGTTGAGCTTCCGTCTCAATCCCGTATTGTGCCAGCGGATCGAAGCGCTTGGGATTGGCCTTAAGGAAATCCCCTTACCCCATCCGGACGGTGCGGATTTGCGCACGACTTGCACAGCGTTGGAAGAGGTGTTCCGCGATGAGACCGAGCTGCCCTGGGTTGTGCTCGACGGTTGTCACTTCGACACTATTTATCAGAGCCTTCTCCGGTCCGCGGGATGCCGTCTGATGGTGATCGATGATAGAGCACATCTACGGCGGTACGACGCTGATATTATTTTGAACCACGCATTGAGCGCTCAGCAGATTGCCTATACGCGTCCTGCCGACGCCCTGCTCCTCTTGGGAACACGTTTTGTTTTGCTGCGGTCTGAATTTCATCGCTGGCGCGGCATGCCAAGGCGTTGCCCTGAAGTCGGTCGGAAAATCCTCGTCGCGTTAAGCGGCAGTGATGCGGATAACACCACCCTCAACATCATTGAAGCGTTAGAGCAAATCTCGACACCGGATCTCGAGGTCCGGATCGTTGTTGGGCCGCTCAATCCGCATGTGGCGGAGCTGCAATCGAGATTGGATTCTGTGTCGTCGCGGGTTTATCTGGGAACCGATGTGACCGATATCGCGTCGGTGATGGCGTGGGCAGATCTGGCGGTGGCAGGTGGCGAAACGATTAGCTGGGAGATCGCCTTTATGAAACTGCCAGCACTGATCTTGACCCGTGGTGAAAATCAGTCGGAAGTAGCCGGGGGTTTGGACGCATTCGGCGCCGCGCGTTCCCTCGGCTCCCCCAGCGACCTTGACCGTAACCAACTTGCCGAAGCTATCTTGAGTCTAATACATGATAAGGGAGCCCGGCAGCAGATGAGCGACAAAGCCCGGTTTGTCGTGGATGGTAAAGGAGCGGAAAGAACACTAGAAGTGATGCTTTGCGGGTCGAGTGAAGCGGGGCTTCAACTGCGTGTCGCAAGCGAAGAGGACGTCCTGCTGCTCTGGCAATGGGTAAACGATGCCGTAACTCGACGCAACTCCTTCACTAAAGAACCTATTTCGTGGATCAACCACCAGGCCTGGTACACGGAGAAGCTTACATCCCCCTACACACGGCTGTGGATTCTGGAGCTTAAGAAAGTGCCCGTCGGCCAAATTCGTTATGACTGCACCGATAGCAGAACAGCGCAGATCAGCTTTTCCATTGCACCGGCGTATCGCGGATTGGGTCTCGGTACCCAGCTATTGAGCCTATCGGCCGATCGTGCCTGCCGGGAGCTGAAAGTAGATGCCGTAGAGGGAATCACTTTGGCCGAGAACCATCCTTCGAACCACGCTTTCGTGAAAGCCGGCTTCGATGTCGTCGAACAGCGACACATTGCCGATCAGCGGTGTTTCGTTTTTAGGCGATCTTGTTTTGGCGCTGCCGAGTGCGAAACCTTATGACACGATTTTTTGAGATTAGCCGACGAAGGATAGGGCCGGTTTTCTGACTTCTGTTGTTGCGGACCTTGTGGTTTGCCCTGATGGGAATGGAGAATGCTCGAGCGGCGGACCCATTCTTCTCGCCGCGCCTATCGCCTTGAGGATACCCCTTTGAATTTCATGTTGCTGAAGCTCTCACAGCGAACAACGACCCGTAAGGCGCCGGCATCGCGAATCGCGTTTGATCCGTCCGGGACGCCCGTAAAGGGTCACGTTGCGTTGAATGACGACTCAAACTGGTGGATGATTACCTTGAGTGATCTGACGCTTTTGCTTTTGGGCCTTCTCGTCGCTTGGTATCTGCTGGACAAGAACAATCTCAATGCGACCAACCTGCCAGCGGCGCGCGCCGAGATCGCGCATGATTCTAAATCTCCTCCGAGTTCGGGCCTGTCTTACGTTGATCCCGGTGACTGGCAGACCCTAATAGAAGAAATGCAGCGTTTCGTCGTGGAAATCGGCTTGGCTAAAGAGGTGGTTATTGAATCAGCGCCCAATGAAATCGTCATTTCCTTGAGCGATACCTTTCCTTTCGATTCGGGAACCGCGGATTTGCGACGGCAAGTCGTGCCGGTTCTTCAAAAAGTCGTGGCGTTGGTTGTGAATCGTAGAGCGCTGTCGTTGGAAGTCGGGGGTCATGTCGACAATGCTCCGGTCTCGAACTCTAAATCCCTCTCGAACTGGAAATCGTCGACGGCGAGAGCGAGCCGAGTAGCCCGATACCTGATCGACAACGGCGTGGATTCATCACGGATCTCAGTGCGGGGCTATGCCAATCAAAGGCCGCGCGGACCAAACTCTACCCTCGACCATCGGAGCGCGAATCGACGAGTGGAAATTCGTCTCTATCAAGGCGTGGACCAGAACCCCGTTCGGTAGGATCCTAGGCGAGCCATCCGCGTGTGGTCAGCGAGCCTGAATGTTCAAGAAGATTCCGGAGCCGCGCCGAACCACCTGGACCGCTATTCAGTCGAGCCTGACGAAGTCCAAAGAAAGCTTCAGATTTCGTTTCCCGGCATAACCTCAATAACAATAACGTCAATTGACAGCCAAAGCTCATATCGGATAGGCTCGATTCGCATATGAGCAAGCAAGCGCGTACTTCAGTCGATCACCAAGCCGCTTCTAAGATTCAACCCGACGCCAAACTCTGTTCCACGCCCGACACCGTGCTATGGGGGTACATCGCCGCCAATCTTCCCCCGGCGCTTTCGATCAAACCGGGTCAGACCGTCGAGATCGAAGCCCTCTCGCATCAGGGGCTGACAACGCATCAAGACCCGGAAAGGTTTTTCGGTGCGCACGGGATTGCCGCACAGGATGTTCTGTCCGATGCCAAGGCGGTTTTCGCTGAAGTGAAACGGCCAAAAGGTGCGAGCGTTCATATTCTGACCGGTCCGATCTACGTAGAAGGTGCGGAACCCGGCGATACGTTGGAGATTCGCGTCTTGGACATACAGTTTCGCGTCCCCTACGGGGTAAACAACACCGGTCCGGGCAAAGGAGTACTCCCGAAATTGCTGAAGGAACAGTCGGCGAAGTTGATCCGCGTCGACCTGGAGCGCCGCGTCGCTCTGTTCTCGGGAG
>Ga0105092_10001621_pt1 | contig 12071 bp, 11 predicted proteins | sample PPLLak2March2015_FD_87021 | JGI IMG/M metagenome (GOLD analysis project Ga0105092, IMG submission 87021) | Freshwater sediment microbial communities from Prairie Pothole Lake near Jamestown, North Dakota, USA - PPLs Lake P7 Core (1) Depth... | ecosystem: Environmental > Aquatic > Freshwater >... | reverse complement strand
TTTTGCGCGGTCATAATCAACGTAAGCGGTCTTATTGGCCAGGTCAACCTTTGCGCTTGTCACGCCCTCCAGCCTTGAGAGTGCCTTCTCCACCGCACCGGAACAGCCGGCACAGGCCATGCCGGCAACTTTAATCTCAACCTTTTTTATTTCAGCCATATGTGATACGAACCTCGCTTGATTCTTATTCTCAACACATCAAAAATTCTTATTCACTGCACTTCAACAGCTCTCATTCCCTGTACTTCAATACTCTTTTCCCTGCAATTCAATAGCGACACTGCATCAGGTTATCTTTGTCGAGTCGCTGCTCCTTGAAACATCTCCCTGTACTCCGCATGTCTGCCCGAGAATGCCGGATACGCAAAGTCCATCCCATCTTTTCCGAGCATCGCACACAGCGGCTTTGCCACGGCATAGTCCATCTCGCCGTCGGCATTGAAGAGTCGATCATCGGCCTCCAAATGAACCACCTTGCCGATGATCAGGACGAACCTGTCCCGGACAATCTCCTCTTGCAGAACGCACTCCGCCCAGGCCAGGCAGCCCTCGATGCCCGGCGGCTTCACCTCAATCGACGGCTTCGCTCCGAGCCCGGCTTCCTGGAATTCGTCCACCTCGGGAGGATAGTTTCTGGCACAGATCATGACCGCGTCCTCCATGCCTGCGGGCGGGATGTTCACCACAAACTCTCCCGTCTGGCGAATGTTCTCCAGAGTGTCTCGCTTCAGCCAGGAAGCGAGAAGAACCTCCTCCAGTGGTCGCAGGATCGGTGTGAAGTTTGACCAGGGAGCGGCATTCCGAATCCCCTGCGAGGAAACGGTGGAGATGAGGACCACCGGCAGGGGTAGGATCTGCTCCCTTTGATTTTGTTTTAGGATCATCAATTACCTCAAAATTACTTCAAAATTGCCTCAAAGTGATCGGAGCCTTCCGATTTCTCGAAACGGTCGAATCATTGGCTATTCAAAAGTCCTGCTCACGATTCCAGCAGCCTGTCTGCTATCTGCTCCATCTCCGTGATCGACGGGACCTTTTCTCCCTTCAAACAAGCCTTGAAGACCGCTTTATCAAAGGGCATAGTGCCGATCACCTTATTCTTATCCACCAGATCCGCCAGTTCCTTTGAGTTTTCATCCATCCGGTTGAGGATGAAGAACACCGGCTTTCCGATCTTCTCGCCCATCTCGGCGATCTTGCCGGAGAGCTGGACTGATTCAAAGGACGGATCGATCACAACAACGATCTTGTCGCAACCGGCTTCCACGCCCCTTCCGAAGTGCTCGATTCCTGCATCCGTGTCCACCACGACATGCTCTCCGTCGGTCTTCAGCTTCCCCAGGAACTCCTTGGCCAGGGCACCCATGGGACAGGCGCAGCCCTCGCCGAAGTTGTGAATCTTGCCGATGGCTATGAGCTTGATCCCGTCTTCGCCCACAATCAGCTCTTCGGGGATGTCCTTGATCGTGAAATCCTCTAAGATGTCCAGCCGCTCTCTTCGTTCCGAGCGGATGAATTTCATCAGCTTCTCGGAGAGCGCTTTCTTGCCGCCCAGGGATTCCATGAAATCCTTTGGCTGCTCGAAACCCAACTGCTTGTAGAGGCCGAAGTTGGACTCGTCCGTATCGACGACCAGAACCTTGTTTCCTTTCTTCGCAATCTCTCTGGCCAGAAGCGCAGATATGGTGCTCTTTCCGCTTCCGCCTTTTCCACAAATCACGATCTTCATATCTGTTTTCTCCGTTTAAAAAGAAAAGGCAAGCAAAAAAAATCTGCTTGCCTGCATTGCTCAAAATCTCATTTCACGAAAGACAGCTTGTTGATGGCGATGGGTATGCCGTTGGCAACTCCATGCCAGGTGTAATAGTTGTCCACCAATCCATCGTGAGCCCAGTAGGAATCCGAGTAGTAGAGCGGCAGCGCCGGCAGGTCCTGAGCATAAATCACCTGAATCTCATCCACCAACTCCTTGCGTTTGCTTGGATCAATTTCCGAGACTTCCTGATTCAGGAGATCATTGAGCTTCTGGTTGGATGCGTATCGAGCACTGTTGAATGAGTAGCCCTCGCCGATGATGCGGTTTATGATCTCGGGGTCGCCGCCCATGCCGCCGTGGCTGTTCAAGGCAAGGTCGAAATTCCACTCGCCCACCAGGCTGTCCAGCGTCTTGGAATCAACGCTGCGCAAAGTTACTTTAAATCCGGCCTGATCGAGCTGCTGCCTGATCATCTCGCCGACGCGCTCGTTTGTGGAGGTGACCAGCATCTCAATCTCCAGTGCCTTTCCGTCCTTGGAGAAGTACTGATCGTCCTTGGCGTAGCCCATCTCCTTCATGATCGCCTCAGCCTTTGCCGGATCGTATTTGTACTGCTCCACATCGGGATTGCACCATTCGCTATCCGGAGCGAACAGGCCGGGGCTGGCTGCGACTCCGAAGCCTCGCAGGGCATTGTCCACCAGAGCCTGACGGTCGACGGCGTAGTAGAGCGCCTGCCTGAACCTGGCATCCGAGAAGGGTTCCTTCTTGTGGTTGACCATGATCTTGGTGATGCCATCTCTCGGTCCGGTCAAGACCACGAAGTTCTCCTTCTTCAGTTTCTCCACGGTCTCCGCAGGCACGGTGGCTGCATCTACATCTTTCTTCTCCAGGGCCGCCGCAGCCATTTCGTTGCTGACTTTGACGAATTTGAGCTGCGCAACCTTTGGAGTGCCGAGATAGTAGCCGTCATACGCCTCGTAAAGGTAAGTCCCTTGAGCTTTGTCGTAATCGACCAGCTTGTAGGGACCTGTGCCTACCAGGGCTTTGTCATCCTGGAACTTTGCGGGATCTTCGACGCTCTTGTAGATATGCTCGGGAAGGATCGGCAGCGTTCCTGCAATCATTTCCAGGAATGGGGCATAGGTGCTGTTCAAGGTGATCTTGACGGTATAATCATCCAGGGCCTCGGCCTTTTTGACCGGCTTGGAGTTCACCCACTGATAGGGGTGCTCTTTGATGTAGTCGAAGGTGAATACAACATCCTTGGCGGTGAATTTTTCTCCGTCGTTCCAGGTCGCGTTCTTTCTCAAGTTGAATACATAAGCATCGTTTCCTTCCATCTGCCAGCTCTCAGATAGGGCCGGCACAAGGCCGCTCTGATCCTTCCACACTAAAGTGTCGAAGATGAGGCTCATCCTGACATAGCCGGGGCCTCGCGAGTAGTGACCGTAGGGCGAGGGAAATCCCCAGTCGCCTGTGGCATCACCGATGGTATAAACTGCAACCTTTTCTTCCGCGTTCACGGAAGTGGATAAGATGAGGACCATCGTCAATAAGAGAAGTCCTCCGCCAATCAGTTTCATCATTTTCAAAATTCAATTCCTCCATTTGTGTGATCGTCAGCATGTTTCTTTTTCAAATTGGTTGAAGGCAAAAATAAATGCTGAAAACCAGGACGGTGCAGATCCAAGATCCGGCGCTTTTGGTCTCAGCAACGCATTTTTTTTGCATCTCAAAGGACGCCTGCCACCTTCAGGGGGTGCATTCCGGCGTTCTGGAGCAATGCGAGCTTGTTTGAGTCCACCTTGAACTCCTTCAATGTGGAGACGGCAGCTTCCGGCCTGTTCCAGTAATCCATCATGCGAACATCCATGACCAGCTTGGAGGCCCAGGCGGGTCCCTTCCAGTTGGCGGTTCCCGTCAGCTCATACATAGGAGTCCAGTTGAAGCCCAGGACAAGAGCATCGCCCTGCTTGGCGGTATCATTCCAGCGGATGTAGATGCCGGCCACATCGCTCTGATTGTATTTGGCTTTGAGGGCATTCTTTTCGACATCCGTCAGGGCCATGAGGAACATGCCGCTCTTGCCGGGTGTTGCGTCCCAGCGTAGCTGTAGCAGATCGTCCTTGCACCACTGCGGGATGGCGATGACTTTGTAGCTCTCTGCGGATGGGTTTGTGATGGGCAGCTTCTCCTCCACGTATTTGGCCAGCATGTAGCCGCTGGTGACGCCCGGGCAGAGGTGATCATGGAAGCAGGTTGCCTGCAGGAAGTCATAGGTTGCACCCGGCAGTGCCCAGATGTTTGATATGCTGATCAGAGAGAACTCATTGCCATTGAAGGGAGAATTGCCGAAGGTCGCATTTCCTTCATCGGTATGGTTCATCATGTAGGACAGATCGACATTGGCCTTGGAGATCTTGCCGAAGATCTGATCATTGCTCAGGGCTTTGAACTCATCCAAAGACTTATTGAGCGATTTTCCATCCACCTGCATGTACACGGCTTCGCCGGTAGCCTTGTTGAAGAAATAGAACCAGAGGGGCTTGAAGTTGGGTCGGAGCACCTGGAACAGATTGCTGTCCGCTTCGCTAAATCCCGTCTCCTCGGCGATGCCTTTCAATGCTTTCTGCGTCGTTTGACCATCGACGATGGCATGGCCTGCATCGGTCAGGGCTAGGACATTGCTATCGCCTTTCTGGAATTTCAGCTCACTCATAGCAGTCTTTGCCGCTTTGGAGCCCAGCTCCACCATGATTGTGCTCTCGGCCATGACTACTCCTGGAACAACTACCAGCAGCAGGGTCAGAGCAAGCATTTTTCTCATCAAATCCATATTTCTCCCTCTATTAAATTTGCGTTTGCTCGAATGATATCGGTTCTTTCGATTCGCCTTATTATGCAAATCTCGGGCCGGTTGCTTATATCTGCCATAGCCTAGAATTGCATATTGCTACTAATTCAGACTATAATCTTTTGATTTATGAATTTTTCTAAAAAAATTAGCATAGAGTAACTATAGTTATCTATTACAAGCAAATTATTTATTCTTAGAACGACAGATTCATCATAGCAGGATGAGAGAGCTAATCTCAAAATTATTCTGAAGTCAAGAAATTGCATATATTCAAAGCCTAAGCTCCCGGATTTGGTGGGCGCATCAAACAGGCCTTATCGATGCAATTGCCTCTATTTCAAAAAATAACTCAAATATCCCACATTCCCGTGAAAAAACCGATATTTGGTTCTTTCACGGGAATGTGGGGTGAAACGAACCGCAAAATTAATGGCAAAATGATTGATCTAATCGATCTCATCAGCACCCTCTCCGCCTCCAGCAAAATCGGCTTGGCTCCCTTTCTGCTTTTCTTGATAATAACCAGATCCTGGTCTTTGCCGGTTGTATGCTTTCTCAGCAAAATTGTTTACATTACATCTCCAATTCACAAATTGGAGCGCAGCAATGGGTTCAAATTGAGAGTTATCGAGATCTTATGCAGCCTAGGCATACAACTTAAAAAAAGTTAAGCCTTCGGAGAAGTTCATGCGCGAGATGTGGCTGCAGTCAATTGCAGTCCGGCAGATTTGATGAACGACAGATCAATTTTGCCGATGAAGGTGGATTTCCCTTTGGATTCCTTTATAAAGCCTCTGGGCTAGTTAAGCGCTCCTTCCTATTATTATTGTCTTTGTAATACTATTTATGCAAGGAATGATGATTGAGATTCAAAATATGCATATCAATGGCGGAATTTTGCTATAAATTGTCCGGATTATCTTTTTAAGAAATTGTCCCATTCTTGAAAAATCGCCTCAAAAAGAATTAAATATCTAATCATTTGACATTAGAGTATCAAGTACAGAAAAATGGAGGTGAATCTAAATGTGTTGCCATACAGATGATAAACATGAACACGCACACGAGCACGCGGGCGAGAAGCATGTCCACGAGCACATCCACGATGCAGAGCACAAGCATGGACATAAGTGCTGCCATTGATACCCAGAATAATTTCACAAAGGTGTTATTCGGAAGAGGTGCCAAAGGCATTGATTCTGAGCAAATGGTTGTAAATCAATGCCAGATTTTTCCTTAATGGCAAGTTGGAGCCTTAAAAATTTTATAATAGGCTTAGTTCCTGCTTGTTCGGATCACCTCCTATGACTAAATGGAGATTTGGACGGTTCTGAGTGGGCTATTCTTTCTATCTACAACGAGAACCTCTTCTCCATCCTCTATTCCAGGATCTGAGTCAACTATTTGTCTTGAGAATAGGCGACCACCACGGGCAACGAAAGGTACCGCTGCATCTGAGATCGTTACCTTTCGGATTGACGATTCACAAGCTGCTTCTGACATAATTTACACAACTCCTTTTTAGAGATTTGTTCTTTGTTAGTCAATATACTCTTACAGAGTAATAAGCTTTTCTATTATGGTAACACCAGATTACGCCACTAGAACTATCAATGGGTCCCTCTGCATCAAAGAGCAGATTCCAGTTATCATCCAGATTCAGGACAAAAGCCCGAGTTGTTCAATCCTTTGAAAGGGAAACGGGTTTATCCGCATGTTGGCAGATCCAAACCACTGACTAAATGTTGGAGATGGAATCGAATTTATGTAGAGGACATGAAATGTTTAAAATCGTTTAGCTGAAAGACCGCATGGCCTGAAAGATCAAAATTCAATTTGGTTTGTTGCGTCACTATGCAATTTATTTCTTTAGCAGAATGTTTGGCAACGTCTTCTCGCCTCGGATTTAAGATGCCCTCTGCCAAAAAAAGGTTTTGAGATTTCGCGGCTAGAGCTCTTTACCTAATGAAGTTGTCGTGAGCTTAACATGCTTAACGCCCTTCAGGGCCATCATCCTCTCTGCAGCCGTTTTCACATCCTTGCCCTCACCACGGAGCACTATTACCTCCAAGCAGTTATCGTGGTCTAAATGAACATGCATACTAGACTGAATTATGCTGCTAAACTCATGCTGAATATCTGTGAGATTACCCTCAAGGCCTCTTTGAACATGAGAGTAGACAATTGTTATCACACCCACGCGTTCCCCTTGGACATCGCTCATCCATTCAAATTGAACAATGTAGTTTCGTATGGAATCCCTGATGCCTTCGGAACGAGAAGAATAGCCGCGTTGAAGTATTATCTCGTCGAATCTCTCCAGCAGATTCACAGGCAACGAAACGCCGATCCTCATTAGTTCTTGATCCATATCTAATCTGGCTACTTTTATGATATTACATAGTAATATATTTTATGGGAAAAAACTGAAAAATTCAGCTGCTAATTTGAATTGCCGCAAAGCAAAAAAAATCAGTATATAATGAAAGACTTTCATCCCGTTGTGACTCGCGTCGCGACTCCCGCAAATCCTGCGGAATTGGCGAGACCACCGTGAACGGTGGAGTTTTTCCGCTCCGACTTTCGCAATCCCGCAAGACAAAACTGGGAATCGCACAGAGTGCTCCGCTTGCCGCTCGATCTGCTATCCAGATCGCTAATGTCTTCCGACAGCCAAAAAACAAGCATCTTCTCCAGTTCCTTCTGCCGTACCAGTCTGGCGATGAAATCATTCATCCCGGCATGGAGGCAGCTCTCTCGGTCGCCAGACATGACGGAAGCTGTCATAGCTATGATGGGAACATAACGATTGAGAACCTTCGATCCCTCCTGGCGAATGCTACGGGTGGCCTCGAAGCCGTCCATCTAGGGCATCTGACAGTCCATCAATACCAGGTCATATAGGATCAATTGAAGCGCGTTGATGGTATCTTGGCCATTGGGATGCGATAGCCACTTGAAAGCCCATCTTTTTAATTGAGGATCGGAAGATGCTACATAGGAATGCGGGTGTTCCAACACGAGCTGTTAAGTTGAATGCCAGCACGATATTGAAGTGTTTTTTCATTCAATTATCTTTCTGAAGCTGATCGACGCCACTGTGAAGATCAGAATATCGAATACGATCACGGCCACGAAATCTGCAGGGACATTTGCCACATTTCCACTAATCATCAAGCCCCGCACCGCATCCACGGCATAGGTCAAGGGATTGACGAATGCAATGGACTGCAAGAAGGGTGGCATCAACGAGATCGGATAGAGAGCATTACTGGCAAAAAAGAGTGGCATGATCATGGCCTGGCCGATGCCCATGAAGCGCTCCCTGGTCTTCATGAGCGATGCCACAAAAATTGAGAGAGCAGCGAAGCCTCCCGAGATCATGAAAAGCATCAGGAAAGCGGCAAGGATGTACAGGGGATTGGGAATGAACTTCACACCGAGCAAGATGGCCACCGGGAAGATTATCAGGGCCTGGACCACGGCTCTTACCCCTGAAGCGATGGCCCGACCGATGACCGTGGCGTATCTGGATGCTGGAGCCACCAGAAGGCGCTTTAAAATCCCCGTCTCCCTCTCCCAGACGATAGTGAGGCCGTAAAAGACGGAAACGAAGATGGTGGACTGAAGCAGCACACCCGGTGTGATGTAGTCGATATACGGGATGCCGTTGGTAGGAATGTCCCGTACATGGCTCATGACTGTTCCATAGACCGCCAGCCACAGGATAGGCTGAACGGCTCGGGTGTAAATCTCTGTCCGATCGTGCCTGAGCCTCCTCATCTCAAGCTCGATCATGGCAAACATCTCTCTCAATGAATCATTAAACGCCATAGTAGTAACCTGATTGATCCCGTCTCTTGAAACGCTCAATACCGCAAGTTTCTCATGGGAAACTGAATTATAACGTCGATAGATCTTGTTTCCTATCCGTCACGTGTGAGCCTCTGCATGGGCGTTTCAGTCGTTTTCACGCCGGTTGGCTATTGTCTTATGCCGCTGGCCTCATGCAGCACTTCGCCCTGCGTCTTTGGCTGGCGCATTCCTGCATATTTCAGGAAAACATCGTCCAGCGTCGGCCTCGTCGATCTAATCCGATCCAGCAAGATTCCGTCGCACCTCAGGACTTCGATGATGGCGGGCAGGGCAATCTCGCCATCCTCGACCACCACATCCAAGACAGAGTCATTAAAGGCGGCATCCTCAACGAAATTAAGAGCCTTGATTCTCTCCAGGATTCCGGGCAGCATTCTCGGAGGAGCCGCGGCTGTGGATGGATGCTTAAAATCAGTCCCTGGGTCTGCCAGGCTGAAAGATATGATCTCGCTGTGAAGTGAGTGTTTAAGTTCGCTGGCGGTGCCGAATTTAACGATTTTGCCCCTGTTGATGATGGCGACTTCATCGGAATATAGGTCTGCCTCATCCATGTAATGAGTATTGAAAAAGACCGTAGTACCGTACTCCTTTTTGAACGATCTCAAATTCTCCCAGACCGCCTTTCGAGCTGAAGGATCAAGGCCCAAAGTAGGCTCGTCCAAGAAGAGAATCCTGGGTTTGATCAGCAGGGCACAGGCGATCTCAAGCCGACGGATCATGCCGCCCGAGTATTTCTTGACCGGGCCATTTGCGACCTCATCTAGGCCCATGCTCTGAAGCGCATCCCAAATGCTTTTTTTTCTCTGTCCGGAGGGCACGCCGTAGATCTTGGCGTAGATGAGGAGATTCTCAAAGCCGGTTATATCGGTCCAGACGCTCATCTCCTGGGGCACATAGCCGATGATCTTCCTGACCTTCGCATCATCTTTGACCACGTCATAGCCGAAGGCGCGCGCCACGCCTGCTGTGGGGCGGAATTGAGTGGTCAAGAGCCGCATCAGGGTGGTTTTGCCCGATCCGTTGGGGCCGAGCAGGGCGAAGATATCGGCGGCCTTAACCGTTAGATCGACTCCGTCCAGAGCGTTTACCTTGCCGTCATAGACCTTGGTGAGCTGCTTTATTTCAATTGCAATTTCAATTGCAGAGGCCATATTTACCTACCAGACTCATGTGGAGTTGACTAATGAATATGTATAAAAAATCTGCGGTATATTGTATAAAAATTTGACTCATAAGACAATAATTTTATGCATTTATTAAAATTAATTTAAACAATATTCAGTTTTAATGTTACGCAAATATTAAATAATATGATGATATGCGATAATAGAAAAAGCATTGTGAGAATAGATTTTCAGCCGAAACAAAAGTTGAAGAGATCCATCAGGGTGATGAAATGAAAAAATTGGCGTATGCAAAAATGCTTGGCTATCTGATGACGGCGTACTTATGCCTCCTCATAGCAGTCATGCCGATATTAGCCGCAGATAATGCAAAAGATCAGATCCTGAATAAGACCGACAGCTCCATCTCAATCATTGATTCGGCAGGGAGGACGGTCACTGTACCTCTGCCGGTCGAGAGGATCATTCCCACGGACTACCGCACCACAGAAGCGCTATTGGCCCTGGGAGCCAGGGATATGATTGTGGGTGTAGATACCGCCTTCCATCAGCGCATGGCCGAGTTCGGCTTGAAAGATGTGCCGGAAGCCTCAGTCCATGCCGGTGAGGTCAACTACGAGGAGATTTTGCTGCTCAAGCCGAATCTGATCATTTTGCCGGTTTCAGGCGCCATCTATGCCGATGATGTTGCCAAGAAGCTACCCACTATTCCCGTGATCGTCATGAGCGCCACCACCAGACAAGATGGCATCCCTGAGCTGAAGATTCTCGGTCAGATCCTGGGAAAAGAGGCGCAAGCGAACAAGCTGATCAATTGGACTGAGAAGTATGCCGGCATTGTCGAGGAGCGCACCAAGAACCTCAAACCTGAGGAGATGCCGACTTTCTACTATGAATACATGTCCGAGTCCAGCAAATGGCAGGCCATTCCGCCGACAAATCCAGCCGGAATGGTCGTGGAAGGCTGTGGCGGAATGAATCTGGCTTCCGATCTGAAGCTGAACGGCTCCGTAGCCCAGGTGGATGCGGAATGGGTCCTGTCCAAGAATCCCGATTTCATCTTCATGGATCTCATGAAGGGATTCGACAGCGGCCCCGGAAAGACTGAAGATGATATGAAGAATCTCCTGGCAAAATACGTCGATGACAGAGCTAGGGAAGGGTTCGAGAACCTCACAGCAGTGCAAAACAACCACGTCTATCTCATCGACCGAGATATGATCACAGGTCCCAGATGGGTGATCGGCCATGTCTGCTTTGCCAAGTGGCTTCATCCCGATCTCTTCAAGGATCTCTCTCCGGATGATATGAATAACGAGTATCTCAAGGAGTTCCACGGCATCGACGTGCAGGGAACCTGGGCATATCCACTGCCAAAATAGAGGAAACGATGCTGCGATACGTTGAAAGAGCGATCGGAGTTGCTGCCGGAAGAATGCCCAAAGCATTGGCATTCTTCACATTTCCTAATCTGTTGGTTTCTTTGGATGATTAATGGTTGAAGGAGAATAAAATATGGAGACGAATAAATCTGAGATAAAAGAGAAGATCAGAGCATTTTGGGACAATTCTCATCAGAACTACGATGCTGTGGCCGCCCACGGTGTGCATTCCGAGAGCGAGAAGGTGATGTGGCGGCAGGGAATGACAAAGTTGCTGGGACCCGCAGGGCCGGAAAAGAACCTCACGGTCCTGGACATCGGCACAGGAACCGGATTTCTGGCACTGCTGCTGGCCGAGATGGGATATAATGTAACCGGGGCCGACTGGGCAGCGAGCAAGATTTCGCAGGCGAAAGAGAAGGCTGCCTCCTCAAATAGCCCAGCCCGCTTCGAGGTCCAGGATGCAGAGAAATTGACGCTGGAGAGCAACGCATTCGATGCCGTGGTGAGCAGGCATGTGATCTGGACCCTGTCGGACCCCTATGCCGCTGCTCGGGAATGGGTCAGGGTCATAAAGCCGGGCGGCAAAGTGATCGTAGACATTCCTCGCATGGGATCGCATAGCGGAAGCCATCACTTCGGAGCGGAGATCGGCAAGAATCTGCCCTTCTACAACGGAGCGGACAGGGAGAAGGTTGAGGAGATGCTAAAAAGTGCGGGACTCTCCAATATCGGAACTCTGATGCTGGAGACATCCGGGGATGATGAGAAAAAGACACTTCTAATCTATGGAGAGAAAATATGAGCGACCATATGCTTTGGGCCGAGGCCTGAGACAAGGCAGTGGCCGGGGATTTGGTGAAGGGTTATGCTTTCTTCGGGCACCCTTCCATGTCGACGAGCATCTTTGCACCTTGAACAGACTCTGCATTCCTCCTGACATTCTCAGGAGAGAAGCTTAGTCTAACTTTCAGCAAAGTAGACCGGCGTCAGGAATACGGTCATATGGAATACCGGTCGTGATGGAAGAATGAGTTGAAGTTATATACTATTACATCTGGGCTTATTTAAGC
>Ga0105092_10001620_pt1 | contig 12074 bp, 6 predicted proteins | sample PPLLak2March2015_FD_87021 | JGI IMG/M metagenome (GOLD analysis project Ga0105092, IMG submission 87021) | Freshwater sediment microbial communities from Prairie Pothole Lake near Jamestown, North Dakota, USA - PPLs Lake P7 Core (1) Depth... | ecosystem: Environmental > Aquatic > Freshwater >... | reverse complement strand
TCGGGGATGGCCTCAGCCCCGGCTGAGAAGGCTTCGGCGATTCCAGCCCGGATCTCGCTCCAGTAATCCCGAGCAGCGGCCCAGCGGTCTTCTCTGAAACGCCGCACCCATTCGTGCAAGCTGTCATCTTTCAAGCCGAATCGCTCCCACTTTTCCAGGTACTGTGCCACCACCTCGATGGTTCGCTCGTTGTCCCAGAACCGGGACTCCAGGCCTTCTCTCTCGTAGATTTGCTGAGCCAGGTTGAACTGGTGGGTTTTGTAATCGACCGGGAAGTGGTAATGGCTGCTGATGATCTCGTCGACGATTGTTTCGGCCCACTTGCGGTGAAAGCGGCAAACGCCGCTGTTCTCGCTGAAGAGCTCGTAGACCATGCGCTCGACGCAGCGGATTCCAAGCTGGCGCGGCGGTAGATAATCAACGCCGTAGTAGACGAAGTACTTGCCCATCACAGGCATAGGAGCAAGCATCCCGGGCACCCAATACTGGTTGGGTACCATCATGCCCTGGTTGCCATGAGCCGTGAAAACGGCCCGGTCGGCCGTGCGCTTCCCCGGCTCAGACAGTCTATACCTCTCGTCCAACTCCAGGGCAGCCGCGCGGATCCCCTGCCTGAAAGGCTCTCCGGCTTCGTTGAACAGGATCATCTCGATCACTTTCTGGGCGTACTGGGCGTTGAGACGGGAACTCGCCTCGATGTCGATCTCCGCTCCACTGGTAAAGTTGAAGCGCATGTCGCTGGCTGGCGGAAGGTCGAAGTCTTCAGGCGGTATCACCCCGGCGTGGATCAGCTCCATAATCCATGCGACCGTCCCACCGGTCTGGATCGCATCGATCGCCATCGCATCCACAAAATGGTTCAGCTCTTCGGCCGGGCGCTGGTGGAACACACCGCATAAAGGTCCGAGCGCCTGGTAGGGTTCGAAATCTTTTTTATAGATGCGATCGTACTTTTTGCACGCTACCGAGCACGGCTCGCCGCAGTGGGCGAAATTCTTGGGTTGGATGATCTCTTCGTTGAACTGTTTCAGATAATGATTGGCAATCAGGCGGTTATGCTGTTCGGTGCGAGCAGCATCGCTTTCAAACACCGAAGCGTAGTTGAAGCTGAACAGGTTATCGCCTACCGTATGCATATTCACGCCGAATGTCCCGCCCGTTTGGAAGCCGGGTGTATAGCGGTATTTTTCGGTTGCTCCCAGGTCGACTTTGATCATCGAACTGCCGTAATATTTCTGGAAGTAGCCGTCGATCTCCTTTGAATCTTTCAGATCTGGATCTTCCCAGTCGCCGCCAAAAATGCAGCCGGCAATGCGGTGGTGCTGGAGCAGGCGGCTGCCCAGCCCTCCGCGGCCGGCCCAATCGTCGATGGGCAAGATGCGTCCCTTTTTGATCTGGTTGCTGCCGATGATACCCTGGTTCGTAGAGCGCGCCGCCGGGCCGACCGCGAACAGTCGCACCCACTCGGGGTCGAATTCGCTGCTGTAGCGGTCAAAGATGGCTTGCTGGAGGGCATAAAAACCAATCAGGCATTCGCCATCGGGGTCGGCATACCCTGTCCAGAGCACGTCGGGATTGATGGGCTCGATGCGCACCAGGATCTCACCTTGTTTATGGTTGAGGATCAAGACCGAATCTTGAGGCGCAGCGCCTCGGATGGCGATAAAGTCAACCCCGGTGCGGTGCATGCAGTAAGCGCCGCCGCCCAGGCTCGATACATAGAACCCTTCCCATTGAGGAGAATAGCCGCAGAACACCAGCCGGCGCGTGCCTGGTATCCGTGAACCCGCCAGTGGGCCGCCTCCCCAGGTGAGGATATCGGGGCCGGCGAGATAGCTCTGTGTATCTGCCTCGCTGTAGCGAGCCCAGCCGTAATCTACCGGGCCGATGACACGCACGCCGTTGATGCGGTGTAAGATGGGGTTGATTTGAAAACTACCCGTATCCAGGTCGATGATCAGCTCTCGTTGTTTCAGTTCGCGGGTCATAAGTGATCACTTAAGAATGTGCGCTTTTTAGAGATTGTGTTCAGCATTGCTGAACACAATCTCTAAAAAGCGTTGCGAATTTTCCGTGCCGGCCTGACCTACTCGTATCCCATTGGATTGTTCGACTGCCAGCGCCACACATCTGCACACATGATCTCGATATCGCGCTCAGCCTTCCAGTTCAATTCTTTTTCTGCTTTTGAAGGATCTGCATAGCTCACGGGTATGTCTCCCGGGCGGCGATCCACAATTTTATAAGGCACGCTCACCCCGGTGGCTCGCTCGAACGCCGCCACTACTTCCAGCACGCTGTACCCCCTTCCGGTGCCGAGATTATAGGTGACCAGACCCGGGTTCGATTTGAGTTTCTCCAAAGCTTTGATATGCCCGTCGGCTATATCGACCACATGGATGTAATCCCGTATCCCGGTGCCGTCAGGGGTCGGGTAGTCGCCCCCGTAAACCATCAGCTCCTTCAGTTTTCCGACAGCCACCTGGGCAATGTAAGGCACCAGGTTATTCGGTATGCCTTGCGGATCTTCTCCGATGCGCCCGCTGGGGTGCGCGCCGATGGGGTTGAAATAGCGTAAAATAGCAATATCCCAGGTCTCGTCTGCCCGGTACAGGTCCCCTAATATCTCCTCGATGAAAAGTTTGGTCCGCCCGTAAGGGTTGGTCGCCGAGAGGGGGAAATCTTCGGTCACAGGCACAGACTCCGGCTCTCCATAGACGGTTGCCGAAGAGCTGAAGACGATCTTCTTGACGTTCGCCTCCTGCATCACCTCAAGCAAGGTGAGCGTGCCCGTAATGTTATTTTGATAATACTGCAGCGGGATCGAGACCGATTCGCCAACGGCCTTTAACCCCGCAAAATGGATGACCGCCTCGACAGGCGACTGCTCGAAAACTTTCTTGAGGGCGATCTTGTCGCGTAGGTCCACCTTGTGGAATTCAAACGTCTTGCCGGTCAGCTCCTGGACTCTGCTGAGCGATTCTTCCTTGCTGTTTGAAAGGTTGTCCACGACGGCGATCTCATAACCAGCCTGCAGAAGCTCGACACAGGTATGGCTACCGATATAACCCGCCCCGCCAGTAACCAAAATTTTCATATTTGACCTCATAAATTATCCCTCATATTGAAACTGCTCAGCCCACCCGGTAGAAAGGGCAATCTGCATTATTTTACACCCGCTTCACATATCTTCGTTTTCACTTTGAACCTGTACTAAAACAGACCGCACCGCGGCTACGAACCGGGCGAAAGCAGGAGTGGTGATTTGCCTGCTCTTCCGGTCCAATCCAGCAAACATTGCTTGCCTCAGTCCTTCAGTAATCTCCATCTGCAGCCCTTGTGTGGATATGCCCTGATTACAGATATTCGACCGGTTTGTACCCGAGTGTCTCTGGTCTGCTGCCTGGGCGTCGAAGCCTGCCTCATACAAAGCCTCAATCACCTTATTTTTTATCCCGAGATGCAGACCACCTGCATGAACGACCGGATGGCTTCCTGTACAACCATGAATCGCCACCACCATCCAGGCGCTCCGTACGATCTTAAGGCAAAGTGGATCATCGAAATGATGGCTGGTGATATGCAGGTCTTCGGGTTGCTGGGTCTTTAACCCCTCGAAGCAGTACAGCGAAAAATCATCTGCTGCAATTGCCCGTCCGATCTCAGAGGTTCCCGGCTCGATGCTTCCGCCGTGAGGAACAACAACAGCCAGCCGCGACCGGCGTTCTATAGCGATCCGCTCGAAGTCTCGGCTCTCTTGTTCCTGGCTGATCAGGTCGGCGAAATTATGGTACTTATCTTGCAAATTGATTTTAGTCCTACCCGTATGATAGTATGGCGCCGGTCGAGGGTGTGAAGCTCTGCTGCACAATCAACCGGCGAACCCTTCTGATTTTCTTCGGATAAGTCAATGAGAAGTATACTTGATTTCAAGGGCATCCTCTGAAATTTTTGCTAAGTATCCATCCGGAGGGTGAAGGAGCCCGTTTTTGGTGTGTGGTGAAGCACCACACACCAAAAACGGAATTCCCCCTCAATTTTCGGACGAGCTCTAAACTCAAAGACAGGAGCAGCGCACATGAATCGCAAATGGATGTTTTTTTGCTGCCTGGGTCTCCTCCTGGCTGCCGGTTTGAGCCTGGCAGCAGGCCTGGTTTATGCCTTGCTGCAGTCCAACCGGTTTTTGCCAATGGCTTTCAAGAGCGCGGAGCCGGGGGCGGCATCGCCCACTCAAACCGCTTCTCCAACGGCCTCCAACTTGCCGGTATGGCTGCCGCCTCTCGATGCAACCTGGCAGTGGCAGCTCGAAGGATTACCGGTAGATCTCTCGTACGACGTGGTGATGTACGATATCGATCTGTTCGACAACGATACAAGCGTGGTTGCTGCTCTGCACGATCGCGGCAGAAAAGTGGTATGTTACCTGAGCGCCGGCAGCTGGGAAGACTGGCGCCCCGATGCAGAGCTGTTTCCGGATGAGGTCATAGGCAAAGAATATGAAGGCTGGCCCGGTGAGAATTGGTTGGATATCCGCCGGATCGATTTATTAGCGCCGGTTATGCAAGCCAGGCTCGACCAGTGCAAAGCGAAAGGCTTCGACGCGGTCGAGCCAGATAATATCGATGCCTACACCAACGATACGGGCTTTCCGCTTAGTTATCAGGACCAGCTTGCCTATAATATCTGGTTGGCAAACGAGGCCCATGCTCGAGGTTTGTCGATCGGCTTGAAGAACGATCCCGACCAGGTTATGGATCTGCTGGCCTACTTCGATTGGGCATTGACAGAGGATTGCCTGGCGGATGATTGGTGTGATCAGGTTTCTCCATTTGTTACTGCGGGCAAAGCGGTCTTCATGGCTGAATATACGGATACCGGCATGACCCTGGACCGGATGTGCCAACAGGCGGCCTTGCTGCACTTCAACCCGATTTTGAAGCACAGAGAGCTGGATGCCTGGCGAGAAATCTGTGACTAACCAATGACTTTAATAATCCAAATCCCATATTTCTTCTGATCTCTTTATTTATATGCTATACTTTGGACGTTAACTGGTACCCGATATTCTATTTGAATACAAGGTATTTTTATGGATTCCAAGACGGCTTACATCGAAGCGCAGGCGTGTTCCCTATTATTTTCCAACCATGAATACAGCCAAATGAGGGGAAGACAGGCAAATGCCTCACCCGCAGACCATTATGCAGGCCTGTTTAGGTGGTGAGGATGGTCGATGATTTCAGTACGCAGGTGGAAATTGCCCTACGCGAGGCCACCGAGCGTCTGAGATTACTGCGCGCCATCGACCGTGCGATCCTTTCTGCACAGTCTCCCCAGGAAATCTCGATATCTGCGTTATCTTATCTGAAAGAGCTTGTGGGCTGCAATCGAGCGAGCATCGTACTGTTTGATTTTAAGGAGGCTAAGTTCACAGTCCTGGCTGTCCAGGCCGATAACGAGACAAAATATGGCGCCAAAACCAGTTATCCACTGGAATTCTTTGGGGGTGAGATAGGTGTTCTGCAGCAGGGGAAAACGCATCTGACGCCGGATATACTCGACGAAAAGCAGCCTAAACCCATGCAGTTGAATTTACTTGCCGAGGGAATCCGTGCGTTTGCCCACGTGCCGCTCCTGGTCCAGGGTGAGTTGATGGGATGTCTCAATATTGGCGCATCGGCGCCGTCGGCGTTTAACGAGGATCGTTTAGAGATCGTTCTCGAGGTAGCCGATTCATTGGCAATTGCCCTGTCCCAGGCTCGTCTCATCGAAAATCAGGCCTCGCAGTTGCTGTTGGCAAACACCTTGAAGGAGCTGGGATCGCTCTTAACCTCCCAGCTTGCTTTAGACGAAGTATTGAATACCATTCTCGATCTCCTCGGTCGCATCGTCAAGTACGACAGCACCTCGATTATGCTCGCCGGCGAAAATGGCCCGCTGTACCTGGCTGCCGGGCGCAGCCTGCCAGACCCGGAGCTGGTCAAACAGGTGGTCGTCGATCTGAACGACCATCTTCTCGGTTTGTTGGATACGTCTCAAGATGTCGTTTACATTCCGGATACCCGGTTGAGCAAGGGCTGGGTTTACTACCCTGGCATCGAATATATCCGGTCTTGGATCGGCGCTCCCCTGTCGGTAAAAGGCCGGTTGATCGGCATCCTAAACCTGGATAGCAAGAAGGTCGATGCCTATGACTCAGCCACCTGTGCAACGGTACGAGCCTTTGCCAACCAGGCTGCCATCGCCATCGAAAACGCCAGGTTGTTCGAAGCGACTCGACGCAACACTGAGCGCGTGGCATTAACGAGTGAGATTTTGCGCAGCCTCAACGCAGAACCCGATGTCATGCAGGCGTTTTCTTCCGTCGAATCTGCTCTGAAAGCCATGACCGGATGTGAGCGCGTCAGCCTGTCTCTTCTCCAGCGAGAGAGAAAAAGTTCTAACCTCTTTACTCTCGATCTGACTCTGGATGAAGATAGCCATGGCTTGCAGGTGGGCGTCTCAGACATGGCATCTTCGAAAGACATCCTGGACAGCTTACCCCATCTTGCCCCTGATGCGGCGGAGATTAGCTTCCGCAGCGAACAAATTTTATATTATGAAGGCGGCTTCCGGTCCAGGATCAATATGCCAATGAGGGTACGCGGAGAGGTGGTCGGCACATTGAACCTGGCCTGGCGGAAGCCTGCCGGTTACGACATCAGCCTGATACCCTTGCTCGAACCGATTGCGAATGCGGTTGGGCTGGCTGTGGATCGCAGCCAGTTATTGAACGAAACCTTTCAACAGGCCGGACATTTAATCACCCTCAATAAGGAATTATCTTCTCTGAACACTGCTCTCCAGCTCGAGAAGGACCATGCCACCCTGGTGAGCCGCGCACTGCTTGCTTTTACTGCCGGAGATGTTGATTCTGGATTGTCGATCGTCCTGAGCCATATCAGCGCTTACCTCAGCCAGGTTGAGGGTTGTGTGATCCTGCTCGATCATTCAGGCAAGCCTGAGCGGTATGTTTATTCCCCTGGTATTTCCGGTAAGTATACCGGTCCTGATATCGAAGCAGCCTGTAAAGGGTGTGAACATCTTGATCACCTGTCGATCAGTTTTCCTGAGAATAAGATCCGGGTCACCTCTTGCAAGTGCTGCCAGGACGAAGGGTCGGAGCGGCTCGTTCTCCTGCTGCCGCTCGCAATGAACAGGCACGCTCTTGGCTTGTTCCATTTCCTGGTCCCAAATAAGTTCACGCTCTCTAAAGACACACAGGCATTTTTAGAGCAGGTGAGCCGGGCGGTTTCCCTGGGCCTCTCCCGGTTGCAGCTCGTAGATGACTTGCAGGAAATGAACGTCACACTTGAATCGCGCGTACGGCAGCAGACTTTCGAGCTCCAGGTCTTGCATGAGCTCGCCCAGGACATCAGCTACACACTCAACTATGACGAGCTTTTCCGTTTGATCCTCATGCACACGCAGCGAGTGATCGATTACGACGTCGCCGCCGGCCTGATCGTCGATCGAGAGGAAATCGATCTCTATCTCTGGCCAGGCTACCCACAAACAATGGAAGCGAGGGTCGATTACAACCGCAGCCTGACCGGTCGTTTTTCCAGCTTTAGCAATCTTATTATTGCACCTGAACAAGTTATTTGCCATCACCTCCTTCCGGTAGACGTTGACCTTGCGACCCCGACATTCAGTGATTTAAAAACCACTTTCCAGGTGCCGGTAAACCTGGGTGAAATGGCAGAAACGTGTGGAATGCTGTTCATCGGATCCATCCAGGAAGATGCATTTGATGAGAATCAAATCCGTCTGCTGCACACGATTGCGTACCAGGCCTCTAATGCAATCCAACGCATGAGAACCCTGTTGGCCGGAGAGCAGCAGCGCCTGGAAACGTTGGTAGAGCGTCTTCCGGCAGGCGTGCTCCTTCTGAATGCAGATAAACATATGGTAATTGCTAACCCGGCCGCGCGGGCTTACCTGCCTCTTTTACTCGACCCACAGGAAACGGGAGCACCGGTCACTCATCTTGGAAGAAAACCGCTGGACGTATTGTTACAGGCTGCGCCGGGGGGCGTACCTCACGAGATCTATACGGACGGAAAACATCGCAAGGTATTCGAGATCGCTTCACGGCCGATCGAAGCCGGCCCAGAAGCGGGCGGTTGGATCCTGACTTTGCATGATGTCACTCACGAGCGGAATTTGCGCGAGGAAACTCACCGCCGCCTGGAACAGCTCCATTCGCTGCGCATGATCGATATGGCAATCACCGGCAATATGGATCTAAAGGTGGTGCTGAGCGTCTTGCTCGAACAGGTCCTGACCCAGCTGCAGGTTGATGCAGCCGATATCATCCTGTACAACCAGCACAGCCAAATGCTTGATTATGCTGCCGGGCGAGGTTTTCGATTCGACACAATCACTCATTCCAGCACCCGGTTGGGGAAGGGATTAGCTGGCAGAGTGGCCCTGGAACAGCGCCTCATCCAGGTGCTTGACCTTGGAAATGATGCGGAATATTCCCTGTTCGAGCCGCAGTTCAAAAAAGAAGCCTTCGTCTCCTATTTTGGAGTTCCCCTGATTGCCAAAGGGCAGCTCAGAGGCGTCCTGGAAGTCTATCACCGCCAGCCCTTCGACCCCCAACCAGAATGGCACGACTTTTTGGAAACCGTAGCCGGGCAGGCTGCTATTGCCATTGAAAATGCCGAGCTCTTTACGAGCTTACAGCGATCCAATTTAAACCTGAGCCTGGCCTATGATGCAACCATCGAAGGTTGGTCGGCGGCTTTAGACCTGCGTGACCGCGAGACCGAAGGCCATACCCGCAGAGTGACCCGGATGACCGAACAACTGGCCCAGCGAATGGGTTTTGGCGAGCAAGAATTGGTCCATATCCGGAGAGGCGCACTCCTTCACGATATCGGCAAGATGGGTGTCCCCGACCAAATCTTGCTTAAGCCCGGCGCATTGACCGAAGACGAGTGGCAGGTGATGCGCAAGCATCCCACCTACGCCTATGATCTCTTATACCCGATCACGTTTCTCCGGCCTGCCCTGCATATCCCTTACTGCCATCACGAGAAATGGGATGGCACCGGCTACCCGCGGGGATTGAACAACGAGCAAATCCCGTTGGAAGCCAGGATATTTGCATTGGTCGACGTTTGGGATGCCTTACGCTCCGACCGGCCTTACCGCAAGGCCTGGCCCGAGGAGGCCACTCGCGGGTACATCCGGGATCAGGCAGGCAGGCATTTCGATCCCAATGTGGTAGACGTGTTTTTGAGTACTTTAGGGATGGAATAAAAAACGGAGTACCACTCTCGGTACTCCGCCAGCGCCCCCACGGCGGCTCGAACGCCGGTTTTTGCCTCCGGAGGGCAACGCTCTATCCACTGAGCTATGGGGGCTGGTCGTCCAAGATTTTACCACATTTATACACGCACGAACGGGCCAAGCCGGGCAATCTCAGCCCGCAGGCCGGCGATGATGGTGCTGTTACCGCTTTCTTCACCCAGGCTGGCAAGCTGCTGTTTTTTGTGCGCCAGCTCAGCAGTGAGCTGGTAAAAGCGGTTGGTTGCGCTGAATGACCCCGAGAAAAGGCCGCTTAACCGTGCTGCGCTTTGCGCCCAGGCAGAGCAGGCCGTGCGGTACTGCACCGGCGAGATGACCCCTATCGCCACCTCATCTCGCAGGTACTGCACGATCCAACGCTGCTCTCGATAGATCGCCCACAGCACGAACAGGAACATGACCAGCCAGCCGGCCCAATCCAGGAGGGTGGTGGCGATAAAACCGCCGAACTCGGTGAACACGCTTGCCAGGGTATTGTGCATCGAGTGGGTGAACACGGCAATCAACCAGCCGGCCAGCGGCGCTCCCAGTTTCACCAGCACATTCCGGCTCAACCGGGCGCTGGCAAGGCCGATCCCCAGGAATGAGGTGTAGAACGGGTGTTGCCAGCCGACCAGAAAGACGCGCACGAAGATCATCCAAACCAGCCCGCCAAAACCTTCCTCAGCGTAACCGTACGAGAAGATGTAATAAGCATTTTCGGTTGCGGCGAAACCCAAGGCGACGATCGATGCATAGACGATGCCATCCAGGATCGAATCGAACTCTCGCCGGAAGAGAAGGAAAACGACGAATACAGCCAGCCCTTTCAAGCTCTCCTCAACGATGGGTGCGATCAGACTGCCAGTCGAAAACTCGGTTGCCAGCTCAGAGCCGGTGAAAATATATACCCCGAGCCCCAGGACGGTATTGAGCAGGAAAGCGCCCCCGGCTGCGATCACTGCTCCCCAGAAAAAAACTACACCGAGAAGGATCTTGGGCTCTTTTTCGTAACGGTCCAGCCAGTAAATGATATAAGCAAAGACCAGCATCGGCGCGAAGCCGAAAAAGATGGATAGAAGAACGCCAAGAACATCACTCATGATGGCCCCTCCTGAGGTAGAAAAATCAACGCCGTATAAAGTTTAGCACCGTATAGTGGTGGTGGCAAGCAATAGGGCGATCAGGCCAGGTTGTCTGGAAATAAAAGCCGGGTTCGTTGGACACGGGCCGTCTCGGGCGCGATATTCAGAGCTGTGAGCACTTCTTCTGGCCTCCCGGTCGCACCCTCACGCGCTGCCAGGATCATCTTGAGCTGCGGGCGGTTTTGTACATCGTCCTCGATCCGGACCAGATCCTCGATCAATGGTCGCAGGTCGTATGGCTTGCCGCGCCGTTCTCGCGGCAGGCTCTCGGCAGCAATCAGCTCAGCCAGGCGTTTGTCGAGGGCATGGTTTGCTTCTAATAAGGTGGCTATATACTCAGCAGACCTCACCTGTGTTTGCAGGGCCGGGAGGCGCAGATCCACCGGCTCGATGTGCACGATCTCGATTCCCGGTGGAACGGCCTCAGCCAGGGCAGACCCGATCTTTTCCAGCTCGAAAGTCTCTTCCAGCCAGACATCGGCTAATTCACACTGGCTGGTAAAACCCAGTGGGAGGGCCGCTGCCAGGTTGATCTTGGGCTGGGGATGATAACCCTGGCTGTAGGCCAAAGGCAAACCGGCCCTGCGGAAGGTGCGTTCTATGGTGCGGTGCAAATCCAAATGACCGGTATACCGCATGGGTTCAGTCTTACGGAAGGTAAGCCGTAGTCGCATCGTCTACTGGGGCCTTTTCTTGACTTCAGGACATTTCCAACCCTCGCCTGGGTTTTCGCGGCGGACATCGGCAAAGGTGGGTAAGATCCCGCATGCAAAACATTTGTCCCGGCAGTCTACCCGTGTGTCCTGGCGCTGGCTCCACAAGTAATCCTCGGCGAGGAATTTTTTCCGGACAGCCGTGCTGATATGTTCCCATGGGAACGTTTCGTCGATCCGCCTGGGCCGGTGCGTATAGAAGAGAGGGTCGAGCCCGGCTTTTTCAAAAGCTTCTAACCAGATGTCATATCTGAAGTGCTCTTGCCAGGCATCAAATTTCGCGCCCATGCGCCAGGCCGTATAGATCACCTCGGCAATGCGCCGGTCACCGCGAGAGAGCCAGGCCTCCAGCATTGTCTCTTCTGGCCTGTTCCAGGTCATCTTGATGTCGCGGCTGCGTAGCTCGCGTTTGAGCAGGCTCTGCTTGGCAAGGACTTGCTCTCTGGTATCGCAGGGCACCCATTGGAAGGGGGTATGCGGTTTGGGCACGAACGTGCTTACTCCAGCATGAACCTGGGCGCGATTGCCGATGGCTTTACGCCCTTCTGCCAGTACAGCTCGACACAGGTCGGCGATAGCCTGCACGTCTTCGAGCGTTTCAGAGGGATGTCCGATCATGAAATACAGCTTGATCGTCGTCCATCCCCGCGAGTAAATGGCGTGTGCGGTTTCGAGCAATTGAGCCGTGCTGACCGGTTTATTGATGATCTCTCGCATCCGCTCGGTTGCCGCCTCGGGCGCCAGGGTAAACCCGCTCCGGCGGGTGTCTTTTAGAGCATCCATCAGCTCGACCGAGAACGTCTCGATACGTAGTGAGGGGAGCGAGATACCCAGGTGCTTTCCGGCAAAGCGCTGGCCAACGGCCTGGACGAGATCGAGG
>Ga0105092_10001619_pt1 | contig 12075 bp, 26 predicted proteins | sample PPLLak2March2015_FD_87021 | JGI IMG/M metagenome (GOLD analysis project Ga0105092, IMG submission 87021) | Freshwater sediment microbial communities from Prairie Pothole Lake near Jamestown, North Dakota, USA - PPLs Lake P7 Core (1) Depth... | ecosystem: Environmental > Aquatic > Freshwater >... | reverse complement strand
CGATGCTGCCTGGTGCCGAGGCCCTCGTGATGTCGGGCCCGCTCACCCTCGGGTTCGAAGTTGACCGCCTCCTGGTACCCGACGAGATAGCGACCTACTTCGAGGTCCGCGCCGAGGCGCCGAACATCGTCGAGGCGGGCCAGCAGGTCGTGCTGCGCGTGCGGTGCGTGGCCCCGCCGGTCCCGGAGCCGCGCTGGTACTGGCTGCGCCGCCTGTGGCTGCGCCTGACGCTGCGGCCGGCACCGCCGCACTTTCCGGGCCGCGTCTTCGAGGGCGCGCTCATGGGGAGGTCGCGATGACGTCCAAGTGGACGCACCTCGGGGCCTCGATCAACTCCTTCGCGCACGCGGGCGTGCTCGGCTTCTGCTGGTGGGCCCTCGGCGCCGAGCGTGGGGTTCTGACGTACGCGGGCGTCGTGCTCTCCGCCGGGCTGGCGTGGCTCGTGATGGTCGCGCTCATCGCGTGGAGGGACCGATGAGCGCCGCTGTCATCTGGGAGTGCGAGGGGTGCGGGGCGCGCTGCTTCACCGACGTCCACAAGGCGGATCTCTACGCATCGCTGCGCCAGGCGCGGCTGGAGGGTGGTGTGCCGCCGAATGGGTGGGTTGTGCGGGACGGCGTGCACCTCCTCGTTGCGTGCGGCAAGGCGTGCGCCGAGAAGACGATGGGCGAGACTCTGGCGACGCTGTTGTCGCGCACGGGTGTGGTGGGCGGCGCCTTCGCGTTACCCCCTCCCGAGCCCGCCTCGTGGTGGCAGCGACTCTTCGATCGCCTCCTCTTCGGGAGGCGCCGGGAGGCCCTGCGCAAGTCCGCGACGGCGTACCGCGGCGACCTCGTGCAGGTTGACACTGAATAGATGACAGGTACAGTGCGTCAGAGCTGCAGGAGGAAACGTGATGGGAGAGGCGAGAGGGCAGCACGGCCGCAAAGTAGTCCGCGCAGCCGAGCGGGTGCATAAGCTCCTGGAGAAGGCTCGGCGCGAGCTGGAGAAGCTCGGTCCGCTGGCGTATCGCACGAAGGGTCAGACGCTCGTGTCGGAGGTGAAGGTGAGCATCGATGCTCTCATGGATCGCACGGTGCAGATCAGCTCTACGCCGCCCGTGATGCTCGACGCCGTTCTCCCGGAGGGGGAGGCGTGGGGCGATGACGGGTACGGCTTGACGGAGGGTGAGTAATGCTACCGACCCCGCGCTCCTTGACCTACGCGGAGATCGTACTCTCCGTGGCGCTCGCGTGGCTGGTCATGTTCGTGTTCCGCGCGCTCGTGGGTTGACAGTGAATAGATGACAGGTACAGTGCGTCAGAGGGTCAGGAGGACACGACGATGAAGACGTGCAGCTGCGAGGAGCCTGAGCAGGTCGGCGACGAGGGCGGATACCAGTGCTGGAGCTGCGGGCTCCCTCCCGCGGACGACGGGCGTGGGTTCTGTCCCGACTGTGGTGAGCGTGACGAGCGGAGGGGGCACCAGACGTGCCAGTATCCCTCGTGATGCCGACCTCGCGCTCCGTCGCCTGGCACGTCCTACGCGCCCCGCTCGCGCTCCTGGCGGGCGCGCTCGGGCTGGCGGCCCTGGTGCTCCTCCTCTCCGGCTGCGGGACGGTGAGCGAGCGCCTGCCGGCGGACCCCGTCGGCCCCGCCCCGGATGGGGGCCCCGACCCCCAGGACGCGCAGGCGACCTTCCGCCTCGACGGCTTCGACCTCGGGCTCCCGGACCTCGACGCGGGGGCGACCGGCGACGCAGGCGGCGACGGCGGCAGCGACGCGGGCGCCCCCGACGCGGGCGGGGACCCCGACGCCTCCCCCTGCGAGGACGGCGAGCCCAACCTCTGCGACACCTGCGGCCCGACCCACCCCGAGGGGGCGTCGTCCGGCGAGGCGTGCGAGCCCGGCGGCTTCTGCCCGGACGGCGAGGTCGCGCGCGAGGGGGTCTGGCGGTGCTCGGTCGAGGCGCCCGGCTGGTACGAGTGCGCGCCGCTGTGCCCGGGCGAGTGAAGCCCGTTTGGGCGCCCCGAGACGGCGCCGAGACCGCCCACCTCCTGCGCTGCAAGCAGTGCGGCAAGCTCGACCCGGCCGAGGACGCGCTGGACGACCGCTCCGAGCTGTCTGTCGTCGGGGGCTTCGGCACTTGCGAGTGCGGCGGGCAGGTCTTCCGGGTCGTCGAGTGCGGTCCGCACTCGCGCGTCTAGAACGCGCCCCAGACCTTGAGCGCGAGCTGCCAGCCGATGCAGACGACGAACCCGAACGCGAGCCACCCGAGGACCTGGATCACGGCGCCCCCGACGCTGCTGGTGTCGACCTTCGCGATTGTCTCCATGCGGGGAGTCTGCGTCAGCCGGGCGCTGACGGCAAGAGCGGCACACCGAGGCAGAGCAGGAAGAGTGACCCGGCGAGCCATCCGAGTCCGCGGCGGCGGTAGCGGTGGGGAGCGAAGGGCGTCACGGCGCAATCTTTCTTGCGCGCCAGCGCGCCTGGTACTCGGCCTTCTGCCGCCGCCGCCGCGCGAGCTTCTCCCCCTCGGTGAGCCGCTTCGCGTCGCCCGCGCACCGGCCGTGGTGGACGCGGTAGAGCGCGACGAGCAGGCGCCCGGGGTCGTCGGCGAGGCCGTCGACCTCGCGCAGGTCCTTGAAGTCGAGCCCGGGCGTGACGAGCGCGACGAGGCGAGCGAGCGCGCGGCAGGCAACATCGCTGCTCATGTGAGGATCCCCGCGAGGTGCGCGAGCGCCGAGACGCACTCGGAGCAGAGCCGGACGGCGGTGCCGTTGCCGATCGCGTAGATGGTGTCGCGCAGTGTGCCGCAGCCCATGCAGACGAAGTACTCGCCGGACGCCTTCTGCACGCGCGCCTGGCGGCCCTGGCCCACGGGCTTGTCGGCGTAGCGCGTCATCCCCGGAGCCTCGGGCGCGAGCGCTTCGTCGGGGGTGGCGGCAGCTCGCGGAGCGTCCACGTCGCGAGTTTCAGCTCGACGACGCCGACGTCGTCTCTCGTTTGCTTGAGCGCCTGTTTTGCGTAGTAGATGCGGTTGCGCAGTTCGTTCTCATAATGCTCGGCTGCGCGGCGCTTGGTCACCCAGTCCGTGTGTACCTCGTCGCCGAGCTTGCTGCCTTCGGGGAGTCGCCATTGTGGATCGCGCTCCCACCCGACCGGCGGGGGCAGTAGCTCTTTCAGCGCTTCCGACGCGCTGCGAAAGCCGCTCGCGCGCGAGACGACGTGGAGGATCGGTCGCGCCTCGTAGGCCGCGAGGTCCCGCTCGCGCGCGGGGAGCATCTCCTCGACGAGGAAGCGCAGGAACCTCTCGGCGCCCTCCGGCGTCAGCTCGAAGGCGGGGAGGTCGACGCCGAAGCACCGGCCGCCGTGGTGCGCGCGGCCGTAGACGCCGACGGTGCGCCCGCCGTACTCGCGCCAGCCGTGGCGCGCGAGGTGCTCTGCGTCAGCAAGCGCGAGCACGCGGAAGCACGCGGGGCAGGTGCCGTACGCGACGCGCCGCCCCATCAGGTCCAGCTCTTCCCGTGGTTCTCGCCGCCGCACGAGCAGTCGCACGTCGGGCCCTTCGAGGCGAGGCATCGTGCGCCGCACTTCTCGTCGGGGTTCGTCGTGCCCTTGATGGTCTTGTAGTGGACGCGCTCGTTGGCGAGTCCGGTCCCGACCGCGCGCGGCGGGCAGTGGCACGTGATGACAGGCTCCTGCTCGTCGTACTCGCGCTCTCGCGTCCTCGTGAGCTGGCCGTGGTGCTCGTACGTCCGGGTCGTCGTCGTGACGGGCATGTCGCGGCGCAGCGTGAACTTGCAGCGGCGGCAGCGGTAGATGCGGCGCTCGCGTCCGTGCGTGACGACCTCCTCGACGAGGGCGTGGCCCATCAGCGCCGGTCGCCCTTGCGCCGGTGGTGGACGCTGTACTCCCCCGGTCGCTTCGGAGGTGGTCTCGACGGGCGCCCCTCGATCGCGTCGAGGACGATGCGCGCCGTGTCATCGGAGACCATCTCCGCTCGCGACGGTCCCGTTCGCTCGCGCAGTTGCTCCACGAACTCCTGCAGCAGGCCGATGGCGCGGGGGTCGCTCGACAGGTGCCTGTGCGCGAGCTTGCCAACGGGGAAGGAGAGCACGGCCCCGCCGCCGAGCGCCCAGGACAACTCCTTCGCGCCGATGACGTACGCGACGAGCGCGCTAGCGACGAGCGCGACGAGGCAGACGACGCGCTGCCAGCTGATGCCGTTGTTCAGCACTCGATCCCGGCGAGGTTGAGTAGGTGCCGTCCGCCAGAGAACGGTTCGGGCAGGCCGTGGTAGCGCACGTGTGAGAGGTACGGGCGCGGGGTGCGGAAGACGCGCACGCAGGGCTTCAGCGAGCCGGCCATCGATCCGCCGCACGCGCCGCACAGGTGGGGGGCCGGCGGGAACGCCTCGCGGATGCGGCGTGCGAGCAGCTGACGGTCGGCGCGGCAGATGAGACACTGCCGCTCTTCCGGTGACGGCATGTAGCCTCCCTGCCCTGCGAGCGGGAGGTGGCACGCGCAGCGGCAGTCGGGGCTGTGCGAGGGGCGCCTCACGTCGCGCTCAGCTCCGCGTGGACCTGCGCCGTCGTCATGAGCGGCAGCCGCAGCCGCAGGCTGCCCCGCAGCGCCTTCTTCCACTTGCCCCACAGGGGCGAACCCGGCGCGACGACCCACGAGCCGCCCGTCCCGCCGACGTCGCTGCCGGCCCCGAGGAACTCGCGCACGTTCGGGTTCCACGTCGCGTGCCCGGCGTTCGTGTGGCTGAGCACGCGGCACGCGGTCGAGCCGCCCTTGCAGAGCGCGTCGCGCAGGAGGTCGCCGAAGCCGCCGTCGCCGTGCGGCCCTGCGCCGTCGCCGGTCGAGCAGGCGAAGAGCGCGACGTCGACGCGGCGGCGCTTCGGGGAGGCGAGGCGCGAGCCGAGCATCTCGGGATAGAGGCCGCGGCCGACCTGCGGGAGGTAGCCCTTCAGCCCGTGTCCGAACCACGCGAGGAGGTCGAGACCGCCGGCTTTCTGCTCCTCGTCAATCCAGCCGAGGAAGTCGGAGACGCGGAAGCCCGGCGGCTGGCCGAGGTCGATTTCTTTGACGGTGACGACGGCGCCGACGACGCCGTCGCGCACGGCGGTGACGAAGCGCGACGCCTCGGGGCGGAAGACCGCCGTGTAGTCCTTCTTCCCGCGAGAGTCGCGGTCCGGCAGGAGGACGAGCGCCCTCATCGGCGTCGCGCTCTCATCTTCGCGGCCATCTTCTTGCCGAAGCGCTCGTCGAGGTCGTCGGCGGGCTCCCGCGGGACGACGGGGTGCAGCGTCGTTTCGATGACGCTGTCTCCGACCTCGAAGTGCTGGCCGGGCTGCGCGGGGCCGACGACGAGGTCGCCCCGCGGCGCCCGGCGTGAGCGACGTCTCGACGGCGGCGCCGAGCTGGAGGTTGCCCGATCGGCGACCTCGGGCGCGTTCGCGTCGCTCTCGTCGCTGCCCCGCAGGCCCATCGTCAGGGCGAGGTAGTCGGCGGTCCGGAAGACGAGCAGGCCGCCCCCGCTGACGTTGCCGCTGTGGCAGACGGTGACGGGCTCCATCGTCAGCGGGCGCGCGGTCCGCGCGACGAGCCCGGCGTTGACGAGCACCCTGCGCCAGCGGACGGCGCGCAGCTTGACGTTCTTGCGCCAGTCCGCCTCGCCGAACGCCGCCTTGAGGTGCGTGCCGAGCACCTCCTCGCAGCTCGACGCCTCCGAGACGGCCCGCTCCACGGCGCGGGTGTGCTGCGGGAGGGCGGAGAGCGCCGCGTGCGGCATGATGGACCGCGCGGCGGCCCGCGCCTCCTCCTCGGTCGAGGTGAACGCGAAGACCGCCTGGACGTTCCCGATCGCCATGACGGCGGGGCGCCCCTCGAAGGTGCCGACGTAGCAGGGGCGGTTCGTGTGCGCGCAGACCTTCTTGATGACGGACAACATGAGGGAGGTCGGCATGGGTCAGTCTCCGAGCATCGCGTCGACGGTGCGCTTCGCGGCGCCCATGTCGTCGACGGTGGCGACGTCCTTCCCGCGGGCGTCGTAGATGCGCACCCTCTCGCGGCCGGTCGTCCCGGCGTGCGGGACGAGCCTGTGGCCGCGGTAGTTCTCGATCGCGGAGGGGACGTAGGCGCGGAGTGATGCCTGCTTGAACCTGTCGACGTTCGTGACCCTGATGCGGTACTTCTTCGGCAGCAGGTCGCGGTACTGTCCCGCGTTCCACTCCGCCTCGAAGCCGAGCGCGAACTGCTCGGCCGCCGCGCGCCGCGTCGCGGGGCCGAACGTCGTTGGTCCGAACTCCTTAGCGTACTTCTCGGCGCCGCTCTTCATCAGGTAGCCGTAGAGCTTGACGGCGCCCTCGTGCTTGTAGATCCCCCGCGCCATCTTCGTTGCGAGGTTCTTGAGGATGGGTTGGCCCTGCCGGCGGTGCAGGTCGCCGTCGTTCTCGACGAAGAGCTGCAGCTCCCGAGCGGCGTCTTGGTCGACCACGTCGTTCCCGCGCGCCACGGCTAGTTGCCTCCTCGCGGTCGCGACTTGCCGCGCACCCAGACCTGGATCTTGTGGGCGTACGCTCCCCAGAAGTAGGGGTCGTTCTGCAGGCCGAGTCGGATCGCCTGGCGCAGCGCGCTCTTCGCCCTCGCGCGCGAGCCGATGAAGCTGCCCGACCGCCCGATGTCCCGTTTTGCGAAGTCGAGGTAGACGATCTCCCACTCGAACTCTTCTCTCTGTGCCATGGGGTCCCTTCTACAGTGCCCTGATACCTGTGTCAAGCGCGCAGGTCCGGCAGTGGGCCAGCTTCCCGCGCTGCTCGACGAGGACGCGGCGCCGGCCGCAGCGCGAGCAGACGCCGCGCCCGACCTCCGCGGGACCCCACGCGGCCCACGCGAAGATGGAGCACGCGACGAGGACGACGACCCAGCCCATCACCGGGGCCTCACGCCGCGGTAGGCGACGGGCGCGACCATCACGGGCACCCCGGTCCCATCGACGGGCTTGGGCCTCAGCGACGCCGTGAGCGGGCTCGTCCCGTCCACGAGCGCCGCGACCCGGATCTCCTGCAGCTTCATCGCGCGGAACATCATGAGCGCCCACGTCTCGACGTCGCGGCGCGTCAGGGTCAGCGGGCGCCCCTCGCCGTCGACCCCCCGCACGAGAGTCGGCACGCCGCGCTCGCGCCGCCGCGCGGCGTCGATCTGGGCGTTGCGCAGCGCGACGTCGACCACGCCCGTCACGGCCTGCACGAACGTCCCGAAGAACGGGATCGAGGCGCCGACGTCGGAGATCGTCCCGACGAACGTCTCGACCTGCGAGAGCGCGTCGCCGATCGTGCTCGCGACCTCGGTCACGACGCTCCGGACGGCGCCGACCACGAGCGCCTGCAGGTCGTGGTACGCCGCCATGAGCCCCGAGACCTCGCCGACGAAGTCGACGACGTCGCGGAACAGCGGGAACGCGCTGCCGAGGGTCGGGGGGTTGCCCGCCGCGTCGGCGAGCCCCGGAGCCCCGGACAGGTACGCCATGCTGCGCTTGTACTGCTCGTATAGCTGCCCCATCGCGACGGCGCCGCCGGCCGTCGCGGTCACCGCGGTGACGACGCCGTCGGCGTTCACGGCGGCGGCGTCCACGTGCCCCTTGATGACGTCGCACAGGCCCCCCGGGGCGACGCGCGGGTCGCCGCCGAGCGCGGCCCGCGCCCAGCGCAGCTCGTTGAGCAGCGAGCGGGACACGACGTAGACCTCAACGGGCCAGCGCTGCCGCAGCCCGGGAGCCTCCCGCCCGGCGCGCACGGGGTTGACCGAGTAGGTGTCCCAGTGTTCGGGCGATCGGATGCGCTCGGGGGCGGCGCCGGTCGGGGTCGTCAGGATCTGCCGGGCGGCGAGCGCGCTGACCTGCTCCTGGATCGCGATCCACTCGTCGAGCACGTCGGTGAGCGCCGTCAGGGCGCGCCACTCCTTGCCGCCCCACACGCCGCTCTCCGAGATCCAGCGCTTCGAGTCGCGCATCGCGTGCAGGACGTACTGCACCCAGGTCCAGCGCTGGTCGCGCAGGAGCTGCGTGTCGTTCTGCACCGCGGCGGACTTGCCCACGCCGTCCTCGTACGCGTCGGAGCGAGCGGAGAAGCTGCGCGCCACGGCGGTCTCCTCGCCCGGCAGGCCGTACCACACCAGCTCCAGCGGCGAGACGAACGGCCGCGCGGCCGGGGCGATCGAGAACTCGCCGCGCGCGAGCGAGAGCGCCGCGGCGGGCGGGGCGGGTCGGGGGCGCACGCCGCGGTTGGAGGCCCGGGAGGGTCGCAGGCCGGGGGACCCGCCGGGTCCGGCCCCGGGCTCGGGCTCGGGCTCGGGGTCGGGTGCCGCGCGGCCGCGACCACCCGAGGCTGCGGCGGCGCCGATGCCGAGCGCGGCGAGCGCGAGGAGGAGCAGGAGCCCCAACGTCAGCCCACCTTCGGGACGACGGCCGTGACGTCGCAGTCCTCGTGCCTGACCGACAGGAGCGTGCCGACGATCTCCGCGTCGCTCTCGCGCACGAAGAGCATCGGCCGGTCGCGCCCGATCTCGCGCCCGCACGCCGAGCAGCGCGCCCGCGCGATCGTCCGCGCCGACTCGCACGCGCGCGAGCCACAGCCCGGGGCGGTCGAGCACGGCCCCCTCGTGTCGGAGGGGACCCGGTACCCGCTCGGCATGCAGCGACCGTTCATGCGACTACTTTCCGGTCTTCGGCAGCGACGCGGCGAGGCGGTCGTAGAGCGAGAGCACGCGGCGCTTGCCCTCGATGCCGTCGACGTTGAGCACGTCGAGCGCGCACAGGAGCATGCGCACGTCGTTCTCGTCGAGTTGCGGCTCGACGCCGACCGGGTCCTCGACGAGTCGCAGCTGCTTGCCGGCGGCGCTCATCGGATCTCGCACAGCGGGTGGTGCAGCTTTGCCTCGGCGCCGAGCGCGTCGGAGACGACGCCGCAGCCGCACGCGCCGGGCACCTTCGCCAGCTCGGCGACGAGGTCGTAGACGAGGGCGGCGACCGCGGGCGGCAGCTCGCCGATCTTCGCGGTCGGGCGCACCTTCCCGTCAGCGGTGCGCACGCCGACGATCGACGGCTCGCAGTCGAGGCGCACGACGACCTGCGCGAGCGGCTCCACCGGTCGCGGCGGGCACGACACCGGCGCGGCAGGGTCGCACAGCCCGCAGTACGGGACGGCGAGCATGTCGAGCTGGTCGGCCGAGAACTCTCCGTCCCCCCGCCGCTCGGGGCACTCGCGCGACGCGTGCCGTGCGGGCGGCTCGGGCTCGGGCTCGGGCTCGGGTTCGGGCTCGGGCTCGGCGTCCGCGACGTATCCCGAGTCCAGCCCGCGCGCAGAGAGCATGGAGTCGTTCGGCAGCTTGGACTGCTCTTCCTCGGCGGGCTTCGTCATCTCGTCGGTCTCTTCCACCTTCGCCTCCTTCTTCCGCTTGCCCTTGCCCTTGGCCACGTCGACCTCCCTGGTTTGTACCACGAACTACGGCGCGATGAGCCCGTGGACGCGCAGCCGCGCGAGCAGGGTGTTGATCGCGGTGCGCGCCTCGGCGTCGATCGTCGCACCGCCGGCCGCGTCGGCGACCGCCGCGCCGCGCGCGGAGACCACCTGCGTGCCCGCGACCTGGTACGCGGTGAGCGCGTTCGCGGCGCCAGAGCCGACGACGGAGAAGAGCGTCGAGCCGCCCGCCGCCTGCTCAAACTGGTAGACGACGTTCGCGGCCGTCCACGTCCCGTTCGCCCTGAAGCGGACGGCCGGCCCCGTGTCGCCCGTGCGGTCGAGGACGACCCGCAGTCCCGGCTCCGCGACCGCGGAGTCGCCCTGCAGTCGCACGAGCCGCCCCGACACGGCGGTCGTCTGCGCGTGCAGGTCGTAGGCCATGGTCCGGGTCGCCGCTGCGACGCTGACGGCGATGCCCTGCACGAAGCCGAACTCGGACGGGTTGCCGCCGCCGTCGATCCCGCCCAGTGAGATCCGGCCCAGCTCGTCGTTGTCCCCGGGGGACGTCGAGTTGTGGAAGATGCTCAGGATCGGCCCCACCGCCCCGGCGTCGGTCGACTGGATGCGCAGGAGCACCGCCGACTCGGTGATGTTGTCCTTCGTGATGAGTACCGTCGGCACGTCCGGGTTGACGGCCGCGACGACGTTCTGGTCCGTGACGCGCACGAGGGCGACCGAGCGCCCGGGGTTCGCGTTCGCGTCGACGAGCGTCAGGAGGCTCTCGTCGTCGATGGTCAGCTCCCCGCGCGTCAGGTCGACGGCGCCCTGCGCGTCGGTCGTGATGGTCTCGCCGCCGTCGTACGCCGTCTGCAGCGTGCCGCCGCCGCCGGCCGCGATGGCGATGTCCACCTGCCGCGGGTCGTTCGCGTTCTGGCTCGTCGTGACGAACGCGTCCACGAAGCGCATGCGGCCGCCCTTGCGGAAGCCCTCGAAGTAGGGGTCGGTCGCGGGGTCGAGGAGCGGGTCGCCGATCGTGCCTGCCATGGGTCTCTCCTAGTAGCTGATGTTGTCCGCGACGACGTCCGCGGTGCCGAGGTCCGAGATGTTCGTGCCGAAGGAGCGCACGATGTTTCCGAGGACGGTGCAGTGGTCTGCGAGCGCCGTGATGAGGATGCCGGTCCCGGCGCCCTGGCCGACGAGCGAGTTACCGGTGATGGCCACGCGCTCGGACTGCTGCAGCGCGATGCCGTCGATCCGGATGCCGTTCGTCAGGTTGCCGCGGAAGACGCAGCCGGTGATGGTCGCGCCGCGCAGCCCCGGTCCGCCGGACGCGGCGATGGCCGTCACGCCGTTCGTGAAGCGGCAGCCGATGACGACGATGTCAACGTTGAGCGCCGCTCCGAACTGCAGGTGCACGACGGTCGCGCCGTTGTTCTCGAAGTAGCAGTCGGCGACCGTGACGACCGCGCAGTTGCCGAAGAGCACGAACGCGTTCGCCGCCCGGTCGCCGAAGATGCAGCCGCGGATCTCGCCGATGCTGGCTGCTTCGAGGGCGATGCAGTTGTCCCCGCCGGAGAAGCCGCAGTCGACGATGCGCCACTGCGCGACGAGGCGCATGCGCAGCGGGCTCGACGTGCCGACGTTCGTCCTCGTCAGGACGAGGTTCTGCATGGTGAAGAGCTGCAGGAGCGTCACGCCGTCGCCGACGTCGAACCCGACGCCGTCCTCGCGCGTCATGATCTGCGTGTGCATGCCGTCGCCGAGCAGCGTCAGGTTCCCGCGGAGCACGGTGACGGTGCCGAGGCAGCGGTAGCGCCCGGCCGGGAAGTAGACGACGCCCCCGAACTGCGTGACGGTGTCGACGGCGAGCTGGATCGCCGCCGTGTCGTCGGCCACGCCGTCGCCGACCGCGCCGAAGTCCCGGACGTTCGCGAGCGCCGCGTCCCCGATGCGCAGCTCGTTGCGCGCCGGGGAGGAGAGCTGCGACCCGAGGCGCACTCGCGCCGCCGTGATCCCCTCCAGCTCCGCGTTGAGGACGCCCGGCACGGTAGCTCCCTAGATCGCCAGGCCGAAGACGGCGCGCGCCTGCGCGAGCGCGCCCGTGGCCGTCAGCCGGAACTGCCGCACGTCCTGCGCGAGGAAGATCTTCGGGCACGTCGCGTTGGCCGCGACGTTCTCCTCGTAGAGCGCCGTCGAGCCGGCGTCGAAGAAGTGGACGATCATCGCCGACGCCGCGGGCTGCCGGTAGACCGTGACCGTCCGGGCGAACGGCGGGATCGTGAGGAGGGCCGACTGCATGCCGGCCCCGACCGCGGGCACCACGACGGTGCGCGTCGGCTCGATCGGGCTCGCCGACGGCACGTAGCCGGCCGTCGCCGCGACGCGGTACGGGCGCCCGGTGCGGCCGGCGTTGATGCCGACCTCCTGGAGGATCTGCACGTCGATCTGCGACGCGGGGACGGTGAGCCGCCCGCCGCGCACGACGTCGACCTCGGCGACGTGGAAGACGCCGTTGACGCCCCAGCGCACAATCGCGACGAGGTTGCAGTCGTCGGTCGCGTCAATCGCCTGCGCGTCCTCGCGGAACGGCTGGTCGAGGAACACGGTCACGACGCGTGCGTCCGCGGGGT
>Ga0105092_10001618_pt1 | contig 12077 bp, 6 predicted proteins | sample PPLLak2March2015_FD_87021 | JGI IMG/M metagenome (GOLD analysis project Ga0105092, IMG submission 87021) | Freshwater sediment microbial communities from Prairie Pothole Lake near Jamestown, North Dakota, USA - PPLs Lake P7 Core (1) Depth... | ecosystem: Environmental > Aquatic > Freshwater >... | reverse complement strand
CATCGCACTCGGTGTTGTGGCAATATCCATGGGTTTGAGCACAATGGGCCGTTTCAGATCACCGGTCTCAAATGCACCGGCAGTGACAATCACTGAACTGATCTCACCGGCCTGCGCTGTAAGAACAAAATCAATCGGCTCAACCGGTGAGGACAAATCGATTTCCTTTTCCATGGTTTTATAACCAATGAAGCTTACTGCAAGCACCTGTTTCCCGGTTTCGGTTGTCTTGAAACTAAAATATCCCGCGGTATCCGTGGAAGTCCCGTCATACGTTTCCAATATGGAAACACTGGCTCCGGGCAGGGATATACCATCGCCGTCTGTTATCCTCCCGGTAAGTGTAATCTGCGAACAAACAGATACGGTAAAAAAGAAAGTAAGGGTGATCAGGCAGGATATTGATTTCATGGTTTATTGAATTATTTTATTGGTATAAAGGTCGTTGGTAGTTAGCCCCGAAACAAATAAAGGTTACCGGACTGAAGAATTCACCGGATGAATTGTAAAAAATGAAAGATGACCTGCCGGCACTGGTTTCATTTTCGGATATGCTTATCTTTGATTCCTTTAAACCTGCACCACATATGATGAATGCACATCAATTGACCGGGATCATCAGGGCTTATTGTCTGCAAAACGCCAATGAAGCCAATGTGATCAAGTACAGCCATTATTTTAAAAGCGGCTATGATGCCTATGGGCTGTCACAACCTACCATGGATGCCGGTGCCAGGAATATGCTGCAACTGCCCGGAATGGAACTGAATGTGGTTTTAGAGGCAGCACCTGAATTAATGAAAAGTGGCAGGTATGAGGAAACCGGATTGGCCTTACTGCTGGTCAGGGGGTTACACAAGCAATATACACGTGACACATTTGACACGATAGCGGGATGGTATGAAATTGGCATCCGGAATTGGGCACATGCCGATACCCTGGCCATGACAATCCTTCCCGTGTTCCTGAAAAAGGGAATTGTAAGCATCCCTGATTTCAAGTACTGGCTGAAATCAGAATTTAAATTCAAGCGCAGGTCAGTTCCTGTCACGCTGATCAAATCACTTAAAACACATGAGGATTATACCGCGTTGTTCAGGTTTCTGGAGCCTCTGATGGAGGATCCTGAAAGGGAAGTGCACCAGGGAATGGGGTGGTTCGTGCGGGAAGCCTGGAAAAAGGATGCCACGGTAACCGAGACCTTCCTCCTGAAATGGAAAAATAGCGCCCCCCGGCTGATCATACAATATGCCACGGAAAAAATGACTGCTGAACAAAAGCTGAAATACAAAAAAGAGACAAAGCATGCAAAATAGTCCCCAAAATCAATACAACCGGGGTATTCTGCTCGCGGTCATTATGATTTCCTCCTTTTTTAATCCATTCATGAGTTCAGCGGTGAATATTGCACTTCCCCGCATCAGCGAGGAATTATCGATGAATGCGGTTGAACTGAGCTGGATTGCCATGGCATTCCTCCTGTCATCTGCCGTATTGCTGGTTCCCTTTGGTAAACTGGCGGATATATTGGGAAGGAAAAAAATGCTGTTGGCCGGAAATATCATTTTTTCGATTTTCACGCTGGCATGTGGTTTATCGGTATCCGGGAAAATGCTGATTATCGCCCGGGTATTACAAGGTGTCGGAAGCGCCATGATCGCGAGTTCGGGTATGGCCCTTATTATTTCTGCATTTTCGGCCGAAAGAAGGGGCCGGATTATTGGCCTTAATACATCTGCAGTGTATGTCGGGCTTTCCGCAGCACCATTGCTGGGAGGATTTCTCACGCAGCATCTTGGCTGGCAAAGCTTATTTTATATCAACGCTTTTGTGGGCTGCCTGATCATCCTGGGCATTATGTTTGGCGTAAAGGCAGAATGGGCAGAAGCCAGAAACGACCGTTTCGACTGGATGGGTTCGCTTGTATATATGGTGGCCATGACCTCCCTGATGTATGGCTTTTCAAAATTGCCGGCAAAGGATGGTACGATCCTTACCATCATTGGCGTAGCGGGTATGATTGGTTTTGTCATTTTAGAATTAAAGGTTCCTGTCCCGGTACTGAATATCAGCCTGTTCAGGGATAACAAAATCTTTGCCTTTTCAAACCTGGCAGCCCTCATCAACTATGCCGCCACTTTTGCGATCACCTTTGTGCTCAGCCTGTACTTGCAAAAGGTAAAAGGACTTCCGCCCATTGAAGCCGGTATGATCCTGGTTACCCAACCTGTTCTAATGGCGGTGGTGGCGACAATATCCGGACGCATGTCCGATCGCATCGACTCAAGGATACTCTCCTCCCTGGGCATGGGAATCATCTCGGCAGGACTGATCCTGCTCATTTTTCTTGCCAGGGATACCTCCACCGGGTATCTTGTTGGCACACTGGCCTTGCTGGGACTTGGCTTTGGAATGTTTTCATCACCCAATACGCATTCGGTGATGAGTTCAGTGGAGAAAAAGTTCCTGGGCACAGCCTCTGCCACGCTGGGCACTATGCGGCTTACCGGCATGATGTTTAGCATGGCCATTGCCGCCATGTCCATTCATGTGTTCATTGGGGAAGCTTCCATCGATTCATCCACCATACCAGGCTTCATGAACAGCGTAAAGGTCATTTTCACCGTCTTCACCCTCCTTTGCATTGCCGGTGTTTTCGCCTCACTTGCCCGGGGGAAGAAGGATATTTCTATGGAACGTTCAGCTTAGGCGGAGCCTAAGCTGAATATATGTTGCCAGGCTCTGACTGATTCAGCGTAAATTATTCTTCAGGCTGGAGCCTGAAACCAAATTTTCGCCTTAGGCGGAGCCTAAGGCGAACCTCCTGCACCAAACCTAATAATACAAAAACCTTTTAATGCTTCTTTTCGGGGTTTTGGCAAATTCCTCGGGATGAAGCTCGAAACGGGAGATGGCCATGTAAGCCGGAATGCTGGCATTCACCTCTTTCCTGTGCTGTTCAAGGATACGAAGCAGATCCTCCTTTGAAATATGATTGGCCGTGATGGCATCATTGTCGGGATAGATCAGCGCAATCAGCTTCTCATCGCGATGAACTACAAGTGATTCGCCGATACAGAATTTGTTGTTGATGGTGGCTTCGATTTCTTCGGGATATATGTTTTTACCGTTCGATCCCAGGATCAGGCTCTTGCATCTTCCTTTGATATAAATAAATCCGTCCTTGTCAATTAATCCCAGGTCCCCTGTATGCAGCCATCCTTGTTCATCAATGATCTCTGCCGTGGCTTCCGGATTTTTATAATAGCCCGTCATGGCATTCTCTCCGCGAAGCAAAATTTCACCCACAACCCGATGAGGTTCAGGTGAGTCGATTTTAACTTCCAGGGTATCGACAGCTTTGCCTGAAGCCGCCAGCGGATTGATCCTCCAGGAGGCATAACTGATGAGCGGTCCGCATTCGGTCATTCCATAACCCACAGCGAAAGGCAGTCCGATTTTCTTAAAAAAAGATTCTGCTTCCAGGTTGAAAGCCGCCCCGCCAATCACAATTTCTTCGAAATTGCCGCCGAACACATCCATGAGGCTTTTCCGGATCTTTTTATGGATCATTTTATTGAGCAGCGGAACATGAAGCATAAATCCAACCGGAAACTTTGAAATGGAAGGCAGTATGCGGGTTTTATAAATTTTCTCGATAACAAGCGGTACAGAAAGGATTAACCTGGGCTTGATCTCCTGGAAAGCCTGGATCACGATCTGGGGGGACGGTGTTTTTGTAAGGATTGTGATGTTGCAACCAATTGAAAATGGAAACAGAAATTCGAAGGCACAGCCATATGAATGGGCCAATGGCAAAAAAGAAACAATGGGATCCCCTGATTTCAACGGCATGTTATGCTGGGCATATCGCACATTGGCAGCCAGACTGTTGTGCTGAAGCATCACTCCTTTTGAAAACCCTGTTGTACCGGAAGTATAGCTGATCACTGCAAGGTCTTCATTGCCGATGTCGGGCAGGGCAAACTTATCTGCCACGAGTCCAACCGGGTACTGCTTCACAAACTCAGCATCAAGAATTTCCATGACTGCCGCAAATTTGTCGGAACCGGCATGAAATGTATCGAAAGTATTGAGGGAAATAATTCCCACAAGTGCCGGCATCCGCCATGGATCGAGTGTCTGATAGATGGCGTCGGAGCTGAATAACAAAACGGAATCGGAATGATTGATTATGGATTGGATATCATCCGGCTTGAAATCGGGCAATATCGGTACAATCACTGCCCCATATGAAACAGCTGAAAGATAAATACAGCACCACCGTGCAGAGTTCTTGCCTACCAGTGCAATTTTATCACCCTTGTTGATACCTAACTTATTAAACAGTAAATGAAATTTCAGAATATAATTCCCAACTTCAGAATAAGTGAGCTTTTCTCCATTGTAATCGGACAAAGCGGGAAGGTTCCAGTTTTTTTTGATGCTGCTTTCTATATAATCGACAAACCGTTCAGGTATCATGACTGGTTGTTTTTAGTATGGAAATATAGTGATTTTATGGGAAAAACACCCCAAAGATGTGTGAAACCTTTGGGGCGTGTGCTTTTCGTTTCTACCAATTATCCGTTCGAAATGGGGATGCAGGGAGGCCCTCCCTGTTATAAAGATTGGCATCATCAGGATTATCGGCCCAGGCATACCGCACGGCCACAGGGTTTTTTACCACATCCGATGAAACGACCACCTTATTGCCTGGTGCCACAGTAGCCTTTGCCCATACAAATTTTTTGTCGGCTCCTGCAATCATAAACGATTTGAGATAGCCATATTTATCCTTTACAATCAATCCGGATCCCGGATTAGTGAAATCAAGCGTGATGGTGTTTCCAATCACTTCCATCGACTTGTACATCGGCCCTGAGAAAACAATGTCTTTCCCGTACGTAACTTTCTGGGCTGCAAGCGATAAGCGATATCCCACATTATCCTTGTCACGCGGATGAATATCCTTTGCTTCGCCAATATCGATAATGACCGCCATTCCTGTATTTGGAAGGGAGAGTGCCATGGTCTGCGCTTCACGCAGGCCGGCCCAGCTGCTTTCCTGCGGCACTTCAACCGGCTCCATATAATTGGCCAGCTGCACAAACAGGAAGGTAAAATCGCCTATCTTCCACTTGTTCCGCCAATCATTGATCATGGCCGGAAACAAATCGCGGTATTTGACATAATTGCCCGCATTGTTTTCACCCTGGTACCAGATGACACCTTTAATGGGAAAATTAATCAGCGGATTGATCATGCCATTATACAGCAATGAGGGAAAGCTGTTCGGACCGGATGAACTCCGTGGTGACGGCATGTCAAGACCTACCTGGTATAACCAGTCGCCTGCAATGGATATACTATTCCCGTTTACTTCGAGCTGCATCAGGTTAGCATCCCCGTTTACGCCTCCCCCACCACCTGTATCGATCACCTTGATGGCAATCAGGTTTATTCCTTCCTTTAGTATGCCGGGTTTGACCGTGTATTCCCGGGGCAGGTTATAACGGTTGATTGTTTCTCCCACCCGGGTTCCGTTCACGAATGTTACATCACTGTCGTCAATGGGTCCCAGACTTAATTTGGCTGCCTTACCGGCATCTGCAGCTGTAAGGATGATTTCCTTTTTAAACCATACAACCCCGTCGAGAGTTGGCAAACCCGCACCTTCCCATGCCTGTGGAAGCTTCATTCCTTTCCATCCGCTTGCATTGGATCCGGGCATGTACCATTTTTCCTTTATGCCGGGATCCTCCTGATCAACTTTGTTCTGCCATTCCAGCTGTTGCTTTTCAGCCTCTTTGCTCAGCTCATCGAGATTGGCGCTTTTCATTTTTTCAATCACTGCTGAATAATCCTTATCTGCATACATGGTTTCCAGACTTGTCCATGTTTCAATGTCCGTCCCGCCCCAGTTGCTATTGATCAGGCCGATCGGAACACCGGTTTGCCTGTTCAGATCAACTCCAAAATAGTATCCCACAGCAGAAAATACTGCGGCACTCTTTTCATTGCAAATTTCCCATTTCGCTTCCTCCGTATTTTGTAAAGGTTTGCTGCTGATTTTTTTAGCAACATAAAACAACCTGATCTGGTTGTTTTCAGTTGTAGCCCGATCCTTACCCCAGTTTCTTGACTGGGAAAGCGGAAATTCCATGTTGCTCTGTCCGCTGCATACCCAAACATCCCCGGCCAGAATATTTTTCAGCACGATGGTGTTTTTACCAGTGATGGTGATGTCAAACGGTCCGCCGGCAGGCAAGGGATTGAGCTTTACTTTCCACTCCCCGTTCGCCTGTGTTTTGGCGGAAACTTTTTGTCCCTGAACAGCTACGGTCACCTTTTCGCCAGGCCTGGCCCATCCCCAGATATTAACCGGAATATCCCGCTGCAAGACCATGTTGTCGGACAGGATATAGGGCAGGGTCACTTCGGCCTGAATTTCCCGGGCCTGGAGCAGGATAAATAGAAACAAGGCAACCATGAGGGGATGTTATGTCATTCTGAAATTATCTTGATGGTTGTTCATATTTATTTGAAGATTTGAAAATTTGAACTTTTTCACGACCAAAGGGAGTAAAATTTGGAAATATTTCAATCTTTGAAATTAGTCATTTTTATCATTTGGGACGCATCGCCTGGTAACCAACATGCTGCATATAGGAATCCAGGATGATCATGGCTGTAAAAGCCTCTACCACAGGCCACATCCTTGCAACGATCGTCGGATCGCGCCGGGTGACCGCTGCAAGATCGGTATTTTCCAGACTTACTTTATCGATTGTGTGCTGTGGCTTGGCAATGGTAGGTGTAGGTTTCACCGTAACGCGGGCCACAATGTCCTGTCCCGTCGTGAGTCCACCGGTAATACCTCCGGCGTTGTTTGTGTCAAAAACCACCTGTCCGTCTTTTACCCGCATGGCATCATTGCACTGGGATCCTGTCATTCTGGATGCTTCCACACCACAACCTATTTCCACCGCTTTTACTGTACCGATGCTCATGAGTCGGCCCAATTCACCATCGAGCTTGTTGAATACGGGCTCTCCCATCCCTGCCGGAACACCTGTCACAACTACTTCAACCACCCCGCCGGATGAATCCCCTTCCCGCATGATCCTGAGAATCTCTGCATACATGGCATCGGCAACCTCTGCATCCGGACAAAACAATTTGGGATTAATGCCATATTGTTTCCGCACTTCTTCTTCCTTATAAACCGGTTTTTTAATTTCGGGAATGCGCTTTTCCAGGTCGGCCAGCATGGCGGCTCTTTCAAAAAACCGCATGGAAGGACTCATCCTGCCCGAAGCGAAAAGGTCGAGGTAGATCGGGTCATATTGTTTTCTGACCGCACGATAGGCTGCCGCCTTTTTCCTGATCTCTTCGACTGGCATATCGTTCATGCGAATGCCGGCCGCTTCCCTCACAAATGAAACCACTTCAATGCCATGGTCCTTCAAAATCTTTTTGGCAATGCATCCGGCTGCTACGATCGTGGATGTATAGCGCCCGCTGAAAAATCCGGCTCCGATGGAATCATCCCATGAACCATATTTCATGAAGGAAGCGTAGGATGCATGCCCGGGCCTGGGAGTGCGATTAGTGCTCTGGTATTGTTCAATGTGTTCCAGATGTCGGTCCACATTGGGAATCAGTATGACCATGGGCGTCCCGTTTGTATATCCGGCATTTTGGAAGCCCGGCATTGTATCGGCTGCGTTCACCCCGCTGAAAATAATCGGTACATCCGCCTCACGCCTTGGAGAGGTAAGCTCTCCCTGCCCTGGTTTACGCAACATCAGTTCCACGTAGATCTCTTCCTCCGTAAAATAATATCCCGGAGGAATACCCTGGATATTAATGGATAATCCTTCCTGGTAAGATCCACCTGCAACGGTGACCTTGAACAAATTCCCGTATGTACAGCCAAGCATATGAATGAATATTTGGTTAAATTATTATGTAAGTCTGATCATTAAACAAGCTCTAAATTGCCGCCAAGCCTTTGCATATCTGTAAGAAATGCAGGATATGTGACACTGGCAGACTCTGCGGTATCTACCACAGTGACACCTCCGGCGGCCATACCGGCTATGGCAAGTGCCATTACCATCCGGTGATCCTCATAGCCATGCACCGCGCATCCGGTAAGCTGACTATGGTGAATGACCATGCCATCCTCCAGTTCTTCTATTTTGGCTCCCATTTTCCGTAATTCTTTCACCGATGCGGCAATGCGGTCACATTCTTTCAGGCGGGCCTGCGGAACATTCAGCAGCCGGGTAGTACCCGAAGCGAAACAGGCCGCCACGGCCATGGCAGGCAGCGCATCCGGCGTGGCATTCATGTCTATATCAATCCCATGCATCGGTCCGCCGGATACCAACACACCTTGTGGGGTATGTTTTATTCTGATGCCCATGTTTTCAAAATAGGTAAAGACTGCTTTGTCGCCCTGGTGATCATCAAAATCAAGTCCGGCGATCATCACTTCAGAACCGGTAATGGCTGCCGCACATAGCGGAAAAGTAGCGGAAGAAAAATCGGCAGGAATATATCGTTCAAATGCAGTGTATTTCTGTTCTCCGTATATCCTGAACCAATCCAGACCACGCTGTTCAAATCGGATGCCCATTTTCCGGAGCCAGTCAAGCGTAATTTCAACATACGGTCTTTCATTCAGGTTCTCCACGGTAATCTCGGTATCCTGAGGAGCTAACGGAGCGGCAATGAGCAGGGCAGTCAGAAACTGGGAACTGATGCCATTTACCTTTGTTTTGCCACCCTTCAGGGGTCCCGAAATGGTAAATGGGCATTTACCGTTGGCAGATTCGATCACATGAACACCCAGGTTCTCAAGTGCAGAAAGCAGGGGCATCATGGGTCGCTGGCGAATGGAATTGTCCCCGTCAAAAGAGATGGGATGGCTGCCCAGAGAACAAAGCGCCGTAAAAATACGAAGTGATGTACCCGAATTGCCCGTATCAATATGGCGGCAGTCTATGCTGGGTTTACTCCCAACTCCCTTTATAATCCATTCACCTCCCATTTCTATTGAAGCACCCATTTCGCGGGCTGCAGCAATGGATGACCGGGCATCATCGGAGATCAGGGGATTACTGAGCACAGAAGTACCGTGCGCCATGGCAGCTATCGCTACCGCACGAATGGTATGGGATTTTGAAGCAGGTACGAATATCTCTCCCTGCAACCGCGAAGCCTTGGATTTGAGTTTCACAGGTTCAATTTTTAGTCAGTCGCAACGAAGATAATGAATGGGGTGGATGTATGCAAATTGCACCCATGGGAGGTTTCTACTCCACCTGAAGCTGTATTAAAATAATGACATTTGTTCACCGGCCCCGCCTTCATGAGATGAAGGCTTATCCGGTTTATTTTTCGGTTTGTGGTCCGGCTTTTTCTCCGGTTTAACTTCAGGTGTCGTCCCGGGCATAATCTCCGGTTTTTTTTCCGGCATTATTTCCGGCCTCTTTTCCGGCATGATCTCAGGCTTCTTTTCCGGCATAATTTCCGGTTTTCTTTGCGGCTTAATCTCAGGCTTTATCCCGGGCTTTTTTTCCGGTATAATCTCGGGGTTAATATCCGGCTGAATTTCGGGGTTTTGCTCCGGTTTAATTTCAGGTTTAATCTCGGGATTGATTTCAGGCTTTATCCTGGGAATGTCAGGCTTAATATCAGGTTTGATTTCGGGAATTTCCGGTTTTGCCCCTGGATTTACCTCTGGTGGGATCTCCGGCTGGGACTGTGGATCGTTTTCCGGATTGATTTCCGGTTCCGATTCTGATTCTGATTCTGATCCGGGTACAATATCGGATTCGGGGGTTACAGGTATATCCTCTTTGAAGCGGAAGGGTTTCAGTTCAGTGACAGAGGCAACTTCCAGCACGGTAAGTCTTTTTCCCTTTGCCTTATAGCTTTTCTCGGCAATAAAATCAGCGGCCTCAATCACTTCAGGTTCGCGTTTTTTGTGCTTCCCGCCAAACTTAATCTCCAACCGGGGAAAATCATTTTCTGAAAGCAGGATGAACTTTGATTTCGGATGTTCCTCGAAATATCTTACCGGCTTTTCGGTCACTTCGGCCTGGAAACGTTTGATGTAATAATACTTTTGTTCGCCGTCATAATACACAACCGTAAACACCATATCCTGTTCATATTTACGGATCACTATCCAGTCTTCTTCGAAATGAGCCGTAAGTTCATGACCCGAGAGCCGCATCTCTCCTGACCTTGTCATCACAAGGACTTTGTCACTGGGTGAGAAATTACCCAGGTATTTGCCTTTTCCCTCCAGGTTGAGTCGTTGCACAGTTTCATCCCACCAGATCTTTTTGCCGCCCAGTGTGGAACTTCCTTTTTCTTTCAGCTCGATCTTATGCACCGGGTATTTTGTGAGGATGTTCCCGATAGATGATCTTCCCTTGATGTCAAGGTTGCTGAAACTGGCATCAAACACCATATTTTTTACCCGCGGCCGGGGTTTCAGGGTAACCCGCACCGTTTCAGCCTCCCCGTTCGGATTCACCGACATATACAAGAGTCGTGATCCGGCTTCTCCACGGGTAAGGTTATATTCTTTTCCACGGGTTAATCCGGTAATGGCGCAGCGTTTATAATAAGCCGGACCGGCCGGGCCGTCCCGGTAAATGATATTGTAAATTGTCCGCTCATCATTCTTTTTGAATACACCCGCGTATTCAATATCTTTTCCTACAAATTGCTTGTCGCTGACCTTGTTTATCAGGAATTTTCCATCTTTTCGGATAATGATGAATTCATCAATATCCGAACAATCACTGATGTATTCATCCTTTTTCAGTCCGGTGCCGATAAAGCCCTCCGCCCTGTTTATGTAAAGCTTTTCATTTGCCACAGCCACTTCAGCTGCCATGATCGTATCAAAATTCCGGATCTCTGTTTTGCGTTCCCGCCCGGTACCATATTTCTTTTTGATCTGCCTGTAATAATTGATGGCATAGGGAATGATATTTTCCAGGTTGCTTTTAACAACCTCCATCTCCGCTTCGATTTGCCGGATGTATTCATCCGCCTTGAACGCACTGAATTTTGAGATCCGCTTGATGGGAATATTCGACAACCTCACCAGGTCCTCGCGAATTACTGCCCTTCGCAATAATTTTTTGAATGGAACCAGTCCCTGGTCAATGACTTCTAGTATCGCTTCCTCGGTTTTGCTTTCCTTTATCGGCTCATATAGCTCATTCTCAATAAAGATCTTTTCGAGTGAAGCATAATGCCAGAATTCCCCCAGTTCATCCAGCCTGATCTGCAGTTCCAGTTTAAGCAGGGTCACTGTGTTCTCTGTTGCCAGGCGCAACATTTCAGTTACCCCGATGAAAACAGGTTTATCCTCCCTGATGATGCAAACATTGGGTGATACCGGAATTTCGCAGTCGGTAAAAGCGTACAATGCATCAATGGTCACATCGGGATCGATACCCGGTACGAGGTGTATGACGATTTCGACATGGCCTGCCGTATTGTCATCAATTTTTCTGATCTTGATCTTGCCCTTTTCATTGGCTTTCAGAATGGATTCAATCAATGAAGTCGTCGTCTGCCCGAAAGGAAGTTCCGTAATGATAATCGATTTCCGGTCCTGTTTGCTGATCTTCGCCCTTATTTTTACCTGTCCCCCGCGCAATCCGTCATTATAACGCGCCACATCGATGGATCCTCCCGTGGGAAAATCGGGATATATTTCATAAGGCTTCCCTTGCAGGCACGCAATGGATGCATCAATCAGCTCAATAAAATTATGCGGTAGTATTTTTGATGCGAGTCCCACGGCAATTCCTTCTACTCCCTGTGCCAGCAGCAGGGGAAATTTAACCGGAAGGGTGACCGGTTCGCGGTTGCGCCCGTCATAGGAAAGCTTCCAGTTAGTCGTGCGGGGATTAAAAACGACTTCCTGGGCAAATTTAGAAAGACGGGCTTCAATGTAACGGGGTGCTGCAGCTCCGTCACCCGTTAAAATATTACCCCAGTTACCCTGTGTATCGATCAGCAGGTTTTTCTGACCT